>Ga0206903_10104_pt1 | contig 27321 bp, 26 predicted proteins | sample Alteio_BWOrgHeat_45_FD_152959 | JGI IMG/M metagenome (GOLD analysis project Ga0206903, IMG submission 152959) | Enriched cells from forest soil in Barre Woods Harvard Forest LTER site, Petersham, Massachusetts, United States -... | ecosystem: Environmental > Terrestrial > Soil > Temperate forest >... | reverse complement strand
ACCTGCGACACTCGACCCCCATTTGAAACTTCCGGTCATTCAAACCACCTGGCAGGAAATGGAAAAAGTTCATCTGACTCCTTTCTCTCGCGCCATGCGCACGGCGGTGCATTCGATTATGACGTCTCATCCGCTGTACCCTAATCTGGATGAGACCCCTCGCACTCCGGCAACATTTTCACGCAGGATCGTCCATGACTATCTGCGGAAGGGCACCGGGTACAAAGGCGTCATCTTTTCCGACGATCTCGAGATGGGCGCGATTCGCGAGATCTGTTCGATCGGAGAGGCCGCTGTAAAAACCGCGGAAGCCGGCCATGATGTGCTCCTGTCCTGTCATGACCTGACCGCACAAAAAGAAGTTTATACGGCACTCCTCGAGGCCTACAAATCCAACAGACTGCCGCAAAAGGAAATGGAGGAAAGTCTGCAGAGAATTGAGATGCTCAGAAAACACCGAACTGAGCGGTTCAGCGCAGAGCCGGCAACGCCACTGCGGGCGAAGAAAGAATCCGACGAAGCCCAGGCGTTGGTCAAGTCCATCTGCGATCTTTCCGTGACTACTCTCAAAGAGGGCCCAGCCCTTTCAGCCGCTGGAGCCACCTGCGCTATTTTCCCCCGGCTATCCAAGCTGGCGGATAAAATCATGATCGAAAGAGATCAACTGGATGAATCGGGTTGGCTTCAAAAACTTTTTGGAGAGTCTGGAGTAGCGCGCCTGACCACACACCTTTATGATCTGGACTACCAGGCCACCCATCTCGCTTCATCGGCGGCAGCCGCCGCCAATGCCGATCAAACGATCCTTTTTCTTTTTGACGCCCATATCTATCCGTCTCAAAAAGAGCTCCTGGAGACCATCCAGGGCGCTTCTAAGCGGCTCGCTGTGGTCTTGCTGCGCGATACCTATGATGTGGAGTATGTGAAGGATGGCGTTTTGTGCCTTACCAATTACGGATTCCGCGTCTGCGATATCCAGGCCGTTCTTCGAAAACTGTTTTCTCTCTCCGTCGTTCCCGCTCAATAACTCCCATGGCCGCGCCAACGTCGATCGGCGTCGACAATGGCGGCACCTGGATCCGAATGGTCGGACTCAATTCCAAAGGCCGGTGCGTCTGGACTTTTAAGAAACGTTCTCCCACCGTTGATAAGCTCCCCCATTTCCTCAAGAAACACCTACACCGATTCAAAGACCAGCTGAATGGATTAGCAGTTGGATCACGAGGAGTGTGGAAACCTTCTAAACGGCGAACCGTCAAACGAGCGTTGCATGGAGTAGCGAAAAATATCGTTGTGATGTCAGATGTGGAAGCGGCATGGATGGCTGCTTTCGGGAAGAATAAGGAAGGCATCGTCGTAATTTCGGGAACAGGATCAATCGCTTATGGCCAAAAAAAGGACGGAACCATTGCGCGCGCTGGTGGCTTCGGCCCTGAGAAAGGCGACGAAGGATCGGGCTATTGGATTGGAAAAGAATGGCTGCAACGGACCGGTCGAGTCAAAGACCTTCGAAAAAGTGTCCGAAATATTGCTTCCATAGCACCGAAAGTCCTGGCCCGGGCGAAACGGAAAGATCCCATCGCTTTAGGAATTATCCGAGAAGCCCAAGACGAACTGGCCACGCTCGTCGGAAATCTGGCTCACAGGCTACGAATCAAACGGGTTTCAGTCAGCTGCACCGGGAGTGTCTTCGCCGATTCTTGGTTCCAAAGCGGCTTCTTCCGTGCATTGAATCCCCTCGACATGACACGTCGCTCGGTTAAAACAGATGCAGCAATGGCTTTGGCTCGGAGTATAATTGGCCATGGCGCTGGCTGAGAAGACATCCACCTTACCGCCGGACAAAACCCTTCCGGACTACCTTGCTTCTGGACTCAAACTTGTCTTTATCGGAATCAATCCCGGCTATTACTCGGCTCAAGTAGGGCATTATTACGCTCGTCCCGGGAACCTCTTCTGGTGGGCACTCTCGAATTCCGGCATTGTTCCCAGCCCCCTGGGGCCGGAAAACGATGCAGAACTTCTAAAGTACGGAATTGGTCTGACGGATGTGGTGAAAAGGCCAACGCACAGCTCCGGAGAACTTCGCCAGGACGAATATGATGAGGGCGCCAAGCGTACCGTTCAAACGATTACCGACTATTCACCCAAGGTCGCTTGTTTTATCGGGCTCCTGGGTGCCACGGCGTTTTTGGGCCGTCAAGTGAAGGCGGGACCACTTAGCGAAAAAATCGGAATCACTAAACTATTTGCGATTCCTTCACCCAGCCGTCGGAACGCCCACTACGGGAAAGACGGTATCCTCCGCTACTTCCAAGACCTCAACCACTTCGTCAACTTTTCTTCTTAACAAGAAAATAGAGTTTACCCTTATTCCACATGTGCGTCGCAAAGGCGGCGGCCTCCGCCCCGTGCCCGGCAAAAAGGTCGACTCGACCGGGCCCCTGGATCGCTCCCCCCTCGTCTTGATTCACCATAAACCGTTTCATTTTTCCCAAATCAACCCACACCAACACCCCTTTGGGGAAGAGCTTCGGATCCGTCGCGATGGAGCGCCCTGCGGTGAGCGGCACTTCTAGATTGCCATAGGCGAAGGCACTCGCCGAGCTGGTGTCGACTCTGAAAAAGATATACCTTTCGTCTACATTCAAGAGGCTTTGACGTTCTTTAGGATGACTTGCCAAATACCGAAGGTACTCCTGGCGGCTGAATTTGTCAGCGGGAATCTTTCCCGAGGCGATCAGAGACTGCCCTACAGAGCGATATTTCCGGCCATTATTCCCGTCGTAACGAATGCGGAGCTGTTTTCCCTTTCCCAAATCAAGCCAACCGGAGCCTTCGATTTGCAGATCCAAAACGGCTTCCGGGTCTTTGGCCCACGCCAGTTCCAAACCCTGTCCTTTGAGAATATTTTCCGAATCTATATCGGCCCGCGTGGGGTACGGAACGAGATTGTTTCCCTCCCGGCGCCCGGCAATGCGCGCTCCCTCGTACGCCGGATCAAAAAGACCGAGGTTGACGTCGATGAGATCAGACGGGCGAGCATAGAGCGGGTAGCGGTAAACCGAATCCTTCACAAGCCTTGCGGGGATTGAAGGCTCATAATAGGAAGAAAAAACCACCGTCCGGTCCGAATCCACACCCACGGACTGGTAGACAATGAATGAATTCGCCAACCGGACCAACCAGTCGGGCAACGACGTCTCGAGAGATGACGCCAGGAAGGCCATTGATTCCGCCAGATCCTTGGCCGTATAAGTGTCGTTTCCCAAGATGAAGAGCTGGTTTTCCGGAAGACTCTGATAATACGCAAGACTCTGGAGTGCCGCCGCCCGAAGGGTTGAAGGGTCGAAATCATCCGAAAAATTAGGAACTTCTCCGGGATTTAGACGAACGAGAGCGGTATAGCGAGTGACTAACGGGGTCGGCGGAGTAACATAGGAGGGTCTTGGCCGTACAGCGACACAGCCGACCAAAAAGACGCATAAAACTGCAAGGAATTGAACCCTGGTCAGCACAACGTCATCTTATAAATTCGAGGAGAGAATTAAAATTTCGGGAGCGAGTCGCGGGCGGCCAACGATATGTAGGAAAACACGGCATTTTGCTGCTGAGCAGAAAGGATCGGGTCCAAAACCACGTCCGAATTGATCTCATTGATCAGCTCGATATCAAACTGTGCCGTTTCCGCTTTCGCAAAAGCGACAGCGAGTTGATTGAGAGCATCCACCGCTCCCGAACGGAAATTCAGGCTGTCGTGTTCAAAGACTTCCTGGACAGAAATACCCACGCGGACTTTGTGGTCCACTTCATTCATGAAGTAATACTTCGTTTGCCAGTTGGCTTTGTTGACCCCGGTCAGGGCCTTGTTGCGGATCCGCTCGACGGTTTCCTTACGGATTCGATCAATATAATCTTGCGCCTGCTGAGCCTGGTCCTTATGCTTAATCGCTTGTTCAAAAGCTTCGACGGCGTCGCTGTTTCGACCCGTCTTGTACAAGTCGGCACCCTGGTTAAAATAGCCTCCCGCAGGAGCCGAAGCCCAACCCATTAACGGAAAGGAGCAGAGTAACGCAAAGAGCGAAAAGCGAATGGCTCTACCTTTCATCGCGATCCTCCTGCTTTAAGCCAAAAAATCGCTATCTCTCCGCGGGGACCCGGAGCTGTACGATCATGCTCAACCGATCCCGGAACAAGAACCAGCGCTTTCTCAAGAGCACTCGATAGAACCGCTTCACGCTGGGCAGACAAGGTGGGATCTGTTCCAGAAATCCGCAGATGCATCTTCGTCATCCCCAGTTCACGGACCCGTTCGCAGAATTTGGCCATCATGATGACGCCCTCAGGTGAAATCTCCGCTTTATCCTTGGTAAACAGTCGGGATAGTGAAAACTCCACGGTCTCAGACTCTGAAGACCCATAAATCATCGCCGGAATGACAACACTATTGCCGCTGATGATGGTCGCCTTTTCACTCGCGTCCACGAGGGTCAGTTGAGCGCTATAGAGCCGGTCCACCACAGCAAAATTCTTTTCCGAATCTTTGCCTTCCCAAATGAACTCATCGGGAAGACCATTGGTTCCCCTTTGACGGAAAATCGTCTGCCCCTGAGGGTTAAACACTTCGAACATCCAGGACTGAACAGGCGGCGCTTTCGGATCCACTTTGGGCGGAGTCAACCGCAAGAAAGGAGGTTCGGCCAGTGCAGGGATCCACGGGACAAAAGCCAGATGGCCTTTGATTTCACCCCGGGCATTAAAATCAGCGCTCTGGGATATAGGGAGAGGATCGAGCAAAATTTTCTGTGAAGGATCTTCCGGGAAATCCTGCAACTTTTCCAGGTTCATGGAGACGGGGGCCACAATCCTTTTGATCATCAGACGGCCTTTGAATTGCCCTTTGATTTGAATTTCAAGGTCATCCGGCGTGACCGATTTGCCACCGCCGACGGCTGTCGTCACATCGGCATGGAGAGGCAATGAAAAGATCAAGGCGCAAAGCGCAACGCTCAAAATGTATGTTTTACGCTGTTCGCTCATTGGAGTTCCTTCAGACGAAGTCCCGCTTGTTTGGCGACTTCGGGATCCTTCGTCGAGTTCAACAGATCCTGATATAGAGCCTTGAGCTTGGCGGCCGGTGCGGCTTCGCCTTCATAATATTCGCTGAGCTTGATGAGCGCCGCAGCGCGGAATTCGTTCTTTTTCTCAGGGAGATTACGCAACTGCTCCAATTTCGCGCGGGCCTCAGACACATTTCTGCGCTGCTCGGCCAAAAGTGCCTCGCGGTAGAGCGCCTCAGGATATTCGGGAGTTCCTTGAGGAACTTTGGCATACACCCGCTGAGCATCCGCATTTTTCCCTTGCACTTCAAGCAAGGAACCCATCTGCAGCCAGACGGCGTTCACCTTGGGGTCATTCGAGTAATGCTCGATCACATATTGATAAGCCTTAACGGCTTGATCCAGTTGGAAGGCCTTCTTATAAGCAAGCGCGATATTGAGCCAGGATTCCTTGGCCAGAGGATGATTGGGATACTTCGCGAGAAACGCTTTAAAGTCTGTAACGGAATCGGTATAGGCCCCTTTGCGGAACAAGCAGACCGCTTTCTGAAACATCGCATTGGGGACACGCTCATGTTTAGGAAACGAAAGATAGAAATTCTGGTAGGCATTGGCCGCATCATCCCACTTCTGCAGCCAGAAAAAGCAGTCCGCGTTGTAGAAATAGGCCAAGGGAGCATATTCATCATTGGGATAACTGAGCATGATCTTTTCGAACAGCTTTTGGGCCGGCTCATATTTGCCTTCATTAAATAGAGAAGCACCTTTTTCCCAGAGAATTCCCGCCCCTCCTGCCGATCCGGGAGCCAGTTTAAGCAATTGCGCCTGCTGAGCCGGCGTGACATCCGTCTTTTTCTGATGCATGGAACCGAGCAGGTTATCCGCCGCTTTTGAAATTCGCGCATCGTCCGGATATTGTTTGGAGAAATCAAGAAGCTCATTGACGGCCAGAGGCAAATTCCCCTGGTTAAAGGCGCACTGGACCAGCTGGAACGCTCCTTCTTTGGCCTGCTCGCTGCCGGCATAACTTGTTTTAAGCGTTTTGAAAGTCGAGGCGGCATTCGCCCATTCCCCGAGACCCGACTGAGTATTGCCGATGCGCATGAGAGCATCCGGTACCCACGGGCTTGTCCGATTGGTTTGCACCAGGATCTTCCACTTTTTGATGGCTTCCTGGTAATACTGCTGGCGGGCTAAGGCGTCGGCTTCACGGTACATCGCTTCCGTCCGGACCGCCGTCTGTGTCGACACCAATATCATATGATTCCAGGTCCCAGCGGCCTTCGCAAAATCCCGCTGGTTGTAATAGACCTTGGCCAGTTCCAGCTCGATTTGTTCCGCCAGATCCTTATTTCCAAGATCGAGAGAGCGCAATTGCGCCTGATTCAGCGCAATGATCGCCTCGGCATCACGCGTCGGCCCCTGGGCTGACAAGGTGGCACCAAGCGCTTCAAGCGCATATGGCACGAGAGGGCTCTGAGGGGCCTGAAGAATAAATTCTTTATATATTTTTTCGGCGCTCGCCAGGTCGTTCAGTTGGAAATAGGCATCGGCAATCCAATACATCGTGTTTTCGGTCCATTCATCCGCCGCCTTCGTTTCCGTCGCCTTAGACAACCGGGTGTGAACTTCATTCAAAATTCCCGCCATCCGGAAGGGATCTCGTGCCGAGTGGAGGCAGAGGGTCATGAGGTACACGGCTTTCCCCGTCGCTGAACTATCTGGATACTTATTAAGGAGATCCTGATACACCTCCAACGCATGGTCATAATCTCCCATGCGATAAAGCGAAAGCCCTTTAGCCAGGTAGGCATAGGCGGTCATCGGTTGATTGGGATAGTGCGCGATGAATTTGTCGGACAGAATCTTTGATCCGTTAAAGTTATTGAGAAGAAGATGCGCCCAGAGAATTCGGAACTCCATGGAAATTCTCAACTGGTTTTCATCAACCCCGTGCATGCGCGGAGCCAACCCGCGCTGAAATTCAAGAGACATTTTCTGTTCCTGAATCGCTTTTTTCCAATCTTTCTGAAAAATTGGAATGGAGGCATACAGGTAGGTCCACTGAGATCGCAACGGATGTTTTGGATATTCCTTTAAAAGAGAGGTGAAAATCTTATCGGCTTCCGTAAAGTTTTTCTGCTCAAAATAGAGACACCCCAATCGGTGCAAAGCCAAAGGACGCAAAACCGGGTCAGCCGACGGACGGGCGACCGGTTTGAAGAATTCAAGTGCCAACGGAATATCGTGGGCCATGTAAAACGCTTCTCCAAGCGCCACCCTCGCGCGATCGACCCACTCGCTGTGCGAATTTTTGAGGAGAATCTGCTGATACAACGGCAGGGCATTGGAAAATTCTTTTTTCTGGATGTAGCAAACGCATTGGTAGTACAGCGCGGAGGGTTGATCTGGATATCTTTTAAGGAAGATAAGGGCTTCATCCGGATGGCCCTGTTCAAGAGAGACGACACCGCGCAGAAGATTGAGTGCCAGGTCATTGGAATAGGCTGGATTCTGAGCGATGAGTTGCTTCAGCGTCAGATTTAATTCGGGCCAGCTCCGCTTCACCAAAAACGCTCGTGCTTTCAGGAACATGGCTTCCTGGGCTATATAGGGGTTGGCATCTTTGAGCAGGGGGCCCAATTGCCGGAGCGCCTCATCGGCTTTCTCTTCCATCACGTTCATCTCGACCAAGCGCAGATTGGAGGTTTGTTGAATAAAGAGAGAAGGTGAGGGTTTTTTCGCCTTTAAAAGCTTCTGAAAGGCATGTCGGCTTTCGTCTAGAACTCCAAGCGAGAAATATTGTTCGGCCGCGGAAGCAGTGAGCTGAAAGCGGACAGAGTCTTCATCCACTTTGTCGGAAAGTTTATCGAGAACTTCTGCTGTTTCGTTCCACCGGGCTTCATGGACACTGACTGATCCCAATACCGGAAAGGGCCGGGGGATCTCCGCCTCAACATTAAAACTACCAGTTTGTAAGGAGAGGACCCCGACGAGAACGATGCAGATTCGATTACTTAATGATGATGAGTTTTCCATCCTTCTTACCTTGTGACGACTGAATTATGTAGAAGTATACTCCACTCGCAACGTTTTCACCAGAAGAATTCGCAATCGGCCAGTCATAGGTGTTCGAGGCGAGCGAGATATCAAACACGCGACGTCCGCTGGCTGTGTAGATATGGAGAGTAGATTGAGACCCTAGGCCCGTGAAGTGAACCACGGTGCACCCTTGATTGGCCTTGCAGGGAACCGGGTAGCCATAGGCGCCTGACACGTCGAAGCTGACAGTATTTACATTGATGTGACCCGACACTGAGCCTGACGTTGCCGTGATCTGTGTTTGTTGTCCGATGGTCGGCGAATTGAAGGCTCCTGCTCCATTAATATCTGCACCACTCCAAGACACAGAGATCGGTGGATTCATCGGATTGCCGAATTGATCAAACCCTGTGGCGGTGAATTGCTGCGTCTGCAGCGTTTGCACCGTAATGGATTGCAGACAAGAACTATCTCCCACCGCACACACCTTAATGCTAGTCAAAGTCTGAAGGACAGTCACCACGGTATTCGTACTCACGCCAGAACCGAGAGAATCAGAGAGCGTAAAGGTTCCAGCCTTTGAAAAGGTCACCGCTGTCGTTCCAGACTGACCATCTGGAATGTTGGAAAGCGAGGTCGGCGTAAAGGTCACCGAAGGATCTGAGCTGTTGAATTGACTGCTCACGGTGTGCGCCACATTATCATGACCAATGATTGTCAGAGTGCCACCCTTGTTGCCACCACTCATGTTGAAGGTGAAAGAATCGACTACCGGCCCTGCTGCTAGGACAGTTATCGCGGCCGTACCGGGGGTTGCCGATCCGAAAGAACCCGTTAAAGTGAAAGATCCAGGCGTAGTCGCTGTAAAGGTGGTCGATACCCCGCTACCGTTACTCCCAGTGCTCAGCGAGCCCCCACCGCTAACAAGCCAATTAACTGATTGTCCAACGATCACCCCGGTTCCGGTCTGATCATAAACTGTGGCGGTAAATACTTGATTATTGCCGGTGACCACGGTGGCCGAGGATGGAGCAATGATAATTGTCGTTGGTACCTGGCTGGGATTCACGGTAACCTGCTGCGTACCAACACCCGGTCCCGCACCACTATTATCCGTCGCTGTGACAGTAATCGTGTAGGAGGTGAGTGTGCTATACAGCATGAAAGTATTGTTAGCGCTGCCCGAATCATTAGCAGTAAAAGATGTTCCTGTATTGGGTGAAACGCTCCAGTGATACAGATAAGGAGCAATCCCGCCACTGGCCGAGACAGACAATGAAATGGACGAAGGGAAAACAGTGTAAGTAATGGCCGACATGTTCACAGAGGTATCCAACGTTTCTGCTGACCCAGGAATCAGGAAATACGTTGAGTCGTTGGCCGGAGTCCCTGACGCACTCACTGTCTTAACTTGAACATAATAAGTCGTAAGGGGAGTTAAACCTGTTATGGTCGTGCTCTGGGCAGAACCTGCGACTTTGGAGGGATTGGTGCCAAAATCAGTCCATGGCCCGCTATTACTGGATGCTGAATACTGCAGGTGATAGGTCGTTCCTGGAGTTGCATTGGTCGATCCGTCGGTCCAATTTACAACAATGGTTGTCGCGGTGGTTGCGCCAAAGCTGCCCGCCGTTGGAGCCACGGGCAACGTATAGAATTGAACGCCGGGCTGCGGGACAGTGTAACTGCAGCTCGCTTCGGTTATTTGAATTTGGACGGTATATAAGGTGTTAGAATTTAGCGCACCGCCCGACAGCGTTAACGGGATTGAAGCCGGGGGTAGACCTGAACCGGAAGGCCCGGTTGCTGCGCCATTCAGTAAGACTTGCCAACTCGTCGCTCCAGAAACATCAAATCCACCAGGGAAATTGAAGGTGCCGCCGGTCGTCGTGATGGCGCTAATCGTAAAGGTACCAGCCGTCCCAGCGGTGCTGAACCCACCTGGGTAGGGTTCCGCAGTACTTGGCAACCAGGGAGGAACCCCTCCGCGGTTCTCTGCTTGGACTGTTGGCGCATAAGCTGTGCCTGGAATGAGGTTCGTGAACGTAACTTGATTCTGGCTCGCCGGGTTGCCACCACCTATGTTGACAGTCTGGTCCGCGGAGCCTCCTGAAACAGGCCCCCCGACGGCAACAGTATATGGGGAATCTGCCGGATTAGCCGGGGAACTGGCCGAATTCTGAAATACCAAAGTGACAGAACAGTGTGTTGGCGTCGCTATAGGTGTAATGGGCACAGGGTTCACTGGCTGGGTGAAAAACTTGTCCGGTGTAGAAGTAGGGCCCGCCTTGTTATATGAGTAAATAAGATTATTGGTAACTGTGTATCCTAAATTTGGAAGCAAGCTAGCGTATTGGCTGCTCGTAATCGCAAATGCACCTGCGCCATTACTTGCGCCTGAGAAAGGTTGTTGAGTGAAGAGCGATGAGCTTCCGGCGGCCAAGTCAGCATCATCATTATTGACCTTCAACTGCCAGGCCAGAACATCGATCGAATCTTGAACACCCGAGGTGCGGTCTGTGAATTGCTGCGGCGCTGTATCAGCTGGAGCTATGTCCAGGAAGCCTGGGTTAGGAGGATAAGGAGCTGTAGTGACGTTTCCAGTCCCGACGGGAACCCATGCTGAACAAAGGGAATTAGTTTGATCTTGGCCCGCTGGGCATGCTTTGGCGAAAATGTTGTAAGAAGTACCACCCACAGTCGGCCCGATATTGCCGCTAATATTGTCACTAACATTGCCGCTGCCAAAATACTCCGGTCCAATAATGACAACAGTACCATTCACGGAATCTGCCGTATTTGAAGGCGTCCCGGATTCCGTGGCTTCCATAATGTAAATGGTGGCCGTTGGATTGGGGGTCGATGTTCCCGAATTTGCAACAGACGCGCCGATGGTCGTAATGGTATGTCCGGTAATTGTCCCCGCGCCCGGAACTTGACAGGTTGAATCCACACAAGTCTGCGCAAAGCCCAGCCGTCCGAGTCCCAACGTTAAACCCAGCGAAATGAGGAAACGAGTCTTATTCATGGCTTAGTTCCCCCCCTGGTCTGTCGTGGGGGTTGCTTTCTGATCCGCCGGGGGAGGGGTAGGGGCCTGAGCCGAGTGCGGCTGGCCTAAATTCAAAAGTTGTTCCAGATCGTCCATTTCAGGAAGGGCGGGCTTTTTTGTTCCACCTTCGAGCGTGGGTTCGTAGATATGACCCTGTTTGGCCACCATCTGCGACTGCTGACCTTCCAATTTGGCCATCGCGACATTGACATATCGGCGTGCTGGCTTATAGTGCGGTTCGAGCTCAATTAAGCTGTCAAAGAGGAGCGTCGCCTGCTCATAGCGCCCATTTCGCATCGCGGCTTTGGCCTGCTGCAAAATCTTGGCTTCCTCGGCGGTGAGGATCGGTCGCGGTTCGCCGAAACGGAATGACATTTCGTAGCGGTGGCTCATGCCCAATTCTCCCTGGCCGGCATAAGCGTAGTCAAATGAAATTCCCTTGATCCTCAAACCGATACCTGCTCGGACCCCTGAGCCTTCTGTTTTATTGGTCGTATAACCCGTTCGCAAGGCGAGGAAAGGAACCACCCAGTATTCCAAACCACCTGATACGTAAGAATTGTCATCTTTCGGAGTAGTGTAATCTAAGGAAGCGTTCAGTTTCTTGTCCATCATCTGTACTGCAGCTATACCTACCTTATAGTCTAATGGCAAGGGATCTTTTTGCTGTTCAAATTCAATTCCGGAGCCCAGGTTTTGCGCAACCGCGCCGAACCGTAGGGTTCCCCCCATCACGGGTTTAGGATAAATCAGATTGGCGCCGAGGTCAAAAGCAGCCCCGTTGGCCGTCTCGTCCGCCAAATTCTCCCGGATTCCCTTGACGTTCGCACCTGCTGACCATTGGTTGCCTAAAAACGCGGCGCCAAGAGTCGCCACGCCACTGTAAGCATTCTGGTTTCCTGTGGCAGCTCCTGCCTGGTTGTAGCCAGAGATGGGACCATAGCTTAAATACGAAAGACTGCCACCCAAAGCTCCACTTTCAAGGGGGATGCCTACACTGGTGTTCTGGTAGCTCATGCCCTGGTAACCGTCGTCATACATAAAAGAAGCCTGGCGCTCTTGCATGAGGGCCAGGCCTGCGGGGTTCCAATATAGGGAAGATACATCATCGGCCTGGGCCGTATAGGCCTCGCCCATACCGATCGCGCGGGCGCCGACACCAATGTTGAGAATGTCGGCAGCGGTTGTTCCGGGTCCTGAGGCCCAGACCGAAGATTGGCCCAGAATCATCAGAAATACGACTACCCCTCCGGTCAGTTGGCGTTTCATTCTGTACCTAATGTACCGTATTTGTGTTACGGTTTTGTTACAGTAATGTTGCAAATAGGTTAAATTTCGCATTAAATTTCACGTTAACTTTCTTGTACCCCTTGGTATCTCTAAAACCTGACGCTGTCAATGTACCTTTTAACACCTCTTAACATGCCGCGTCTTTTGAGATTGTTTTCTGCCGTCAGACGGTAAAAAGCAAAAAACACTTCTATATTTAGGCTATTTTTTCAATAAAAATTTATCGACCCAATGTACCGAGTGGCCCATGACCTGTCTTCGTATGCCTTCACTTTGGATTGATGACCCCTCTGGCTGTCCTGAGGTAGTCGAATTATACAGGCTCCCCCAAAAATGAGCAAGAGGTCTAACGACCAAAAAATGAGACCAAAGGGCCCAACGTTAAATTTGCCCCGGCAACGGGACTTTCCTCTAGACTAAACGGCGGTACTTAGACACCGGAAGCTTCCAGACGGTTACACCACAAAACCGATCTCCCTCTGGGCAGAAGGGCCTAACTCCGGCTTCCTGGCGCATCCAACAAGGCGCGCCAAAGTATTTTCCGATCTGCGGGAAGATCTTCTGGATCTGCAGCACTTCCTCCTGGGAAGTTTTCCAGATTTCTTCCTGAGCGGTGTAGCAGAGACGGTGAGTCCACTTATGGTGGAAATTCAAAAGGTCTCCCGATTCCTCAAAACGAATCGGGAAGGCATTCGGAAGAAGGTAACTGACATTGGTTTCAGATTCCCCGCCATTGACCAAGGTACTCATGTGCTCCCAGAGACGTTTCATCACGGTCTGGTACAGCTCCAGCGCTTCCGGAGTCTCTTTAATAAGGACAGGTACGATGTAATCCGGCTCATCCCAAAGAACCTGTCGGATGAGGACCGGGCGGGAAGCAGGTGTCATACGATGGCGCTGATCCTGGGAGTCTGCAGTATGCGAGATCTTTTTCTTGAACGTGAAGTGCGGATGGACGAGGGTTCGTGTCAGCTTGCTAAGAGAGGTCAGATTCAAAGATTCGGATAAGTACGGATTTTTAGCGGGGTTTAGCACCCAATCGATCGCTTCTTTATCCGACATGGCGCTTTGGGGAACTCCCATCACGCTCCGGACACTTTGCGCCAAAACCGTTTCCGAATTCGTTTTGTAATCAATCAATCGAGAGGAGAGATCCCCTAGATCACGGTCAAACTCCCGAATAAAAGCCTTAGGCCAGCAGCAGCGGGCATTTTCGTCAAAGGTCTGAAGGACTTGGTATTCCAGCGTTTGCTCCAGAGGCAGGGAGTCTTCAATATTCTTAAAGAATTCGGGGTCGAAACGATTGACCGCCTCCACCATCTTCCCAATGATTATTTTCTGCTCAAGTGGGACGTCGAATTGTTCTGCAAGCCGGTGATAGCGATGCAGCGTCAATCCGCTGATGGTGTGGTAGAGATGCGCATGGGTGGCTACCGGAAGAACGTAGCGAGCAACTTCCTGGCAACGCTTCTTGATGGCGCTTTTCCAACGCTTTTCCTCCAAATTTCGCACGGGGAACAATCGCTTGAATTCCTTAACTACCGTTGGCTCAAGGAGACGGCTAAGCTCCTTGTAAGCCTCCATGAGCTCATTGATGGCCTGAGTGTAGCGTTCCACATGCTCTTCCTGGAGAGCGGGAATCGTGAAATTCTCGGGCTTCATTTCAACGTAACGCTGGCTGACTTGTTCCGAGTTATAGAAGGGGTGGCTGTGAAGGAAGGACCAGATAACCTGGCGAGATACCTTGTCTAAAACAAACTGGAACGTGGCATGCTGAATCGTCGTATGATGGCCGGCTTTATAAATGGACTGGGCGATGGCATCGCGCCGCGCGCGGGTGGCATCGTCCTTCGACACATCCGCGGCATGAATCACCTGAGAGGAGTAGCAGGTTCGGGCCGTGGCGACAGCATTGTTATAGGGATCCTGAAAGGCATTTTCGAGGATAACAACAGGGTCAGGCGTAATGGTAGTTCGTTGGGCAATCATTCAATATGATCCGGAAGTTCTTGGAGTGAGTCGATTCGAACGACGCCATTATAGGCCTTGCGATGGCGATCAAGCAACACGGCTTTCAGACCCGCCCGAGTCGCCCCGTGATAATCGTCTTCCAAACTATCTCCGACGTGCAGACTACTGTTTGCAGAAATACGCATGCCCTCGAGTGCCGCCTCAAAAATACGTTTTCCAGGCTTGGCACTCCCGATTGCGGAGCTGGCCGTCACCTGCTCAAAGTACTCGGAAAGCCCAAGCTGTTTAACGATGGAGAAGAGCCTATGATCCCAGTTGGAGATGATGGCGAGCCGCACCCCTTTTTCCTTCAAGTGTTTCAGGACAGGAACCGTATCGTCATAAAGACGCCAGCACTCTGCTTGTGCAAAGAGATCGTACAGCTCCTGAAAGAAAGCCTCAAAATCTTTAAACTGGCCGAGATTTCCGAATATATCTCGCACAAGTGCATGCCACCACTCGCGCTCGATCTTCTCACTGGAGAGACCCGCCAGATTGGTAAGACCGTTTCTTTCGTGCCACTTGGCATGAAACACCTTCTCTACATGGTCGGCGTCTACGGACACACCGTGCTGAGCGGCCACGCGTGCATAGACAGCTCCCACAGAAGGATAAGGGCGAAACAAAGTCCCCCCCGCATCAAAAAATACAACGTTAATTTTTGGCATAAATTGTTTTATCTTCCACTTTAGCCGACCTAAAGGCTCGGCGTCTTTCCGCGCATTTGTTGCAGCGACCGCAATGCTTCTTTCCTCTCGGCGCAATACAGGAAAAACTAAGTTGTAGAGGCCAGTCACTACCCTTGCGAATTACGTCGGCCTTCGAGCATTGACGATAAGGTGCGATCACGCAAATCTTTGAGCCGAGGCCTCGGCTCAAGACAGAGCCCCATTGCCGGAAAAAAGCAGGCGCAGCATCGGAAAACGGATTATGCGCCAGGGATCCCAAGGCGAGGATCGGGATCTTATTCATTGCCGCAAATACCGCCGGTTTTAATGACAAGACGAGATTTCGGCCTGGCAAGTAAACCGCCTCATCCTTGGTGCGCGCTCCGGGTGTTGTCTGACGACCCGTGCTCCAATGGTTTCCATAAACATCGTGCATCGGAAGAGAGAGAATAACTAAAGGCTGGACACCCTCACCCGGCCTCCGGCCACCCTCTCCCTTAAGTAGGGAGAGGGTCTTATTCTTGTTTAGATTTTTCCCCCTCTCCATATTCAAGGGAGAGGGGTTAGGGGTGAGGGTGATCGCTTTCAGATATCTTCTGAGCCAGTAGAGCTCGACTTCCTCCCACACGAGGCCCTGACGAACATAGATCGGCCAGACCCGGCGGTAGCTTTTCGCGGACTCGGCGAGAAGAACACAACTGTCTAAGCCCCCGCTGACTAGAACGGCGATAGAAGAATTTTTCGGCACGCATTGATTATAATCTGCTGGTGTTCAAAGTAACGAAGGAAATCCATTTCTGCTACGGTCACCGACTGCTGAACTATGACGGCAAATGCCGCTATTTCCATGGTCATAATGGGAAAGTCGAAATCGAACTCAGTGCAGAAGTGCTGGACATCCGGGGCATGGTGCGCGATTTCACGGAAATTAAGCAGATCTTGCAAACGTGGATTGATCAGACCTTGGACCACCGGATGCTCTTGCACAAGGACGATCCGCTGCGGAGAACACTGGAGAAGGCAGGAGAACCAATTTTTGTGATGGGGACCAACCCCACGGCCGAAAACATTTCCAAACTGATCTACGAGACGGCGCGAGCGAAGAAACTCCCCGTCAGCTCGGTAACGCTTTGGGAAACTCCAAATTCGTTCGCGACATACTGTGAGCCGCCGTCAAAAAAGCCACGTAAGCAAATCCAAACCCGAAAAGCGCGATAAACGGCAGACTAATCCACTGTTTTAATTGATACGCGGCAAAAGCCGCGGCCAGAAAATAAACCGCAAACAGGAATTCAAACAAGGCTGCGGTCGGCCGTCCCGTCCGATAGGTCTTCTTTTTCCAGCTTCGATCATTCTTCACCACGGAATACTTGGGCGTTCGACGAAATTCGAACTGGCGAGGGCTGAGTCCTTGGATGACCGCCCGCGCATTGCTTAAACAGATGCCGACACCCATGGAAATCATGAGAGGGAGGTTGCGCAGTCTTGTTTTCCAATCGGCGTAAAGATCTCGCTGGCAAATCCCGTAAAAAATGCCCAAAGAGATCGTTGTCGCCGCCAGGGCAAAACCCTCCAATAATCCCGTGAGAGGCCAATGGCTATAGGCGCGAAAATAGAGGCTGAGAGGAAGAAGGACGGACAACGCGGCCGCCAACACATACCCGACGCAGGCCGTTAAATGGAAGGTTGCTTCTACTTTGACTTTCAATGATAAAGGGCTGCGCCAGATGGTTGGCAGCATCTTTTTGGCCGTCTGCACGGCGCCCATCGTCCAGCGGTTCTGCTGGGTCTTGAACGCATTGATATCAACCGGGAGTTCCGCAGGGCAAACCACATCCGGCAGGAACACAAATCGCCACCCGTTCATCTGCGCGCGGTAGGAGAGGTCCAAATCTTCAGTCAGCGTGTCGTGTTGCCAGCCCCCGGAATTCATAATGGCTGTGCGCCGCCAGATTCCGGCCGTCCCATTGAAATTAAAAAAAGCTCCGGACCGGTTTCGCGCCGTGTGTTCAATCAGAAAATGGCCATCCAGAAAAATGGACTGGACCCAGGTTAGTAACGAGTACTTTTCATTGAGATGTCCCCAGCGGGTTTGAACCATGCCGACTCCCGAGTCATTAAACCAGGGAATCGTTTTCTGCAGAAAATCACTGGGAGGAACAAAGTCGGCATCGAAAATGGCCAGGTATTCGCCTTTCGCGCAGGCTAAGCCTGCTTCCAACGCCCCGGCCTTAAATCCACGACGATCGACTCGGCGAAGCTGTTTAATACAGAACCCTTCCTGCTCTAACTGAGTCACCTTGGCATGGACAATGTCGACTGTATCATCGGTCGAATCATCGAGAACCTGGATCTCCAGGCGGTCACGCGGGTAATCCAGCTTGCAAACAGCATCCACCAAGCGCTCCACGACATAGCGCTCATTAAAAACCGGCAACTGGACAGTGACCATCGGAAGCTGAGCGGGAAGATCGGGAACGGGGATGGGTTTGGCCCATTTGTAGTAGCGGTAATAGAGGTAAAGAATCCAGTAACGGTGAACCCCATAAAGCGAGAGGAGAACGATCAGGACAAGATACATTCCCATAAAGATGTGGCTGATCGCTTGCATCATGGTTCTTTCAGTTCCTCAGGCGGGTTTTGACGGAGTGGTCGAGTCGTCGTGCTTTGAAGACGGCTCTTTATCGTCCAACCCTTCTTTAATACCGCGGCGAAATTCTCCCACGGCTTTGCCCAATGCCTTTCCCAATTCAGGCAGCTTATTGGGTCCAAACAGAATCAGGACCACCAGCACCAGAATTAAGATCTCACCTAAACCAATATTTCCCATCTCAAAGTCTCCTTCCAACAAACTTCATATGGACTTTCAACGTGTCATCCGGAAAGCCATTCGGCAGCGGCGGCAGTGGATTGGCGTATAATACCGCACGCAACGCGAGCTGGTCAAAAAGTTGATCCCCGGACGACTTCGTAATCTGCGACCCCGAAACATCTCCACCCCTGGCAATCACAAAGGTGACCTGACAAACTGTATCGGGCTGAAATTCCTGCGGTGGCTTCCATTGCTTATCGAGCCGGTCCGCGATCGCTTTCAGATACCAAGGGTACGGGAATGCCGGCCCTGCGTCCGCCACGATGCCGGCTCCGGATCCCGGAAGACCGATCCCACCACGTCCGGAGGCCGCTGAAGCTCCCGCAGAAGGACTTTGAACGGCCTGCGGCTGACTACTCGCTTGAGCTAACCTCTTTTTCTTCAACTTGGCCAAGAGACGAATTGTATCTTCTGCCGGAACTTCTTCTTCCGCGGCGGGCGATGGCGCGGTGACCTTTTTTGGTGCAGTCATGACCTTTGGAGCCGCCACAGCAACCGGGGAAGGGGCCGAAACTTGTGCCGGGCCACCCGCCGGGAGCGAACTCATCAGATCTACCGCATAATAACTCATTCGCGGCTTCGAGAGCAAAGTTCCCAAGATGATGAAAGAAACCAATAATAATCCATGAGCCAATGTCGAAAAAACAAAATAAGACTTCATAAGTTAGACACCGCTAACGCTTAGGAGGTTCCACCGATATGCCCAATTTCGACACCTGGAGTTTTTTGGCTATATCCATAACTGAAACGACATTCTGGAGCGCAATATCTTTATCCGCCTGGATCATGACCGGACGATCGCGCTTCGGCCCCAAGAGAGGTTTTAACTCACTTTCCAGCGTGCTGATCGAGACGGCGTGGCCATTCAAACTCAAATCCCCCTGCTTTTGAATCAGAACAATGATCGGCCGATCGGGGGATTCATTGCCGGCTACGGATTTAGGCAGATGGACACTCACCTGCTGTTGAACAAGAAATGGCGTCATGACCATGAAGATAATGAGGAGCACGAGAGACACATCAATCAGCGGGATCATATTGATCTCCGCGATGGGTCCGTGCTTCTTGCCCCGGCGAAGGACTGCCGCCATTAGCGAACCCCCGTGAGATCTAGGATTTCCTGAGCGCTGAGTTCCATATCTTCGGAGATGCGTTCCACTTTGCGGCCAAAACCGTTGTAGGCGACGACGGCCGGGATGGCCACAAAAAGCCCTAGAGCCGTCGTAATCAAAGCTTCGGCAATTCCATTGGCGACAACGCCCGGCCCGCCGCCAGCGTTTTCGGCGATCGCGCGAAAGGCGTGGATAATCCCCACCACGGTTCCAAGAAGCCCCACGAAGGGCGCAATGCTTCCGATGGTCCCCAGCACAACCAGGTAATGGTTCATGTTGGCGGTCTCCGTGCGAATGAGTCTTGAGGAGACCCGATCCAGATGCTCTCGTCCGGCAGCACGATCCTGAACGTGTGGCTGCAGGACGTAAGCCAGAATGCGTCCGATGGGACGTCGCATTCCTTCGCAGAGGGTCACGGCCGACTCCCGTTTATTCTCCGCGAGTAGTTTCCTTAAGCGCTCCAGGAGCGCATCCCGGTCAAAATCAAACCGACGCAGAGAAAACCAGCGTTCCAGAATGACAGCTCCGGAAAAGATCGAACAGGCAAGTAAGAGCGAGATTATCGGCCAGGCATTGGCCCACATTTCTTGAAGTGAGGCGATACTAAACATACGTAGGTATTTCCTTTCTTGGTTGAATAATAGTCATCAGATCTTCGGATTCAAGCTCTCGGGCAAGCCAACAAACCCGTGTGAAACGAGGATCTTCGCCGCTTCTTCGATGGTCATCTGCAGTGTAATAGTTTCGGATTCTGGAACATAAATGAGAAGTCCTGACGTCGGATTGGGCACGGTCGGCACGAAAAGACAGAGGTACGTTTCTTTCGATCCGAAGATCGTGCCCGGCAAACGATTCGTCACAAAACCGTAGGTGTGCAGGCCTTTGCGCGGATATTCCACCAGGACGACAAATTTGTAGGGCGACTGGGTTCCGAAAAAAGCCTCGGTCATCTTCTGAATAGCTTCGTACATCCCGCGGAAGACGGGAATGTGGCGAATGCCGGCCTCGAACCAAGCGACCAGGCGCTTGCCCATAAAATTTGAAGCGACCAGCCCGAGGAACCAGATCAGGAAAATCGTCAGGCAGAAGCTAATGGGACGGACACTGGCGCGCGGCAGCGGAACCAAATTCTGATTCAAGATGACCGGATGCAAGAAATCGCTCATCATGAGGAAAAAAAGGTGGAAGAAATAAATCGTCAGGCTGAGTGGAATGAAAATGACGAGACCGGCGAAGAAATTGCGTTTGAATTTATTCAGCATGAGTAAGTACTCTGGATTTTAGCACCATTTCACGCGCTTTTTTATAAACCTCGTCTTTGGACAACACTCGCCAGAGCGCATTCGCCAGGATAAATAGCACACAGCCCATCATCACGATTGTCAGCCCGACGTTTAATATACCTATAAATGCTTTGCCGGGTTGGTGAACCAAAGGAATAAAATTCTGCCAGATACTTTGCCAACCCGCGGTAAGTGTCGTTGTGGAAATAAAAGCCAGAGGTGCCACCGTGACCCAAACATAACGACCTTTACCCATATTGATAATGACCATCGATCCCACGGTGAGGGCGATGACCGCCAGGAGCTGATTAGCAATCCCGAACATCGGCCAAATCGTCGATACACTGCCCGTCAAAATGAAATAAACCCAGCCCCCCACAATAACCAAGCTCGCCACAATTGTGCTGAAGACCGAATCCGTATGTTCGAAGGACTTGAACATTTTGCCCAACAGCTCCTGCAGAACGAACCGTCCAACACGAGTACCCGCATCGATCGTCGTCAGGATGAAAAGAGCTTCAAAGAGAATCGCGAAGTGATACCAATAAGACATAAACCGTCCCATCCCGGGGAGCGCCGTAAACACCTGAGCCATCCCCACCGCCAAGGACACGGCGCCGCCGGTCCTCCCGGCTACATTTTCGCCGACTTGTGCGGATAACGCAGCAAGGTTGGTGGTGTGCATGCCTAGAGTCGCGAACTTGGCAGCGGGAACATTGATCGCAAAATAGTCACCAGGATGCAGAGCGCAGCACGCAACGAGTGCCGTAATCCCGACTAATCCTTCCATCAGCATCGCGCCGTAGCCGATGGGACGAATATCCATCTCGTTATTAATCATTTTGGGCGTTGTACCGGAACCCACGAGCGCATGGAAACCGGAAATGGCGCCGCAGGCAATTGTAATGAACACAAACGGGAAAACTTTTCCAGGAATAATGGGCCCCCCGCCATGAATATAGGCGCTCCACATCGGCTGTTGGATGGGTGGATTGATCCAGATGATGCCGAGGATGAGAGCCGCAATCGTTCCGATTTTCATGTAGGAACTTAAATAATCGCGGGGAACCAGAAGCAACCAGACCGGAAGGACTGAGGCGACAAATCCATATACCGCCATGGACCACGTTACACCTGTTGCTGAAAGCGTCAGCCATTTCCCGAGCGCTGTTCCACCGATGTTCCGACCAAAAATGACCGCGGCGACGAGCCCGACAACACCAATGACGGTGGCCTCCGTCGTTTTTCCTTTTCGAAAGCGAACCATGTACCAGCCCATGAAAAGTGCGAGAGGGACGCTGCTCCCAATCGAAAAAACTCCCCAGGCGCTTTCACGAAGCGCATTCACAACAGCCATCCCCAACCCAGCCAGAGCCACGATGATGATAAAGAGTACCGCGATGGCGGTTGTGAGCCCTGCCGCGGGTCCAATTTCCATCCGCGCAATTTCAACAAGAGATTTTCCACCCCGGCGCGTTGAAGCAAATAGAATGACGAAGTCCTGCACCGCACCCGCCAGAACAACCCCGATCAAAAGCCACAGAAAGCCGGGAAGAAAACCAAATTGCGCTGCCAGGACTGGGCCGATGAGAGGTCCCGCGCCGGCGATGGCTGCGAAATGATGTCCAAAAAGAACCCATTTGCTGGTCGGATGGTAATCGGTGCCGTCGGCGTGAAGGTGGGCCGGTGTCCGGCGAGAAGGATCCAAAGCCATAATTCTGGCGGCGATAAAAGCACTGTAATACCGGTAACTGATCGCCAGAACGCATAGCGTTCCGATCATAAACGGAAGAGAATTTTCCACGAGGGAAATTATATCAGGATCAGTTCAGGGAATTGGTGAGAGCTTGGTCGAGGTGGAGCTTCTTTAAGGCGGTTTCGCTTAGGTAATTCTCGGAATCATCCGCTTTTCGGATGGAGAGAATCACGGTCGCCGGATCGACAGAGGGAAGGTGGAGATTGGACTCGGGACTTGCATAATGTTCGATATATCCATGGTCCTGCTCTGTCATCGCGGCATAGAGGCGATAATCCCCAGGCGGTAAATCGAAGTGAACGTGGGAGCCAACTTCCTGCGTGAGAACAAGTTGCTTACTATCATTGGAAAATATAAAGAGATGCGTATTAGACGCCGGAGCCCCCGTTTCGTCCTGAATAGTGATTTCGAGGGGCAAGGTATCGGCAGTAGAGGCTTGTCCGAGGCGGGCGCCGGTGATCAAGAGACCGATCAAACCAACCAAACCAATGATAGTCTTCTTTGATTCCATATCAATATCTTATCAATAAACATAAAAAAGACCAATAGGCCCAGGAGCTAAAAATCTGGGTCTATTGGTCCTATGAGATATCTGGGTCTTTAGTTGAAGCTCTGTGCTAAGTCGGTTGTCGACGGTCCGATCTTCTTCAGTTCGGCGTAGCTAATGCTAGCCGTCGCGCCATCGATCGGCCGCAGAGTCAGGACGATAACGGTGTTGTCTCCAGGAACGACCTCGACATGGGCCTCATGACTTGCAAAACGATCGTAATAATCGCCTGTTTTCTTCATTAGAGCTGAGGAGATACGATAGCTTCCGGCAGGCATAGAGAGGGTAGTCGTCCCAGGGACATCCTTTCCACCTACAAAATGGGTTTTTTGCTCTCCATAGATATAAACAGGCGCATCCTGGACCAAAGCGCCATTCTCATCAAGAACCGTAATATTGACGGTTCCCGCATTTTCCGGCTGGGCCGCCCAAGCCGCCGTGCCGGTGAAGATCGCTAAAACGATGATTAACTTTTTCATGATTGTTTCTCCTTGCCGCCAGCTTAATCCAGGCCTCCCATTTCCGCTATAGCTATCAAAACGCGTTAATGGGTGTTCTAGCCGATTCAAAAATCTGCACCTCCTTCAAAAACATCATTAAAATTGGCTCGTTTTGGATGGCTGTGGTTAATCTTTACAAACGTGAGGTTTTGGTGTTTTTGTAAAAATGCAAATTACGTGATACACTCCTCCCAATGACAGCCGGATCCTTTCACGCTTTAGTCCTTGGCCTCGTTCAGGGCCTCACAGAATTTCTCCCCATTTCCAGCTCAGCGCATTTAATCCTGATCCCCCGCTATCTCGGTTGGGAAGATCCAGGGCTGGCCTTCGATGTGGCCCTCCATCTGGGCACCTTGGCGGGTGTTTTGATCTATTTTTGGAAGGATTTATGCCATCTGGCGACGCATCTGGGCGATCAAAAGGAGAGGAATACTGTCCTGTTCCTTATAGTAGCCACCATCCCGGGGGGGTTAGCCGGCTTTCTCTTAGAGCACAAGGCGGAAACCGTTTTTAGATCTCCTTTGCTCATTGCAGGCGTCCTGATTGGGATGGGAACGCTTTTAGGCCTGGCGGATTGGTTCTCTAAAGGAAACAAAACAATCGCCGATTTGACGATCGGGGCCGCTCTGATCCTCGGCTTGGCGCAGGGGTTTGCCCTCATTCCCGGCGTGTCTCGCTCTGGAATCACGATCACAATGGCTTTGGTATTGGGCCTTAACCGTAGCGAATCGGCCAAATTCTCATTTCTGATGTCAATTCCCATTATCGCGGGAGCTGGCATTTTAAAATCCAAGGCTATTATGCATTCACCGGATAAATTCGCTCTTGGGGTGGGCTTTCTCGCGGCCACCGTGGCTGGGCTCTTTGCGATTTGGCTTCTTTTCAAAATCATCCAGACCAAACGTTATACCCCCTTTGTCCTTTACCGCTGGGCCCTCGGCGCATTTGTCCTTTTGAATCTCGCTCGATTCAACGGCTGAATACTATGTCTTGTAGATGGTTCCGCCATCTTACTTTCGCCATTCGCCTTTTACCATTTGCCATCTCGTTAGCCTCCGCGGACCAGGTCATCATGAAGGATGGAACGGTCTATAAGGGAAAAATAGAGATCGATACCGACAAAGCCATTTTGATCGGGAATCCCCCTTTTGATTCAAATGCGTATCTCTTAAAATCCGAGGACATCGCGAAGATCATTTATGAGAAATATCAACCGAATGCTCCCGCCGAGCGCAAAAGAGGCTTAATGTTTGAAGGACGCTTGAATGGAAATGCCGTTTCATCAGATCAGATTTCGTTCGGGCCGGCACCGAGTTTGTACGCGGGTGTCGGAATGCGTGTGCATCCTCTTGTGGAGTTGAATGGCGGAATCGATTGGACACCGTCCCTACACGATGGCGACACTTTTGGGGTAAGTAATAGCACGACGACGAGCACGACGACGCGACGTTATCAGGATTTCTGGCAGTACCAGGCGGTTTTTTCCGCGCGGATCTATCCCTTCTATGAAAAAAAATGGAAAACGGAACCTTACCTAACGGCAGGTTACAGCTGGAGCCATCAAATTCCCAAGGACAGCGGAGACAGCCTCAGCGGCTCCGGCTGGCAGATCGGATTTGGGGCCATCCGCCCTCTCACAACCCATATCTTTCTGGAAGGACGCTTCGTTTATCAGAAGATGTCCTATGACACCGTCCAATTCCTCGGACAGGAAGGTACCTTACAACCGTCCATTGATCAAAATGTCTATTCCTTCTCAGTCGGAGCTTCATACCGTCTCTAATTTGGTAAACTTTTCACATGAATAGAAAATACATTGCTGTTTGTGCTGTTTTATGGGGTCTTTCGGCGGGAGTTCCAGTCCAGGCAGTGACCAGCCGTGTTGGTGCGGCCGATGATCTTGGCGTGGGCGTTCAATTGGGTCAACCGATGGGCGTGACCGGGAAGTATTGGCTTTCGTCAACGACAGCTGTTGACGGATTCATGGGCTACCACTTTAACAGCAATTTCGACATCCATGCCGATTACCTTTGGCATACTTTCTCTTCCTTCAATGTATCGGATGGGCGCATGCCCTTTTATTTTGGTTTGGGTGGACGGATTTTCGGCGGGGATGACTCTCAGTTCGGGATCCGCTTTCCCTTTGGCGTGTCTTATCTATTTCCTTCGCAACCACTCGAGGCCTACGCGGAACTTGCCCCAGTCTTCAAAATCGCTCCGGGCCTAGGTGGGGATATCGATGGAGCTGTTGGCCTTCGCCTCTACCTCAACTACCTCAAATAATTACAGCAGCGATTTGTCTTTGTAGGTGATTTCGGTGTATCGCCCGGTAGGTTTAACCGTGGTGACATCGACGAGTTCGGGTTTGTCGGCCTGGACGATGGCGTAGAAAAGATCCTGCATGTCTTCCGGAGTAGAGGCATCCGAATCCACCACGAAGCTGAAGTAGAGATTCGGATATTTCGTTAAAAGGTCCTGAACCACCGGTTGTTTTTCCCCCCGCCAATGTTCAAAGAGAGAATCATAAATGGATTTCTCTTTGGTCCATTCCGCATAAAGAATCTTGGCGTTCTGCTGGTCATCAAAGGTCACCAGCTCATAGATGCCGGGATTCTGTGGCGCATGGTTATACATCGCCTCTTCTTTGAAGCGATAGCTTCGTTCCGACTGCCAGACACCGAATTCTTTGGTGGCCACAGTTATTTGCAAACCTCAGCCGGAGAATTTACACCCGCCGACTTTTCAATGGGGGCTTCGATGAGATTTCCCCATTCCGTCCAGGATCCATCGTAATTCCGTACATTGTTGTATCCGAGAAGGTATTTCAGAACGAACCAGGTATGGCTCGACCGTTCACCAATGCGGCAATACGCGATCGTTTCTTTATTGGGGACAATCCCCTTGCTTTGGTAAAGGGTCTTCAGGTCTTCGGCGGACTTAAAGCTGCCATCCTCTTTGACCGCCTGAACCCAGGGAATGCTCTGGGCACCGGGAATATGACCACCTCGCTGCGCGGTTTCCGTCATGCCCGGAGGAGCAATAATTTTTCCCGAGTACTCATCCGCCGACCGGACGTCGACGAGGTTATACTTTTCCGGGCTGGTGAGAACGCTCATCACTTGATCGCGAAACGCGCGGAGGGAATTATCGGGATTCTTGGCCACGTAGGTGGTCCGAGTGATCGCCGCTTTTTCGGTCGTGAGCGGGCGATTTTCCAGCACCCATTTCTTGCGGCCGCCATTCATCAGCCGAACGTCTTTATGACCGTAATATTTGAACTGCCAGAGCGCCCAGGCGGCAAACCAGTTGTTATTGTCTCCGTACAAGATCACCGTGGTTTCAGGCGTGATGCCGGCTTCACTGCAGAGTTCTTCAAATTGGGTTTTGCTGGCGAGCGTCCGGCGTACTTGATCCTGAAGCTGGGTTTGCCAGTTCCAACCCACGGCTCCGGCGACGTGACCTTGATCGTAGGCGGTGGTATCGACATCGATTTCAACCAACCGCAGACCTTCGTCTTTTGAATGAGCGACAACCCAGTCGGTTTCAACCAGCACTTCCGGATGCACGTATTTATTGACCATGGCGAGCCTCCTTTATACCTTCAACAACATTCTATCACGGATGAAACCACCAACGCGCGGCTTCTATCCAGCTTCGGCCCCAAACCCATAAGGCTTGGAGCCCTTGGGGATGGAACGCACCCCTAGCTTCAGGAGTTCCCACAAACCGCCAATGCCAAGGCTCGTAGCTGACCCCTTGCCAGTTGTCTGATGGAAATGAAAGCTCAAACTGGAACTGGGCTGCATTCTCTTTTAACCACCGAAAAGCCCGTGTACGCTCAAAAAGCGGGTTATCGTCCGCCTCAGGATCATCCCAATCTCCGATATCCAGCACCCACCCTGTCTGATGCTCGGAAAACCCTGGCGGAGCGAGCCATTTGATGCCGTTTCGCGGTCCATGTTTTTGTTTGGCTTCTTCAAATTGCACTCGCTGAAGCTTAGGGTCTCGAAAGGCCCAAATCACATGCAGTCGGATCCCCTCTTTTTGCGCCATCTCGCTCATCCGCGCAAATGCCTCGATCGTTTCCTTCCGCGCCAGATGCGTGATCTTCCCATCTCTGGACTTGCCGATA
>Ga0206903_10103_pt1 | contig 27421 bp, 28 predicted proteins | sample Alteio_BWOrgHeat_45_FD_152959 | JGI IMG/M metagenome (GOLD analysis project Ga0206903, IMG submission 152959) | Enriched cells from forest soil in Barre Woods Harvard Forest LTER site, Petersham, Massachusetts, United States -... | ecosystem: Environmental > Terrestrial > Soil > Temperate forest >... | reverse complement strand
TTTCTTATGTATTTTGTTACTGGCCTCTCAATCCCTAATACCCATGAAACAAAATCTACACAGCGGATTATGTATCCTGTTTGCATTCGCATTATTCGCCATAGCCTGTAAAAAATCAGCGGATGAACCGAACTCCAATGCGGTTCCGGCTGGGTCCCGCGACACTACGCTGGCGGTGATTCCGGATCCGGTGGTGCCATATCCTTCTATCCCGTTACAGGAATGCAGCAATGCACCAAACTATGGGGATTCTATCGTTTACCCACAACCGAATAGTTCAGGTAATTATGTGTACCCGCAGAATAATCAGGGTCAGGCCGGAACCTATTTATCCTGGCCTGGCGGCTTGGTGATGGACTCCCAAACGGGTATCATCGATCTGTCCGCCTCTCAGACCGTGCAGCGTTATTCAGTTGGCTTCGTTTTAAATGGGTCTAAAGATACCTGTCTTGCCCCGTTAATTGTAGCAGGAGCCAGTTACATGGATAGTGTTTATGTGCTTTCCGATAGTGATACAACTTCAACCCCATATTTTAATGCCAACCCTTTGGCAGGCTCTCCCTGCCAGGCCAATTCCGGACCGGGAAAGGGTTGTCAGTTTGACTATAATGACTATGCGAAGTGGCAGGGTGTTATTGTGGACAAAAAAAACGGGGTACATCGACCTGAAAAATACCACGAAAAAAATAAATTTTAACACGCTGATAAATGGTCAATACCTGATCACCCGCATTTATTATAAATTAAATGATAACAGTAATAACGCACCGCAGATGATCCAGCTGAAGCTCATATACTATACCCATAAATCGGATATTCCGCCGGCACTCCTTGCCCAGGTTTCAAACAGGTCTTCCAGTGCACTGAACTATCAGCTCCTGGATAATGGTCCTGCACCCAGGCCTCCGCTGATCATAATTGTTCGTTCACATTGATAGCAATTTGCCCCCTTAATTTCCCGCGACTGTTTCTTTTTGATGAGGCATGGAATTCTTTACATTGCTGTTTATCCAATCAAAGATAAAGTCCGCATCTTCCTTCCAGGAGGGCTGTCCGAGTACGAAATGATTTCTGCCCGAAAAGACCTTGTAGTCTGTTACCGATCCTTCAGTTTCATAAGCATTGAAATTCCGATGGTTCAGGTGTGCCGGAATAATATGATCCGTGTCGCCCGCTGTAATCAGGAGCGGGGCATGTGGTTTTTTAAAATCCACTTTTGCCGCACCGGATAATGCACCTCTCGAAACCGTTTTGGATTCCGGGATTGCGTATGTTTCGTAGGCCGCCTGCTGGGCTTCGAGGGGCATGCCGTTCACAAATGCATACTGCCAGTCTTCGAATGACATCATATAGGTTTCATCAACATCCGTGAACACACCCAGTGATTTCCAGCCAGCCTTCAGAAAAGTAAACTCATAGGGGAAAACGCCGAGTGGTGGAACCGGATGAATGGCGACGCCGGCTGCAGCCAGGCCGCGGTTTACAAAGATCTGGGTCATCAGTCCGCCATACGAATGACCGATCAGGATTGGTTTTTCAGGTAATGATTTGATTATACTTTCGTAGTGGGCAAGTAATTCATCAATGGTAAGCCGGGCCAGCTCCTTGTCCTGATGCGGATGCCTTGACCGCAGTTCAGCAACGGTCGCATCTTTAAAAGGCCAGGGCGGCGCCATAGTCCTGAACCCCTTCTCTTCGAAGTATTTCTTCCAGCCATCCCAGCAATTATTTCCAACGAATGCACCCGTAATAAAAAGAATGGTTTTTGGCCCGTTTGTTTCCATAAAAAGTTTGTACTCAATTTAATGTTTTTTAATTCAGGATCAATATGAATTTTAAGCTAACTTTTGATGCCGCTGTGGGAAATTGCTTTTATTTTTTATAATATGAAACAGGTTAACGTTTTATTTATCCTGATAATCACGAGCGGATTCACGGCGCCGTTAATTGCCGCGGCGCAACAAAAGGCCAGTGCAATAAAGTCAGATCTGGCAGCTCTGGCATCCTCGGTGAATGTAAAGAATTATGGCGCTACCGGCGACGGGAGCCATGACGATTATTCAGCGATACAGAAAGCATGCAATTTCTGCATTGCCAATCCATCTGCCTGCACAGCTATTCGGTTTCCGGTAGGAACCTACCTGATTAGCCATCCGATTATCCTGCAGAAGGTATCGAATGAGCGGTGGCAGTTTTTTACGCTTCATCTCTTCGGCGACGCACCGGCAAAGTCGGGCGCCGACGGATATCTGTCAACGATCAAATGCGCCTTTACTGAAGGATTTGGAATTGGCATTCAGTTTGGCCGCGGCATCCAGATTGAAAATATAAATATAGAAGGCGCTTACAGCTTTCCGAATACCATCAATAATTATAATATCGGTACAACCTTATATGCTTCCTGGAACAATGGATCTGTGCAGGATGGCCGCTATTCTCCTTATGCCGGAATTTGCATTGACCCATTTTGTGATTCTAACAAGATCAAATCCAGGGAGGGTTATCCTTCCATGCGCAAATATTATTTGTCCGGAACAGGAAAAGGCGGTACAAGCGGAGTGGAAATAAAACAATGCGGTATACATCATTTTATGGTCGGTGCCATGCTTACGCCGAACCCCTACACACAGAATGATGAGATGATCAACTTTCTTGATGACAATATTGACGCAGTCAAAGTGGCTATTGCCATTGGTCAGGACCAAAGCAAGGAAATTCATATTGACCGGTTGAAAGTATGGGCATCAACTTATACCATTGTGGACGGGTTAAACTATGGCGCAGGATCGGCTCCGGGATCTATCATGATCAACGGGATGAATATTGCAGGTAATGTGAACCAGATTTTTAATATCAATGCCGGCCGCTTTCCGCTGAGTGCATTAAATATATACGCTGAAAGTCTTTTCCGTATTGGATTTGTTAATGGTACAGCCGGTGTGAATTTTACGAACTTCCAGATCGATTTGTTAACCGGACCGGGGATGCCGGCCGCTGATTATATATTTTCCGGAGGGCCGGTAACCTGGTCGGGCGGTATGCTGCGTTACTATGATGCCAGTTATACTCACCGCATGAACCTGAGCCAGATGCTGGCTACTTTCCAGGACATGACCCTGAGTAATCCACCTATGGTTATTGGGCTATATGCCTATGGAATTAACGGGCATCCTACACCAAGCTTTCGGAATATTCATTTATATTACGGCAACCGGCCCATGAAAGCGGATTTTGAAGCACTCCATGCACTTCCTTTTGTTCCCTTGATAACGGTTGACAAAACCAAATGGCTGGCCAGTTTTCCGGTAATACCGGGCATTTCATTTAAACCCGGCGATTATATTCTGGCGTCACCAACCGACAAAACCGGCCGCTATTTTGATTCGGGAATGAATCCGGGAGAATGTTCCACGATTCAGATCGGTCGGGTGATATCGATAACGGGCAACACAGTGAACCTGGATGATGTCGGCCTTAATGCATATTCAGGAAAAGATTACGGGGCCGTATATCTCGATACCGTAAAATGAATGAACAATATTTGAATTCCCCGGCAGTCAACGCCAAGGTGTACGGGATGATACTGGTAATCGGGTAGATGGCTTCTAGCTGTTTATGAATAATTTTGTTTCAAAGGCCATTCTGACCATACCATTTTCATTGTGTTTAATAAACAGATGAATCAGTTCATTGATCATTTCACTATAGGACTTGTGTCCGGGGAGCGGCATGTAAGATGCAGAAAGTAACTGGCCCTTTAGTGCTTCGAAATCGAGCATCTGAATATTCTCGAAACAGTGAATTTTCACCGGCACCGGATAAAAAAAAATATGAATGGACTCCTCTTCCACCATTTTATTTTCCTTAAAGTCGATTGCAAATTTTTGTCTAAGTGCATAATAATCCAACAGAAATGCGGAATTTTTGAGTCGAATATTCCAGGCGAGTACGATATGACCGGCCGGTTTGAGTATTCTATGGAATTCTTTCTTTGTTAGAACAGGATCCATCCAGTGAAATGCCTGTGCCGCAGTAATCAGATCCAGGCTATGGGTTTTGAGTCCGGTTTGCTCGGCCAGATGATTACGGCTGGTAAATCCCGGATATTGGCTCAGTTTAATTTCTGCCGCCCTTCGCATATTTTCATTGGGTTCGATACCGATGACCCTGTAGCCGGATTTCAAAAAGAGTTCCGAGAAAATTCCGGTACCGGATCCGATATCGGCGATACGTTGATCTTTAGAGAGACCATAATATTTCTCCAGAAAGGGGATAATTTCTGCCGGATAAGAAGGACGGTATTTTACATAGTTTTCAACGCGGTCCGAAAATCGGGTTGTCGGATGCAGCGTTGTGAGACAGTTGTCCATAAAATTCGGAAATGGACAGCAATAATATAATAAACATCGGAAGTACGAACAGGTTCACAATAATTTAATCCAAAATTATGTCTTATTAAATTTACAATTACATAATGCCGTTTTAATTAAAATTGAATAGGGACAGACTAAATTTAAATAAGAAGGATGAGCCGTATTCCGAAATAAAAATAGGTAAGTAAATAAAGAATTAAATATTGGGTTAGCAATCGTTTTGTGTCAGGGACTGTTTCTACAGTCCCTTCTTAATAGTTTACCAAAGCGAAAAAGCTGAATATAATTGCGTTCAATAACTTTATATAAAATCCGGTCATGCACAGGAAATGGCTCTACCTTCTTCCAGCCGTTCTGGTACTTTTTTATATAGCAGGTCCGCATCCTTCGAGACCGGCTTATTCTCTGGATCTGCCATTAATTGCTGACAACCCGGCAAAAATCGAATCAGACATTTTATATGGTGAATCCCTTCATCATTTGAAGCCGGACAATGAGGCAAGAATCGTCTGGACAAATGATTCCGCCAAAACGGAAACAGATTATTGCATTGTATACCTGCATGGTTTTTCTGCTTCCCAAAAAGAAGGTGATCCGATTCACCGGAATATCGCCGCCGAATTTGGTTGTAACCTGTATTTGTCAAGACTGGCAGAACATGGTATAGATACAAGCGAACAACTGGTTAGCCTGACGGCCGATAAATATTGGGAATCGGCAAAAAAGGCAATGGCCATCGGAAGAAAACTCGGAAAAAAAACTGATCCTGATGGGCACATCAACCGGAGCTTCTCTGGCCTTGCAATTAGCCGCCGATTTTCCGAAAGACGTTGCAGCATTGATCCTGTTATCTCCCAATATCGCTATCAATGACCCATTTGCCTGGATATTGAACGACCCCTGGGGTCTTCAGATAGCTCGGTTCGTCAAACATGGAAAATATGTGATTTCCGATGACGACCGGCTTGAATATCGGAAATATTGGAACAAGCCTTATCGGCTGGAGGCGGCTGTCGCACTCGAAGAATATCTGGAGACGGCAATGGTTAAGGAAAATTTTAAGAAAGTGATACAGCCAGTACTTCTTTTGTATTATTACAGGGATAAAATTCATCAGGATAACGTAGTAAAAGTTTCAGCCATGTTGGAAATGTTTGATGAAATCGGAACACCTGCCGTTCTAAAGCGTAAAGTGGCACTACCCAACACCGGAGATCATGTTATCGGATCACCAATTAAATCCCGGGATGTGGAGGGTGTTCAAAAAGAGATCGAAAATTTTTTAATAAATGTGGTATCCGTTCCGCGAAGAGTCATTCAATGACGTTATACCGGCCGGCACGAAGAAATAGTCTTTTTGGGCAATAACGCTTAAGACTTTACATCATGTCGTTACAGGCATATATTAACAATATCAAAGAAAAGAAGAGTAAAACGCCGGAAGACTTTAAAAAGCTTGCTGCAAAAAAAGGATTTTTGCAAGATGGTAAATTCCGGAAGGAATAAAAGCCGGTGGGATTGTGAAATGGCTTAAGGAGGATTTTAAATTGGGGCATGGACATGCCATGACTATCTACGCTGTGTTCAAGGATTTAAAAAAATAATAGGTTCAAGGTCATTTTTGAATGAGACCCGATATAATCGTAATACTGAGAGCCAGGATAACGGTATTGTAGACGAAGGAAATAAATCCATGGAACAATGCAAGGTGCCGGATCTGACGGGACGTGATTTGCACATCGGAAACCTGAAAGGTCATGCCGATTACAAAGGAGAAATAAGCAAAATCCAGGTAATCGGGCGACTCTTCCATAGGAAATTCCAAACCACCCTCGGCTTCTTTTTTTGTATCTTTTTCCTCGGCATGGCAGGTATAATACAAGTGTGCATACCGGAATGTAAAGACCGTATGCATCAGCATCCAGGAAAGTACCACGGAAATAATGGAGAAGCCAATATGATACCTGTAACCCGTCTGATGCGTGTCTGGTAGAATTTTCAGCAATAGAATGACCGCAAAAAGGCTGACGGTAGCAGCAAAAAGGACAAAGAAAAAGACAATTGTCCGGCTGGAATCCTGTTTTTTGGCGATATATTTTACCTCGTGCACTTTAGCTGTTACAATAGTAAGCCAAAACATCACCAAACTGGCAAATGCAAAGCTGCTCCATGCGAGGATAAAATGGATGGCGGGGGGAGTTCTGCCACTTATCGCAAATGTTATCAAAGAAACAATAATGGCGATTAGCAGCCTTGCCTTGGCCGGAATCTTGTATAGATGCTGCAGTAAATTATTAGGCATATTTAATGATCATCAAAACGATGCCCCTTTTGATATATTGCAGACTTTGATGCATTAACAGTTGCTTAATAGATTAATATTCCCGGTTAAGCAGGGTAGCCAGTTTGCTGGCCCCAAAAGAAGATTCAGCTGCTTTTTTATTTATGATTTTCACTATGCCATACAGATATTGATAATGCATGACAATATCGTTAATCACAAGGGGATCGGCAGTTATTCATATTTACAGCAATCGAGCTGTCGCACATCGCCACATCGGCGGTCAGATCCTGCTTCAATGACTGGATGGATTGGCGGATTTGTTTATGATCTTTGATCTGTTCCCGGAGATTTTCGGCAAAAAAGCCAAGAGTTACGGCAACAAATATCATGATGAATTATAGGAAATATTCCCTGAAATTTCTCTGTCATAATGCAGGTCGGGGCGATGATGTACTTCCATTGCTCAGTTGACAGATTATTTTGTATTGGATCTATGTCCTTAGAAATTTCATTTTCAGCCGTTAGTTCGAATAAATCCGACTTTTGAATTTCCGTCTCGCTCTTGTGTCGGGATTGTTATCAAGTGAAAACATGGATAATCGATTTGAGTTGCCAGACAGTCCGTACGCGGTTTGATGCCGGTTAAATCTATGCGAAAAATCAATACAAGGCCATTTTAACCCGTAAAATGTATTCTATTAATGGGTCCTCATTCTCTGTCAACCCGTAGTGAAACCTGCTTAATGAATAAGTACAGGAAAATCCCGGAAGTCGGGATTCTGGACAGCCGCCAGTACGTTTCCCAGCCTGATTCCCCGAATATCGCAAAGAATAAGCAGGCCGATTGAAAGCCCAAAAAAGCCAGCAGCAGGAGCTTCAGAGGGAGATACTTGGTATTCGCTTGCATGGCGGTTTGGATTTTCTACTTCTGACAATAGCGGCACCCTAAGGGTTGCATGTTAGCAGCAAAGCCTTTTAAATAATTCCCCTCCGGGACGGAAACTAAATTTCTTAGTTTTGAAAATACTATATATTTTAGCAGACCGGTTTATAAATCAATTGCCTTAATCATTAAAACTTATCGTATGACTACAGAACAAATTGCACATCGCCTGAAAGAGCTCTGCAACCAGGGTCAGTTCGAACACGCATTAAAAGAGCTATTTTCTCCGGATGCGGTTAGCATCGAACCGAATGAATCACCCGACTTTGCACGGGAAACAAAAGGAATAGATGCGATTCTCGCCAAAGGGAAAAAATGGAACGAAATGGTGACCGAGCAGCATTCTTTTACCATCTCCGAACCGCTGATTGCCGATGCCTCTTTTGCACTGACCATGCATATCGATGTGACCATGAAGGGCCGTGGCCGCATGACTCATAAGGAACTATGTGTTTACCAGGTCAACGGAGGCCGGATCCGGTCTGAACAGTTTTTTATGTAATAGCATTTTTTAAGCCTGCCCATAATACTCATTCAGAATTCCGTTTTTTATGGCATTCGTCAGTTCTGTGGGCAGGTTTTTTATAAGCGACGTAAAAAGTGCCGGAATGCTTTCACGCGTATCCAGGATCACTTCATTTAATTTTTGATTCGTGAAAGCCAGCTGATTTGTTTCCAGATCAGTAATGGTTATCAAATCGTATATGATCTTCCCGGGCTCAAAAATTTTCACTGTATTGACGGCATATTTTTTCCCCAGATATTTAATGAACAGCCGTTTCATTTCCTTTCTCATCGGGTATGAATTTTAGTGATCTACCCAAAATAATAAAGATTTTTATTAAATGGTAGTCCCCGTTGATAACTTCTAAATAGTTGATAATGATGTAGATACGACCTTATGCGGTCATTTTTATGCCGTACCAAGTGAAAGACTCTGATATGAATTTATTTCCGCACGCGACTAGGGATTTGTTTGTGTCACTGCACAAGATTAAAAACAATAAAGATGGTAATAATAAATAAAGTAAATAATCCTGCCAAAAAAGCGTAATCCGCAATTCGTTCAAAATAGACCGATTTCCGGTTGCTTCGGATAGATAAAAATGATAAAAGACAACTGATCATAAACAACACCATCGAAACGGCCGTGAATTCGTCGATAAGAGTATTGCCGTCCAGCTTGAGCGTTTTCAGCGAAGTAAAAACGACATAGCACAGCCCAAATAGAGTGGCAGAAGTATTTAATATATGGGAGGACTTATTGTTGATTTCTCTCATCGGTTGAATATGATGATTGGCAGAATGTTTAAGCGAGGTAAAGTTCTTTTATTCATCTTTTTCATTCGTCTTTTTATCTTTTGTGCCAACAGATTTATTTTTGCCCTTTCCTTCAGTTGCTTTCTCCTCCGGATTTTTGGTGAGAAAGCGCGCGAGCAATGGAAGAAGGGCAGTTACGGATGTAACAGTCGCGAGTACCTGATGGGATATTTCACCCTGTGTAGCGATGATCAGGATACCGGCAACAGCAACCAGTGACAGGATAGAGACACGCAATACTGCCCAGTTTCCGGCGACCCGGTATTTCTTTTCGAGTTTTATTATTTCTTTGGAATTTTTTTTATCCAGGATAAATTCTTTAAAACTTAAACTGAATAATTCCCAGATTCCCTTTCTCTTTTCGAGAATGCCTTTCTCAACGAGCGTAATCAGTACAGGCATATTTCTGTAACTGCTGAAACCATCAAGTGCGAAATCGAAAAGTACATATCTTTCTTCCGGGGTAAGCCAGAGCCAGATCTCATTGTATTCTGCTTCGAATTTCTTCTGGTTCCCGATGATCAGGTTGACCCGCTGAATGTGATTCCGGTCTGGGTTTATTTCATCGAATTCATTGCTGAAATAACCATCCCAGCCGGGAATGCCTTCGTGCGCGATATCCTCTTTATTAAATTTCGCCGCCAGTTCTCCGGTATTGACAATCAGGCCACTGGGAATAAATTTCACAAGGAAGAGTCGCCTTGTCGTTTCGATGATCACCCAGCGCATAAAAAAAGCTGACAGGATAAAAAACAAGATAATCCCGACCCGGAATGCCCAGGGCAGTTGGATGAAATCCGACATGATATTTCGCAATCGTGAAGATGCGTTGATAACCGGAATGCCAATTCCGGATTCGACCGTTTGCAAACGGATCCGGAGTGTTGGGGCCTTCCAGAATTTATTCTGTTCCTGCCAGAAGAGCCAGCTCCTGTCATTCGATGAATCTCCGATTGTCCGGAATCTCCCGAATATTTCCGAACCGTCGGTGAACCGGTTGATTATCGAATTATATAAATTATCGGGAAGATCATGTAAACTGCCAACGGGTGGCAAACCCGGAACGGTATCATGCATGGCCGAGTTATAATTGCTACAGGAATCGGATGCACAGGGTTGTTCACCAATCACCTGTATCGAATCGCCATCGGTCATATAGGCAATGTGCCGGAACGCGCAGCCTCCAAGACCCTCTCTGAAATTGCTCTTCCATTTTTCGGCCTGTTCATTGTATACGAATCGTTCCCATTCCTGCATTTTTTGAGTATAAGAGAATAATTTCTCCTTCTTATATTGGATTTTCTCTGCCTGGTAAGCATAAGTGAGAATGCCGGTGACCGGAATAATGCAGCAAACCACCATCGAAAACATTAAGGACGCGTTATAACTCGACGCTTGTTTTTTTATTTTCTTTGGAATCAGGGAATAGTTGTTTGCATATCCGCCTTCCAGGGCAATCAGTAAAAACAACAAAAGGAGCTGAATTCCAAGGGTCCAAGCCCAATAGGCAAAGTCGAGGTTCGGATGCACTAAAATAACCACCCCATTCAATGCCAGGATAAAAGCGGGCGGTGCCTTGCACCGGGTAAAAATGCGGAAGATCTTTTCATCTGGTTTCACTGGTGTACGTGAATAGAAAAATGCCCATATCGCATAAAATGGAAATAACACCGAACAGGTATATAAAGATTCAAGACTTTGCCCGGTTAGCGAAAGCAGGAAATAAAATGCCAAAAACAACACGACCTGGTACCAGTAATACCGGAATGTCAGATTGTAAAAATGGGCATTATGATCTGTCGGCTGAATCCATTCCACCGAACTGAGCGGGAATCGCAAACGCTTTACACCGGATTGCCTGGGAACACTAAACCAAACGCAGAGCGAAATGGCAAACAGCATGAAAAAAAGAGAGAGAATTCCAAATAATAACATCCGCATGAAATTCGCCGACAACAAATGTTGGTCATAATAAACAATGAGATGGAGATTCTGACCCCGGATGGGCCAGACCATGGCCACACAGGAATGTCCATACAGGCTTACCGGAAAACTTCCGCTTTGTTCCCTGCGATTCAGGCTGCTTATCAGTGTGGCGTTATTTCCGGACTCTTCGAGAATATTTTCTGCCAGGTTGCGATCCGGATTATTACAGATCAAAACATTGCCGGTGGGATCGGTAATATAGTATCCGAATCCAGCCGGTATCACGGGTAGATTAGTGATGTCCAGATCCATAGCTTCGGCCATACCGATGCTGGTATCGGCCACCTGAAGCCCCCATACCCAATGGGCATTGAATAACTTGGATGAGGGCTTGGATAAATAAACCTGAAATTCTTCCGTAATATTCGATTTTCCTACGGTGATGATATTGAAACTGCTGTCAAATTGTGCGGGTTGTTGTTCGCGCAGGTTCTCAAAAAAGGGTAGCCCGTTCACGTTTGAATTGGGTGCGAGGAATTGAAAAGCGTTCCATTTAGCAATCGTATGGCCCTTTTCATCGAACCAGAAAAGTCGTTGGGTATGACGTCCGGCGAGTTTTGCAATGCGTCCGCTTATAGGTTCGTCGTTAATCAGTGATGAATTGATTATTCCCCCATGGTCCGGTTTTAACGAATCCAATAACTGAAGACGTGCATTGGATTCGGCAAAAGTCCGTTCGACGGAGCATTTTATTTTATTTCCCAGATCCCGAACACGATTACTGAACGTGAGACCGGTAATGAACTGATGGGAAGTATAGAACAGGATAAGGCAGATGATGATAGTCCCGGCATAATAGGAAAATGCAATGCCGAGAACATCGATTTGACCGATGCGTTCTTTGGGGCTCAGGAGAAAAACTTTGGAGATTGGCAATGCAACGAGAATGAGGATAATCAGAATAAGGCAGATCGGGATAAAATCAATTGGCGTTTGGTGTGCTTTCTGAGAGTAAGTGTCTTCCTGGATCAGGCCGGTCAGAATGATTTGCTGATTATTCAACCGGAAGGGCCGGAAGAATGCAGTAAAATTTCGTCCTGCAATGCTGATGGGTGCTGTCGCCGATCCGTCTGAGTTTTTAAGCAGCGAACGAAGCGTATCGGCATAAATCAACGGGGAGTGAGTGATCGGGTCTTCCGCATATAGCAGGCTGAAGGGACGTCGTCCTGTTTCATTTGCCTTGATGGTCGTATCGTTTTCAAGGATCAGATAGGAGTCGAAAATATCAGTCCTCGTGGCGAGCAAACCACCAAGCATATTCCGGACAGGAATCCGTACGAAAAGCAGGCTATCTGTTTTGTTGCCGGCAGAATCGTAAATATATTTGTAGGTCGCCCAGTATTCCTTACCGTCCGGCGAACGTTCTATAAAAGAAAATGTCTGGTATTTTCCAATGATCGCAGGGCTGCTCTGGACAACGGAGGCTTTATAGTCGAGATTGTCCAGCGATTCGAAATTCGCCTGATGCCGCTGTACACTCTGTTTAAATAAGTTTCCATTCATGCTCTGATTGGCCATGTCGAACACAATGGAAATATTTTCGTCTTTCTTCAGGAAATTTTCTGCCATCTGGTTCAGAACGCGATGGGCGCGCTGGTTTAATTCGGCCTTGTTCCGGGGTATGATACCCCAATAGTACAAACCGAGGCTGGCTGCCAGCAGGATGGCAAATAAATAGAAAACGGAGAGTTTTCGTAAAATCTGACCTGGGACACGCAGAAAGTCCATGCCGGCTTTTTAAGTTCCATAAGGTACATATTTTCGTGGAATTGATTGCTGGACCTTATACAGTCATTTCTTCAAATTGTCCCGTCTGGCGGTTCTTGCGAACATTATCCCAATCGAAATACCGGCCGTTCATGACAACGTATACACCTTTTGGCAGACTCTGCACAAAGGCGAGTGCGCAACCCAGATTAAAAAATCCGTCGGAACTTCCGAATTTATAGGGAATCATGGCGCCGGTAAGCACGATTGTTTTTCCGGTCACCTTTCCTGCCAGTGCTGCGGCCGTCATCGCCATCGTATCAGTACCGTGCGTGATAATGATTTTATCTTCCGGCGTATTATTACACTGATTGGAAATCAGCTCCCGGTCAATGGGCTTCATGTCCAGACTGTCAATCATCATCAGCGTAGTGACTATAACCTGCGGGCTAACCCGGCTTCGCGCAATCATTTCCGGTAAATGGGTCTCCTTGAAGTAAAGCTGCCCGGTGATTTCATTGTATTCCTTGTCGAAGGTTCCACCGGTTACGAAAATGCGGATGGACATAGATCGTATTTTGGGAGAAAGGTAACGAGAAATCTGTGCGTTTTTTATTTTGCAACCGGATGATTTGCGATAGCATGGTCAATGGCTTCTGACATGGACTCGAAGTCATAAGAATCATTGTACTTAACACCATTGATATAAAAGGAGGGCGTTCCGTTCACACCACTCATGATGCCGGATTCAAAATCGGCGTCTACTTTCTCAGCCAGTTTTGGATCAGCCCGGTCTTTTTCAAAAGCGGTTATGTCCAGGTGCAGGGAGTCCGCCATTCTCAGAAGATAAGAAGCACTCAGCTTTGACTGGTTTTCAAATATCATATCGTGCATTTGCCAGAACTTACCCTGCCTGCCAGCGGCTTCCGTTGCGATGGCGGCCATGATCGCATGTGGATGAGCCTCCGAAAGTGGGAAATGCCGGAATACAAGCGACAGTTGATCCCTGTATTTGGCCTCTAGTTTTTTTAATATGGTGTGCGCGATCCCGCAGTGCGGACATTCGAGATCCCCATATTCCGTTAGTACAACTGCAGCCTGCGGATTACCCTGTATATGATCCTCCCATTGAACAGGCGGTTTAAGTTTTGCCATAATGTTTGTTTGAGAGCTGACATTAAATTTAAGTAAATATCGCCGTATTTGAATATCAGGACGGGCGGCAGATCACCTCTTTGCAATCACATGGGATTGTATCGCTCTTTCACATATTGAATAAGGTCTTTGGCGTCGGCGAGCAGCATCCGGTTTACTCTTTTAAGTTCTTCGGTATTGATACTGACTAACACCATATCTGCGCCCAATTGCGTGAGATCCTCCCGCGACAGGTTGCGGATCTCAGGAATCGCACGGGATGGGTTATTAAAACCGGCCTGCAGACTGGCAGCGGTAAAATGCTGAAGTAAAAACGGATCGATATAGGTTCGCTGATATTGCAGTGTGATATCCTGAACGGTATTCAGAAGTTCAATATGCCGTTCATATACAGCAATCAGGCCGATTATTTTTGAACTGGAAAACTGATTCAGATGCAGTTCGTTTTTGATTGCGGCCATGGCTCCGGCCGACGGATGAAATTGCCAGAGGCTGTGTGCCTGAATCAAGAGTGGCTGTATCCGGTTTGTGGTTGCGGATGAAATTGGCCGTTGCAATAATTCAATAAGCGAATCATCGGCGGCCCGTATTTCGCTTTCGCCCTGGAATGTTCGCATTAGCAGAAGCGTATCATACTTAAGGTCCTGAACAAGCTGGGCGGTGAGATCCTGCACATGCTCCCGGTTTGTGATTCCCTCCCGGATATTTTCTGCAATAAACCCCATCATGACGGCAATAAATATCATCAGGCCTTCCAGCAGATATTCTTTCCAGGGCTTGTGTTTGTGATCCAGTTGAGGATGGTAGTGTACTTCCATTTGTTCAGTAATAAGCGGATCTACCGGCCACACCGGATTTTTTTCATTATTGGTTTCCGGCGGAATCTCTTCATTCATATGTAATAGTTACATAAAACCCTGCAAATTCTTATTCAGAATTTTTTTCAACGGCTAATTTAGGGAGATTTAAGTATATGATTACCAAATTACGATGACAGCTAAACGCTGCCGGAGCTATTGTTATTTGAAACAAAAAAGCCGGCCCATTCAAAATGAGCCGGCTTTTGTCTTTTTATATTTCTAATTACTATTCAATCACCAGCTTTTTAGTGACATGTATTGCACTTGAATTAATCACCACATAATAAACTCCGGTCTTTAGGTTATGGCTGATCTTTCCGGACTGTGATGAACGCGTTTCCAATACCCTTTTTCCGCTGGCATCTAAGATCGAAACGGTCGCCTGTTCATTATTCTTCAAACCGGAAATATAAATATTAAACGAACCCCCTTTCGCCGGGTTCGGATAGATCGTCGTTGATGTGATCCGATCTAAATCTGTTTCTGCCGAATTTTCCGGCGTAATACCGGATATTGAAATGGCAGATCCTTTCGGTGCGGCATTCGTCGCCGGCTTAGCATCATACCATACGCCGTCTAAATACCAGCCCGTAGTACTTCTGGGAAGATCGGCTGTCTGGTTCGAACCATCATTGAATATAACAACAGCCGAACTAATATTTGTAAACGTATAACTGTACCAGCCATCACCGTTATTGTTCATGGGCACACCCGGCCATGGAACACTTGGAAGCGAGCCGGCAGGCAAAGCATTATACCAGTAAATATTTATGGTGGCTGCCCAGGTCGCCGGTTTGAAGAAATTAACAGTCCAGGTCACGGGTGGTGTAAATGGCTTTGTATCGTACCATACACCATCCATGTACCAGCCGTTTTTATCCCGGTAACTGTCTGCCGACTGATTCGTTCCGTCATTAAAAATAATCGTGGCGGCTGTAGCGCTGTTAAAAGTATATGTATACCAGCCGTCTCCGTTATTTGTCATCGGCACGCCCGGCCATGAAGGGCTCGGTAGGGATCCGTCAGGTACTGCGTTATACCAGTAAATATTGACGTTGGGTCCCCATCCCGATGGCTTGTAAAAACTAACAGTGAATGTAGTAGTGGGTGAAGCTGGTTTCGTGTCGTACCACACGCCGTTTAAATACCAGCCCGTAGTACTTCTGGGAAGATCTGGTGATTGTTTTGAGCCGTCATTAAATATTACAACCGCCGAAGCAACATTGTTGAACGTATAACTATACCAGCCGTCTCCATCATTCGTCATTGGAACTCCGGGCCAGGAAACACTGGGATAGGATCCATCCGGCAATGCATTGTACCAGTAAATATTGATGCCTGTTCCCCAATCGGATGGTTTGTAGAAATGAACCGTGAAACTGTTGTTGGAGGTAACAGGTTTTGTGTCATACCAGACACCATTTGCGTACCATCCGTCTTTGTCTCTGGGGAGATCGGCGGATTGTTTTGAGCCGTCATTAAAAATGACAACGGCAGAATTGACATTCGTAAAACTGTAACTGTACCAGCCATCCCCGTCATTCGTCATCGGGGTGCCGGGCCAGTTGAAGTTGGGAAGAGATCCGGGCGGATCAACATTATACCAATAAATATTGATCCCGGTTCCCCAGTCCGCCGGTTTGAAGAAATGGACTGTATAATTATGCTGCGGGATCACAGTAACGGTGGCGGTTGCATTGATCCGGTTATCAAGAGCCGCCGTAATTGTAACGGTACCCAGTGCAATCGCCGTCACCAGGCCGGTATCGTTCACACTGGCTACAGACGGATTGCTGGAACTCCATTTCACATATTTTTTGGTGAAAGGCAGCAGCACTTTTGCAGTAATCGCCTGCGTCGTACCAATGGGAATGCTGGAATTCAGGGGTGAAACAGAAATCAGGCGGCTGTCCGGAATGTTGATTCCTGTTAGTACCAGGTATTGGTAGCCTTCAAGTGAAAGGGTATCCAATCCTTTTAGTGTTCGCCGGGCGCCGGTGAATACATCTTTATAATTCCCGGCGAGGGCGGCTGGAATAATATATTTGGACGTGGTGCTTCTCAGATTTGAGAAAACCAATTCTTTTTCGAGCGCCAATGTTTTCGTAAATGCGCAAACATTGAGATCTGAATAATTCAGCATGTCGCCGCGACGAACAGCATTGCTGCTGGTTCTGAATTGCAATACTTTTTTGAATTCTGCGGTTACGGACGGGTTCTGTGTCCAGTCGATTACAGCCGTATTCCAGGGAAACGGAATTCGTTGGGCAAATGCTACTTCCTGACCATTGTACAGAAAGGGTACACCTTTCATATATGCTGCAACTATGAAATTGGCCATCACACCCGCGGGACCCCCGAATACTTCCAGGGGAGTTCCACTGCCATTCGTATCGTGATTGCCCGTATACCGCGCAATCTGTTGTGATGAGTTTGCTCCGGTGTATTCCAGGTCGGTGGCCGTTTGTATTTTGGTAACTACAGAGCCGCCATGGATCGGAACGATGGCATCTCCATAAAAATGGAATCCAAAATTCATATCAAACCCTGCGGCAAAATTATCTGAACGTGAACCTTCGGCCAGCATTACCAGTTTATGCGAACGGATACTTCTCAGGTTGTCGATGGTGGATTTCCAGAAAGAAACAGGAGCGTGGTCTGCATAGTCACAGCGGAAGCCATCTACGTTGGCAGCAAAAATCCAGTATCGCATCGCTTTCACCATTGCCTGCTGTACCGCCGGATTATTCATGTCCAGCGCTGCTACGTCGGTATAAGAATCCAGTTGCTGTATCACTCCGTTGGCATCCCGGATATACCAGTCGGGATGTTGGGTAATCCAGGGATTATCCCAGGAAGTCTGGTTTGCCACCCAGTCTAGAATCACTGCCATTCCTTTCCGGTGGGCGCTTTCCACCAGCGCCCGCAGATCGGCGAGTGTTCCGTATTCATTGCCGACGGATGTAAAATCTTTGATGCAATAGGGGGAATTGGAGCTTTTGGAGTCCGTGCCCACAGGATAAATGGGCATCAGGTAAACTACATTGGTGCTGAGATCTCTGATATTATTCAGCCGGGTAGTAACGCCAGACAGATTTCTCCCCGCACTGAATGCCCGGATGTTTACCTGGTACAGATTGATATCCTTGGTAACCGGAACCTGATTAAAACGGGCTCCGTACTGGGGCGGATCCTGGGAATGTACCGGCTGAAGTGTAAATAGAAACAGAACAGGTATCAGTATTACCTGAAGCAATCGTTGTAGTTTCATGTTGTTGTTTTTAGACCTATTAAAGCTAAATAAATAAACGATACAATGTGTCCTGGACACACATTAATATTTCCACACAAATCTTTTAGAACACTTACACCGTAGCATTGTTTTATCAGATATGGACAAACAAAACAGAAGTATGGACAGGTTCAGAATTTTGCCGCTGGTTATTTGTTCGATTCTGGGCGCATTTTCAATGGCCGCTATAGTTGTCCGGAATTCCAAACCGGCCAAATCGGAAAGTATAAATCCGGGTGAAAAGGGTTTTGTCGTATTGGAACTTTTTACTTCAGAAGGCTGCTCAAGCTGTCCGCCCGCCGATGAACTGCTGGCGAAAATTCAGAAAGAATCAGACCGGAAAGGCATTTATATACTGGCTTATCATGTTGATTATTGGGACCGGCTGGGCTGGAAAGATGCGTTCAGCAACGCAGAATATTCAAAACGTCAAGTACAGTATGGGAAATGGCTGCATACATCCTCTGTTTATACCCCTCAGCTTATTGTGAACGGAAAAGCGGAGTTTGTCGGATCCAACGAATCGGCGATACGCGGCGCAATTGCCTCTCAGCTTGCGATGAAGCCAAAGGCAACACTGAAATTTCAGGTCAGGCAGGAGAATGACAAGGGGACGGTACAGTATCAGGCTACAAATGCATCAAAAAATGACAATCTGCTAATCGCCGTTTTACAAAAAAATGCAGAAACGAAAGTGGAACGGGGTGAAAATGCCGGACGAATTCTCGAACATGTTCAGATTGTCCGGCAATTGGATTCTGAGCGGCTGAATGCTTCGGGTCAGGGGAATTTTAAAATTGATCTTCCAAAGGGATTTAATACGAATAATGAGGAGATATTGGGTCTGATTCAGGATCAGACCAATGGGGAAATCCTGGCAGTCGTGGAAGCTAACCGGGGTAATATGAACTAAGGAAGATAATTGAGAAGGGTTATCGGAATTGGGGTAAATAGTACACGTTTTCGCAGATTCAAGCGTGAATGCAGCCTTTTTCCGGGCAAATATCGAACGGCTTGGTAATTGTCTTTTAACACCTGCCACTGCTCACTGGCAGTGTTTTCGACAGATGCCTAAACTTAGAACAGGTGAAAGCCAGAGACACGACTCCTAAAACAGGCCCTGCCGGCCTGAAGATTATATTGATCCTGCTGGTGTCTGCCATTCTTGCCGGCATCGGATTTTGCGGCATACAGGTTCACACACTTTCCAAGAAACAGGAGGGAATTAAAAAGGATTACATGGTGGTAAACAGCGTGTCCTTCGGCCTGTTGTCGGTAGACGAATGGCGGGACAATATTGTTGCTGCAGCCAAAGCCCAGATTCAGAATTTTAAACTCACCCCACAACAGAATCAGGATCTTAAGAAGGAGATTGAACAGATTCTGAACGCCGTGATAGATAAGGCAGTCGCCTCCATTGAAAAACCCCAGAAAAATGTTGGCAAGAAACTGGAGAAACTGGCATTTAACACCTTTGTGAATGAAAAGAAACTGCATGAGGAAGTACCCGGATATGCCCAAAAAATCATAGATGAAATCAATAAACCATCCAGCTATAGCAGGTTAAAAAGAATTGCCCAGACTGAGCTGGATTCCCTGGGCAGTCAGACCTACGACAGTTCTAAGAATGCTGAAAAGACCCTGATGGATTCTATTTTCAAAACCTATAATGTTACCGATAAGGCTTCTTTCGAAACAAAAACCACGGCTCAGCTTGCCTCGGTAAGAACACAAACCTATACCTGGGCATTCGGCATGTTGGGAGGCGTCATCCTGATATTATTTATCTGGTGGCTGGTCCGGAATGTGCCGAATGTGCACGCACCGCTATATGCGATGTCCATCATTTCCGCATTAATCCTGCTGGCTGTAGGATTAACAACCACGATGATTCAGATCGACGCACGGATTTCTTCGATGGATTTCTATATACTCGGTCAGAATGTAATGTTTAAGAATCAGGTTCTTTTCTTTCAGAGTAAAAGCATCGTGGACGTAGTGCATATTCTGATCAATACCGGGAAGATCGATTCAATGATCGTCGGAGTGCTGATCCTTATCTTCAGCATTCTGTTTCCTTTAACGAAGCTGGTGTCCACCGGGATTTATATGCTGGATAAGCGAAAATGGGCAAAAAATAAGATCATACATTACTTTGCCTTTGACTCCGGAAAATGGAGCATGGCCGATGTGCTGGTCATTGCAATCCTGATGACTTTTATCGGATTCAACGGAATCGTAAACAGTACGCTTTCCGATCTCAATATGAATAATGGCACAATCACCAGTATCACTACGAATAACACTTCCATGCAACCCGGCTATATCATTTTTATCGGTTTCGTGTTGTACAGTTTTACCTTGTCCTTTATACTAAAAAATATCTCCCATCTAAGGCATATCATAGTGGTCGATCAGAAATAGAAACTAGTCCTTTGTTGCAAGGATATCCGATAATTTCTTACTTGTTTTTTTGAGCCGCTTGGCAATTTTTCTTTCGGAGGCAGGTGTTGCATACTCCTTCACGGCATCCGATATTTTAGTTAAGATTTTTGCCATTAATTCCTTTCGTTTGGTTTTTTTATCACGGGTTGCTGGCATTTTTTTGGACATAACAATAATTATTTAACTTAAAGATATTAAAAACCAAAGTTTCGTACCAGTCTGGTACTAAAACATAAAATAGATATCCATATTGGTTAACTTGGGAATATGATTTACGCGCTTGTCATTCATGATGAAAAACATTGTTGTGATAACCTGCTTTGGCAGTATCCAGGCAGGTTTCCGGATCAAACCTCAATCCTTTTATAATTGATGGAAAAATCCAGGGGACCATCCCGCAGAACCTTTTTAAAACAGGCGGCTGTGTTGAGTGTTCCGGCCGTTTCTGCACCGGGTGTTTTTGATGCATTTGAATTGTCGCCGGTTGCTAAAACCTTGCAGAATTATACTTTTCTGTTTCAGGGCGATTCGATCACGGATGGCAACCGGACCCGGGATATGGATTGGAACCATGTATTAGGTCATGGCTACGCATATTTAATAGCGGCAAGATTATGGTATCAGTACCCGACCAGTGGGTTTCATTTTTTTAACCGGGGAGTGAGCGGCAATCAGATAACCGACCTGACCTGGAGATGGCAGGAAGATACGATTGCTTTAAAACCGGACCTGGTTAGTATTTTAATAGGAATTAATGATGTGTCCAATGCGGTAAACGGGAATAAGAATTGTACGGTTACAGGGTTTGAACATGACTACCGGGCATTATTAAAACAAACAAAAGAAGAGCTGCCGGCTGTTGAACTGGTAATATGCGAACCGTTCGTTTTGCCGGTTGGGAAAAGGGAGGATCAATGGAACGAGTATCATCGTGAAATAACCGGAAGGCAGGAGGTCGCCCGGAGACTGGCGGAAGAATTTGGCGCCATTTATATTCCATTACAGGATCGTTTTAATGCTGCTGCAAAAAAATATCCTCCGGGTGAATTCTGGTTATGGGATGGCGTTCACCCCATGCCCAATGGGCATGAACTTATAGCTATTGAATGGATTAGGCGGGTGGGGAAAAAATTAAAATTTCCAGTCGTTAGCGAAAACAGATAAAAAGTAAAAAATGAAACTGACCGAACAAATTGCCCGGCAATTCATGGATGTTCATTTTGGGGGAAACTGGACGGCCTCAAATCTGAAAGACAATCTAGCAGTTATTTCGTGGCAGCAGTCCATAGCCAAACGGTATTCCTTTAACACGATCGCAGCCTTGGTTTATCATATGAATTATTATGTAAATGCCCTGCTTCGTGTATTGGAGGGAAAACTTCTTGACGCCAGCGATAAATTTAGTTTTGAGCACCCGCCCATCCTTAATTCCGGTGACTGGGAGAGATTATTGAATAAGACCTGGGCAGATGCAGAAAACTTTGGCCGCCTGGTGGAGAAGATGCCGGAATCAAAGCTCTGGGAGGACTTCCCGGAAGGAAAATACGGGAATTACTACCGAAATATTTGCGGTGTTATCGAGCATGTTCATTACCATCTGGGGCAGATTGTCTTAATAAAAAAAATACTGATTCAGGAAAAAGAATGAATCCCTAATCCACAACTGCCACATCAACCTGGTGTTCTGGCTGTTCGAACTCCTGCAAAAGGAGAGCGATTTTACGCAGGGGTTTCCGGAAATTATTTTTGTTCTCCAGCCAGACTGCGATCCCGCAGGCCAGCCAGATACCGGCAAATAAAATGGATCCCGAGATAAGATGTTGAAATAAACCTCCGACTGTATATATTCCGAATAGGATAAAAACCGCAATAAGCGCATTTACCGGTAAGAGGATCCCGTCCGCAAATTTTTTGAACCGGAAAAAAGCAGAGAGCCTGGTATAATATAATTCGATATTGGCTTTTATACTATAACCGGATATACTTTTGGAGAGTGACTGACGATACATGATTTTAAAGCGTTTCAGGAGCGCCCAGGTGAACGGAATATTCGCGCATAATCCTGCGAGAACCGCAAGCAGGATGGCCTGGTTTCCTATATTTCGGAAAAAGGCAAAGCAAAATAATGAATACAGAATAATCTGGTATGCAAAGGCTGCCCAGAAATATTGAATCACTTTATTCCTTTCACGATTCGCTACTGACAGGATGATATCCCTGAAAGAAGATTTATTAACAGATCGGGTTCCGTTCATTTCGAAATCTTCCTGATTCCAGCTGTTTTTTAAATCATTGAGTGGTTCCATTTTAATAAATTTTTATAATTCATTTTTAATTTTCTGTGCAATTTGGTTTTTAATCCGTACAAGTCGCACACTCACATTGGATCGCGAGATTCCCATGGTCTGTGCAATTTCTTCATAGGAATAGTCTTCCAGGTAAAGAGAGACGATGGCCTTGTCAACAGGGGATAATGTCTTCACTGCCTGCATGAGGGTTTCGGCATGATCGGATCCATTCGCCGAACCGGATGAATCAGGTATTTCCAGAAGCCCATCGGTGACATCGGAGCGATCCGGCCGGCGTTTTATTTTCCTGAAATGCACTATCGCTGTATTCAGGCCTATTTTATACAACCAGGTGGAGAACTTCGCATCACCCCGGAATCCGGGATAGGATTTCCAGGCCTGGTACAGGATCTCCTGATACAGGTCCTCTCTTTCTTCCGGCCGGTCAGGAAAATAGATGCGGCAGATCCGGTGAATAACACCCAGGTTTTCATTTAGAAAAAGTAAAAATTCGTCTTCCATGTGTAAGGCCTTTCCATTCTTTAACTTCTTATATATTAGTATCGAAATAGGGCGAAAAACTACAACCAACCTAAAATAAATACGGATTATATAATAAAATTACTCAATACCCGCAAACAACCTCATCACCATCGGGTTACTTTTCCGGCATTCATTATAAACTGCGAGATTCACAGTGAAGATGTACGAATTCAAATGTTGGCAAACCAATTAACTTATCAGAGATCAGCGAAAATAAGTCGACGGTTAACAGCAGAAATCTCTGGTAAAGGGAAGAAATTATCCGAAATAGAGCAGGCGGAGAAAACATGGGAAGAGAAAGGTGAATCGGCCGACAAAGCAGAGATTTCTGCCCCGAGTTTGGCAGATGCGGTAGAATTCAGCACCGTTATGGTCGAAGTTTATCAGGATCCTGCTATCCGGTATCAGGAGCTCTACAGGGAAAAGGCGATAACAGAATATCAAACACCTTTTTTAACGGAGGTGGGAAATTCTTTTTCAGATGGTTGGCAGATGTTGGAAGATTTATTCATTGCGCTTACGAAATATTGGAGCGCCTTTGTAATCTGTGGAATTGGGTATATTTTATTTGTGAAGTATTTTCTATCTGTTAAAAAGATGAAGGCAGAATGACGGAATTAATAATTTCACGGATCCTGGAAAGGTGATGGTCGTCATGCTCAGCAACAAAATAAGCAAGATCAATCACACGCATTGGCGTTTTTAAACGGGGATGCAGCGCCGAACAGGTCAGTTGTTCATTATTCAGGCGCATCAGTTTGTCAACATAGAGTTTGCGTAAATCTCTAAACTCTTTTAATATTTTGTTTACTTCCGTTGCATTATGATTGGCTTTGTGCGTGCGTTGATTGCTCAGATCCGCCGCCCGCAATTCCGGGAATTTGTTGATCAGATCATCCAGTCTGCCCGACCAGAGCGGTTCAAGATCCGGAAGATGCCCGGCCTCTTCTTTAATGCTCCATTTTTCACCGATTCTAATCGTTAGAACTGATTCATCCAGCTTGCTTATCATCTCCTCCAGCCTTGCCGGTGTTCCGGCAAGCCGTTCGATAATGGAAGGCAGGGTTCCATTGTCTTCAATAGAAGGAAATTTCCGGTTGAACCATTCCGTTTTATTCATCGTTTATTTCTTTGTCATCAAAATTAAAAACTTAATTGGAATATGGTCCGTCGTACATGTTTTGCAAGTCCATTTTACCGTTGGGAAACTCGTATAACAGGGCTGGGTAAACGGGACTATTCATACGCAACTGTTTTTCTCCCGTCTTCGTTTAGATAATTCTGGAGAAACATACAGATCCCGTTATTGCAAAACCGGATCATTATTATCCAAAAGATTTTAAGCAGGGAATCAGTATTGACCAGTTCTAGATCGTCAATTAGAATTGAACCCTGCTTTTTTTTCCTCTCTGGATGATGTCATTTCAGAATTAAAATAAACGTTAAATTAAAAAAATGAAAACATTGTTTTTTAAGGGCGTCGTGTTGTCCGTGCTCATGCTTTCGCTCAGTAATTGTAAAAAAGATAGTACAAACAACAACGGAGACGGGCAGGCCCCGCCACCCTCCGGTCCGGATATTAACCTGTCAACCAGTCCTTCGCTCGGCCAGTACCTGACGAATAACAGGGGTCAGGCCCTGTACTTTTTTTCGGATGAAGTAGACGGGACAAATGCCTGTACCGGTGGCTGCGCCGCGATCTGGCCCGAATTCAACACCGATTTAACGACCGCGAAAATAAACGCCGGATTGAATGCAGCAGACTTCAGCACAATCACCACGTCTGACGGTAAAAAAGAAGTCACCTATAAAGGATGGCCTCTGCATACGTTTTCGCCACCGTCTGCTGGCGGTTACGGGGGTTCCGTGAACGTGGCTGAAGGCGCCGGAACTACTATGGGTGACGGTTTCGCCGGAGTCTGGTTTGTAGCCAAGCCCGACTACTCGATCATGCTGGCTGATAAACAACTAAAAGGATTGGACGGGAAAGATTACAAAAGTGATTTCACCGTCGGTGAGGGCAAGACAGTTTTTTTCACAAACACTGTCGGCAGAACGATTTACACATTCAGCCTCGATAGCTTTAATATCAACAAGTTTACAAAGCCGGATCTGACAAATAACAATGTGTTCCCTATATTTGAACAAACCCAGGTGGTTGTTCCATCTGTACTGGATAAAACCCTGTTTGGAAATATTTCCTTTGCCGGGAAACAACAACTGACCTATAAAGGATGGCCCCTGCATTTTTTCGGACAGGATTCTGTACGCGGATTAACACTGGCCGTTAGTGTGCCGGTACCCGGAAAATGGCCCGTGGCTGTAAAGGATATTGCAGATCCAAAAAGGTAAATTCTGCAGTTCGAAGGTTTAAATAAATAAAGGAGGTCATTAGGCCTCCTTTAATCTTCGTAATCGTCTGTACCTATAATTTGATTCTGATTGTATATTCGATCCATCCACAGACTTTCCACAGACTTTCCACAGAATTGATTCCCATCTTTGGTTTCCAAAGCGGTAAAAGATTAACTATTGAGATGGACTACTAAGCGGGCTGCTTCCTTACCCATATTCTTAATGTTCGGCCTGAATTTATTGGCCCAATCCGGAAAGTTGACCGGCTGGGTAACAGATTCAGTGTCACAGCAACCCATTGAATATGCAGCGATAAGCCTGATTGATAGCGCCAGTCGGAAAATCATCACCGGTACAGTAACCGATACAAAAGGTAATTTCTTAATCAGTCTAAAGCAAAAAGGGAATCGCCTTCCATCACCATTACCCATACAGCTTACGAAAGCGCCGCCTAGTTTTTCCTGACTGAGACGATTTTCAACTTTGCCCTTTATCTCGGAAAGCTGGGTGAAACCCCGGACAGTAAATAGGAGGAAAAAAGGTAGAAAAAGAAATTTTATCATTTCAGCGTTTGGTTATCCAAGCGCAAAATTGGATGTATACGGAACGAAATAAACCCCGTAAAATCAAGCTTAATAAAAGCGTATCGGATTCGTAATAATCAGTTCATCTTAAATTCAGAATCGCTACAGAATCTTCAGAATTGAAGCATTGTTAGCCCGTCAAAAAGCAGCCAGGGCCAACTGCTGATCATTTTACGCAGTGAATGACCGGACAACAAAATCATTTTTGGCACATGTTATTTCCCTGTTAACCGCGTCCCGTGTGCTGATTCTATGCACGGCAGTAATACAATCGGATTAAGTAATTACAAATTAACAGTAAAGAAATTCTTTGTAGGAATGCCTGCAATAATTTTGTTTATGAATGTGTGATACCATTCCGGCGTTGCAGGATAACCATATTTACGTATGGTAGTGCATGGACAACAATATTCGACAAATGAAAATTTAAGAAAATGAAAAAGCTATTTGTATTAACCGCAACAGCCTTCTGTTTTATTTCAGCGGGTAAAGCGCAAAACAGCGATGTGACTGTTAATAGTGATTTACCTATGCCGGGCAGGACAGAAGTATTAACAAAAAAGGAAATAAGGGAACAGCGGGCAGAAAACAGGAAACTGGAATTGAGGGGCGTATCAGACCGGACAATGACTCAGTTTTATGCGGATTTCGGAGATCTTCCGATTATTGAAACAGGTACAATACCCGGTTTTGATAAGGTTACTTTTATCGGGGGCGGAGTGCAGAAAACGGCATATTATGATGATGGCTTTGATCTTGTGGGCACGATTGAAGTCCGGTCATTTGAAGATTTACCCAAAAACGCACAGGATTTTATTAACAGGTACTATAACGATTTTTCTGTTAAGGCAGTCAGGTTTTATGATGACAACGAGGCGAATGACACCAACATGTATTTATATGACCGGCAATTTTTAGATGAAGACAGCTATTTTGTCGAACTGGAAAAAGACAGCAAAACGGTTATTCTACATGTGACTTTAAACGGAACGGTTTTTTATTTTCATTAACTCAGGTGAGTTAATGAAACGGCCGCTTTACACAGGGAAAAGCGGCCGTTCTTTTTGAAATATCATTTCTAAAGGATCTAAAGTAATTGCAGGCAGATATTTTCTACAACACAAGAAACGTACCATGCAACTAAGATACCGGCGCACCAATATTTATTAACAATCTGTGAGGCGTAAAAATACTGCTGCATTTAAATTCCGTAAAAATACATAATTATCTTTTCTAAACATATTAAAACGCGCCTACTCTCAATACTGAACGTATTTGGGGTCCAT
>Ga0206903_10101_pt1 | contig 27550 bp, 29 predicted proteins | sample Alteio_BWOrgHeat_45_FD_152959 | JGI IMG/M metagenome (GOLD analysis project Ga0206903, IMG submission 152959) | Enriched cells from forest soil in Barre Woods Harvard Forest LTER site, Petersham, Massachusetts, United States -... | ecosystem: Environmental > Terrestrial > Soil > Temperate forest >... | reverse complement strand
CCTTATGCGACAACTGGTAACAACCTGAAATTACAGGTGCTAATTACTCTGAAACTCAAGCTGGTTTTATATTTAAAGCGATCACACCTGTTTCTTGACTTGACGCGTAAGCGATAACTATCGGGATCGAAATGAAGTGCAAAGAACTTTTTATTTTAAAACTACGTTGAATTTCTTTTATACTATTTCAAGTAGTTTATGTTCTCATCGGGTTATAATTACATTTTAGCAGCAATAAAACTTAAAAGTCTAATTGCATTGATGTTGCTGTAATCATATTGATACAAACCATCGGCGTTAACTACTATTAATTTTTTATTACCTGAAATAACATCGTAAGGGCTCTTGCTTGCAATACTTTGCATTAATGTAAGCGCTGAAGGGTTAGCTGTATTAAAAACTTTTACGTTGGTCGAATCGCAAACAAAAAGCAGTGTGCCATCTTTGGAAAGTCCTTTGGGACTTTGAAGCGCATAAGATCTTACAAGCTGGCTATTTGTGATGTTGGTTATATCAACCACATCAAGCTCATTGGCGGCGCCGCCACAAGCAGTACCTGAATGTAAAGTAACATAAGCGTAACTGGCATCTGCGATAACCGGGTCACAGGCAGTGCCATGTGTAAACTGCCCGGCTGAAACGGGATGTTCAGGATCGCTTACGTCATACATAAATACGCCTTCCATCGAGCCAAGAAATAATTTGTCTTCAAAAGGATAAATTGTTTCAAGGTCATAGCCTGCAAAAAATGATGAATCAAGTTTAGGGTTGGAAGCATTGCTTACATCCACAATACCAAGACTATGCATTTCATTTATGGCATATAAATAATTATTCATTAGAACCATGCCTGCCATTGAACCCGCAGTGCCGGAAGATTTAGCTGAAGGAACAGTACCGCTATTCAATGTTTCAAAAACGCAACCGTTACAACCACCCGGATCAATTGTGGTAGTCCATTCAATGGTTGTGTCTTTTTGATCCCAGCCTACAACCACCTGGTCACTGTCATTGGTTGGATAATTACTTATATACGCCCGGTCTGTAAAAAAGTTTTTTATTGAGTTGGTTAGTTTGGCATTAAGCGGATCGGTTATATCAAGTGCAAGCAATTCATTGTACATATCGGCATACAAAATATTGCCTTTGATAGCAATATCAAGATTGCCGGGGATAGATAAAAAAGCAACCTGCACAGGTTTGGATGGATTTGAATTGTTGATGATGTGAATGCCTTTGTTCACTTCATTCACATAAATAAAATTATCTTTTATGTAGAGCTTACCTGCCTGTTGAATTGCTGTGTTTGCATCGCCGTTAATGGAAGCAAGCACAGCACTCCTGCTTTTATACACAGGATTGCTGTAAATAGTGTACGTATATGTTTCAGTTTTTGTTTTGTTGCCATCTTTTGAACAACCGGGCAGCAGGAAGAAAACATATGCGGTTAATATCGAAATGCTCAATATTGAAATTAAATTCTTTTTCATACACGTAAGATTTGAAACAAGTTGACAGCGGTGTTTAACAAAACGTTGTAGAAAAGAAAAATATTTTTTCCTGATCAGGTCTTTACAAAATTGAATTTTGTTTCACCGTTTCATCATACTTATAAAACAAAACCCCTTTTTGCGGAACTGTTACATTAATTGCATTGCTGATTTTTCCGAGGGAACCAGCATTCCAGATATCAAATAAACCGCATGGTGAAAGTTGTAATTGCTGAAGTGTGAAAGAAGTTTTGTTGTCGTTATTGCTGCGGTTAAATATGCCGATCCAGCCTTTTGAAGAATCTGTTTTATTAACTGTTTTCCATATTTCCAAATTATCATCACTATAAACCAATCTGCCGGTTACCCCATTTTTATTACAGGCGAGCATTTCTTTATTGGTAAGCAATTGAAAAGAAAAGGTATCTGTAGTTGACAAATCACCACCCATAAATAAAGGTGAAGCGCCCAACGCGCGTTGCGTGATGAATGTATATTTCTCATTTTTTGTAAAAGCACACATGCGTTCTTTTCCTTTGCTTCCTTTGTTGCCTTCGCTGCTATCAGTTTGCAAATAATCATTCACATGATTGTTGATACAAATATGCCCGAACGGAATCATATCCATATCCAGCCACAAACCTTCGTTTGCATAGGCATTCCAATTCTTCCATGCGTCAAAAACTTTATTAATGCTTTTTTCATTGTCCCAAACATCACCGGTTATTCTTAACAATGTTGCAGTTTTATAATCATCAATAAACTCTGTTTTGCTGTCGCCGCCGGGTGAAAGACTTAATACAATCTTTCTTCCTGTTTTATCAATTGCTTTTTCAACCGCATTTATTTCCTGCGGATGCGCTGTGATGTCATCCGCTTTAATATAATCAACACCCCAGCTTGCCAGCAGATTTATATATGAGTTATAATATTCCTGCGCGCCGGGTTTGTTCATATCAATGCCATAATTATCATGATTCCATTTGCAAAGCGAAGTAGTGTCTGCAATATCGCGTGCATGATATGTTGTTCCGTATACAGGCAGATTTTTATCATACGCTTCACGCGGAATGCCGCGCATAATATGAATGCCAAATAACAAACCTGCGTTGTGCGCTTTGTCTGCTATGTATTTTAATCCATGCGGAAAATCTTTTTTAAAAGGGATATATCTGCCGAATGCATCAATGCTTACACCTGATAAATTATTTGCCGAATCTTTTTCAATGTTCCAGCCCGCATCAATAACAAGATAAGTATAGCCGAAAGGTTTCAGCTTTTGTTTCATCACGTTGAGATTGTTGAGTATGTTTTTTTCTGTTGGATATTTTCCATAACAATCCCAACTGTTCCAGCCCATTGGCGGCATTTGTGTTCTTTGCACCTGCGCAAAATTTTTTTGAAAATTACAGCATGAAAAAATTGCAACGAATAAAAGCAGCTTAATCATTATTCAACTTTGTATGTGTGCCAACACCACCTTTATCTTCTACCTGTTGTAATAAAGCAGCCATCTCTTTCAGTTTGCCAGGATATTGTTTAGACAAATTATTCTGCTCGCCAATATCATCTCTCAAATAATATAGTTGCGGCAAACTATCATTGCCCAATTCATTACCGGTTAAATTTCTTTTCGGGCCTTTGTGCGGTTCAATATATTTCCAGTCATCTTTTGTAACGGACAATGCGCCGCCCTGTTCAACCAAATATGTTCTGCCTTGTTTAGATTTTCCTTCGAAAGCACTTAACATATCTTCACTATCCGGCGCTGCATTTGCGGGCAATGTTGCATTAAAATATTTTGCGAACGATGCAAAGAAATCAAGCTGGCAAACCAATGCATCTGAAGTTAAAGCAATATGAGCGTTTGGCCAATCAATAATTAAAGGAATGCGAGTGCCGCCATCAAACGCGCTGTATTTGCCACCGCGCAATGGCCCTGCGGGTTTATGGCCATCCAAATGTTCAACCGATCCATCTTTATATCCATCATCAACAACAGGCCCGTTATCGCTGCTGAAAATTACTATGGTGTTGTTGAGCAAATGCAAACTATCCAACGCATGATAAATAGCACCAACACTCCAGTCTAATTCTTTTATTACATCACCGCGCACACCAAGATCGCTGCTGTTTACAAAACGTGCTGCAGGCACGCGTGGTACATGTATATCATGCGTTGCGAAGTATAAAAAGAAAGGATGGGATTTGTTTTTGATGATGAATTGTTTTGCTTTTGATGTAAGTGTGTCGGCAATGTTTTCATCAACCCATCTTGCACTGTTGCCGCCACTCATATAACCGATGCGGCCGATGCCATTCACAATAGTTTGATCATGCCCATGCGATGATTTTAATTTTAATAATTCAGGATGATCTTTTCCTGTAGGATCATTGCCCACCATGCTGTCATAACTCACATAGATGGGATCATTCGGATCAAGATCTGCTACATGATGATCTTCAATAAACACACAAGGCGTTCTGTCGCCCGTTGCAGGAATAATGAATGAATAATTAAAGCCAACTTCATCCGGGCCGGGCTTTATTTCATGATTCCAATCAGGGCCGGTTGATGCAGGGCCTAAGCCCAAATGCCATTTGCCTACAGCACCTGTTGTATAACCTTGTTGTTGCAACATAGCTGGCAACGTAAGCATGTTTACATTTATGATGAGTGCAGCATTGCCCGGTGCAATTTTAGTATCATCTCTTCGCCATGCATACTGGCCTGTTATGAATGAATATCTTGAAGGCGTGCATGTAGCAGAAGTAGCATGTGCATTGGTAAAACGAATGCCTTTTGATGCAAGCATATCAATATTTGGCGTTGTAATTTTTGTTGCGCCATAACAACTCACATCACCATAACCTAAATCATCGGCATATATATAAACAATGTTGGGTTTTGATGATGCTGTTTTTTGAGCAAACAGGTTTTGCTTTGAAAAAATAACAGCGAAGAACAATGCAATTTTTAAAATGATCCGCATATAAATATTTTAACTGGGTTCTGTATTTGAAATATGATAACATACATTCAGCGTAACTGTAAAACGAAAAGTTTCTTGCGCGTCATTGTAACGTAAGGAGAAATCTCTCGAATTATTTTCAAGCTTAAAACCAGGCAGAGGTATTTCACTTTCTTTTAGCATGACGGTATTTTTTCTGTCACTTTCTTTTCTCTTAAGTAACAAATTTTTTATCGCTCATGGCCGCGGGGCCTCGCTCATGCAATCCCGCAATGGCGGGACTGCCTGCGCTTCTTTGCAGCAATACGGCTTCGCCATTGCTGCAATTCCACCGTTGGCGGAACCGAACCGCAGAAGGCGCCTAACGCATGAGCTGGTGTAACCTGTGCAAAACGCTGCCAGTTACTTTAACCGGTCTGGAAGTTATTCTGCTATGAACTTGAAAAAAATAACCAAGAAATTCAAGAGCAAACGATATGCAGCACGTTCGCTCATTTGCCTTGATTGAACTTCTGTAGTATCGTTTTTTCAGCTGTTGAGCCCTGATGCCTAAATTCAAACAACATAACTAAATTTCAAGTTTAAAAAATTTAATAGAGCAACACCTAATATTTTAATCAGCTTCTTTAGGTTGTTTTGTGTTGGGATCAGCAGGACTATAAATATCCCATTCTTTTTTTACAGGAGTTGTATGTGCTTTGCGCACGATCTTTTTAAACTTCCGTATCAACTCCGGATATTGTGCAGCCACATCATGTGTTTCAGCAGAATCGGCAACAATATCATACACCTGCCATGGTGCATTTGGATTTTGCAACAAACCTGTTCTTACACCTTTCCAATTTCCCATGCGCACTGCAACCTGTCTTCCCTTGCCCGGAAATTCCCAATAAAAATATTTATGTTGTTTATACTTGCCTGTTGAAGCGGTTATCATCGGCAACATAGAGACACCATCATTCTTTGGCGCTTTTACTTTTAATATATCTGCGAATGTTGCCATCATATCATACAATATTGCAGGATTTGTATTCACCGTATTTGGCGGAATATGATCCGGCCATTTTATTACAAATGGTTCACGAATGCCGCCTTCATACAGATCAGATTTAAAGCCGCGCAAACCTGCACAACTATTGAAAAAAGCAGAGCGCAGTCTTTCGCCATCAGAAGCGCCGTTATCGCTTGTAAAAATTACGATGGTGTTGCTATCAAGATCATACCTGTGCAATTCATCTAAAATAATTTTCACCTGAGTATCTAAATAACTTACCTGCGCTGCATAGGTTGACAAAGGATAATATGTTGGTATGCCGTTATTGGTAACAGACCAATTGGGTTGTTCATTCAAATATTTTATGTATTGATCAATATAAGACTGTGGGGCCTGCAACACTGCATGCGGCAATGTATAAGGCAGGTATAAAAAGAAAGGTTGTGCATGATTTTTATCAATGAATGAAATGGCTTGAGCAGTCATCTTATCAATTGAATATTCGTTGCCGGTATAATCTTTCGGATCGCGCGATGCTTTGCTTGCTGAATCAAATTTCGGGTGAACATTAATAACAGGATTGTTCAATGTATCATGCGTTGCATTGTTATACAAATGCGTTGTGTAATAATTGTGCGCATGCCGCTGGTCATAATAACCGTAAAACAAATCAAAGCCATGTATTAATGGATTGCCGCTATTATCATAATTACCCAATCCCCATTTGCCAATTGCGGCTGTTGCGTAATCATCATCTTTAAATAAATTCCCGATAGTATAAGCACTTGAATCAAGTGGATAATTGCCATTCTCATTTACATTTTCTTTATAGCCGGCCGTTCCGAAATTGTTGCGCACATATGCATGACCTGAATGCATGCCTGTTAAAAAACCGCAACGCGAAGGTGCACAAACAGGAGCGCCTGCATAGAATTGTGTAAAGCGCATGCCTTCTTTTGCAAGTGCATCTATGTTGGGTGTTTTAATTTTTGTTTGACCAAAGCATCCTACTTCTCCATAACCAAGATCATCAGCAAGAATGAAGACGACATTAGGTTTCGTTGTTTGATGGGATTGAGCAAAGCCTGTTGATTGCAGCAGGAGAAAAAGAAGTGAAGCACAAAGATTAATTTTTTTCATCCTGGTAATATTGCAGAATGAAATTAAAACGCAAAACCAGATAAACATTATTTAGAAGAAAAAAGTTTGCCTGATTTTTTTATTGAAGGTTTTTATTATTTGGAATTTGGTTGTTGTTGCAGCCATACATTGTACCGCTGTTCAAGAAAAACTAATCCACCTAAAGGCGCAATGATAAAATATAAAATGCATTATATAAAAATCCGGCGCAGTTTCATCTTTTATGATGATGCAATGAAGCAAGCAATATCAAAACTTTCTTTCAACTTTATTATTAACTGCTGGTACTGTTTGCAGGTAAGCGTAAATGGCACTCACCTCATCATCTGACAGGTTAACGTAAGGATGCATCGGATCGCGTAGGGCAGGTTGATTGTTGGGAAGAATACCGGTTGTAACTGCTTTGATAAAATCAGCTTCAGTCCAGTTGCCAATGCCGGTGTTTTTATCCATTGTAATATTTAAACTATGAATTTCTTTTCCATCTATGTTATACATTTCATTGCCGCCGCCAAAGAAGCCCGGGGATTTTTCAGGCTCATAATAATTGTTTTTTGCAAACGATTTTGAATGACAGCTATAACATTCCATCTGGTAAAGGGCAATATATTTTCCCCATTCAACTTTATTGCCTGTATCAGGGCCGGGAATAGGATGTGTTGGATAATCAAACGGTTTTGCAGCGCCGATAGTTACCAAAAAATTTGTAAGGAATGATGGCTTTGATTCAGGCATGTGTGTTGTATTTGCTTTTACCCAACTATTATCAGACCGCAAAAAAGCAATGATAGAATTAAGATCTTCATCAGATATGTGTGTAAGCTTTGGCATGTATGGCGGTACATATTGCCCATCGGGTTTTATGCCGGTTCTTATAAAATAAATTATATCGCCATCGCTCCAGTTGCCAATACCAACAATTGAATCATGTGTTATATTGGCACTGTAGATCTTGCCAAACTGCGGTGCATCTGTTAACTCACGGCCTGTAAATTCACCGGTGTTTTCATTATAGTGACAGCTGTGGCAAAGCATAGAAGCGAGCTTTTGCCCTTGTGCAATGCGTTCAGGTGTTACTTCTGCTTTAATGTTTATTTTTTGAACCGGGTATTTTGGAATGGATCGTTGCGAAACATATAATGCAAAGGCTCCGGCAGCTATTACTATAATAATAATGATAACAAGCAATGCTTTGAAAAATTTTCTCATAGCAGACAATTTAGTTATTGGTAATTCGGGTTAAAGTTAAGTGGTGAAGCCGCGCGAAGGAAATTTTGTGCATTCTTTTAGCCTGGTCAGTTTTGTTTATGCTGCCTTGTTAAACCGCTTAACGTTAATTGCGGCATATAAATGATGTTCCGGTATTGCAAAAAAATAAAGACTGCCTTTACCGGGCAGTCTTTTTGTTACTATCTATCCATTGCTCTAAAAAACACTTAGTTGATGCGCAATTCAACCGGTTGGTTAATTAACCGTTCCATCATTATATACTTCTTCTTTTGATATAGAGCCATCAGATGAAACGTTTAAACTATACAGCTTATTATCTTTAGATAATTTAACGTCGTATACAACATTGTTTTGCGTGGTTACTTCAGTAACGCCGATGATCTTTGAGTCACCGTATTTTTTGTTCAGCGACATTGTGATATTGGTTGGCAGCCCATCGCCCTTGTAATATTTTAGCGCGTAAACAAAACTTCCTTCAGTGTTATAAAACACTTTATTATAACTTTCGTTTTGCGTAAAGCTTACGAAATACCCGGCTTTGTCATCTACCCATTTTACATTTTGTGCACTGGGAAATGTTTCTTTAAATTTTTGCAGGATCTTTGAATCAGGTGTTGCATTAGCTGAAGATGCCAGTAAAAAACAAGTGACTACATACAAGATTATTTTTTTCATAACACACATTTTTTTTAATTTTTGGATATGTGAATGTATGGCGATGCAACAGTGCAAGTCAATTGATACTACACCACTGGTTTGTTAATTTGAGTTAATGAACAGGTGTACGCAGTGTACGGTTTAGGACGAAGCAAAAAAACACAAGATGAATGTTGGATTTATAAGTATGAACGCGCATAAATTTATATAGAAGGTTTTTAGCGCTGATTTGTTAAGTTGTGTTAATTGACTGATGAGTGGCAACAACATACAATTATATACAAGAGTAAGATAATAAATCCCCAATACCTCTTGTTTTCAAGATAAGCACATATTCCTTTAAGAAGTGATTACTTATTCGTACGGATAGTAAAAGCCAGAGGGATATGTCATTCCCCTATTCTTGTTGATTTTCTGAAAGGTGAGTTTATTTGGTCAAAAACATGTTTAGCGGCTAAAGCGGTTCTTCCAAGGTTTATCGCATCTTGTTTAGTAAATGGGAAAGATATTTTTTCATTAGAATATTTTATAAAGTATATGGTCTTGTCTTTATCAGTTTGAAAGTTAGTAATTGCTTTATTTGAAGTATCCAAAGTATTATGAGCAATGATGTTTCTTTTAGCGGCAATATTTTCTAATAAAGTATTGTAGAATTTATTGGATTGAGTTTTAGTTAATTCTTCTTTCTTTACTAAAAGATGCTTTGCTATATCTGCTTTTGCATTAAAGGTCAAATGCTTTGTTGCTATTATAACTTCCATTAATTCCTGTTGTTTGTGTAAAGAGCTACAAAAATGTTTGCAAATAAAAACATCCATCGCTCTTTCCATTTCAGCGACCGAAGTAATTAAGCTGCCTCTTAAATCATTAGCGTAATGTAAATAATCCAAATAGGGTGTGCTGTATTGGCGTACTTCTTTAAATGGCATATCAGTTGTTTCAATATAACTAATGTACAACTAAAGCATTATTTCTTTTTATAAACCTTACTATTCTTTAATGGAGTAAAAGACTTTTGAATAGCTTCTTCAAAACTCATGTTTAACTTAAGGGTTATATCTTTCTTAGGTTTAGTTACTTTCTTTTTTGCTGCCTTTGCCATATCTCAAATTTATTACTTATTTGCAATAAATTATTTTAAATACGGGTTATAAAGTTCAATAGGTTTTGGCAAAAAATAACCTTGTATCATTTGAGGATTAATAACACTAATCTCAATGTGTAATTTATCTGTAAAATTAGAAGTAGGATAAATTTCATTTCCTTCTACAAATGCACATCGTACTGTATCGAAAGGTTCTCTATTTTGTTGTTTATTTATTTCGTGAACCGCTTTGATTACTGCACAATCTAATTTTCTAACCGTTCCTTTATTTGTAGGCATTTTTAGATCAGAAATATCATATAAAACTTTTAACTGATTGTATGCTTCATTTAAGTTTTCTGAAGCTCTTGCATCCAAAAGATTAAGACAATTACCTAATAAGATATTAGCACCTAAAACAAAGGGGGTATTGATTTTAATTTTATTGTATTGCTTGCCATTTGCACTACTTTGTGCATACTCCAAAGCACGTTCGGGGTTATATTCCCAAAAATATATGCCAGACCCAAGCCAATCCCATGTATTTTCACTGGCGATTAAATCTTCTTCTCCGTTTAAAATTTTTAAACCGATTTTTTTATCGCAGCTATGGAATGCTATTATTTGTGAAGGATGATGATAAGACAACTATTTGTCTTTTTGTAATTTGAGTTTTCTAGTTTTTTCAGCTTTCACTTCTATAAGTCCTGCATTAGTTAGAAAAGTTATGGCAGCTTCTTTAGATTGTGCTGCCTTAGATAACACTTTCTTTATATCATCTCTTTGTTGTTTGATGAGAAAATCAGTCATAAAGGCAATGGTTTTGAATGAGAAAAAATAAGATTCCTATTCAAATATATACTTTGCATCTTCTCTCAAAGTTACAATTAGAATATTTTTATTTATCAACAAATGTGAAAATATGTTTCACGGTCTATTTATTAACTAAGTCTTTATAAGTTAATCTTCCTGTGTTACGTAACGTTACAGTAAATCTATCTGCATCATTCATTTTTCTATTATTGTAACGATAGCTGAACTCATCACAATAACGTTGTAAGTGTTTATAGCTGATTTGGTGGTATATACCATAAACGCCTCTTTTCATGACAGACCAAAAATTTTCAACTGTATTAGTATGTATTTTTTCGCGGTAATAGTTTGTTTTAACCCATTCTTTTTTACTATGTACTACGCTTTCTCTTTTCATTTCATAACCTAAAGCATTGTATAGATTACTTTCATCAGTATGAAGCGTAGCTCTTTTATCTACATATTCTCTTACTGTATTGGTAACATTAGTAAGGTTATTTTCATCAAATGATACAATCTTAACTTTCCCGGTATTACGGTCAGCTAAGCCAATCACAGCACCTTTAGTTTTAGTACTATGTTTATTCTTTTGAATATATTCTACCTGTTCAGGCGTTAAGCCTTTATAATCGCTCCCATACTTGCGAGCCATGTATGTTTCATCAGCCTCAACAATACCTTTAAATACTATTGCGCCTCTTTCTTTCATTCCTTCACGTAATCTATGAAGCATAAACCAACCAGTTTTTTGAGTAACACCTATATCTTTTGCTAACTGGTAGGAACTAATACCTTTTTCTTATGTGCTGAACATAGATATAAAGCCATAAGCCATTTAGTTCCTACAGTAACCGTATAAACTCTATAACAGGTCTTTGAAGCACATTTATAATGCTTACCACTTTTTAACTTGTAGCTACGTTCATAACCACAATAAGGGCAAACTGGCTTACCGTTCCATCTTTGCTCTTCATAATACTTTCTACACGTTGCTTCGTCCGGCATTGTAGCTATTAGTTCATGTAAATTCTTAAACATATTATTTGGAATTGAGAATTTAGAATTGTTGGCTACCAGTTTAAATAATGTAATCATACAAACTTGTATTACGGGAGCAGGTTATAAATATTTGAAAGAATATAAAGAAATGAGACAAGTAAGAAAAGTGATAAGGGACAATAGAATAAAAGATATAATAATGATGGTATTTACTGCTGCCTCTATTGCTACTGCAATATATTTTGGTGCTAAAGACTCTAAAAACTCTGGTGAAATAAAGGCTATCAATGATAGTATTAAAATGCAAAACGAAAGAATAGATAGTATCAAAAAAGCTTTATAAATTTTAGTCAATCCATCTGAATCATCTTTATCTATCCCTTGTACACTATTGTATATTGTAGCCTGATGAGTGGTTTTAACGTACTATAAGGAACAGAAATTACTAAAGGAATGCTTCAGAAATAAGTAAACTTCATGTCGCAGCGGCTTCGTTATGCGTGCAATTAATATAGGGTGTATAGCCGTATGATATGGCTTTGATAGCTGTTTAATAGTAAGGAAGATTATTATAAGATTATTATAAGGTTACTGTAAGGTTACTGTAATTGCAGGTACAGCGGGAGAAAATTTATATCTTTAAGCGATACTTTGTTAGTATGATGTAATATACCAATAGCGGTTAACATGCCAAAGAAAAAAGCCAAAAAAACAGGACGGGCGAAAACGGAAAAATTTATTGTTGTGCGCAGCCGTGCTTATGGCCAACATACCCGTGCGGCAAGAGGCAGCATTAAATCCGCAAAACTAAATGATGCACTTGCTGCAAAAGGTAAACAACTTGCTACTATAAACGCATTAGCCAGTGAAGTACATAACCTGCTTAAACTTCATGCGGACTTTTTTAAAGAAAGTGTATGTTCTGGCAAAAAATGCTGAGCCGCATGCATGCGGCACCAGCCATAACTCCAGCTGCGTTGCTCGGGTGCCTGCCGGGATTGGAACTGAACGGCCGTTACCCGCTGCAGCGTTTTGGATCACTGCCGCAAATAATAAACACTAAGCAAAACAGTTGTATGAACGTACAACTTAAAAATGATTCTATACCGCACTTTAACAGCAAAGCCTTTATGTACCGTTATGATGTAATTGTTTTATTTTTTAATGTGAAAGGTAAGGCTACCGGCAATGTTATAGTGAATACAAAATGGTTTGCAATCAACGAAGCTGCGGGCACTACTTTATTTAATGTTAGTGTACCCAAAAGCAGTAAGTTGTATGTAATGTGCCTGCGGTTGCATGCCGGAAGGAAAGATGAACCTGTTAATGAACTGAGCAGCCAGGGTATGGGTGTTTGGAAGGCGGGAAGTTGGTGATGGTTGCGAGGGGCTGGTTTGCAATTTTCCGCTTTACGTTTTAAGGCGGCAAATGTTTCAATTGAATGCTTGTTTTTATCGCAGGGGATGACTTACAAACAGATTTAGCAGAGGGTATCTTTAAGTTTTCGTATGCAGGACAAGACGTTTTATACAAAGCAATGCCTCAGTCTTGCGCCAGCGTTTAACATCCTTAGAATAACCTGGGGATTTTTAGTAATAAACAATCTTTGAAATCAACAAGAATGTATTATAGTGTTTGATAAAGATTGACAACTGATCAATTCAACTTATTGTATCGGCGAAGACAATTATTGTACAATAAAGAATGGTTTAAACACTATCTTTTGCTGCTATGGCTTTATTTAATTTTCAATCAGCGCCTGCAGCACTCACTCCAGCTTTTTATCTGCCATAAGTTGTCAGGAAAAATTTGCGGTATCTATTTTATCAATATTGTAGATCTTTTCTGCGGTTTGATTAATGGTTTTTGTTCCGGTATCCTGATCAGGTCTTTTATTTTCAGTAAAGCCGTCTGCTTCCAATCTTTCCAGTTCTTTATTGAATTGATTCCACAGATCGTTAAAGTCGTTGAAGTTGACGTAAAAATGTTTTAGTTCCGTCAGCTTAGCTTTAAAAGCAACAAGGCTGGGGCCTGCATTATCCGGCGGCGGTATTTTGAAATAAGTATAGATAAATGGTTTTTTGGTTGATTGAAATTGCCCGATCGCATTTTCGAACTCTTCTGCTGTGTACATGCCAACTTTTGAATAAGCAAGGAACACAAAAAGGTCAGCACTCTTTACGAATTTATCATATTCACTTTGCGAACCTGTTGATGATAAGCGTGCGGTCATATCTTCCCAGATATCGAGATGCAGAAAAATACCTTTATCAAACCAGGTTTTGGTTTTACGATAAATTTCAATTTCAAATTGATCACGTTCAGGTTTCAATTGATTGGAAGATGCGAGGAAGATTTTTATTTTTTGCATTCGATGCAGTTTATTTTTAAAGATAAATCTTTTGAATACAAATACTACTTCCTGTGCTGCTATTGTTACCTGTAACCTTTCGCCTGCAGGTGAAATAACTCAGCATATCTTCCATTCATTGCCAATAATTCTTCATGACTTCCAACCTCCAGCAATTGCCCTTTATCTAAAACAAGAATTCTGTTTGCCATGCGAACAGTAGAAAAACGGTGCGATATTAATACTGCAGTTTTGCCTTTGGTTAATTCAGCGAAGCGCTGGAATACTTCATACTCGGCACGCGCATCCAATGCACTGGTTGGTTCATCCAGGATCAATAGCTGCGCGTCCTTCATGTAGGCTCTTGCCAGTGCTACTTTTTGCCATTCGCCACCGCTCAATTCAATGCCATTATTAAATCTTCTGCCCAATGCCTGCTCATATTGATTAGGTAATTTTTTTACAAGCAAACTCGCTAAACTTTTTTCTGCAGATTGCTCGATCAATGCACGATTGTTTAATTCATCAATATTGCCAACAGCAATATTTTGTGCGAAGCTCATTTGATAGCGCAAATAATCCTGGAAGATGATGCCGATATTACGGCGTAATTCAAACAGATCATAATCGCGCAGATCAATTCCGTCCAATAATATCCTGCCTTCAGTTGGTTCATATAAACGTGCAAGCAATTTTACCAATGTAGTTTTTCCCGCGCCATTCTCACCCACCAACGCCAGCTTTTCTCCTGCATGTAATGTAAACGAAAGATGGCGGTTTGCCCAGCTGTCAGTATTATGATATTTGAAACCAACGTTCTCAAACACAAATCCCTGTTGAACAGGATTTGGAAAAGGCAATGGATTTTTTGGGGTGATGATATTTGGTTGTATCTCGAAGAAATCGAAAAAATCACGCAGGTAAACAGCACCTTGCGATACGCTTGTAAACCTTGATAAAATTCCTTCCAGTAAACTTCTTAACTGCCTGAATGAACCCGCTAAAAATGTAAGCGTACCAATAGTTATAGCGCCGCTGATCGTTTGTATAATAATTACAATGTATGCAGAATAATAACCGATACTTCCGATCAATGCAAACAACGTTCCCCATGATGCGCGTTTAATGGAAAGCTTTTTATTATCATCATAAAATTTATTGCTGAGTGTTTTAAAACGATCGATCAAAAAACCGGAAAGATTAAACAGTTTTACTTCTTTCGCTGTTTCATCACTGGCACCGATGTAGCGCATATAATCAAGTTCGCGGCGCTCCGGTGTTTGTCCGCGGGTTAATGCATAACTTCTGTCATTGAAATAAGATTCACCTAAAAATGCAGGCACAATTGCAATCAGCAGTAATAATATCAGCCAGGGATTAAATGCCATTAAACCCACTGCTAAAAAACCCATGGTTATCAGGTCCTGCACCTGCGCAAATACCTGTGACAGCAAAATAGTTCTGCCGATGGTTTGTTGTCTTGCACGTTCCAACTTATCATAAAAATCTGAGTCTTCAAACTGATCTAGATCAAGCGTGGCCGCATGTTCCATTATTCTTACTGATGTATAATTTGAAAAAAGATCACCCAGCAAACTATCTACCAATGATGTTGCTCTTGACAGCGCATCTGATATAATTGCTAATGCAAATTCTGCAGCTATAAGTTCCCATAAAAATGTATGATCGGATGAATGCGTTTTACTCAGCTTCACCACTTCATCAATGATAAGTTTACCGACATATAAAATAGAAACTGGAATAGCTGAGCGGATCAGTCTTAACAATGCATCCAGAATAGTGTACCAATGATTGGTTTGCCAAACAAGTTTAAAAAATCTTGGCAGGTTACCAAGCGCCGCCAGCTTTTCTTTAAGTGTTGGTTTGCTGACCGTGTTGAATAATGCTTTTCTTTTCTCGCCTGCCATTCCATTACTCTTGCTCATGGTGTAAAGTTAGTTTGTAGCGTGATTGCCGGATCTGCCGTTATTTCATTAATTTTTTTTACAGCTTAGCTAAAAATATATTTCTTCGCATTTGTTCAATCCAAACAATGTTTATGAGTTCACTTAATTATCCGCCATCACCAGCTTTTGTTGCACCGGAAAAACTAGCACCTTCTGCAGCATTTAAAAAACAGGTAGCAAAAGTTGTATTCGCTATCATCTTATTTTTTCTTGTATATATCTTATTGGTTATTGCATCTATTGCATTGGCAGTCGGCTGTTTTTATCTTGGTGTAGTTATCATAACTGCTCTAGCCAATTTTACAACAGTAATTGGTGGTTTGGGGTTAATGGCCGTTGGCATTTCAGTTATTTTCTTTCTTATAAAATTCATATTTGCCGTAACCAAAAATGAAAACCCCTTGCGTGTAGAAATTAAAGAAGAAGATCAACCTGAATTGTTTGAATTTGTTCGCAAACTCAGGAACGAAACAAACGCACCTTTTCCTAAAAAAATATTTGTATCACCGGAAGTAAATGCCTCAGTGTTTTATAATTCAAGTTTCTGGAGTATGATGTTTCCTGTAAGAAAGAATTTAGAGATTGGGCTTGGATTGGTGAACAGTATAAATATAAGCGAATTGAAAGCAGTAATTGCCCATGAATTTGGACATTTCAGTCAGCGCAGTATGAAGCTTGGCAGTTTTACTTATAATGTAAACAGAATTATCTATGACATGTTGTATAACAATAATAGTTATACAAAATTCTTAAATGCCTGGGCAAGGCTTCACCGCATATTGAGCTTCTTTGCGCAAATGACTATAAAAATTGCACAGGGCATTCAATATGTTTTACGAAAGGTGTATGCTGTTATTAATAAAAGTTATTTAGGCTTAAGCAGAGAAATGGAGTTTCACGCTGATACAGTAGCTGCGAGTGCAGCTGGTGGTAATAATGTTATAAATGGATTAAGTAGAATTGAGATTGCCTCAAACTGTTATAATACTACTTTGAACATGGCAGATGACCTGCTTAAATCAAAGAAAAGAATGGATAATATTTTTGATAACCAGTTAACCATATTTCGATCATTGGGTGCAAAGTATCAATTACAGGAAATAAAAGGTTTGCCTGAAATATCTTTTGAATTCATTCGATCATTTTCTACATCAAGAATAAATTATCAAAATCAATGGGCAAGCCATCCGGAATTAAGTGAAAGAAAAGCGCACCTTGATGCATTGGATCTGAATGTGTCCCCAGATGAATCTTCTGCATGGATCATATTTCGCAATGCTAAAAAATTGCAGGAAATGCTTAGTGCTAAAGTTTATTTCCGCGTAAAAGATTATGATCAATTGAAAGTGATTGATGCTGATGAATTCAATAGTCAATATAAAAAAGAAAACGAAGAATTCGCATTGCCGGTTGAGTACAAAGGCTATTACAACAAACGGTTAATACAAATAAACGATTGGGATATTAGCGGGCTTTCAAAGCTTGAAACATCAAAAACTTTTGATGAACTTTTTACTGATACCAATGCACAACGTTATACAGCAATAAATCAGAATTATAATGATATTGGTTTGTTAACTGCTATTCACGATAAACAAGTTGATTCAAAAAGCTTCGACTTTGATGGTATCAAGTATAATCGTGAAGATTGTAATACTATTATTCAGCAGCTTGAACAGGAAAATAAAAATAAACAGGCGCAGTTGGTTGAGCTGGATAAAGAAGCATTCATCTATTTTAATAAGAGAGTTGCGGGTCTTGATAAATTATACGAAGATTTCAAAACGCTTAACAAGCAGGTTGATGGTTATAATGAAATAGTATACCAGATGATGCACGATATGGCGCCATTATATAAAGGAGGTTTAACTGTTAACCAGGTGGGTTCGATCATTGATGATCTGAAACGAAATCATCAAAGAAAGATCAGGAAACAAGCGCAGCTTCTTTTAGATGAAGGCATTATTAACTGTGAAAAAAATGAAATTTTATGTAGCGATATAAAATCATTCATGCAAAAAACCTATGTGTATTATAACGGTAAAAATTTCATAAATGATGAATTGGATTTTCTTAGAACGATCGCAAATCAAACGGCGGCTATTTACAATCAATACAGATTTAAACAGTTTAAAAATTTGCTCGAAAAGCAATTAACCAAGCTTTGACTGATTAATTTACAATTCAAAAATATCTTTAGCTAACTTGAATGCATTGCAATAAATCACAAACTTAAATCGCCTTAAATAATATGAAATTGAAATTAATTACCTCTTTCATCATTTTCTATGTCATTACGAGTATTAGCGCATATGCACAGGACGATATTGATTCAGCATTGGCCGGCAAAATAACTGTTTCAGGTTTTTGTCTTTGTAAGACTACTTTAAGTGATTTACAAAAGCTAAGCAACGATTTTAAACCTGTGGAAGTAGAAGAAATGGATTTAGGGAAAAGATGTATTGGAACAACAGACTCACGTTACGAGAATGGAAAAGGATACTATTCAGAAAAGTATCCAGGCCTTATTTTTCAAAAGGATCCGAATGAAGATTATATAAGTAAGATAAGGTTGACTAAAGATTTTATTGGTCAGCTACCTGATGGAACACCGGTTAATATGAAATCACTTTTATTAAAAGATGTTTTAAAAAGATATCCTGAACTTAATTCAAAATGGAATTCAAGAGGTTGCTCAGATTATTGGCGTTTCTCAAATGATACCGTAGCTTTTTTTGTAAAGATTGATAAAAGTAAACAACCACAATTTCCAATTGATGAAGCATATTATTTAGAGAAGCCAATAGATGGAATTGATATTATGATGTCATGTTATGACATTTATCATAAATCGGATGGCTTCAGTTTGTTTGCTCCTGATGAACCGATGTTTTTTCTTGATAGCATAAGAGTAAATAAAGGAGTGCTGGAAAATTATCAGTCATCCGAGATTGCTTTAGTTACAGTTTATAAAGATTCCAATGCAATTAAGATTGGCGGCGCAGAGGCAAAAAATGGTTTGATTTATATAACAACCAAAGAGTTTGCCCGTGATCATTACCAGGCTTACTTTAAATCAAAATCAGCCGAATACAAGAAGGTTGTTGCAAATGAAAAAAATGTTGTGTATATTTTAAACGAGAAAATACTTACGTCAAATATTGAAAGCGAACTCTTTGAAATTAACGATAGCAATTTTGTTGACCTAACAATAATTGACAAGGATACATTAAAGAAGAACTATCATATTTCCGGTAAATCTTTTGGAGTGGTTATTAAAACAAAGCCCAATTAAACAGAAAATTTTATTTATTGTTCCTGTTTATGCAGTTCGTACATGCAATGATTTAAATCAGATTGCTCAACGCGTCATCAATTGTTGAATATGAAAACTTATAGTTTTCATTCAACAATCTCTCAGGCAAAACCCACCTGCTTTTTAATACAAGTTCTGTTTCAGTTTTTATAAAAAGAGCTCCAAATTCCAGCAGCCACTTTGGTGAAGGCAAGCCAACATTTATATGCATGTGCTCTCTTAGTTTTTGCATTAAAATTTTATTAGTTATGGGATTTGGAGCAGAACAATTGAAAACGCCTTGTAAGTTTTTATTTTCATTGACGAATACAATAATTCTAAACAAATCTTCAATATGAATCCAGCTAAACATTTGATTGCCGTTGCCTTGCTTTCCACCCAATCCAAAACGTACAAGATTTTTTAATGGCTTCATTACACCTTCATCATCTCCTAAAACAATCGCTATTCTCAATAATATTTGTCGTGTATCTGGCAATTGATAATCGAAGAAAGATTTTTCCCAGGCTTTTGCAACATTTACAGAAAATCCTGAACCAATTTCTCCTGTTGATTCAGTCATTGGTTTGTCTTCAGCATGACGATAAATAGTTGCTGTGCCTGAATTGATCCAAAGTTTCGGCGGATTTGTACACTGTTGTATTGCATCGCCCAAAGATTTTGTCGTTTCAGTTCTTGACAACAATATCTCTTGTTTATTCTTTTCGTTATACCTGCAATCAACTGATTTACCTGCAAGGTTTATTAATATTTCAGCATCATTCAATGCTTCAATTAATTTACTTTTATCATTCCAGTTTATAAGGCCTTGTCCTCTTGAAACAATGATCACATTGTAACCGAGCGCTTCAAACTTTGTTTCAAGATATTTACCTATGAAGCCGGTTCCACCTGCAATTACAATTTTTTTCATACTTGATCTAAGTGATATATAAGGTTCATTGCAAAAAGTAAAATAAAGATCACAGCAAAAGAAATAAACAAGGCATTCATCAGCACTTCACCAATTTTAAAGATCAGTTTATTCGGTATTTCATACATCGGATAATAAGAGAACTGTGTTATTACTTTCCCTGTCCAGTAAGCGGCTATCAAACCTGTTATAGCGATGGCTAAACCTGTTCCATTCTTCAATTCACTGGTCAATAGGATGGTAATCAATCCAAATGAAAAATTTAAGCCCTGAATGTAACGCCCATATGTTTTGGCGATTTCCTGGTTTAACGGTTTTAGTTTTTTAATATCGTTATAGCAGTCAAATACAACGTGCCGGATGTATGGATAAATGATAGCAGTAAACATTTGACCAATCGCAGCAATGATGATCAAAACGTTTGGTATTGAAAATTTCATACGAATAATTTATTTGAAGACCTTTAAAAAACTTCCTAAAAACCAATGCTCTTCTGCTTTGATCATAACACTTATGACCTTGTCTGCATGAACAGAAAACTTTTTTATATTATTTACTGTATCGGTGAAAGATTTTATTTCTGTGTTGCGTTTGTCGCCTTCAACGCGGCTTAGCTCATCCAGCAGTTTGACCATCGGATCAAGCTCGCGTTTTTTGCGTTGCTCCATGATATACGTTGCTACTTTCCATATATCTTTTTCAGCCGCGAAGTATTCTTTCCTGTCTCCTTGTGTAATTGTTTTGCGAACAAGATTCCAGTTCATCAATTCACGTACATTCATGTTGGCGTTACCACGACTGATGTTTAATTCAGCCATGATATCATCTGTGCTCAATGGCTTTTCAGTGATAAGCATTAAGGCATGAACCTGCGCCATTGTTCGGTTAATGCCCCACTGCGTTGCGAGTATGCCCCAGTGTTCAATAAATTTTTGTTTGGCTTCGGCTATATTCATAGTGCAAAGAAAATAAATAATTTCTGAATTTTCAATAATTATTGAAAATTCAGAAATAAAACAAGAATCCTAAACCTGGTATGTCTATTTCTGAAGACGAAAAAACTTAAATCTTACATAAGCATTACGCCTCAATTAGCGATTCCCGGATTATTATTTCAGTTTGGCTATGAATACATTTGGTGAATAGACAATAAAATCTGTTGAAATATCAATCAGTATAATAATTAAATTGTATCTTCTCTTTGAAAAACTAATTTGCATACAGCCACGCATAACGATTCATTATGAAAACACTTTTTTCTCTTGCCTGCATACTTGTAAACACTATTGTATTTGCGCAACCGGGTTCAATAAAATATACAATAGATTCCGCCAGTGTTGAACATGCAGGCGTACCCAAAGGCGAAGTGATTAAGTTTACATACAATCAGTCGAAAATATTTCCCGGCACCACGCGTGATTGTTGGGTGTATGTGCCTTCACAATACAAAGCAGAACAACCTGCCTGTGTTTACATCAACCAGGATGGTATTCAATGGAATGCTCCTGTTGTATTTGATAACCTCATTAATGATCATGAAATGCCCGTCACGATCGGCATATTTATAACACCCGGAAAGGTATTGGCAGATAGTAGTGCAAATGCATTGGATCGTTTTAACCGAAGCTTTGAGTATGATGGCTTGGGTGATGCTTATGCCCGTTTTATATTGAATGAAATATTGCCTGAAGTTGAAAAACTGAAAACGAGTGATGGCCGTGCTGTTCATTTATCAAAAAATGGTAACGACCGCACTATCGGTGGTTCCAGCAGTGGCGCCGTTTGTGCGTTTACAGCCGCATGGGAACATCCTGAAGCATTCTCCAGGGTGTTTAGTGCTATCGGAACATATATTGGTTTGCGCGGTGCAGAACGTTATCCTTCACTCATCCGGAAATATGAACCCAAACCTATCCGTATTTTTTTGCAGGATGGAACGAACGATCTCAATATTTATGCAGGAGATTGGTGGAAAGCGAATGAAACAATGGAGCGTGCATTAACTTTTGCAGGCTATGAAGTAAACCATGTATGGGGTGAAGATGGCCATAATGGCAACCAGGGAAATTCTATATTTCCTGATGCGATGCGTTGGCTGTGGAAAGACTGGCCAAAGCCTGTAACAAAAGGAAATTCAAAAAATCAATTCTTAAGCGACCTGTTGATCCCGGGTGAAGACTGGCAACTGGTTGGCGAAGGTTACCAATTTACTGAAGGCACTGCGGCAAACAAAAACGGCGAAGTTTTTTACCAGGATATTCCGGCTTCTAAAACATATAAAGTTGATGTGAACGGAAAACTTACTACTTTAAATACAGATGCAAAAAAAGCAAGCGGCACTTCTTTTGGTGCAGATGGAAAACGATACACTGTTGCCGGTGCAACAAAACAAATTCTCAGTTATGATGCCGATGAAAATGTAACAGTAATTGCAGACAGCATTGCGGGCAATGATCTTGTTGTAGCTAATAACGGCAACATCTATGTTACTTCACCTGATGGAACTGTAAACCCGAGCAAGCTTTATCTTATCAGGCCCAATGGAGAAAAAGTTGTAGTGGATGAGGGATTGAAATTTGCAAATGGCGTTACATTATCTCCGGATCAGACACAATTGTATGTAACAGAATCTGCTTCGCATTGGGTATGGATATATAAAATAAATCCTGACGGAACGCTTACCTATAAACAGCATTATGGCTGGTTACACGAACCCGATGCACAGGAAAATGCCTGGAGTGACGGACTCCGGTGCGACACAGCGGGCAGGGTATATGTAACATCAACATTGGGCATACAGATCATGGATCAGTTGGGAAGGGTGAATGCTATATTGCCCTTGCCGCAATCAAATTTCAGAACATCCAATGTTTGTTTCGGTGGAAAGGACTTTAATATCTTATATGTTAGTATGGGTGATAAAGTGTATCGAAGAAAGCTAAATACAAGAGGCGCAAATACATTTGAGCCGCCAATAAAACCTGGCAATCCAAGATTGTAAAAATTTTATTATGAAATCGGCTGAATTTGTTAATATTCATGATGCCCTTCATCAAGTCTTTCATCCAATATATCTTTTGACATATTGATTTGCTTGCCGATTGGTTTGCCATCGCGATAGGCAATTACATTTAAGTAGGTTGCTCCAACAGGAAACTGAATAGGCTTGCCATCAAACTTTGCAGAAAAGTTATCAGGGTTTGTATTATCAAACGTGTAATAAATATCCAGCCCTTTTATTTCTGTTGTAAGCGTTACACCAAAGTCGCTGTTTTCAATACGTTCCGGTTTAAACACCACATTGTACATGCTTGTTGAATATTTTATATTCGCTGCATCCAGTCGCGGAAATTGTTTTTCCAGTCTTGTTATAAAATCATCCCAGTTCTTATTAGCTTTCGAACTCCAGTAAACTTCAGCCAATGCAATTGCTCTCGGCCATGTCATGTATTCAGCATGCCTGAATGTAGGTACAGATTCAGTCCATAAATTACCTTGTCCACCCAAAATATATTTCTCATCCACACTATCCGGAACGGGTTCGTAATTGTATGAATCAGAAAGCCTGCATAAACCATATGTAGGAGGTTCACTTACGGGCTCTGCCTGGTAAAGATCAAGGTAACAGTAATCCCACGGCGTCATCACAACTTCATGATTCATTTTTGCAGCAGCAATACCACCGCTCATGCCGCGCCAGCTCATAACAGCCGCATCGGGTGCAAGGCCACCTTCTAAAATTTCATCCCAGCCAATTAATTTCTTGCCTTTTGATTCAACGATCTTTTCAACCCGTTTTACAAAATAACTCTGCAGTTCATCTACATCTTTTAAATGTTCATCAGCCATACGCTTCCGGCATTTCGGACATTCTTCCCAAAAGCCTTTATACGCTTCATCACCGCCAACGTGTATGTAAGGATTCGGAAAAAGCGCTGCTATCTCAGTAAATATTTTATCAAGCATGATGAAGGTTGAATCATTACCGATACATAAAACATTATCATTCCGTACATAACTTTTACCACCTACACTAACAGAATACGGCAATTGCGTACAACTTAGGTTTGGATAAGAAGTAATAAGCGCAAGGCTATGTGCAGGCACATCAATTTCAGGAAGAATAGTGATGAAACGATCTTGTGCGTATTTAATAATTTCCTTCATGTCATCCTGTGTATAAAAGCCGCCATCCGGTGTTGGTTCACCGGCCAATGCAGGCATAAATGTTCCCCAGCGACCGGTGCGTTTAACACGCCATGCGCCAACCTGTGTAAGCTGCGGCAAACTTTTTATTTCTATGCGCCATCCCTCGTCGTCAGCAAGGTGCAAATGCAGCGTATTGTATTTATAGCGCGCCATCTGGTCAATATATGCTTCCACTTCCTGCTTTGTAAAAAAATGGCGGCTAACATCCAGCATTAAACCGCGCCATCCAAAACGCGGTACATCTTTTATATCAACACGAGGCATTGTCCATTGAACATTTTGCACAGCAGTGGTGCTTTCAATTGAAGGAGGCAATAATTGTAAAACTGTTTGCAATCCATAAAAAAGACCGGCAGCTTTATTAGCTGTGATCGTTATTGCTGATGATGTAACTTTTAATGTATATCCTTCATTGTGTAAAGATGTATCCGGCTGTTTATTCAACACTAAACTTATTGAATTCTCGGATGATTTATTCGTTGAAAGAGGATAGCCGGTTGAGGTTGAGATCTTATTAATAAACCATTGAATGGTTTGCTTAACATCAGCATCGGAAGATGAAGTGGTAATGGCAGTTGAACTGGAAAGAACGAAACGGCCTTCATGCACCTGCATAGTTAGCGGCTTTGGAATGATGGCAATGGAATCTCCCGCTTTTGCATGAGAAGCGATTGTAATAAGTGCAATAAAAAAATAAAAAAACTTGTTTTTGCGGATAGCTTTTTTCATTCAATGGTATTTATATAAATGCCTAAGATAAAACATAGCTGGAATTTATTGAAGCTTCATTATTTCTTCTGGTTTATGGTGAAGAATGTAGGTGAGGAGTTTGCTGAGATGGGTAGAGATCGTTGATAGAAACAATATTGCGTTAAATCATTAAAGTAAAATTTTTGAGATATTGTTCTATCCTCTCCTATATAATTTCTTTCCTTTTAGATAAACTTCATAATTCATCATTCTTTTTGAGTTATCACTTAAACCATTATGTTGTATAGCGACCATAGGATTACACACAATAAACCTACCTTTATTTTTTAAAGACCTGTCTAAATGATAAGACTTACTAATGTCTAAAAAAGCATCATAAAATCTTTCATGAATAAGGTAAAGCATTATTCCTGAAAAATCTGTTACTGAATTATCTTCTCTTATCTCTCCCCATATAATACCACCTAAATAAAGATCAAATACATTAGGTATGCTTTTCAAAAAAAAGTCGAACGCTCCTTGATCTGTAAATTTTATATCATCCTCAGCGATAAGTATTGAGGGCAATTTTGAGTTTTTTGCATATTGTACTATTTGTTTGTGAGCTAAAGAAATGCCTTTAACTGTACTTTGTTCATCAATAATTCCGTTCCAAATTTTAAAGCTTGAAATATTTTGTAATTCAAGTTCTCTTTGAAGCAATATGAAGCGATCTTCTCTTTCTGGCAAGTGAATTATATTGATAGTCAAGATAATTTTTTTATAAATCCTCGATTCGCGAATTGCGAATTGAGGATTTCAGTTATCTTTGCTTTATGAGAAAGCATAATGGAATGCGTCCGCAAGATATTGTCATTTTACTAAAAATGATTGCACTGGGAAAAAGCTATTGGCAATCAAAGGATATTGCGCAATCATTATATATCAGTTCTTCTGAAGTGTCAGAATCTTTGAATAGAAGTTATATAGGAGGACTAATTGACTATAATAAAAAAAAAGTAAACCGGCAAAGCTTATTGGAATTTCTTCAACATGGGATTCATTATGTCTTTCCAGAACAACCAGGAAGCATGACAAATGGAATTCCAACTGCACATTCCCATCCGTATTTACGACAATTTTTCGATAGTGATTTATTGTATGTTTGGGCAGATATTCACGGTAAAGAAAGAGGGCTATCCATCGAGCCTCTTTATCCAAAGCAGACCCTTGCGATAAAAAGTGATGAAACACTATATAAACTACTCGCTTTAGTAGACGTAATAAGAGTAGGAAGACAAAGAGAAATTAATGTAGCAGTAAAAGAACTTTCAAAAATATTATTAGCGTGATTCATCATAAAAATATAGTTCGTATAAAAGCTGTTCACAGAGCACTGGAAAATTTAAAAGAAGATGTGGTTTTTGTTGGTGGGGCTACAGTTTCTTTATATGCAGATAGAACGGCAGAAGAAGTTAGACCAACTGATGATATAGATGTACTAATAGAATTATGGACACGCAAAGGTTATGCGGAGCTGGAAGAAAAGTTGCGTAGTATTGGTTTTGTAAACGATCAAGAATCTGGAATTATTTGTAGGTTTATAATTCAAGGTATTACGGTTGATATAATGCCAACAGGAGAAAATATATTGGGCTTCTCAAATAAGTGGTATCCTGATGGGTATAAAAGTGCAATAGATTATACAATAGACGATCATATTATTAAAATTTTTAGTGCTCCATATTTTATTGCGTCGAAGCTTGAAGCTTTTAAAAGCAGAGGAGGTAATGATGGTCGTATTAGCAGCGATTTCGAGGATATTGTATTTGTTTTTGAAAACAGATTTTCAATATGGGATGAAATACAACAATGCGAAGAGGGTTTAAAAGAATATCTTAAAGACGAATTCAGAAAATTGTTAGATAACCTGCTTTTTGAAGAATGGGTTGATGCACACGCAGGTTATGGGTCTCCACCAGCTACTTATTATATCATTCAAAAACTTGAGGAATTTGTAAGTTCATAAATAGGAAATCGTTGCATTTATTATCCAACAGCTCCAGTGTGCTACGCAACCATGCTCAATATCATTCCAACAGATCACTACATAAAAAATCTGAACCACGATTTAATCTGATTGTTTTGATTAACATGATTGAAAATGTAATCAGGCGAATCAGGTAAATCCTAAAAATCCCGGTTCAGACATTTGCAACACTCTTAAACAACCCGGCCAGTAAGGTAATAGCATTCTTCACTATGGCTTCATTTTCTACCGGTATTTGCAAATAAGTTTGCCCTGTGCTTTTATCTTTGCGTGTAAGTGATTGTACAAGGCTCTCTGTTGCTGCGGCATCGCTTAATATATTAGTGAGCTGTGTGATAAAAGAAGAGGTTGTATTGAGTAAAGCTGAAGTTTGTAGGGCAGTAGCCGGCACCGGAGCCGTTGCTGCTGCCGCAGGCATTTCTTTGATATCATCATCATCGAACAAAGCGGGTACTGCCGGTTCGCTTTCCTGAACAACAGTTGTTTCCAATGTTTCTTCAACCATTGTATCTACAGACAAAACAGTTGCGATATAGGTCTTTTAAAATAACAACTCATCATCTTCCTTACCAGGCATACTCGCAATAATAGCCAAATGTATGTTCATCATCTGTAAGGGCATTCATTCCGTTCATAATCTGAACAAGTGTCGAGTTCTTTTTTTGCATAGGTTCTT
>Ga0206903_10100_pt1 | contig 27665 bp, 22 predicted proteins | sample Alteio_BWOrgHeat_45_FD_152959 | JGI IMG/M metagenome (GOLD analysis project Ga0206903, IMG submission 152959) | Enriched cells from forest soil in Barre Woods Harvard Forest LTER site, Petersham, Massachusetts, United States -... | ecosystem: Environmental > Terrestrial > Soil > Temperate forest >... | reverse complement strand
TAATTTTTCAGGCGCCTTTGCGCTCTATCCTTTAAATTTAAAATGGAGTGAAGAATATAAAAAAGCTCATCCTGGTATTATCTTCAATATACAGCCCGGCGGTGCAGGCAAAGGCTTAACGGATGCACTTTCGGGCAATGCAGATGTGGGTATGTTCAGCAGGGAAATAAGCGATAACGAATTGAATAAAGGTGTTTGGTATATAGCATTGGCAAAAGATGCAGTGTTTCCCACCATCAATTCAAACAATCCTTTTATAGATTCAATTAAAACGCATGGATTAACACAGGCTGATTTTAAAAGTTTATTTATTGATGGCAAGCCCGAAACCTGGGAAGATTTACTTGGTATAAAAAATAACAAGCCTCATAAAATAAATATCTATTCGCGTTCAGATGCATCAGGCGCAGCAGAATCATGGGCTGCATTTTTTAATATGCGGCAGGATAAATTGAAAGGCACCGGCATGATGGGCGATCCCGGTATTTTAGATGCAGTTAAGAAAGATGTAAATGGCATTGGTTTCAACAATCCTCAATATCTGTTCAATATACAAAACGGCGAAAAAAATCCGGGCATTGAAATATTGCCGCTTGATGTAAATAATAATGGAAAAATTGACAGCGCTGAAAATTTTTACGGCAGTTTAACTGCGGTTGAATCTGCAGTTACAAGCGGCGCTTACCCATCTCCGCCTGTAAGAGATCTTTATTTTGTTTGCAAACAAAAACCAACTGACCAGGATATACTTGATTATTTTAAATGGGTGCTTACCGACGGGCAACAATTCATTAAAGATGCAGGCTATGTGCCATTATCATCAGATGTAATACAAGAACAATTAAAAAAGCTTGAATAATTTATTTGAGTTTTATTTTTTCAGGATCCCAATACATAACCTTGTTTTGAAAATAACTTTCATTGCACGCAAGACAAGGTCCTGCTGCTCTTAATCCAAACACAGCATCCTCTACTACAGGTGCACCGGTTCTTACACTGTTGAAGAAATTAGTATGATGCATAAGATGTTCATCATAATTATCAGGAGCCTTGTAAGTAATATCCGTTTGCTTGTCAACAGCCTGGTCTGCAGCAGAATATTTTTTATTATAAGCATCCTTTAATTGTTGCTGCATAGCTTTGGTATATGTGTCAAAAGAATCCCAACCACCTATGCCCGGCGCCTTGCTCATCTTTTGTCGCTTGATGGTAAATCCACTTCCTCCCATTTCCATTACACCTTCTGTCCCGGTTATTTTTGTAAAGCCTGTTTCACCTTCTCCGCTTACAAAATTTACACGCAGCGTAACCTGGAATGCAGCATGCTGCGGCGTTTCAGGATATTGCAATACTGCCGTCATTACATCAGGAACATTGCGTCCATCTTTCCAATAAGTTATATCGCCTATTGAATAAATTTTTTCCGGGCCTTTTGAACTGGTTATAAAATGTAATCCTGTTAGTAAATGAACAAACAAATCGCCTGCAACACCGGTTCCATATTCGCGATAATTACGCCACCAGAAAAAACGTTTTTTATCCCATGCAAACTTTTTATCAGCGAGTTGCTGATAACGATCCCAATCAACGGTTTGCGGAGATGAATCCAGCGGGATGGTATATTCCCATGCACCCAAAGCGCTCTGCCTGTTAAACACTGCTTCAACAGAATTGATAGCGCCAATATCTCCGTCTTCAAACATTTCTTTTGCTTTTGCATACACCACGCTGCTTATGCGCTGACTACCTACCTGCAATACTTTTTTTGTTTCCTGCTGCGCTTTAATTACATCCCAGCCCTGCTCAATTTTATGAACCATTGGCTTTTCTGTGTACACTGCTTTGCCTGCTTTCATTGCATCAATGCAAATGCGGCTATGCCAGTTATCGCTGGTGGCAACAATCACCGCATCAATATCTTTCCTGCTTAAAATTTCTTCATAATGCTTTGTTGTAAACAGATCGTTCCCATACAATTCTTTTGCATGCGCCAATCTTCCATCATATAAATCACAACAGGCAACCAACTCAACACCGGGAACTTTTAATGCGGTATTCACGTCATTATATCCCATAATTCCCATCCCGATTCCGGCAATGCGCACCGTATCATTCGATGAATATTTTTTTTGCTGTGCGAGTATGATGCTCTCGTGTTGTTCCTGTGCAGCAAGATTTTTTAAAGAACCTGCGCCAAGCAACAATACGGAACCGCCTAATTGTTTAATAAAATTTCTGCGTTTGGACATATATGGTAAGTATTGCGTTAGAATTTAAAGATAATAGTTAATGGAATTAACCTGCTTTATTTTAATAACAAAATAATGGTGAGGCGTACACAAAACCTGACAGGTTTATTGCAGCTATGATAATTGATTCGACTGAACAAACCTGTCAGGCTTGCAATGATCAACGCTAACCTGTAAAGTTTTTCCAGCATAAGACAGTATGCCCAACAAGCTCATTTCTTCGATATAACTTCGATATTTCTTCGATATAACTTCGATATAACTTCGATCTATTGGATCGAAAAAATATCGAAGAAATATCGGCTTTTTTTCGATTAAATAAGCTACCTGGCTCTACTTTGGCAATGTATAATCAGTCTTCTTTTATCGTTGGGTAAACCCTGAACGGACGATGCTGTAATTAATATGCAGTTTCTGAAAGAATAAGTATTTTCAGGCTCTAAACTCCTTAGCTATGAAAATTGTTTATACACTTATTGCTTTATGTTTTTCTATTTTATTGAATGCACAAAAGGCAGGAACGCTGGATAGCAGTTTTGGTGTGGATGGAAAAGTCATTACAACCTATAACTCTGGAACTACAATTCCCTGGGATGCCGTCATGCAAAAAGATGGCACAATTGTAATGTCCGGAGAAGGCGACATGCAAACTGAAGCAGATACTACATCGGGGTTAATCGCAGTTCGTTATAAAACTGATGGAAATCTTGATAGCTCATTCGGCATTAACGGAAAGATTGTACATAATTTTGGCTATGAAACTTCACCGGGTACAGCGGTAGCCATACAAGATGATGGGAAAATCGTAATTGCTGGGTGGTTGGTTATAAATCCTTTCGACTTTGATCAAAACAGACTTGTTATAACAAGATTATTAGCAGATGGGAAAACAGATTCGTCTTTCGGTGTTAATGGCGATGTAGTCAACTATCTAGGCGGCTGGCCAGTGGTAACTGATATGTTAATACAACCGGACGGAAAGATTGTTATCGCCGGAAAGTTAACTCCAGATTTTTTTATTATACGTTATACCTCCGAAGGTAAACTGGATTCGTCGTTCGGTAACAATGGATACCAGCTAACACATTTCGGAGGTATATCCTCGATCAATTCAATTGTATTACAGCCTGATGGAAAGATACTGGCTGGTGGCAATGATGATCAAGTTACTGCATTTGCCAGGTATATGCCAGACGGTAATCTCGATAAAACCTTTGGAGTTAACGGTACAGTAGTAAAAAGCTTTGGCCCTTCGTATAGCGCTATAAATTCAGTTGCATTGAACAGTGATGGAAGCTTTATAGCGGCTGGTTCTGTAGGCAATGGCTTTAACGGTAACATGTTAATCGCAAAGTTCAACGCAGATGGTTCGCTTAATGAAAATTTTGGTAACCAAGGAAGCATGGTATTCAAGTTTAATAGTCTTGACTCAAAAGCAGTTACTACCATGATTCAAAAGGATAGCAAAATTGTTATAGCTGGTTACACATTTAAGGCTTTTGGTCCTTCAATAAACGCTTTCGCAGTCCTAAGGTTTATGGAAGATGGTTCTACAGACTCAACATTCGGAACGCAAGGAGTAACCCAAACGGACTTTGATCCTGATTTTACAGAAGTATCGTTAACAGGATTTCTTAGTAAAGATCATATCACGTGTATGGGATACTCACCAAATTATAATTTGCCTATCGGAAACACTACCCTTCTTGCCCGTTATAACAATGATGATGTTTCTAGAAAGCAAATCATCATTCAAAAGATCAAACATTATATACAAACACACAATGATGCGCAGGCAACGATATTGAATAAGGTTTTCGTCTATCCCAATCCTGCACAAAGTATATTACATATAGATGGTTTATCATCATCACAAAAGACAAAACTTATTGTTGTTGATTTTAACGGCAACATAGCTATCAGCCAACAGCTATCAGCTAACAGCTATTCCTGCAACCTCAACATTGCTTCGTTACATGCAGGTAATTATCTGCTAAAGATTGAAACGAATGGTGAAGTGGTAACAAAGCAGTTTGTGAAAGAGTGAGATGTAATTCGTGCAGGCTTGTTACTAAGTTTATATGAGCGCCACATTAAGAAGAAGAATATCCTGAACCAGAATTGGTTTTTATTAACATTGCTTGCCTTTACCTTTGGTTGCAATGCAGCCGATAGTACAGGTAAAAAATCTTTCCAAGCAATATAAAAATATCAAAGCAGTTGACGCGCTTTCTTTTACCGTACAGGAAGGTGATGTATATGGGTTTCTCGGGCAGAATGGCGCGGGAAAATCTACCACTATACGCATGCTGCTCACATTAATAAACCCCACAGCAGGCGATATTGAATTGTTCGGAATGAAGCTGCATGCAAACAGAAACAAAGTATTACGTAATGTTGGTGCGGTGATAGAAAAGCCTGATGTTTACAAATATCTTTCTGCATATAAGAATCTAAAGCTGTTTGCACACATGAGTAAAGTGCATCCTTCAGACAAACAATTAATGCAGCAATTAGATATGGTTGGATTGAAAGAAAGAGCGCATGATAAAGTATCAACATACAGCCAGGGCATGAAGCAAAGATTAGGCATTGCTATTGCGCTGATACATGATCCGCAGTTAATAATTCTGGATGAACCAACCAATGGTTTAGATCCGCAAGGCATTGCTGATATAAGAAATTTAATTCTTCATCTCAGCCGCGAAATGAAGAAAACATTACTGGTGTCTTCACATTTATTGAATGAGATGGAACAAGTGGCAACAAGGTTATTAATAATTGATAAAGGAAAGAAATTGGTGGAAGGCGCCACAGCAGAATTGTTTGATCCGGCACAAACACTTATTGAACTCGAAACAACAAATAACAAGGAGGCAATTGATTTGATAGCAGGTAGTGCATGGCAAAAAGGTTTGCCTCAGCAACGCAGCAATAAAATTTATATCAGGATGCATCGGGATGATATACCGGACTTTAATGCATGGCTTGTTGAGCGCAACATCAGGTTGGTCTCATTACAGCCGCGGCATTCATTGGAAGATTATTTTTTACAAATAACCAGCGGAACACAGCATGTGGCAGCTTTTACAAATTGAACTCTATAAAATTTTCCGACGCCCGAGAACCTACATTGCTTTCGGTGCTACTGCCGTATTAATTACCCTGCTTCAATTCGGCTTAAAAGTCGACGGCCAGGAATATGCTGATTTCATGCTGCAGAGCCTTGGCAATTTTGACGTACAGGGAAAACTATTGAACGGCTACATGGTTTGTTACCTGGTGTTGCAGTTAATGCTGGTGCATGTACCGTTGCTGGTAACATTAATTTCAGCAGACATGTTATCAGGCGAAGCAAACATTGGCACATTGCGGCTTGCGCTTTCAAAACCCTACAGCCGCGCATCTGTTGTGCTTGCAAAATTTTTTGCAACATGCGTTTATACTTTGCTATTGCTTATATGGGTTGCTGTACTGGCATTGTTTGTAAGTATGCTTGTGTTCGGAACAAACGATCTTTTTTTAATGAAAAGCGAATACATTGTTCTTATAAAAGAGAATGATGTGTTCTGGCGTTATTGCTGTGCATTTGGTTTTGCTTTTGTTTCGCTGGTAACGGTTGCCTCAATAGGATTTTTCCTTTCTGCATTTGCAGAGAATTCTATCGGGCCTATTGTAACAACCATGAGCATCATTATCCTGTTTACTGTGTTAGGCACACTGAACATTCCAATGTTTGATGCCATCAACCCATATCTGTTTACATCACATATGGTAATATGGAAAGAATTTTTTGATGAAAAAGTTACGGCAAACAATGAAGCCATTGCAGGAACTATACAAGACCTTCCTGCAATATTTCATTCATTGCTTGTTTTGCTTGCATATATAGTTGTAATGATAGGTGCAACCATTTTTGTGATGAATAAAAAAGATATACTGAGTTAATTGAAAGTTGACAATTGAAAATTTAAAAATGAAATACAAGCTTAAGCTGTTTATTATATTATTCACTGTTCACTGTTCACTATTCACACATGCACAGGATGTAACTGCGCTTATTAATAAAGCAAAAGAAAAGTTAGACCGGGTGAATGATTATATAGCTGCCGGTGTTTTGACAATAGATGTCGCTTTTATAAAAGCGCCCACAAGTAAAGTAACGGTTTATTATAAAAAACCCGATCATTTCAAGATGGTTAATAACGGAGGCATTTCTATTTTGCCAAAGGGTGGCATCAGTATAAACATGGGTGCATTAATAAACACTGATAATTTTACCGCACTTGACGCAGGCGAAGCGGTTGTGAATAACATAAAAACAAAAGTTGTAAAACTGTTGCCGAATGATCAAAACAGCAACGTTGTACTATCTACTTTGTATATTGATGAAAGCAATTTTTTAATTTACAAAGCAGTAACCACGACGCTGGAGAATGGCACATACGAGTTAGATATGACCTATGGAAAATATGCTGATTACGGATTGCCTGATAAAGTGAACTTCAGTTTTAATGCAAAAGATTATAAACTTCCTAAGGGACTCACACTCGATTTTGATGAAAACACTAAATCTCCTGCCACTGATAGCCTGAAAGAAAAAAAAGGAAAAGTGGAGATTAATTATTCGTCTTACACAATAAATAAAGGTGTGGATGATGCGGTATTTAAAACGAACTGATCCAGTAAAATTTTTCATGTATTCATGTATAATACTTTCAACAAAGAAAATTTTCATGAAATATGTTATGCGCTTGCAGCAAAAGATGCTGACCTTAAAAACATAATTGATAAACATGGTTTGCCGCCAATGTGGACAAGGCCTGCCATTTTTCAATCGCTTGTATTAAACATTCTGGAGCAACAGGTTTCATTGGCATCAGCGTATGCTGCATTCAAAAAACTCAAAGAGCAGATCGGCTTTGTCACCACGAAAAAAATACTGGCAATGAGCGATGAAGCATTAAAAGCCTGTTATTTCAGCAGGCAAAAAATTGTTTATGCAAGAGCGTTGGCTTCAGCTATTCTTTCAAAAAAAATCAACCTGAAAAAATTAAGTGTTTCAACTGATGAAGAAATTCGCAACCAGCTTAAACAAATAAAAGGCATTGGTGATTGGACGGTTGATGTATATCTTATGCATGCATTGCAACGCAGCGATCTTTTTCCGTTGGGTGATATTGCGTTGGTGAATAGTTTGAAACATGTTAAACAATTGCATGCGCATATTTCCAAAGAAGAAATGCTGGCTATCGCTGAAAGCTGGCGGCCCTACAGAACCGTTGCTTCAATGTTGTTGTGGCACGCTTATATACAACGAAAAGGCATAAAGGTTTTGGGATAAATACATAAACTGATCAATACATTCTTTATTATCATTCACTGTAACAGTGTAACGGGCTTCATAACATTTATTTTGTTTATAAGGCATGCCGGATACCTGCTTCTTTCAACATTAATGTTGCCTGTTTATTATTTAGTTTAAAAAACTTTATCTTAGGGAATATTAAATGCATGCCACTTGCCTTTTTTTAAACATTGAACTCTTTAATTTTTAAATTTTAATCTCGATAACCATGAAACTTATCTACCTGTTTATTTGTTTACTTGTTATTTCACAGCTTAAAGCCCAGCAAATATTCATCAATGAAATAATGGCTTCGAATGACACAACCATTGCTGATGCAAACGGCGAGTATGATGACTGGTTTGAAATTTATAATAACGCAGCAAATAATTTTTCACTTAAGAATTGTTATATAAGCAATAGCCTGAGCACATCAACACAATACCAGTTTTTATCCAACATAGTTGTGCCTGCCCATGGATTTGTATTAATTTGGGCAAGCGGAGATAATTCAGACAGTTTGCATGTGCCTTTTAAGCTTTCTGCGTCAGGCGCCGGTGTTTATCTTTCCAAACCTGACGGCGTAACGATCATTGATTCCATTACATTCGGCCCGCAAAAAACAGATATATCGTATGGCCGCTTAACCGATGGCTCAAACAAACTCAGGTACTTTAATCATGCAACGCCTGACGCTTCCAATAATACATCAAAAGGTTATCTGGGAGTTTTAGATGACCTTACATTTTCTGCCGAAGCCGGGTTTTATGCAAACCCGTTTAATCTTTCCATTGCATCTTTGGATGCAGGTGTAAAAATCATTTATACTTTGGACGGATCGATACCCGATGCCAATAATTTACAGCCTACTGTTTACAGGTATAAAAATCAATACCCGCAATACCCGGGCAATCCCTCGTATCCATTTTTTATTGATAGCTTTCAATCAAAGCTGTACAAGAATGCTATTGCCATTAACAACATATCGCAAAACCAGGACAGGCTAACTCATAAGTCTTCAACCTTTGACAGGAACCCGGATTATTTTCCTGCAAACCCTGTTAATAAAGGCATGATAATACGAGCCATAGCTGTGAAGGCAGATTATCTTTCCAGCAATATCACAACCGGAACTTATTTTATAACACCAGGCGGAACAAATACATATACGCTTCCGCTTTTATCTGTATCAATGTCTCCCGGCCTGCTTTACAGCTGGGATAGCGGCATATACGTTGCCGGAGTTGATTTTGAAAACTGGAGAAATGCGCATCCTAATGATTCAACCAGAAATGGTGCACCGGCTAATTACCGCAGGGACAGCACAGAGCGTTATTCAACATTAGAAATGTTTGAATCAAACGCTGCAACCGAAGCGTTTAATGTTAAAAATGGTGCAGGTATTCATGGCGGTGGCAGCAGGTCAAAACCAGAAAAATCTTTTTCAATTTATCTACGCAGTAAGTATGGTACTTCAGATCTTAATTACAGGTTATTTACTGATTTGCCTTATACGGATTACAAACGTTTCACACTTCGTAATTCCGGAACTGAATGGGCATTAACAGGATTCAGAGATATGAGCCTCCAAAGAGCTATAAGTCATCTTGATTGTGATTTTGAGGATGGTCGTCCTGCTGTATTATTTCTTAATGGCGAATACTGGGGCCGTATAAATATAAGAGAGGATTTAGGCTGGCATTATTTTAATCAGCATTATGGATTGGAAGAAGATAACCTGGATCTGCTTGAGAAGAATGCAACGGTGGATGAAGGTGACAATACAGATTATTTGGCACTTCGTCATTATATATCAGTCAGCGATCTTACGTCTTCAACGGTATATGATTCCGTTAAAAAGAAAATAGATATTGATAATTACGTAGATTATTATGCCGCTGAAATATTTTATGCAAATACTGATTGGCCGGCAAATAACATTAATTATTTCAGAAAGCGCATCCCTTACGATTCCACTGCACCAAAAGGTTTGGATGGCCGTTACCGCTGGATTTTTCATGATATGGATGCATGCCTTGGGCTTGTATCTTCTTTTGGAGGTGTTACCAATAATACACTTGCAACAGCAACAGGTACAAATCCCGGCGGCAGTAACGCAAATCCTGATCCCTGGGCTACTGTAATTTTCAGACAGCTAACAACAAACCCAATATTCCAACAACAATTTATTACCCGGTACGCTGATCTTATGAACACATCATTCTTGCCAGGTTATCCAATATCTGTTTTTACCTATTATCATGACCTTGTTAAACCTGAAATGCCTGAGCATATTGCCAGGTGGAGCTATCCTCCAACTATAACAACCTGGGATAGTACAGTGAATGCGATAGATACTTTTACTGCACAGCGTATGCCTTATGCACGCGAGCACCTGAGGGAATATTTTAATTTAAGCCAGGAGCAAAAGCTCACAATAAGCGTATCAGATACTTCGGCTGGTTATATAAGAGTGAATACAGTTGATATTACACCAGTTTTTCCCGGCGTTTCTCAAAACACCTATCCATGGAGCGGCCTTTATTATCCCGAAGTGCCTGTAACGCTTGTGGCAAAAGCTAAGCCTGGTTTTAAATTTTCTCACTGGTCAAACGGGTCAACAAGTAAGAGCGATTCCATTGTGATTACGCTGTTGCATGCAACAACTTACCTGGCACACTTTGTAAGAGATAGTACTGCGCCGATAGTTATTCATTACTGGCATTTTAATAACTTACCGGATGATGTAGCGGTATCATCAGTTAAAGCAGATTCATCACTCATTGGTAAAGCATCTATTCTTTATCGTGGCAGTGGTGATGGTTATATGGATGGAAGTGATGAAGGAGAAGGAAGCGATATTAATGCACAATACAATCAGCCTGCCGGCAAATCATTACGCGCAAGAAACCCGTCTTCTACCCGTAATCTTATCATTGGCGCGCCAACAACAGGCTACAAGAATATTGTATTAAATTATGCAGCAACAAGAACAAGCAAAGGTGCAGAATATCAGCAGGTGTTTTATACAATTGATGGCAAACATTTAATATTAAAAGCTGATAGTATTCTTGTAGATAGTCCTGAAACAAACTTTGCTATTGAAACCTTTGATTTTTCTGCGGACCCAGGCGTTAGTAACAATTCAAACTTTGCTATTGTAATTAAATTTTTAGGCAACAATTCTACCGGATCAAGTGGCAACGACCGGTTTGATAACATTACTGTTTCGGGCATTAAAATGGTTGTCAAAAAGACCTTCGTAAGCAGTTTTGCAGATTCTAAAAATTCAATTGTAAATATTAGTTCAGCCCTGCTGGTATTGCCTAATCCTGTAAATAATATTGCAGTGGTGAAATTTTCTGCTTCTGCAAGTGAGCAGGTTTCTTTATCAATAAAATCCATTACAGGTGAACCGGTAAAGACCGTAAAATTTGCGGCAGTTAAAGGTGAAAATAGTTATTCATTAAATGTTGGTAATTTAAGCAACGGTATGTATGTACTAATGCTTGAATCCGGCGATGGAAGAAAAACCGCAAAATTTGTAAAACAATAATTATTAGCCAGGTATTATAGAATTGCAACACATCAATGCAATCTTTTATCATCATTTACTGGTAAAGATGTAACAGGCTTCATAACATTCATCTGGTTATAAGGCATACCGGGGTAACTGCTTCTTTCAACACTGATACTGCCGGAGATAGAAAAAGTTCGTGCATCATTTACATACATCAGCCCAACTGATGCTGATGAATACATACCAAAACCATTTGCATTGAATGAATTGTTTGGCATGCCTTTGATATTTGTGTTGAGAAAATTATTGTTATTGAAACTTACGAAGGAAGGTGCAATACTTACATTGGCAAAAGCATACAGGTTATTATTTAATGTGCGGTTCAATTGCAAAGTTAACGGCGCTGAAACAATGGCCGCACTTCCACCCCTGTAAAAACTGAAACTTGTTGAAACGCCCACGTATTTACTAACAAACCATTTTTTATTGGGAATACTGTCATTCAATCTTAAGCTGTTTGCAAATACGTGCCTTTGTATGTAATTGAAAGAATCGTATGGTGAATAGAGCTGCGCATTGAGCGTAGCGACAAACATCATCAAAACAAAAACGAACAATAGACGCATGGTATAAAAATAGATCGTAAAAATACAATTGTTAGGCATACTTTTTATACATGGTGCAAAAGTTAACAAGATGATGAGGCGGTTAATCAAAAATTAATACATCATGCAATTTCTTTTATCATCCAGATATTGCATGATATGTGTCCTGAATTGCCTAAAGGCTTATCAATTTTTTTGAAACCATGTTTTTCATACATACTTACCGCTTTTGAAAACTGCGGCATGCTTTCCAGGTACAATTTTTTGTAACCCATTTCTTTGGCTGATTGAAAACATTGCAGCATTAATTGTTTGCCGACTCCTTTGCCTCTTATTTTTTCTGAGAGATAAAATTTCGCAAGCTCTGCAACATCTTCTTCAAGACCTGCTGTATGAAAGATACCGCAACAACCAAGCACTTCATCATTCAATGCTGCAACCCAGAGCACAGCACCTGTATGTTGGGATAAACTATAAAGATCATCGGTAGTTGGATCTGAATATACAGTATCTTTTTGCGGAGCTGCATGTTCATCAAATACTGATCTTATCATGGTTGCAAGTGCTGCATTATCTTCCTGCTTTACTTTTCGTATCACTAAATTTTCCATTTACAAATTTCAATTACCTAATAAGATAATTACAAACCTTTTGAACTGATTATTGAAAAAAAATTGAATGAACAATCCCACATCGGGTGCGTATTGGCAATCAAGCTAATTTTCTTTATGCAGCACTTAAATACAGTCATTATATGCTCAAGCCGCATGGCTTCGTTGTCGCATCGGCGCTGCTTTCGCTTCTTTGAAAAAAATTTCCTTCGGATTTTTTTCAATCCCGACAAGTCGGGACCGAACCGAAAGAGGCGCCTTTTGAGACAACTGGTAACAACCTGAAATTACAGTCGATAGTTGCTCTGAAACTCAAGCTGCTTTTATATTTAAGCGATTACTGCTATTTCTTAACCTGACGCGTATGCGCATCGGGTACAGCACGGGTCGCACCGTATTCGACCGGAGTTCATTTGCCGGTAACCAAAATGATTTCAAAAAGTTTTTATACAAGCGAAATCTTTTTACCTGTTCCTGCTGACTCGTAAATAGCTTCCATTATTTTAAGATCTTTTAAACCTTCTTCGCCTGTTATATGATCGGGCAAGTGTTTGTTTTCAAGTATCAGTTTGCTTATACCATCCAGCTGTGCTGTTTGTTGATTGATATCAGGAAATTGCATCGGGCCATTACTTGTTTTGCCAACGAACGGACCGTAACTTATAGCAGGACTTAACTCAAACTGCCCATTCTCTGCGGAAGCAAAAAATCTATCTACGTTACAATTATACGTGCTCGAGCAATTGGCAACGGCGCCGCCCGGAAATTGCAATTGCCACATAACAGATGCTTCCACTTCATTAAACAAGGCGCTGTTTGTTACAGGGCCAAATTGCGCAGTAACAGACACAGGTTCTTCTCCCGTAACATAACGGCTGCACTGCACGCAATAAATGCCCACATTCATTAGCGGGCCGCCACCTGAAAGCGCTTTATGTAAACGCCATTGATTGGCATCTGTAACGTTATAACCCAAAGAAGCTTCGATCAAACGCACAGGTCCGAAAACTTTTTCCTGTCCCAATCTTTTTATTTCAAGATTGTACGGTTCATAATGCAAACGGTAACCAATCGCTAACTGCACGTTTGCTTTTTTACATGCAGCGATCATTGCTTCACAATCCTGCACCGATGTTGCCATTGGTTTCTCACATATAACATGCTTACCCGCCTGCGCAGCACGAATAGTATATTCTTTATGCATTGAATTCGGCAATACAACATATACAAGATCGATATCTTTATTCTGCGCGATGGTGTCAAAATTTTCGTAGTTATAAATGTTCTTATCAGGAATGTTGTATTGCTTTTTCCATTGTTCTGCTTTAGCAGGATGACCGGTAATAACGCCTGCAAGATTGCAATATTCCGAAGTAGCAAAACCTTCAGCAAGAATACCTGCATAATTACCTAAACCACATAGAGCTATGTTTAATTTTTTACCATCATATTTTTTAATATTCTTATCAGGAATAAATGACGATGAAGACGCTGCGGTTGCAGTGGCGCCAACTGCCAATCCTGTATTTAAAAGAAAATACCTGCGTGAGATTTTTTTCATAGCTGTGGTTTTTATTTTAAACTTACGCCTGCAAAGTTTAAGAAACTGTAAAATAATATGAAAGGCAAAGTCAATTATATATTTCAGTATAGATATTAATGCGCTATAAAACATCAATCAATAATAAATGGGCGAAGCAGAAATCAATTTATTCAATAAAACCATAACCATTCATTCGCATATCATTACTTATGGCAATGCTGCAGATGAACAACTTACCGGATTTATAAGAGATGAAATTGAAACGATGTGGAATGAACCGCAAGGCATCATTAATATAAAACGGGAATCGTTTTCTGTTCTTTTTCATATAACAGCAGCATGGAACCCGCTTATTGATATAGATGAAATTGTTATGAATACAGATGCACGCAACAATTATTTCCGCATTGAAGACTATGCACGTGGCAATATTTCTTTTGTTGATGGGCTCGGATGTAATACTGGTTATTTTATGCTTGAAAATTTATACAAAGGCTCTGCAACAGCAGCGCATGAATATGGTCATACACTTGGCCTTGATCACCCATCCAATCTTGATATTCGTGGTACAGGCGTTCCCGGAATTATGTACCCGAGAGGAACATTGGTGGACGCGCAATATCAATATGAACCAACAAAACCAGCAGGCGTAAAAGGCGGAACGATACATCCTATCTATCGCAAAGTTTTTAAGGAAGATATTGAAGCATTAAAATTAGATAAGCTTCGATTTAATAATAACAAAGCTATCGTTGGTGATTTCACCAATGTGTATCATCAAAAACACGACAGGCCTGCGCCTGACAACATGATCGCAGATGCTTTGTAATATAATCACACAGTCTTATGATTTTTTAAAATGTCATCTTTTCATTGTTGTACATTTACCGCAGTTAATCTCTAAATAATTTGCCATGTTTAATGAAATTCTTCAGCTTGTAAAAGAGCATATAACGAACTCGCCTGAAATTGCTAACCAAATACCAGATGACAAAAAAGAAGCTGTTTATAATGAGATATCTACTCATCTGCACAGCGGATTAAAAAACGATCAGTCTTTGCCCGGCGGAACAGAAAATATTTTATCGATGCTTGAAAACGCAGTTGCTTCCAATAATCCGCTGGTTAATGCCATAGAAGGCGGAATTGTAGGAAGCCTTGCCAGCAAGTTTGGTTTGTCGCCTGCAGTTACCGGTGCTGTTGCAGGCGCATTGCCCGGACTGATTCAAAAATATGCACGCAGGGCAGCAGACCCAAACGATACAGGCATTACATTGAATAAAACAGAAGAACAGTTGCCACAACAAAATGGTCATGCACAATAAAATTATATCCCGCATAATGAGGTAATCATTATTGATGTGGGTTCAACAATCGTACGATTCATTTTAAATAAACATTATTTAAATCTTCTTTACTGTGAACTTATACATAGTAGCTTTGGCGCTATGTGGATGATCTGCAAAAAAGAGTGGAATCAATTCTTCAGCAGCCTTACAGGTTATATTGCATTGATTGTTTTTCTCTTGCTTAATGGTTTGATCTTTTTTGTTTTTCCTTCTTCAAGCCTGCTTGAGTTTGGTTATGCTTCGCTTGATGGTTTTTTTTCACTTGCGCCCTGGGTTTTATTGTTTCTTATTCCAACCATTACTATGCGCAGCCTTGCGGATGAATATAAAGGCGGCACATTTGAATTACTAAAAACGTTACCTCTTACTTCTTCGCAAATTGTTTGGGGAAAATTTTTTGGCGCATTATTAATTGTACTGCTTGCTTTAATTCCAACAACAGTGTATGCTTTTTCATTGCAGCATTTAAGTGCTGCAGGCGGCATTGATGTAGGTGCAACGGCAGGAAGTTATATTGGCCTTTTTTTGCTTGGAGCTGTCTTTACATCTGTTGGTTTATGTGCCAGCAGTTTCACAAATAATACAGTCATTGCATTCATCAGCGGAGCTTTTGTATGTTTGATATTGTACACAGGATTTGATACCATAAGTCAACTATCATTTTTTTCAAACGGACTTGATTATTATGTGCAGATGACCGGTATTAATTTTCATTATAAAAGCATCAGTAAAGGTGTGATTGATATCAGAGACATAATCTATTTTTTGGCCATCATCTTTTTTTTCATCGCTATTACAAAACGAAATATTGAAAGCAGGTAATGACATCATTAAATAAAAAAAGAAAATATAACTGGCTTATCCTGCTTGTTGTGCTGGTGGTTGTAATATTCGCGTCAAATGCATTGCGTTACCGCATTGACCTTACTGCAGAAAAACGTTTCAGCTTAAATGAGTCAACAAAGCAATTATTAAGCAATGTTGACTCAACCATAAATATAACCATATTTCTTACCGGTGATCTGCCTGCTGATTATAAGAAATTAAACATCGCCACGAATGATCTCCTTTCAGAATTCCGAGATCTCAGCAACAATCATATTCATTTCAAATTTGAAAAACCCGGAGAAAATTTATCTGACAGTGATCGCCTGCAATTGTATGATAGTTTGCAACGCATGGGTGTTGTGTTTGATCAAAACACTGACGCATCCACCAATGAAAAATCAACTCAACAATTAATTATTCCCTCTGCAATTGTTGAATATGGTGATAACCGGCCTGTTGCTGTTGACCTGCGCAGCAGCCGTACTGTTTTCAAAAATTATAATGTGGTGAATGATGAGCCGCAGGAAGATAAAGAAGCAACATTAAATGCAGCAGAGGCTTTACTTGAATATAAATTCGCAAATGCGATTGATAAACTCACAAGAAAAAATGTTCCTACAGTTGCTTTTTGCGTTGGCAATGGTGAAGCTCCACCGCAAAATGTAAACGATCTTTTAAAAAGCCTGAATAGCGATTATCGCCTTGCATTGTTCGATCTGAAACAAGCGTATCCAAACCCACAACTCATCAATACATTATTGATCGTAAAACCAACCATTCCTTTTACAGATGAAGACAAGCTTAAGCTTGATCAATATGTAATGCATGGCGGGAAGATTATCTGGTGCATTGATAAGTTGTATGCGGAGTTAGATAGTTTAATGCGCAGCCAGGCAGATTTTGTTGCCTTTGACCGCAACTTAAATCTTGATGATATTTTATTTCGTTATGGTGTGCGTATCAACGGAAATCTTTTACAGGATTTGAATTGCAGCAAAATACCGTTGGTTACGGGTTACAATGCAGATGGCAGTCCGCGCATGCAACGTTTTCCCTGGCCGTATTATCCTTTTCTTTCATCGCCTAACAACAATATCGTTTCTAAAAATTTAGATCGTGTATTATCTGTTTTTCCATCAAGTATTGATACGATAAAAGCGCCCGGCATTACAAAAACAATTTTATTATCAAGCGATACATCAAGCCGTTTAATCAGTTCGCCTGCAATTGTTAGCCTGAATAAAATAATGGATGAAATCAGCACAGAAAATTTTGCTTCATATAATGAACATTATATTCCGGTTGTTGTTTTGCTTGAAGGGAAATTTAATTCATTGTATGCCAACCGCGTTACACAAAGCGTAAAAGATTCAGTAAGCAAAGCATTAGGTCAACCATTCGCGTCAACCAATACAAATCCCACGCAGCAGATTGTAATGAGCGATGCAGATATTGTAACCAACGAAGTAAGCAATACAACCGGGCCTTTGCCAATGGGTGAATTACCGTATGAAAATTATCGCTTTGCCAACCGTGAATTCTTTTTGAACTGCGTTGATTATTTAACCAGCACCAGCGGCATATTTGAAAGCCGCAGCAAAGACTTCACCTTAAGATTGCTGGATAAAAAGAAAGTGGAAAATGAAAAGCTGAACTGGCAACTGGTAAATATTTGTATTCCCATTGCAATAATTATTTTCTTCGGTTTAATATTTCAATGGAGAAGAAAAAACACTTTTGGAATGTAATATTGCAATACCATGTCAAGAGATGCAATCAGCTATATTGTTTTCGGAGTAGTATTATTGCTCGCATTAATCTTTGATTTAGGATTGCTGAGCAAAAAAAATAAAAAGGTTACTTTAAAACAAGCATTGCAGCAAACTATATTCTGGGTAATACTGGCGCTCGCTTTTTTTGCTTTTGTATGGATTGAAGATGGCCACAAGCCTGCACTTGAATATATAAGCGCTTACTTAATGGAGTGGAGCCTGAGCATAGATAATATCTTTGTGTTCATTCTTATTTTCACTTCTTTTTCTGTTGATGAAAAATATTATTCCCGCGTTTTACTGATAGGCATTTTAATGGCAATAATATTCCGCGTGTTATTTATTACTATCGGTGTGGCACTGGTGCAACGCTTTGAATGGATCCTGTATATTTTTGGTGTATTCCTGGTTTATACCGGTATTAAAATGTTTTCTTCTTCAGAAGAAGATGAGTTTAATCCTGAAACATCTTCTGTGTACAAATTTGTAAAAAGAATATTCCCGCTGACTAATTCCGATGGCAACGGAAGGTTTATGATAACAGAGAATGGTAAACGTATGTACACAACTTTGTTTGTGGTTGTAATGATGCTGGCAGGCATAGACCTGGTTTTTGCATTGGATTCAATACCTGCGGTAATGGGAATTTCAAGAGACAGGATGGTAATCTATACATCAAATATTTTTGCTGTGCTTGGCTTGCGCAGTTTATTCTTTTTGCTTAAAGGCGCTGTGGCCAAATTCGATTATTTACAACAAGGCATTGCTATTGTGCTTGTGTTCATAGGTATTAAAATGCTCAGTGCACATTGGATTGAAAAATGGATTGGCCCCAATACAGAAATATTTATTTCACTCGGTGTTATTGTTGTCTGCATCACAGGTTCTATTTTGTTTTCAATGTATAAAAACAAACAGAAAGCAAAAGCAGAGATCAATCAGTAATTTCTTTGAATTAAATTTATTTGGCTACCGGCAAATGAACTGATGGGCATCTTCGCGGAGCCTGTCCCGAAAACGAAACTATTCGGGATCGCAACACTGCAACCTGTATATCATTGAGCAACTTAATTTGCTATAATAACATGAGGAATAAACGTCTTCCCCGTGACCCGTTCCGCCATTCGGAAAAGTGGAAATCCCATAATTAAACTCTTTTATAAAATCTTTTATAATGAGATGCTCAGTCAAGCTGAGCATGACGGGCTAATGGTTGTGTTTTACTCTTGATGTTTTTAAGCTGCAAATAATCAATAAGATTTTATACATCCTTGACCGATCAATAAAGCCAAAGATAATCGCTTCAATCTTTATCAGGAATTACCATTATTGCCACCGTTATCTTCAGGTGCATTGCCCTTATCATCTTTATCTTTCTTAAATTCAAGTTTGCCAAACTTGTAAGTAAAATTTATACCAAACGAACGGAAAGGAATTTCACGCACGCTGTTGGTTATAAAATTGGTTCCGTATAAAACGGTTGGCAATTTTAAATATTGATTCATGAAGTTAGAAGCAGTTAATGCAATGCTTGCTTTTTTATTCCATAGTTGTTTGCGCGCGGCAAGCGTATACGTTGTGAAAGAAGGATATTTTCCCTGCAACTCATTTCTTGCTGAATTAAAGTTGCCGAAAAATTCTGCTGATAAAGTTTTACTGAACTGGTAAGTCACATTCAGATTAAAACGGTAATTATAACTCACAGGACTTCTTCCGGAATCTATTCCATTTAATATATGCCGCCTGAAAAAGAAAAGGTTTGTTCGCAGGTTAAGCTTATCATTCAAACGCAACGTTCCGAAAAAACTAACGCCGGCATTTTTTTCAACACCAATATTTTCTCTTGTGCTTACAGAAACATTTTTATAAACAGTATCGCCCACCTGCAATGAAGAATAGAAAGCTGTGTAAGACTGAATATCATCATTGCTTACACGGTAAAAAGCAGTAACCATAAATGAACCGAGTTGGCCATAATCGTGATTGTACGCAAACTCAATGCGGTTGCCAATTTCAGGCTTAAGGTATGGATTGCCTGATGTTATATTTTTGGGATCGCTGGTATTGATAAAAGGATTAAGATCATCATACTCAGGACGGTTAATGCGTTTTGAATAACTGAGTTTTATACTTTGATTGCCCGGTAATTTTTTAAGCAAATACATAGAAGGAACAAATGTGTTATACCCTGGCGTTGCAGCCTGTTGCTCTGCCTGCGAGTAATAAGCATTGATCTCTGTGCGTTCATATCTCGATCCTGCTTTTACATCGAACAATGATCCTACAGGAAAACTCAATTCAGCGTATGCCGCATACACTGCCTGTTTATAACTCAGGTAATTTGATAAAGAACTATCATAAAAAAAACTCTTGCCAACAGGATCGAGCGCATATACATCTGATTTGCTCGTGATATTATCAAATGTAAAATCTGCGCCTGCATCAAAGTTTACTTTTTCTGAGAAAGGCTGCGTGTAATCTATTTCAAGCTCGGCTTCATTTTGCTTTCCTGCATTGCTGTTATTGATGCCGTAAAAAACAGAATCATGCGGTAATAACGTTTGATAATTATTCACTCCATCATTATTCCTACCTAAACTTGTGCTTAAATCAACTTCAAGCGATTGATCTTCTTTTTTAAAAGTCCGCTTGTAATCAAGTTCCGCATCCACAGAATGAAATAAAAATTTGTTGCTGAAATTATTGGTTGAAATTATATCTGTAATCGCTGAATCATTGTTGAAGGGAATTGATTTTTGTTCCTGGTTCACTAATCCATTACCTGAATTTCCAAACCTGTTATAATTTACATCGCCGCTTAAGCTGTTGTATTTTCTAAAAGCCCAATCAAAACCTAAACCAGATTGTACGCCATATCTTTTTGTTTCAGGTTCACTTTCCTGGCTAAGCAGGTTGAGAACTTTTGCCGTTGTATCTGTTGTTGTGCGCAGCGATGAAGTAGGTGTTTTTGCAGGAAGTCTTCCGTTACCACTTGCAAAAGCATTCAAACCAAAATTACCTTTTCGCATAGTTATGTTGAATGAACCATTTTCAAGCCTCGTGCCCATTGAAGCAGAAACATTACCATTCACACCTTGCACTTTTGATTTTTTCAGAATAATATTGATGATACCGCCCATGCCTTGTGCATCATATTTAGCTCCGGGATTGGTTATAACTTCTATGCTTTTTATCTGGCTTGAAGGAATGGATTGCAACACATCAGCTATGTTGCTGCCGAAGGCGGTGGAGGGTTTGCCATCGATCAAAAAACGAATACCGCTGCTGCCGGCAAGTTCAACATTGCCATCAGCATCAACGGAAACCTGCGGCACTTTCTTCAACACATCTGTAGCAACACCACCCTGTGAAGTAATGTCATTCTCTACGTTGTAAACTATCTTATCAATTTTAGTTTCTACCAGTTTTGTTTGTGCAGTAACAACTACATCTTTTAAAGTATTGCTGCTTTTCTGTAATCTAATTGTACCAGCGCTTTGCGTGATATGACTTTCGTTAACGTGAAAACTATTTAGTATTTTTTTTGTGTAGCCAATGGATTCAAATGAAATAATGTATGATCCTGCATTAATACCTGTAATCTTAAAATAACCGAGGCTATCGGTTGTTGAGCCATTCACTACTTTGTTTGTTGCAGCATCAGTTAAAGTAATGGTGGCATATTCAACGGGCGATTTTGAAATGCTATCAATAATACTTCCTGCAATAGTGTTATTGCTCTGCGCATGTAGTGCTGAAAAGAATATAAAATTTATTGTAAGAATTACAATTATTTTTTGCATCAGGAATTATTACTACTGAAAAGAATAATGAAATAAACCGGTTTTCTGCTCTTATTGTTCGCAAAAATACCTTGAGGCCTTCAACCATAATTGTTAATAAATTGCTTAGGTAAATTAACGTGAGTTCGGGTTAAGCATAAAGTAATCCTGGAAGGATTTAATTTGAATAACCCTGCAAGGATTCAATTGATTAATAACGATTTTATCCTCCGGTTACATCGAAGGCTATTTATATTAAAGCCTTTCAGGCTTAAACCGAACTCACGTTAAATTAGTACTATTAAAATACAATTGATATGAGCACGATCACTAATGAATTTATGATACAGATGTTAGGCAAAGCAAAAAATTATACGGTGGTAATTCTAAAGAAAGGACCGAATGATGTTAGTCCCGAAAGGAAAGCGGGATACTTTCAATTGTTTGCCCGATTATAGAAGATAATGATATTCGTGGAATAGGGATTTTTAATGCAGACAAACAAGCCGTAGAAAAAGTTTTAGAGGAAGATCCTGCGATACAAAAGGGTGTATTGATCTATGAAATGCTGCATGTAAAAACTTTTCCCGGAGATGCATTACCATAATGATGCTTTCTATAAACAAAACAGGCAACCGGTTTTTAGCTGATCGCCTGTTTGAAAGAGTTCTATGCAAGTTAGTTTAAAATGGATTTTCATCATCTGCAAATGCATCATCATTCATGCGGCTTCCCTTTTGAATGAACAATTTCGCACCGTTATCACTCCCTTGCGATGATGGATCAGGTGGTAATTGTTTCCAGCTTTTACCTGGTGGTAAGGAATTATTATTATCATCCCATTCTTCAAACTTTTGTATATGCAATAATGCACGAAGCTTAATGGTGTCAAGTGCGCCGTTACGATGTTTGGCAATTTTTATATGCGTTTCACCACGTGTGCTTTCACCATGTTCATTGGAAAAGTTTTCATAATACTCGGGCCGGTAAATAAACATAACCATATCAGCATCCTGTTCAATCGCACCCGACTCACGCAGATCGCTCAATTGCGGCATCTTGCTTTCTTTCCGGGTTTCAACCGCGCGGCTTAACTGGCTTAAAGCAATGATCGGTATGTTCAATTCTTTTGCAAGTGCTTTCAGGTTTCTTGAAATATTGCTTATCTCCTGTTCGCGGTTAGCACCACGGTCACTCATTCCGCTCATAAGCTGGAGGTAATCTATAATGATCAATCCAACATGATGTTTGTTTACAAGCCTTCTTGCTTTAGCGCGAAACTCGAAAATATTCAGCGCCGCAGTATCATCAATAAATATAGGCGCCTGTTCTAATTTTTTAATACCCTTGGTATGCAATTGCTGGTATTCGTAGTCTTCCAGTTTACCCCGTGCAATTTTTTCAAGCGCAATCTCGCTTTCGGCTGACAATATGCGTTGCACCAATTGTGAAGAACTCATTTCAAGCGAAAACAAACCAACCGGTGTTTTTTTAACAGGATTTAATGCTGCATTGCGTGCAAGATTTAAAGCCAGTGCGGTTTTACCAACAGAAGGCCTTGCAGCCAGTACTATAAGATCGGTTGGCTGCCAGCCATAAGTAATACGGTCAAGGCTTGCAAAACCGCTGGTTACGCCGGAAATATCTTCTGTCTTAGTACGCAGCTCATCAATACGGTTAATGGTTTTTGCGAGTGCATTGCCAATATCTTCATAATTTTTCTTGAGATAATTATTGGTGATATTGAACATTTTTGATTCACTGTCATCCAGCAGATCAAAAACATCGGTGCTGTCTTCGTACGCATCACTAATAATTTCGCCGCTAATGCGGATCAATTCCCGCTGAATAAATTTCTGAAGTATTATGCGTGCATGCGCTTCAATATTGGCAGTAGAAACTACGGCATTGGTCAGCTTGGTTATGTAATAGGGGCCGCCCACTTCTTCCAGTTCTTCTTGCTTTTTCAATTCTTCCACTACCGTAAGCATATCGATAGGTATGCTTTGTTGTGCCAGTGTTTGAAAAATTTTGAATATGCGCTGGTGTGCATCTACATAAAAACATTCAGGTTTCAATATTTCAACAATAGTGTCAAAGGCACTTTTTTCAAGCATAACGGCGCCAAGTACTGCTTCCTCAAGCTCTTTGGCCTGTGGCGGCAGTTTACCGTATACCATTGTACTGAGGTCTATAGACGATTTTCTCCTGGTTCTCCTGTCTTTATTTTGGTTTACAATATCCATTATGTTGTAAAAAATTTATTGGGTTAGTTACCTGCTTTTTAATATTACGAAATCGTTACGCCCATGTTTCGGAATTGTTATGCGAAATCGGGGCAACGAATTAAACAGTAATTCATGGCATCAAAAAATTTTATTTCATTTAAACTTATTAAACGTTAATCCACATCCTGCAAACAAAAAAACGATGTTATCCACCATAATCTTGCATGTTTTAAACATAAATTAAAAGTTTTAAAAGAATTGCTCACAACTTTCTATATAGCCTGGTGCAAAAACATTTTTATGATGTTCATGGTCATTTTTAAAAAAAGAACTATCTGCACTTATAAAATTTAGAGTTGAATGCGCTTATTTTCTAACATCTATTGGCGGTGTTTTTTTTATATGGTTACATGGGAGATGACCGAAAGTAAAAATTGAAAGGCATTTTTTTACTATTGGCCTATAAGGAATGATAGATTGCATAACTGCTGACTGTATTGCTCATTTTATTCATTAATTGCCTGTCTCCTGTTTACCCGGTAGCTTATTTCGACAAAAAATAATCGATATAAAGTCGATATAACTTCGATCCAATAGATCGAAGTTATATCGAAGAAATATCGAAGTTATATCGAAGAAATAAGCTTTCAGGTTTCAGTGTCTTATCCCGTATAAAAAAACTCCGCCAACGGGGTTTTCTAAACTATATTTTTGCAGTGTATGAAGATATCGTATACCTGGCTTTGTAAATATCTGCCTGAACAGGTTGAACCGGAGAAATTGTCAGCAATATTAACCTCACTTGGACTTGAAGTAGAATTGCTGGAAAGATTTGAAAGTATCAAAGGCGGTCTTGAGGGTTTGATAGTTGGCGAAGTTGTGAGCTGTGAACAACACCCCAACGCCGATAAGCTCAAACTTACTAAAGTGGATATTGGCAGCGGCGCACCCTTACAGATAGTTTGCGGTGCAACAAATATAGGTGTTGGGCAAAAAGTTATTGTGGCTCCGGTGGGCGCCACAATTTATCCGCTAAGCGGCGATCCCGTTACAATGAAGGTTGCCAAAATAAGAGGTATAGAAAGCTATGGAATGATTTGCGCAGAAGATGAAATTGGATTAAGTGATAACCACGAAGGAATTTTGATTTTGCCACCCGGTACTGAAAAAGGCAGGTTCGCCAAAGATATTTTTGAACCCTATTCAGATTGGATCTATGAGATCGGGTTAACACCCAACCGTATGGATGCCATGAGTCACATTGGCGTTGCCAAAGACGTTTGTGCATGGCTTTCCCATCACCAAAACAAAATTGTACAACCAACACTGCCTTTTGAAAATATTGTTGAGACAGATAATTCAAAAAACGACTTTAAAGTAATTATTGAAAATACCAACGATTGCAGGCGTTATTCCGCTCTCACAGTCAATAATATTAAGGTAGCCGAATCACCTGCATGGCTACAAAATTTTTTGAAATCGATTGGCCAGCGACCGATTAATAACATTGTTGATATAACAAATTTTGTTTTGCATGAAACCGGGCAACCACTGCATGCTTTTGATGCAGATGCATTAACATCAAAAAAAGTAGTAATTAAAAATTTACCGGAAGGAACTATTTTTAAAACACTTGATGATGTTGAAAGAAAATTAAGCACTAAAGATTTAATGATATGCAATGATGATGAGCCTGTTTGTATTGCAGGTGTATTTGGCGGTATTAAAAGTGGTGTTTCAAATAAAACAGTAAATATATTTTTAGAAAGCGCTTGGTTCAGCCCATCTTCCATAAGGACAACATCATTAAAACATGGATTGAGAACAGAAGCTGCTGTAAGATTTGAAAAAGGTGTTGATATCTCCGGAACAGTTGCTGCACTTTCGAGAGCAGCACAATTGATAACCGACATAGCAGGCGGTAAAATAAACGGAAGCATTATTGATGTTTATCCTGTTCCTGCTATAAAGAAAGAGATTACTTTAAAATATGACTATTTAAAAAAATTAAGTGGCAAGCAATATCCTTCTATTTCAGTAAAAAATATTTTATCGGTTTTGGAATTTGATATTCTTGATGAAGATAACCAGGGTATAAAGGTGGCAGTTCCGTTTAGTAAAGCGGATGTATCCATACCGGCAGATATAGTAGAAGAAATCATACGGGTTGACGGGCTTAATAACATTACTATCCCTTCAACTATAACTATTACGCCTTCGATACAGGAACATATTCTGGATTCACAGCTAAAGGAAAAACTTTCGCAAATGCTTGCCGGGCTTGGATTTAATGAGATCGTTACCAATTCAATTACGAACAGCAAAAACTATAGCGAAGCAAATTTGTCATCGGCTGTAAGGCTGCTGAATAATTTGAGTGCTGATCTCGATATCATGCGGCCTTCTATGCTTGAAACCGGCCTGGAAATTCTTTCTTATAATATCAACAGAAAAAATAATAAGCTGTGTTTTTTTGAGCTTGGTAAAACTTATCATCAAACAAACAATGCTTATAACGAAACCGAAAAAATTTGTTTTTGGATAACAGGGAAAAAACAAAATATAAATTGGAAACAGCAAGTAACAGAAGCAGATTTTTTTACGGCAAAAGGTATAGTAATTGCATTGCTTGAAAGCACCAACATAAAAAATATCGTTTTCGAAGAAACGCAATCGTCTGGTGAAGGAAATTTTCAAATGATAATGACTCAAAAGAATGAACTTGGAAAACTTTTACAGGTAAATAATTCTTCACTACAAAAGTTTAGCATTAAACAGCCTGTAGTATACCTTGAACTTGTTTTGGAATCTTTGATAAAAGCAGCACAAACAAAAGAGATATTATATAAAGAGTTTCCTCAATTCCCAAGTGTGGAAAGAGATCTTTCGATAATTATAAATAAGAAAGTCAACTATCAAACCGTTATGGCGTCTTTAGATGCTTTGCATTTGCGCTTTTTGCAGCATTATGATTTGTTTGATATTTATGAAGGTGGAAACATAGGAAGCGATAAAAAATCTTTTGCGATAAATTTCAAGTTTCTGAATAAAGAAAAAACGCTTACTGACGGGGAGGTAGAAACAGACATGCAAACAATCACCAATACATTAATAAACGATCTGCAGGCTGAAATAAGGCAATAATATTTTTTATGAACGATTTGTATGCCAACATAAAAGAGTTACAGGAAACTGTACAAAGACTTTTAAAGGAATTTGCCGATGTTAAAAAAGAAAACGAGCATTTAAAGCAGCAAATTATTCATGTTAAAAAAGAGCTGACTGAAAAAGAAAAGTCCATTGAACTTTTGCAGCAAAAGTTTGTGTCTAATCATATTGCCGAATTATATGATGCAGAAGATAAAAAAATATTAAAGGCAAAGATTGACGTGTATTTAAAAGATATTGAAAAATGCCTTTCGCTGCTTAATACATAAACTATGGAAGAGTTAATACCAATAAATATACTCGTTGGTGATAGAAATTATCGTTTAAAAGTTAAACCAGTCGACGAGGAAAATCTGCGTAAAACTGTAAAGATCGTGAATGCAAAGCTGCTGGAATTTAAAACAAACTTTTCCGGAAAAGACATGCAGGACTATATTGCGATGGTGCTGCTGTGGCTGGCAACAGAACAACCTTCGTACGTTTCCTTCAATCAGGGCTTACAGGATATCTCCGGTAAAATAAAGGTTCTTCAAAAAAGCATCGCGCAAAATCTAAAAAAAGTCCCGTCCAAAAATGAACAGGACTGATTCTGAAAAAGTCCCCGAAAATAGATCAGCCTAAGGGCTAAATAAGTTTTCATTTTTACAGCTAACATCAACCATC
>Ga0206903_10098_pt1 | contig 28145 bp, 7 predicted proteins | sample Alteio_BWOrgHeat_45_FD_152959 | JGI IMG/M metagenome (GOLD analysis project Ga0206903, IMG submission 152959) | Enriched cells from forest soil in Barre Woods Harvard Forest LTER site, Petersham, Massachusetts, United States -... | ecosystem: Environmental > Terrestrial > Soil > Temperate forest >... | reverse complement strand
TATCAAGCAGATCATTGATAAGGGACAATAATGAATTACCGCTCAGCTGAAGGGTTTTTATATATTCCATTTGTTTTGGAGTGAGAGGTTGGCTTGTAGATAGAATATGACCAAGCCCTATTATAGCATTCATAGGCGTACGTATCTCATGGCTCATATTGGCAAGGAACTCAGATTTCGCATGATTCGCCTTTATGGCTAGATCCCGTGTAGCTTCAAGCTCCTTCGTCTTTTGTTCCAGCAGTTCTGTTTTATTGTTCAATTCTTGTAAAATCTTTTGCTCTTTCGAAAGAAGCTTGGATATCTGCAATAACTCCTTATCAAGCAATGCGATTTCATGGATAGGACTATCTAAACTTTTGACTGTATGCCCCGTGCGGATCAGATCGGCTTTTTGTGCTAATTCCATAATTGGCTGGATCAGTCGGCGACGCAGTAATAACAATGCAGCCAGCGCCACAAGGATAATGGCTAGAAGACCGAAAACGCGTGAAAGGAAAATTTTATTGAACAATGATACAGGCATTTTCTTGTCGTAGCCTGTTAAAACCAGATAAGGATACTCCTTAACTTTCTCAACATATTGATATTCAATGCCTTTATATACAAGTGGAATTTCCAGATATTTATATGAAACATTTTTCATTTGTACGATCATATCGTTACTTAAATGAAAATCAGAATCCACCCCGCCTGCATTGGTCCTGTCAGAATTAAGCACCGGAAGGAAATCTTCAGTCAGCAAAAGATAATGAACATCTGAAGGAATGCGCGCCTCGGCTATTTTTTTCTCCAGCCCCGCAAGTGCAAAACCCAAGGTAATGCTGCCAAGAAATTTGTCATTAATATCCGTTATACCCATGCCGGCAGGCAGTATCCATTGGCCGCTTATACCACCTATCCGCGGTTTAGACATTTGCAGGGTCCAGGGATATTGTGGGGTTCGGTCTAGATAATCACGATCTGACATATCGTATGGTTTTTTCAGAACACCGATATTATTGCTGGCCCGCAGCATTTTATCAGGGGTAACCCAGTCAAAAGTAGTGGTGAAATAAAAATTATGCTGTTGGGGCCTGCCAATATATTTACCATTTATCAGGCTCGCTATGTAATTAATATCTTTAGAATCAGTATGTTGTGATATCTTCTCGCCAATATAGGCGGCATATTGGGAAATGTAGCTGATCGAGTCACTAACCATCATGTTAATGCGGCTTGCCTCAACCTCCAGTTGTTCGCGTTTACTTTTTAACTCATTTTGATAGGCTTTGAACCATAACGCACAGAATAAAAGTATGATTACCAGAAAAACGGCACTTGAAAATAACAAGAAATCACGCGATAATGATGCGCGCTGCCGTAAATTAGTCATATACTATATAGAATAAAAGTTGAAAGATTGTATAATAGAACCTGTTTGAACATAAAAATCAATAAGGAAGTGGGGGTTTAAATTTAAAGTTGAAAAGAGTATTGACTTCTAATGGGCAAAATATTGTTCTTAGGGGAGATGGTATTGTTGGGTTATCGCTATTAAGCCTTTAACACTAAATAGTAATTGCTTATGCCTAAAAGTAAAAAGGTCACATTTGCTGGAGCAGGTGCTGTGGGAACAGTGGCTGCGCTGATACTTGCTAAACTAAGCGAGAAGTATGACTTGGGATATGAAATTACTCTAGCAGAATTTAATGACGATATTCTGGACGGTGGAGCTGCTGCCACTACGAATATTCTCCATATTGATGGATTTGAATACCATAAGCCATTTCACAGCCAAACCGGGAAAGATTGCATTGATGGGGGGATTACAAAAGGTCTTATGTTTGATGCCAGGCATTATCTGACGCATGTTTGCACGGAAGAGTGGCCAATTCGATTTATGGTTTCCTATGATTCATTAGGGGTGGATGGCCTAACAGTTGAAAGCTTTATAGATAACGCTGAAAATATGGGTGGGCATTTTGCCAGCCGCTTTAACCGTTTGGTCGAGGCGCGTGGTAGCAGGAGTAAAATTGAAAGAATGCTGGGGCGAAACCCAGAAACATTTGCCCGTCTGCTTGATCCCTCAGAATATAGTGATTGTGCTAATATAGTTTGCGGATATGCGGGTGCAGGTGCGGGTGTTAATATGCCGCAATATTACGCCCTCCTAAAGGCGTCCTTAAGGGCTAGTAATATTGATGTAAAATGTAATGTATATATTGAGAGTTTGCTCAAGCAGCCAGATAATACTTATAAAATTACTAACTATAAGAGGGGCACTGCTACTCAGTTAGAAGATATAGTAGCTGACCATATCTCAATCACAGCAGGGCACCATGCACCCCAGCTTACTGCAAGAATTGGATATTCTGACCGAAACCTTAATCGTTCTGACCTTATCAGGGAAGATGGGATAACTTGCGCTCCAGGTACTTATTATCTGAATGCCATGCTCTATGCAAAGCTTCCTGCTACCACGGATAAAAAAATTCTCGATGCTATGAGGGTGAATTTCGTATTACAGGCAGAGGGCGGATGTATGTTTTCCTGTATAGCAAAGCCAACTAAAAAGAGGGATGGTTTAGCGGCGATTTATTACCCTTCAGAAAAGGGTAGCCAGTTGGATAAGCATTTATATACTAATGATCGTCCTGAAGGCCACCCCAGAGACCCGAATTATCTGAAGTGGGATGAAGATATTATAAGAGGTTTGCAGGCTGATGATCCTCGTGTGAAAAAGATCCTGAAGCAGTCTTATCGCTATTATCCTTTTTTGGAAAATTATGCAAAATTTGATAAAGCATTATGTAGAACCGTGTTCAATGCCGATGTGCCTGATAGTGACTGCGGGCTGGATCGCCGTGTGCGTGGTCTTAAACCTCCGACTATAGTTACCACGGATGGGCAGGTTGCTGCACACTGGTCACCTAAATGGACCACTTCAGAATTGGCCGCCTTTGGCCTTGTAGATCAGATATTGCAAAAATTTAATGATAAGAAATTACCAGAATTACCAAAAAATATAGAACATGGATTCGGCCCAACATTTATAGACGTTGAGCAAATTTCCCGCGATATACATTTCCGAGATGTGAAAATGGATGTTAAAGATACAATTACTTATGTAGTTAAGCGTGGTGGGCCAGAACAACTAATTTCTCCAAACACTCCGGATTTTATAGACGGTGCTGCATATAAAATGATGTTAGAGAAAGTAAAAAATGAGCTGTCACGCAGTGGTGGAATTGATAGACGCTACTAGCTCCTCTCAATTCCCCATTTCTACCCGACTTTTAGGAACTCACATTCGTATAAATTTAAGCAAGTAACACTTTATTTTTTGGGACGGTATTGTCAGCTAAAAGGTTTTGTAATTCAGCAGGATTAAATGGCTTGGAAATATAATCATCCATACCTGCACCGATACAGCGATCACGATCACCGGCTAACGCATGAGCTGTCATACCGATGATACGCACCCTAGGTTTATTGCGCCTCTTTTCATTGATACGTATATACTGCGTGGCTTCTAAACCGTTCATGCCATGCATCTGCACGTCCATTAAAACTGCAAAATAATCGCTCTTGTTTATTTTATCCAAAGCCTCAAGCCCATTACTCGCAACATCACATTCATAACCGAAACTTTCTATGAATGTTCTGGCGACCAGAACATTAGGCGCATAATCTTCCACCAGAAGTACATGAGGTTTAGTCATAGTATCATTAGAAACTTCCTTAATATTTTCTGCAGGCATTTGTTTTTGCTTCTCCTGTTTCTCAACATCAAAAGGTATTGATATTGTAAATGTAGAGCCTTTACCAACCTCACTTTTCACATTGATCGTACCGCCCATTATTTCCGTGAGTGTCTTGGTGATCGCCAAACCTAGCCCCGTTCCCCCATATTTACGATTTATGGATGAATCTGCCTGTGTAAACTTTTGGAATATTGTATCAAGCTTATCTTTGGAAATGCCAATGCCTGTATCTGCAACTGTAATCTTTATCATTTCTTTGTTGTCCTGCATTTCTTTGCAGCAAATATTGATTTTGATATTACCATTATCAGTGAATTTAAGAGCATTACTGCAAAGATTAACAAGTATCTGCCGCAAGCGTGTCGGATCACCGGCATGCATTCTTTTTTCAATACATTCACAATCCAGCTGTAAATCAAAGGATAGGCCTTTTTCATCCGCACGAACGCTCATCATGCTTATTGTTTCCTGTGCAATTTCAGTAACCGAGAAAGGTATATGTTCTAATTCGATTGTTTGCGCTTCTATCTTAGCTATATCTAACAGATCATTGATAAGTGTTAATAAAGAATCTCCACTCATCCGCAGGGTTTTAATATATTCCTTTTGCTTATTTGAAAGTGGTTCGCTTATAGCAAGGATATTAGCAAGCCCAATTACTGCATTCATAGGAGTGCGTATTTCATGGCTCATAGTAGCAAGGAACTCAGTTTTTGCTATATTGGCTGATTCTGCGATCTCTTGTGCTTCCTTGGCCATTTTTTCTAATTCCCTGCGGGCTGTTATATCACGTGATACCGATAATATATTTGCAGGCGATCCATCAGCACCTAATATTGGAGTAACTATAACTTCCCACCATTTCGACGTTCCTTTCATTGTAGCACAGAAACCTTCAAACTTTGATGATTGACCATTACTAGCATCGATCAAGGCCTTTTCTGCTTCCTTTTTTTCTTTACCAGTCCAGAAACTTATCCATGGCTGATTTAAGCAAACGGATAGATCATCAATTTCCATCTGGTTGCAACCAGCCTTATTAAGTGATAATAGATTACCCTTAAGATCAATTACTTTTATACAGTCCGGGCTATTATCAATAATGCTTTGATTAAAATGCTCAGATGCTTTTAAATCAATTTGTGCCTTTACCCTGTCACTAAGGTCGCGTGCAATTTTTGAGGCGCCAATTATTTTTCCTCCAGAATCCTTAATAGGTGAAACTGTAAGGGATATTGGTATTAAATTGCCACTTTTGGTGCGACGCATTGTTTCGTAATGGTCAACCCTATCACCTGTCTTAAGCGTAGTTAATATCTTATTTTCTTCTTCCAGTCGCTCAGAAGGTATAATTAATGTTATGTGTTTTCCCACTGCTTCATTTGCGGTATAGCCAAACATCCTTTCTGCTGATTTGTTCCAAGATGTTATAAATCCTTTCAGATCTTTACTTATGATAGCATCATCTGATGATTCAATAATGGCGCCAAGATAAGCATTGGAACGCTCAGCTTTTTTAATCTCAGAAATATCGCGTGCAACTTTAGAGGCACCTACGATCTCCCCATTACCGCCTTTAATTGGCGATACGGTTATAGATAGATTAACTAAATGGCCATCCTTCGCGCGACGTATAGTTTCAAAATGGTCAATGCGTATACCCTTTTTTATTTGGCCAATGATAAAATCTTCTTCAGCAAGACGATCGGAAGGTATCAGTATACTAACATGTTTGCCGATAATTTCAGAAGCTGAATATCCAAATATATGTTCGGCAGCAGGGTTCCATGAAGCGATATTGCCTTTTAGATCTTTGCTTATAATTGCATCATCTGATGAAGAAATAATTGCAGCAAGGTAGGCTTGTGCTTCTGGTAAATTTTTATCTGTGAAGTCTATCATCAGTGTATAATCTCAGTTATAATATAAAAAACCCATGATGTTTGCATTAAATTAATGATTTCTTATTTTGAGAATATCAGCCAGTTGTACTAGTAATTATTTTGCAGATACCCCACTTGGCGGCGATACGAAAACGATACTAATCCTACTCCCAGAGCCGATTTCAATAGGTTATTTAAATAACTTGTTGAATCGCAAAAGAAGTTTACCCAACGGGAGGGGAGCTCGTTATAAAACCATTCATTAGCAACTTTTTATAACGAGTTTAACACTGAGTTAACGCCCCTGAAATATATAAATTTGACCCGAGTGATTTCCCGGATTATGTTCACACAATGACCCTTGAAGATGAAAGCGCTATAGAGGATTATAATAAATTTAGCACATGGGTCTTTAATTTAGATTAGCATCCATGGAACTATTCAAAGTTGAACAACAAGATACACAGCAAATTCATGGGCTAATATATATTCCTGAATACATCTCTAAATCGCAAGAGCAGGAATTAATAAAAAATATTGATGAGCAACAATGGCTGAATGACTTAAAGCGCCGTGTTCAGCACTATGGCTACAAATATGATTATAAAGCCAGAACTATTACCAGTGATTTAAAAATTGGTGAGATTCCAAATTGGTTGGCAGAATACACAAATAAATTTAATTCCAACGGCTATTTCTCTAAAATCCCAGATCAGGTTATTATTAACGAATACCAGCCTGGTCAGGGTATATCCCCTCATATTGATTGTATACCATGTTTTGATAACACTGTAGCATCACTAAGCCTTCTCTCTCCTTGCATAATGGAATTTATAAATCCATCTACCAATCAAAAGATACCAGTTTTATTAGAACGTAGAAGTGCTGTTATTTTAAAAGATGATGCTAGATATAAATGGCAGCATTCAATACCAGCAAGAAAAACAGATAAGCTTGATGGATTCCCCCAAGCTAGGGGGAGACGCTTATCTTTAACGTTTAGAAATATGATAACTATTTGAAATATATCATCATGGTATATCCACCCGGGTTCCCCCAAAAATCCAACGGGATTTGCCAAATTAATCTATCTATTTGTTATATAAAGAAAAGATGACCCTAAAAAATAGGTCAATTCCCCAATTTTACCACCAGCAGAGTCGGACATTTCGGGACTCATATTCGAATAAAAACTATATACCAAGGCGTACTTTGATAGAGCCGGTGTGGGCGTTGAAATCTTCCCTCATATCGTAGCTATAATCAAATGATATAGTAGTTTCCTTATCAGAATAAATAGTAAGACCTGCGCCTAGATTATAGGAATCGCGGGCGACATCTGCTCCAGTGGAATGAAAACCAAATCCGGCAACGCTGGTGAAATTTGATGTTGTGCTTACCTTATCACTGCCGAAATCATGATAAGCGGCAACCGTTATGCTTGGAGTGACCGTATAACCACCTTCCGTAAATATATATGCCAGCTTTGTTCCAAGGCCGGCCTTGAAAATATCCATATCATCACTTTTAACAGTAAGGTTAGCGCTGCTGCCGGTTTCAGTATATCTGTCCTGTTGAAGCAATATATATTGCGCCGATGTGAACGGAGTAACCTGTATGGATGAAGGCATACCCAGATTATAGCCAAGAGTAGCTTTTGCTGAATATTGCTGCCCATTGTAATCAGCAGCAGCAGTTGTGCCATCGAACAAATAACGGCTTGTATCATATTGATTGTAAGTATATGCCGCAAGACCATCTATATAAGCCTTACCTAGTGTATAGCTGCTATAAACTGTTCCCTGATAGGAATTGATACTGGCTTTATTGGAATTACCCTTAGCAGTAGTATTACCATATGAAAAAGACGCGCCGACCCTAAGGTCATCATTAATTAAATTATCCGCGCCAAATGTTGCTCCGCCAATATTAGCTTTATATCCCTGTATGCCATTTCTTACATCCTGCTTGGCAGCGGTTCCAAAAGCCTGTACCCACATGCCTTTATCATTTGTCGGGTCACCTGATGCAATACCCGTGCTGGAATCTCCATTCCTGACTAGTTCCATACGATTTTCAACAGTGCCTATCGAAGCATCTGATAGAGCCATGACCGCCTGAGTTGTAGCTCCTGAGGTCTGGTTTGTCGGCAGAAGACTTGCCACGGCAGATTGCATCTCTTCGTCTGAGGAATATGATAAAATTGTATTTATAACATTATCAAGCGCAGCATCACCATCTGAACCTATATTATCAAGCGTAACGGCCACAGCAGAATTATTGGCCAATGCTATACTGTTTGAACCTGCGCTAGAGTCAGGAGCAGGTACAGAATCTTGTATATTTCCTTCACTCGCAACCCTGATGTCGATACTGAAGCCATCATCTATTAAAGGAGTTTCCTGAATAAATTTATAGAGCGAACTATTATCGGTTAACACTATGCCGGGTGTAAATGTGCCACGTGCAGCGGTTCCAGTGTAAAAATTAAGCCGGGTTCCCTTAGCGATGGTAGTTATATTGGAAGCATCTATTTCTATTTTACCGCCACTGTCCATGCTGAAACTTGCCCCTGTCATTTTGCCGTAAGTGTTGGCATCTATAACAGAGATTATTACTGTACCGGTGCTGCCTATGGTCACATCGCCAGCGCCTGCAACTGATTTACCTGCTGCGATCTCTAACTGGCCATTAATGTTGCGTATCCCTGATGATGAAATATTTTCATTCGCAACTAAAGTAGCGCCTTGTGCAACTGTTAAGGTTGAAGTTGCATTTCGGCCGGTTGCAGCGCCATTAAATGTTGTGGTACCGAATGCAATATTCATATCATCAAAGTTAGTGGTACCTGCAATTGTGAAGGTATCGCTTACATGGTTACCAAAATTAATAGTATCACCATTGTCAGCAACATTGGTCCCGGCGCCACCCATATCAATATTTCCGCTTATGCTACCGCCGAATATATTCAGCGTTTCGCCCGTGCCGCCGGCGTAACCAAGAATAGCGGTGCCGGAAGATACAGATGTAGAACCGGCTGTTTGCGTGAAAACATCGTGATTACCAAGTTTTACCCTACCTGCAATTGTACCGGAGTTTGCAATGGTGAATGAATTTCCAGCGGTGGTTTGTGCCGACAGGTCTATCGCAACCCTATTTGCTGCGGTTGCGTGCAAGCTTTGGATTGTTCCGGTGTTGGTGATACCTCCCACAATGTTACCATCCGCAGAAAGAGTGATTGCACCATCAGTACCATATGAAGTTATTGTGCCGCCGGTGTTAGCTATGCCACCACTGGTAACAGCCGCTAATCTGACAGCAGAAGCTGCACCTGTTGCAGTAGAGCTGATGGTGCCTGTATTAGTTAGGCCATTTGTTAAAGTAGTAACGGAAATAGCATCACCCGTTCCCCCAACACTGGTGTTGGAAACACTGCCGCCTGTTATATTGATGAGCCCGGTGGTAGCGCCACCCAATATTACAGAACTGCCAACACCGGTTATAGTGCCTGCCGTTTGTGAAACGGTATCAGCATTACCAAGTTTAACCTTGCCGGTAATAGTGCCAGCGTTAATAAGGCTGAAGGCGTTTCCTGCCGTAGTTTGCGCGGACAGGTCTATGGCAACTCTATTCGCTGCCGTTGCATGTAAACTCTGTATTGTTCCGCTATTGTAAATATCACCAACGATACCACCATCAGCAGATAAGGTGATCGTACCATCTGTACCGTATGAAGTAATTGTACCACCAGTATTGGATATACCGCTGGCAGATACTCCGCCCAGCCTTACCGCAGCAGCTGCACCGGTTGCGGTGGAACTTATCGTACCTGTATTGGCTAAACCATTTAACAAAGTAGTAACAGAGATCGCATCACCGGTTGCCGCAACGCTGGTGTTAGAGATAGTGCCGCCTGTTACATTTATCATGCCTGTGGTAGTACCGCCAAGGATAACTGAACTTCCAGCGCCTGAAATAGACCCTGCGCTTTGTGAAACAGTACTTGCATTACCAAGCTTAACCTGACCAGTAATCGTTCCGGCATTTATAAGGTCAACGGCATTTCCTGATGTGGTTTGCGCGGAAAGATCGATAGCAACCCGGCTGGATGCAGTGCTGTTCAGGTTCTGTATAGTTCCGCTGTTGTAAATATCACCAACGATATCATTATCCCCGGTCAATAAAATAGTACCATTTGTACCGTAAGAAGTGATGGTACCACCTGTGTTGGCAAGGCCGCTGGCAGATATTGCGGAAAGCTTGATTGCTGATGCTGCACCGGTTGCAGTGGAGCTGATGGTTCCCGTATTACTTATACCATTTAATAAAGTGGTAACAGAGATTGCATCTCCAGTTGAGCCAGTGCTGGTGTTTGAAATAGTGCCGCCATTTATATTTATCATACCGGTAGTTGTGCCACCTAATATAACCGAACTACCAACTCCAGTTATAATGCCCGCACTTTGTGAAACACTATCTGCATTACCAAGTTTTACCTGTCCGGTAATAGTGCCGGAGTTTATAAGGTCAATTGCATTTCCAGCTGTTGTTTGAGCAGAGAGATCAATAGCTATTCTATTCGCAGCAGTTGCGTTCAAATTTTGTATGGTACCAGTGTTGGTTATGTCGCCTGCTATATCATTATCGCCGGTAAGCGTGATGGCGCCATCTGTACCGTAGGAAGTGATGAAGCCGCTGGTATTTGTTATGCCGCCAGCTGAAGCTCCGGCCAGACGTATAGCGGCTGCTGCACCAGTTGCAGTAGAGCTGATAGTAGCATTATCGAGAGTAAGTCCATTAGATAATGTTGTAACAGAGATAGCATCCCCTGTAGAACCAACGCTGGTGTTGGAAATTGTGCCGCCTGTAATATTAATTAGGCCGGTGGTTGTGCCGCCTAGGATAACTGAACTGCCTACGCCTGAAATTGAACCCGCAGTTTGCGAAACTGTATCAGCATTACCAAGTTTCACCTGTCCGATAATAGTGCCCGAGTTAATAATGCCTATCGCTTTGCCTGAAGTTGTTTGTGCGGATAGGTCAATTGCAACTCTGTTTGCTAGTGTAGCGTTCAAGTTCCTTATGGTACCGGTATTGTTAATATCTCCTACAATGTCATTATCACCAGTTAACAAGATCGTACCATCTGTGCCATAGGAAGTCATGAAGCCACCGGTATTATTGATACCGCCCGTGGTTACGGCAGAGAGTTTGACAGCCGAGGCCGCACCGGTTGCAGTAGAGCTGATGGTTGCGGTATTAGTTAAACCAGCAGATAATGTAGTAACAGAGATCGCATCACCAGTTGAACCAATACTGGTGTTGGAAATAGTGCCGCCGGTAATGTTAATGAGGCCGGTAGTACTGCCGCCTAATATCACTGAGCTGCCTACGCCTGAAATTGAACCTGCGGTTTGTGAAACTGTATCGCCATTCCCAAGTTTCACCTGCCCGGTAATTGTGCCGGAATTGATGATGCCTATCGCATTGCCTAAAGTTGTTTGCGCGGATAGGTCAATGGCTACTCTGCTTGCAGCTGTTGTATTTAAATTCTCTATTGTGCCGGAATTGGTGATGTCTCCAATAATGTCACCATCTGCTGATAAGGTTATTGTGCCGTCTGTGCCGTAGGAAGTTATGAACCCGCTGGCATTATTGATGCCGCCCGTGGTCACGGCAGAAAGCCTAAGTGCTGAGGCGGCGCCAGTCGCGGTAGAGCTTATGGTTCCGGCATTACTCAAGCCATTTGATAATGTTGTAACAGAGATCGCATCGCCTGTGGAACTTGTGCTGGTGTTGGAAACTGTACCGCCGGTAATGTTTATTAGCCCGGTGGTTGTACCACCTAATATCACCGAACTGCCTGCAGCGGAAATTGTACCCGCCGTTTGCGAAATTGTATCGCCATTACCAAGTTTTACCTGTCCGGTTATAGTGCCGGAGTTGATGATGCCTATTGCCTTGCTTAATGTGGTTTGTGCGGATAGATCAATTGCAACCCTGCTTGCTTCAGTTACATTTAAATTTTGTATGGTGCTGGTGTTTGTGATATCGCCCACGATATCGCTATCGCTGCTCAAAGTAATTGTGCCATCTGTACCATATGAGGTAAGTGTTCCGCTATTGCTGATACCGCCGGTGGTCACGGCAGAAAGCCTAAGTGCCGAGGCGGCGCCAGTTGCAGTGGAGCTGATGGTTCCAGCATTGCTTAAACCTGCAGATAATGTTGTAACAGAGATCGCATCGCCCGTGGCTGCAACGCTGGTGTTAGATACAGTGCCGCCTGTAATATTTATCAGGCCAGTGGTTGTGCCACCAGTGAGGGTAGAAGTAGTGGCCTCGGAGGAAATTGAACCTGCTGATTGTGAAACTGTATCGGCGTTTCCAAGTTTTACTCGTCCTGTTATTGTGCCGGAATTGATAATGCCAATTGCGCTCCCTGCGGTTGTTTGTAGAGCTAGATCGATCGCCACTCTATTTGCTGCTGTTACATTTAAATTTTGTATTGTGCCGCTATTGGTAATATCTCCAACTATATCACTATCTCCGGTTAAAATGATTGTACCATCCGTACCATATGAAGTCATGATACTGGTATTAGTTATACCGCCTGTAGTAACTGCTCCTAATCTGAGTGCTGATGCAGCTCCGGTAGCGGTGGAGCTGATCGTTCCTGCGTTACTTAAACCATTCGATAAGGTAGTTACAGAGATAGCATCACCAGTTGCTGCTACGCTGGTGTTAGTTACTGAGCCGCCTGTAATATTTATCAGGCCGGTGGTTGTGCCACCAGTTAAGGTAGAAGTAGTTGCTTCGGATGAAATTGACCCTGCTGATTGTGAAACTGTATCGGCGTTTCCAAGTTTTACTCGTCCTGTTATTGTGCCGGAATTGATAATGCCAATTGCGCTCCCTGCGGTTGTTTGTAGAGCTAGATCGATCGCAATCCTGCTGGCCGCGGTTGTGTTTAGATTCTGGATAATTCCAGTATTGGTAATATCTCCAACAATATCATTGTTCCCTGCCAATAATAGGGTTCCTACCGTACCATAGGAGGTCATCGTACCACCCGTATTGGAAATACCTCCTGATGTAACTGCTGCTATTCTCACTGCTGCAGCTGAACTAGTAGAAGCCGCGCTGATCGTTCCTGTGTTGGTAAGGCCGGTTGCAAGTGTAGAGAAACTCACGCCATGAGCTGCGTTACCAGTTGTACTGGTATTGCTGATCGTTCCTGCGTTAGAAATTAAACCTGTGTGGGTAAGTGTAGCAGAGTCGTTGATAGCTGCGATATTTGCAGATGTAGTGATCGTAGCGCCGCTATTATTGGTAATTGCCACATTTTTAGAAGAAGATACTGTAATAGCAGAGCTGCCGGTTGATTGTATTAGCCCGCTATTGATAATTCCGCCGGAAACATCCTGGCTTGTCATAATAACGTTGCCTGAACTGCTGATCGTGCCGGTAGAATCATTCTGGATCTTGCCTGTAAGCGCGCCGCCGGCAATAGAGATAACATTTCCGCTAGTGCCGCTTAGAGTGCCGGTGTTAATAATTGTTGTGGTGCTGGCTCCGCTAGTTGCTATCGCGGGGCCACTTATTGTGTTTATTGTACCATTATTGGTGATCGTTCCCGCATTACCACCAGCGGCGATATTAATACCAGCGCCGCCACCGCTGGCCAGTGTCTGCATTAGGCCATCATTGGTGATACCGTTGGTAATGGTAGAGGTTATGTTCATAACCCTTCCCTGAGCAGAACGCATTATACCGGTGCTTCCGTTATAAATACTATCAATAGTGGCATCAATTTCTATAGTGCGGCTGACATTAGCGCTATTTAATATTGTACCATTATTGATGATCTTTGTTCCTGCATTAACACCAGCAATTGCCTGAATAGCGTATGGGCCATTGTTATCATTGGTAGTAGTGTTTGTGTTTTCAATAGTTGCACCGTTATTAACGGTAAGGGTATATGCGGTTGCATTATTCAGTATAACAACAGCTTTAGTGGCACCAGAAACTGTTGTAGCGCCGGCATCTTTTAATGAGCCGGTTGTGAGGGTAAAATTCCCATCTAGAATATAACCATCATTATTAGTATTGGCAGCGGTAGCATCCACAGTGCTTAAGTTAATAGCAGCAGACAATGCGTTCGCAGGTATAAGTAATGTCAGAGCGGCTAATAAAACTCCATTAAAAACCCCTGCACTATTCAAATAACGATATGTAATATTTTTCACCGATACCCTGTTTTTTATTATTCCGGAACACACAAGTTTTACTGAGGAGAAAAAATAGAGCAAGAGATAATTGTTATCTTTAATGATAGTGATGAATCTTTTAAGAACATTCTTTTATTTGATAGTTATCGCATTAGACGATTGTAAGCACATTCTTTCTAACTTCTTTAACTTGATCGGTGCTGAATTGAAATAGTTTATAATTCGAATCTTTAAGAAATTCAGAAAGTATTAAAGTCATTTTTAAATGACCATACTTAACCAGAAATTGGTTTAAAAGAGTCGAAGAGTGTATAAGGTCAACTTTAGAGAAACATTAGCAGAACGCATTTAGCATTTAACGTGCCCCCAAAATGTGGGCATCTGATCTTGAAGTTAACTTGCTAAAATCTCAAGAAAATTTTTAAAAACCCAACGGGAGGGGAACTCGTTATAAAACTATCTTGTCACCGCTCATCCTAACGAGTTCATTTTCTTAATTATCAATAAGTTATGAGTCACCAAGTCATCACTCTGATTTAGGGAGATACTATTAGCAGAAAAAAATATTAGCAAAGTTGATTAGATTTTTTGTATGATACCTCCCAATAAGGAGCAATTTAATATACCTGTTCTGATTTAGCATCTTATCAAGAAAGCGTCCTAGCTATTGCCTAGTCTAGAGCTTTTTATATGGAAATTGGGAATAGTCTAAGTTAGCTTATCATAAAAACTCAAAAATCATCTAATAAAAAAGATTTCAAAAAGTGAGAATTAAATTCTTCTCTTATCATTTTTTGGCTTCAGTAGATAATATTATATTAAAAGATGGCTGAAATTCAGAATCTTAAAACGAAGAAATGGACGCCCAAGCTATTATTGCTTTCGTGCATTTTTTATCTTGGGCCAGTGCAGGCTACAAGTGCAAGTCCGTTTATAGTCACTAATGATGACCAAACGATAAATATCGCCGATGATTTTATTTATAACGAAATCATCAATGATTCTTTTGTTAATACAACAATTATTGTCGATACAAGTTTAAGCAATGAAGGTTTACTTTCTACTGGAATCTCTTCAAGCGCCATTAGTTTTTCAGACTCTGCTACTCTTGCCGAACTCACAATAACTTCGGGAACTGTAAGTAGTGGAAACGCTGATTCCTCAAGTGGCACAGTCAGCCTTATTGGTGATGATAGCTCATCACCTGTAATTAATGTTGGACAAAATTCGGGAGCTTCGGGGACTATTAAAAATACTGCCAGCGGCAATGCGATCTATGCAGAGGGCGGCCTTATAGATTTAACGATCAATAACAAAGCCACCGGAACAATTAGTTCAAATGGTACTGCAATAAATTTGTATGATAGCAATAATTTATCCTCCCTTACTTTAAATAACGCAGGAGCAATCAGTGGGGTAGATTATGCCATTTACTTGGATGGCTACTCAGCCACCATCACTAACAGCGGAAATATCACGGGCAATATTTATGTGAGTAGCAACTCTGCTTTGACGATCACCAATACTGCCGGGACAATCACGGGAGATATTGATCTTGGCATCAACTCTAGTTCCTCAGTTAACCTTAATGGTGGAACAATTGCCGGTGATGTTATAATGCGGAATGATGACCAGCTATTTGTTTTTAACGGCGGCAATTTAAATGGGGGATCAATTGATGGCTATAGCGGAACAGGAACTGCCGCCGGTACGGTAAGAGTGGATGCAAATACTACGCTTCACGGCTTTATCGGGAAAAATAATCCGGTTAGCCTTTTGGAGATTTCGGACGGCACTACTTTTAATTTCAATGGCAATAGTTCAAGAGTTTCAAAGATCTCTATAGGTGCTGCAACTCTTAATGATACTTATGGCGATATTGATACGGATGAAATTGATGGCTCGAGTGCAGGCGTAGGGATATTTAACTTAACCTTCCCAAGCGGCGGGACAATAACCTATACGACTCCGACTGGGACCACCAATGGACTGGAGCAGTTTAACATCACCGCCAATCCCGGCAGTAATCCAGCCAATGCCGCTACGGTTATTCTGGATGAGTCGATAAAAGTAGGGATCACAAAAATCGAAGGCACTGGCGGTGTTTTAAGATTAGCGGCGGGCAATACGGCTACCGGCGATGTTGAAATTGGCGAGGGAGCGACATTTCAATTAGACGACGGATCGTCCGTAACCGGTACGATCCAGGGAACATCGCAATATCAGGGAACGCTGGTCATTCGCCATACGTCCGTTAATCCCGCTGCCGTGAGCTCGGTTACGCTTAATGATGATGTCGGTGGTGGCACCCATGATCTTTTTTCAATGATCGGGGAACATAACACCATTACTGACGCCGCTACCAATAATGTCGCGATCAATGCGCAAAATATTTATTTATATAGCCTGGCGAATTTACAATTAGGCACCGGAACCGTGACCGGAGACATTAAAGGCAAAGTCGATTCGGGTTCCAGCAATGGCTTTGGCGATGTAACCTTTACCGATGACAATACGCTAGGCGGTAACGTCGGAAGCAGCAACGGCAATGCGCTAAATAGCGTAACAGTGAACGCGGGAAAGACCGTTACGGCCGGAAGTCATGAGATCAACGCCACAACTATTAGTATCGGTGATGGTGCAGCTTTAACTACTGCGGGATTGATTTCCGGCGGCGATAATGATGATTCTGGCGCAACCCTTAAAGATACAGCAATTTCCATTGGTGATAGCTCCACTTTAACTTTGAATGACGGTGCTTCTCTATACGGATCGATCAACTCTACTGGCAGCGACTCTAACCTTACAATTGACACAACGCTTGATTCTTCAAACAGCCATATAAATATCGGCAACAGCGCCCAACTTGGTACAATTAATTTGTCAGATAACGCCGTGCTTGACGTTACAAGTAATAATGGCACGGTAAAAGCCGACGCGATTTCTATCGGAGATAATGCAACTTTAAAATTGGGAAATGCCGAAATTACTGGTACTGTTGATGGCTCTGCTAATGATAAGGGAACTTTAGATGTTCAAGGCAATGTAACTTTAGACGGGATAATTGGCGATACACATCCTCTTCATCTGGTTAATATAGGCGCAGCCGATTCCGATGGTTTTAGCGTAACGGCGCATGATTCCATTGCTGCAACGAGCACCACTATTAACGGTAGCGGTACTTCGTTATCCATGGATGCTGACAAAGCTATTAACGGCGATGTTGTAATTGGTGATGGCGCCGAACTTAGCCTCGGCGATGGATCAGTGGTAAACGGCACGATTAAGGGCGATTCGCAATATCAGGGGATACTTACCATCCGAAGCGGCGCCACGGTGTCGGCCGGAGGCGATATTGGTACGGGCAGTGAAGATCTTGCCAAGATTCTCATTCACGGCACTCTCGATCTTTCGGGCCTCTCGGAGTACGAAGCGCATGCACAAGTTTTTTCTTTAACAAACGGAGCCTCCCTCGTTATTGGTTCGGGAGTAGTGGAAGGCGACATCAAAGGCCTTGGGTCTGGCGATGGCGGGGTCTCGCACGGGATTGGTAAAGGCAGCGTTTCCTTCGTGGCGAATAATAGCAGTTTTGCAGGCACAAAAATCGGCAGCGCTGACGGCCATGCGATCGCCGAATTAAGTGTCGCCGAGCTGTTAATGGTCGATACCGGAAGCGCCGACATTAACGCAACGCGCATTATGCTTTATGCTGGTGCGGATCTCACCTCTTCGGCCGGTTCAATTACCGGCGGCGATGGTATTTCTGGTGGTTTGACCCGACTTGCCACGCAAATTACATTAAATGACGGTGCGTCGCTGACCCTGAATAACGTGGATACTTTTATTGGTACCATTGATGGGAATAACAGTGGTGAAGGTAGCCTGACACTCACCGGCTCTTACCATAGCACGGAAGGTGATGATTCCATTGATATCGGTGGCACAAAAAAGCTGGCCTCAATTACTCTTGATGATTCATCCAGCCTTGATGTCAGCGATGTGAATGGCACCGTGAAGGCAAGTGCCATTACCCTGAATGACGGTGCAACCCTTACAGTGGGAGAGGCCGATATTGTCGGCACGGTTAATGGTGATAGTGACGGTCATGGCACTTTAACGATTTTAGGAGATGCCGCCTTACACGGCGAAATTGGTGGAAGTAATTATCTTTCAGCATTGAATATCGGCGCTTCCGATACAGGCGTAGCGGTTACTGCCAATGAGTCAATTGCAGCAAACAATATTACGCTCGCCGGAAATTTCACTACTCTGACAATGGCAGCAAGCAAATCAATCACCGGAGAAGTTACGCTAGGTTCCACCACCAGGCTCAATCTTAATGATAGTGCATATGTTGATGGCGAAATTCATGGCGCGGCGCAATATAATGGTGAGTTAAATATATTGGCTAATTCCTGGGTTGTAGCCGGGGGCAATATTGGTGCTGGTGGTAAAGATCTTGCGTCGGTCGGAATTAATGGTGGTGCAAGATTTGATCTGGCAACCAACGATGTATCTATGAATGCGCAGTCTATCTCCCTTATCGATAATTCGGAATTGGTAATAGGTTCAGCCACCGTTACCGGTGATATTCTCGGCTATGGCACCGGCGGATCAACCGTTGCTTTTGCAGGCAACACTCATACTATGGGTGGAAATATAGGGAATGATAGTGGTAACGCGGTGAACTTAACCATTGTTGGTGGTGGAGGCATATCCATGGATACGAACGGTTTTTCTATATATAGTTCCCACATTATAATCGCAACCGGTTCGAGCTTAACTGCATCAGGTACCATCGCCGGCAGCCTTGATGGAGATGATAACCTTACCGGAACTTCTTTAAATTTAAATGCGAACACTACACTGACTTTAGATTCCGGCGCTTCCTTTTTCGGTACGATTAATAGTGCTGATAATATTATTCACAAGGGTGCTGTTAATATCGCTGATAATGTTGCTATCAACAGCGATATAACAATAGGCAATATAAATTCAATCGTTGCACTCCACCTTGGAGATTCCTCCTCGCTCGATCTGAGCGCACATAATAATACAGCAAGAGCCGATTTGATTTCTCTGGAAGATGGCGCAACCCTGATCCTAGGCACAGGCAGTGTAACCGGAAATATTGTCGGCTATGCAGGTAGCGGCTCCAGCAATGGTTTGGGCAATATTGTTTTTGCAGGTGCGACCAATTCCCTTGCCGGAAATCTAGGTGGACATAACGATAACGCAGTTGGAAATGTTACCATCAACACGGCAAATAGCGTAGCGGCGGGAAGTCATGAAATTAACGCCAGCACAATCACTTTAGAAGATTATGCAACTCTATCTACTTCTGGCGCAATATCTGGAGGGGCAGATATTACAGGCACAAGCCCCATCGCAACGGCAATTACTCTGAACGCTAATTCACTTCTGGTTTTCAACAGTGGCTCTTCATTATTCGGAACAATTGATGGTGTATCAGATGGTGTTGGCACCGTTGAGTTTACTTCCGATTTCACCACTAACGGCAATATCGGCAGTGCCTTCAAACTTGCATCAGTGATCGTGGATGATAATGTGAGCCTTGATCTAAGCACGAATAGCAACAGTATAAATGCTGCAACGGTTTATATTGGAAATGATTCAATTCTTGTGCTTGGAGGGGGCGGAGCAGTACACGCAGCCATTGCCAGTCTTACGGGAGATAGCGGAGTTTTATATCTGAACGATTCCGCAATCATGGATTCCGGCAGCACTCTCGGCGGTGATAGCGGACTTCTTACGCTTTACATTGATCATGCTGCTGCGGGCAACGTTGTTGTAGATTCCCACGATTCCATCAAAGCCCACAATATTAATATTAATGGTGTTGATTCCCAATTAAATTTATCGGCAAATGAAACCATAACCGGTAATATAACTTTGGGCGATGGTACGAGCTTGAATCTTACTGATGGAGATTCCGTTACTGGCTCGATCAATGCCTCCAGCGCCCATGCCGGGGGATTGGGAACTGTCGGAATCACTGGAGATGTTGTTATAAATGGTGATATTGGCAGTAGCAATAAAATAGCAGCCTTAACAATTGACAATAATTCATCGCTTGATGCATCAGATTCTACCATCATTAATGCAGCAAATATTACTCTCGGCTCAAACTCAGGTTTAACTGTTGGAACTACAGCACTCAATTCCGCAATTGATGGCTCAAACAATGATAGCGGAACTCTCACCATCACCTCAGCAGAAACTGCGACCACCCACGGAAACATTGGTGCGTCAAAATCTTTGCATGCAGTTAACATAAATTCTGGCGCTATCCTTGATCTGGCAACTAACGGAAATTCTCTTGACGCCACCACCACAACTCTTGGCATTGGCGCAACGTTGAATGTCGGCAGCGGTGCAATTTTGGGAAGCTTTACAGGATCTGGCGATGGCGATGGTACGATAGTTTTTAAGGCTAACCAAACCGTTAATGGAAGTGTTGCACTTGGAACTACTGGTCATTCGTTGAACACGATCACGATTGACAATGGAGTTGTAATAACTCTCAGTAATGCACCTCAATCATCTCTCATCAATGTTGGAACTACCGGTTCATCAGCTTCTTCTCTAAACATTACAACAAGTGGAACTGACACAATTGGCGATGTTTCAATAGCAGCGAATGGAACTTTGAACCTATCAAGTAGCGGCTTTATCACAAGTGGTGCAATCAACGGAAAAACCGACAATGCCGGAACTTTAACATTATCAGGTGGTGGGACGTTGACATTAACTGGAGATATAGGCTCTACACATCCATTATCGGCAATTCATGTTAACGACAATTATTTGTTAAATGCCTTTTCCGGCAGTGCATCGGTTATTGCAACTGATATCTATTTAGCGGCGGGCGCTGGCATTGCCATGGGTAATGGCACGCTTTCGGGAACGGTTCATGGTTCCGGTAATTCAGATAGCATCTCATTTCTTGGCGGCGCATCCCATATGTTATATGGTAATCTAGGTGTTGCATCAGATGCTGCAGGAGTTGATAGCGTCACGATTCAAGGCGCTTTAAACGCCGGCACGCATGGTATCCGCACCAATGATTTCATTTTTGATTCTACTTCTGCAGTTTTAAATTTAGGCAGCGGAAATATAGACATCACAGCCTTCACAAATAACAATGCCGGAAGTGGAATAATTAATTTTAACTCAAGCAATAATTTAAATTTTGTTATTGATTCGGCTAACGCTATTGCGGAGTTGAATATTTCCAATGGTGCAACTCTTAACGCCAACCAAGATATTCATTCCGCAAATACTACAATCGGTAGCGGCACATCCGGAAAATTAATTTTGGCTGCAAATAGAACTCTCAGCAGTGATGTTCAAATAGAAAATGGCGCGAATTTAACTCTAAATAATAACTCTGCAGTTTCTGGAGATATTATTGGTGCCGGCACTTCAGGAACTGGAACTATAGAGATCGCTTCAAGCGCTTCAGTAACGGCCGCGGGAGATATCGGAACATCAGCGAATAAAATTTCAACCATCGCGCTTGACGCAAACTCAACTTTGGATCTGGGAAGTTTTGATGTGGTTGCCAACAACGTTTCACTAAATAATGGATCGCTTCTAAAAATTAATTCCGGTTCATTTAATACTCTTGTTTCCGGTAGCTCTAATGGTTTTGGCACCGCAAACTTTACTGATGATAACAGCCTTTTACAAAATATAGGAACCAGCAGCAACAAACTTTCAAGCGTAACAATTGATAATGGAAAAACTTTAACCAGCGGTTCGCATGCAATTTATGCCAATAATGTTTCTCTTGGTGCAGGCTCAAATCTTGACCTGCAAAATGGTGCACATGTTACCAGCGATATTAATGGCAACCTCGATCATCATGGCACTGTTTTCTTCGACGGCACACAGACCGTGGATGGTAATATCGGGAACACACACCCTCTTGCGGACTTAGATGTTGCCACAGGCGCAAATATCCGCGTCAACGGGAATGTGGCCGCTGATAGTTATGATCTTCAGGGCAAATTCCACATCAATGGTACTTTCTCTGGTGATCTGACAGTTGCAAGCGGCGGTGAGTTCGGTGGTAACAACACACTGACTGGTGATCTTACCTTAAGTAACGGAAGTAAATTAGCTCCTGGTAACTCAGTCGGCACAGTGAACGTTACTGGTAACGTTACATTTAATTCAGGCTCTACCTATCAGGTGGAGCTTGCAGGCACTCAGTCAGACCGCCTGAATGCCACTGGCAACATCACTATCGACCCGAATGTTACTCTTGAACTGGTTCCGCTTGCAACCGTTACTGGTTCAAGTTTTACCTTCCTGCATTCCAACACAAGTCTTACTGGTACATTTGATAATTTAATAACAAATGGCCTGGATGCGACAGTCGGTTATACCACAACAGATGGAATGCTTAACGTCACTGTATTTACCGCAAGTCCGGATGCGATCAATACTCAGGCGCAGGCCTCGTTACAGACGGCTGGTCTTTTTGCCGATACAGTTCATAGCGCATTTTCTTCAGATGCTTTCAGTCGTGAGGATAATTATTGGATCAAAGCAATTTACGGCAGTAGAAAACGTGATGCAGTGGGACTTAATACTGGTTTCCAGAATAATATTGATGGCACAGCAATGGGTGCGGAATATGCGATAGAAGATAACTGGAAATTTGGCTTCTCGCTTGCAAACCTTGAAAATCATGCTGATATGGATAACGCTCTTGGCAAAACCAAAGGTAATAGCAACTTAGCATCTGTGTATGGCACATACGCAAAAAACATATCACCAAGTTGGGATGCCTTTACAACTCTTGGCGCATTGGGCGGTTATTATGATTATGATAATTCACGCCTCGTTTCCAATTCAGGTGTGACCAGCCATGCTAACAGTGATTCAAACGGTTATGAAGCCGGTGCGTTATTCCAGGTAGGTTTGCGTAAAGCTGTAAATGACTGGTATTTGGCTCCTAGTGTTGGCGCTGATTACATACATGTATTCGCCAATGGCTATAATGAACATTCAGGCGGTGCAGCGGCCGTATCAATGAATGATTATGATTTCGGCACGATACGCCCACAAGCTAACCTGAGCCTCTACAACAATAAGGGCATTGCTCTTCCTTATAGTGACATCATCATGAAACCAAGTTTAAATATTGGTGCTTATAGCGAATATGCCATGAGTGGTCGAGATGCGAGCGGCACCTTCAGTACTGGTACCCCTTTTAACCTCACTCTTGATAAATCGAATTCAACATTTGCTACTGGCTCCATCAATCTTGATTTTGATATTAAGCCTGGCGTTACAGCATTCACAAGCTATCAGAGCTCGATCAATACTCACGAGTCACGCAATGATGTACAGATCGGTATAAAATTAAAATACTAACCTGCTGCGCTTACCGTTTTCATCTATAAAACTATAAAAGAATTTATATGGCACCTGTTTTATAAGAAACTTAGCCGCTTGTTTTGACATTTGCTTTTCCAATGTCTGACGTTTTTTCTTTATTTCGAGTTTTGAAACTTCTTTTTCTATATGAAAACCTATGATTTTCTTAGGCTTGAATGTCGCTAAAGAAATATAATTGTTAATATCCCTTGCTTCACAGATCAATTTATCAATATCAGTATAAACATTTTTAAGAACTAGTTTGCGTCTCTTTAGCCAGTTATCATTAGTTGGAATAGCATCCAGCGGCCTGATACCTTCAATAATTTTATAACTCTCTGGACGTGGATCGGCAGTATTTTTAATTATATTTGCCTCGATCCATTGATATTTGCTGAACTTATTTTCAGCCTTCATAAATCTGTATGGAATCGGATAAATCCTTATCCATCTGCCACCTCTGGTTAAACCTGCCGTACACACAACTTCTTTATGCTTCAAAGACAGACACGAATAGGTTTTGACCGTTACTAATATTTTTCTTTTCATGCATTTTAAATATGTATGATCTCAATTTTAACATCCGGAATTTTTTCGAGCCAATCCGCTATCTTACTTCTATGACACTCGTGATATTTGGCTTCAAAGCATGTGATGGCAATGCGTCTATGTTGATGCATCAATTTCGCTAAAAAATTCAAATTTTCAACCTGATTAGGCAGGATCTCTTTTTCATAATGCTCAAATAGATTCTTATAATCCTGATAAGTTTCCAGATTTCCACGCATTTCTGATTTTATCCCAAGATCTGGAATATGCAGATATTCTATTCCACCCTTCTTAAGGACATTTTGCAGTTCATTCTTTGAAAAACCAAATTTCTGGCTGTAGGCATTTTTGCGCACATCACACAACAGCCTTACATTATTTTTTAGCAATTTCTGCAAGTACTCATCTGGTGATAATCCTTCATAGCCAATAGTAAAAAACGCCAACTCAGTATTATTTTTTGCAGCATTATCGCTAAAAAAAGCAGGATATTTTTCCCTTAGATGGTTTTGCAATTCTTCAAAATTCTTGCCAGCCCAATCATTTTTAAGCCTCTGTATAGCAATTTTCTCAAAAAAGTCTAAATCCAATGCGCAGCGATATGAGCCTGCGACAGATTTATACTCATAAGAGTTTTCCAATATCTTTTTCTTTACCAAGGCATCTTTATCAGCCTCAGCCTGTAATGAAAATGGCCCTTCAGCCTGCGGGATAAATTCATAATAATGATTGTGCTCTATATATTCATTACAAAGCAAAAATAGCAGTGAATGAGCATGAGAAGGACTCGTTACCATCTCTGTTTCCCGAACCAGAGATGCTAAAATTTTTGTTCTGTGTATGAGTTTCATAATTTTATCATCTTATAAAAACTCACAAGCCGGAAGAGATAAAAACAATTTATTTTCTGTACCAATTTATAACACCAATTTTCGAAATGGTGATTTCCACCTAAGGGAAATCCATAACTCTAAAAAACAAATAATTAAATCCAAAAAATATAGGTGACGACCACTTTAGGGAGCACCTCAAGCTATCTATCCCATTGAAAAGTATAAATTTACCTGGCGCCTTTCCCAACGGGAGGGGAACTCGTTATAAAATGACATCGTCACCGCACATCCTAACGAGTTCATTTTCTTAATTATCAACAGGTTAAAAGATTGGGCCAAATAAAATGATTTGGGGAGATGCTTTAAAACATTAGCAAACTGCATTAGCTTGGAAATTATTCTAAAAAGCTTTTGCATAGATAGCACAATACATTGATAAATAGTCAAATTCGATTGTCGTTCAATAACACCATCCCACTGGTGAAATCCCCTGGGTAATTGACCCTTATATAATTTTATGCTATAAAGCGCAGCTTACGAAATGCGGGGTTTAAGTTGAGTTCTAAAAAGAAAAGTACAGAAGAAATAACCAATGGGTTACTGACAAGCTTTTTTGAGGCTGAGGATGAGTTTAATATATTGCGTGAGTTTGGTGATTTATCTCATTTTGACTGCATAGCTATCCCCCATTTATTCAATACCGCGGCAGATCTACTTAAAAAGAAATATGATCTGCAAGATCATGAATTAAAACTCTACCACCTTATTACCCTTCTTCCCATTGATGAGCTCAGGAAGGCTTTGGCGCTAGATATAAAAAGCCAGAACTTGCACCTGGTCAAGAACCTCTTTGAGGAAAGAGGTTTAAGTATGGAGCTGCCCCTTTCCACAGAAAATGAGAAGATCATAGATACTATACTAGAAGAACTAGATAACGGTAAAAACCTTAACGATGCTATCAAAACGCATGATACTCTTTTAGCACTTCAACATCTAAGCATAAGGTTAGAAGACCTTGGCGCAAAGATCAAATTTCCTTTATCAAAAGAAGATATAGAAACGATCAATTCGCTGAGTTATAGGATATTTGATACTGAACAGTTTAAAGACCTTGCAGAAGTTGATGCCAGCAAAACTTTTGGCCGTTTTAATGAAACAGTTAAAGAGTTAAATTTAACAGTAAATATTCCCTTTATTGCAGAAGATATAAAGCATTTAGAAATATTGCAGGAACATCTGAAGCCATATGAGCAGTTGGAGAAATTCTTTACCGCAGAATATGGATTGGTTTATTTATCAAATATAAGCGAGATTTTGAAAAGAACAAAAATTAAAGTAAATTTTCCTTTGGATGATATAGATGCGGCAACAATAAGCGCACTTGAAGATATAGTATTAGGCTCGGTAAACAAATTTATAGAAAAGTCCTATGACGTAGAAATCGGCAAAAAGTTGGACGGGATTGATTTTAAATCAATGTTGTCAATGGATCAAAAACTAAAAGCCCCTGCGGGTAAATTTAAATTAGCTGAAGACACAACAACATATGTTGAGGCGTTCAATGAAGATGCTTTATTAATGCCCATCAACCAGTATTTTCACCACTCCAGAACCGCTACCTCAGAAGAAATACCTGATTATTGGTACCTAATGGCAGCAAAAACCATTCTGCCTATATTGGAAGAAAAATATAATGTGAAATATGCCGGTTCACTGCCATTATTTTATCTGCTTCAGTTAGAAGAAAGAGATCTGTACAAATATAAAGAAAAACTCAAATCATTCGAGAATGAAAATAACTCTACCTTCTTTAGACAGCGTGGATTTGGACAGAGCTGGAGAATAGACACAGCAGGAGAAAACGGCTGCCATATCAGATGGAGTTTTAAAGATACTTTAAAAAAGAGTGGTTTCCGACTGGGAATGGTGTTTGAAAAGGATTTTTTAAACGAATTAATTAATAAGGCTAATGACAGGCCTAAAACACGGCTTACACGAAAACAAGTAAATGAAAATTTATTGTTAACCCTTCCAGCATTCTACGACATAGCAAGAATAATGTTAGATCCTGAAAATTCTTATTATCATATGATTCAGGAAGTACAAAAAAATAAAAATATATTTGATAAGCGCTATAAAGATGAATGGAGGCAAGGCGAAGAAGCATTTGAAAACTATTTAGCAAGATTTGCAAGAAGTAATCCCAGTTATACTAAAAAAGCTGAGTTCTTAAGGGAGCTTTCCTGTTTCTCTAGAAAATGCCATGCAGTAATAAGAGAGGTTTATGGCATAGAAGACCCTCATAATATGTATATGTACCATGTAGTAAGTATACCTATGCGCATGTTTTTTAAGCCCAAACATGGTAGAACAGAAGATACAACCTTAGAGGTTGCCTATACTGCCCTTGATCAGTTCGGTCTATTACTTGACAGCCCCGTTCCTATCAAAACGATGAATAAATTTCGTGATGATATGATAAAACGTCTTGAAGAAGCAAAAAAAACAGAATGGATAGATCCTGAAGATAAAAGATACTCTATGTCGGTATCATATTTTACAGAACAGGTGTGCGAGAAAGCTGAGGAGATACTGGGAAACAGGGAATATGTTACTCCGTTTAAAAAGGCAATGAGGGTCATGCAAAATACCTTAGGCCAAAAAGCGCTGATGTATGAAATTGCACGCATGAGTGAGAAAGATATTTTCCAGATCAAGCTTGATATTGGCTTTCATGAAAAATTGCCGGAGTTGGGGCCACTTTCCAGAACATTATTACGAAAGGCTTTGAATCATTATGGTTTAGAGTTTGGAATGCATTTTTCTTCTGAGGATATTGAAAAAATCACAGCAAAAAAACCAAGGGCAAGAAAGCCAGCCAGAGAAATTCTTGATACTGTAATAAAAATGAGATCACAAATACCATTTAACCATATAAAAACACTGGCATATGGAGATGAAGCCAGCAGGTTTTTATCAGGAACTTTTGAGGTGTTATGTGATGAGTTAGTAAGACGAAACGATATAACTAAAGGATATTATCAAAAAAGTTTGGGGAAATACTTGGCATCCAATAACATAAATAAAGAAACAGTTGATCAAATAACCTCTGAAACATTGATGGAATACTGCTTAAAAGTTATAGACGATCTAAACCACTTAACGAAGTTCTACGCCCCACAGATTCGCATACCTGGCATCCAACTTTCTTCTATGATGAATGCAAATACTTTTGAAACACCTTTTCCTGGGAGTGAACTGATGTTTTTTGATGGATCTAATCCCGCCACTGCAAATAAACAAATTATGCTGATTGGAGATTTTGCGTCCTGCAAGCTGCCTGATAATATAACCACAGAAACAACCAATATAGAGGCGTTAAAAAAATATTTATTCACTCAAAGATATGACGTTGAATGGCACGCAGAAAACGGCACGCAGGCGTTGAACATTTTACAAAACTTAAAAGATAACAATGATCTTCCTGCTTTTATT
>Ga0206903_10091_pt2 | contig 28247 bp, 24 predicted proteins | sample Alteio_BWOrgHeat_45_FD_152959 | JGI IMG/M metagenome (GOLD analysis project Ga0206903, IMG submission 152959) | Enriched cells from forest soil in Barre Woods Harvard Forest LTER site, Petersham, Massachusetts, United States -... | ecosystem: Environmental > Terrestrial > Soil > Temperate forest >... | reverse complement strand
CCCCGTAGCATCAGAAGTGATTCTCCATTTCAAAATGTCTGAAACAGTTTCTACTCCCCGCGTTCGTTTTGCGCCTTCTCCTACCGGATATCTGCATGTAGGGGGCGCCCGTACTGCCCTGTTTAACTGGCTTTTCGCCCGCCATTTCGGCGGGACACTTATCCTTCGCATCGAAGATACTGACTTCGAGCGCTCGTCCGAGGAAATGGTCGAGGGCATCCTCGAAGGCATGCGCTGGCTTGGGCTTAACTGGGATGAGGGTCCGTTTTATCAGTCGAAGCGGCTGGATCTGTACCGCCAAACCGCGGCAAAACTGCTCGACAGCGGCCATGCGTACTACTGCTTCTGCACAAAAGATGAGCTGGAGCAGCGTCGCGCTGAAGCTGCCGCAGCAGGCCGTCCGCCGATGTACGACCGCCGCTGTCGCAAGATCGAACCGGCGGTGGCTGGGCAACGTAAGGCTGCGGGCGAAGCATGCGCCTTACGCTTTGCGGTTCCGGAAGGCGGAGCTACAAGCTTCGACGATGCCGTCTTTGGCAAAGTTGAATTTGCCAATGCGGAGATCGAGGACTTCGTATTGCTCCGCTCCGATGGCATTCCTACGTATCACCTGAGCGTTGTTGCCGATGATATCGATATGCGGCTCACGCACATCATTCGTGGGGCCGACCATATTTCGAATACGCCCAAGCAGGTATTGCAGTACGCGGCGCTAGGCGCGCCGATGCCTGTCTTCGCGCATGTGCCACTCATCCTGGGGCCGGATAAGACGCGGCTTTCCAAGCGCCACGGAGCCACCAGCGTGATCGCTTATAAAGAAATCGGCATTGTGCCGGAAGCCTTTCGGAATTTTCTTGCACTGCTGGGGTGGACGCCCGGCGCGGCTGCCAGGACAGCCGACGGAAAAGATCGCGAGGTCTTCGGTTCCGATGAGCTGATTCAGCTCTTTTCGCTCGCTGGCATTTCAAAATCGAATGCCGTCTTCGACAATGACAAGCTTGCCTGGTTCAACACGGAGTACATTCGCGCCTATGACGCGGCAAAGCTGCTTCCACTGATTGAAGAAGAGTGGGCAAAGGCGAGATTGGTTCCCCGCCGTCCAGAAGACGAGGTGCTGAAAACCATCGACCTCCTCAAGCCGCGTGCGCGCAATCTGAAGGATTTTGCCGGAGCTTTCTGCGCTTATTTCAGCGACAGCTTTGAGTACGACGCTGCAGCCGTGGCAAAATTCCTGAAAGACGAGGCGGTGCGCGCCATGCTGGTGGAATTGGCTTCTCGCTACGCATCTGCGCAGGATTTCACCGAGGCTTCCACCGAACAGGTGCTGCGCGGGTTTGCAGAAGAGAAAGGCGTAAAAGCCGGAGCGCTCATTAACGGCGCACGTGTGGCCTTAACCGGACAGGCAGTTGCTCCAAGCCTGTTTGCGGTCATGGCGAATCTTGGAAAGGATCGCGTGGTAAAGCGTCTGTCTGCAACTGAGAACATCTCCGTTCCGAGCTAGATCCATCGCAGAGTTCACGATGACAGCAGTCCGGTTCGAATATCAGCTGCTGTCACTTTGCAATTACACTCACGGCCACGGGGGCTTTCTTCGGCGGATAGCAGGAGTTCGTATCGCACGCCTGATAGCGCAGTGCTGCCTGGACAAGATGATCGCCGGGCTGTGCCGTAATGTGGGCGCGCAGAACAAATTCTCCGGTATACACGCTCAACTTGTCGTTCGGGCTGAATGCCGGTGAATAATCTGTCCCCGCTGGAAAATCCACATTCGCGACATTCACCCCTGTCGGCTCCTCTACTAGCAGCTGTGTGGGAATAAAGCTCTTTTCGCGAGGGGTATGGGAATTAATGTGCAGCCCCTCGTTTACGCGGAAGTGCAGCTCCACGACGGTCGGTTTTCCAGCCACTAACTTTACCTGTTCGGGATACAAAAACTGCACAAATTGCTTCTCGCTGGCTTTCGATTGCGCATCGCTTTGCCATGCTAACTTTTGCGAGACGGCGCACTGGAGGCTTCCGCAGAGGGCGCTGGCGAAGATTATGTACATCAACCGCTGCATCTGCTTATGCTCCCCCGCTCGCCAGAGCTTTCTTGATATTTGCCTCAAGCTCATCGCGGTCATGCAGACCAACGGTGGCAGCGACCACCTTGCCGCTCCGGTCAACGAAGAAGGAGGTGGGAAGCGCGTCGATACCGCCATAGGGGTGGGAGATAGAGTCGCCGTCGATCAGAACCGGGTAATCAATGTGCATATTGCTTACGAACTTGGCAATGTCGGCTTTGTCCTCGGCCATCCTTTTCTTGTCGTCTTTGTCCAGATCATCCGTCGAGATACCAAGAATCTCAAATCCCTGCGGACCGTATTGATCGCGCAGCTTGATGAGCCATGGCGTCTCAACTTTGCAGGGCGCACACCATGTCGCCATGAAATTTACGAGCACAGCTTTGCCCTTGTAGCTGGCCAGCGAAACCTTTTCGCCCTGGAGATTCTCGAGGGCGAATCCCGGAGCAGGCTTACCCTCCAGCGGCGACTTTTCTTCCTCTGGTGGCGCCATTGTGTCAGCGGAAGTGGCTGGCGCTGCGGGCATCAACACAGCCTGCATCTGGCGCAGCTTTTCCTGTTCCGCTTTCCGGCGGCGGTAGTTCGCCACGCCGGCCCAAACCATCAATATCAATGTCGCTACGACCAGAATCAGGACTAGGTGATTGCGTTTCAACTTGAAAATTCCCCCACGTATACAATTCTAAGGGATTTGCCGTCTCCGACATATCGAGACGAAAGCGCCTTCGCCATGAACGCAGTCGAAGAAGCCCTCGTTTTGATACCATCCAGAATGTTTGAAGAACATGGCGGAACATACCCCGGCACAACTCGTTCGTATTGAAGCAGAAGCATTGCAGGAGCTTGCCAACCGCCTCGAAGGCTCGATGGCCACCGGCTTCGAGCGGGCAGTGGAGCTGATTATTCAGTGCGGGCAGGCGCGCGGACGGGTTGTGATTACTGGCATGGGCAAGAGCGGTATTATCGCGCAGAAAATTGCGGCCACGCTCAGCTCCACCGGGAGCCCGGCGCTGTTTTTGCATCCCGCTGAAGCTGTCCACGGCGATCTCGGCATGGTGGCGCGCGGCGATGTCGTGATCGCGCTTTCCGCCAGCGGGGAGACGGAAGAAATCCTGCGGCTTCTGGCCACAATCAAGCGCATTGGCGATGCCCTCATCAGTTTCTGCTGCAATCTCAATTCGACCCTTGCGCTTGCGAGCGATGTTGCGCTCGATTGCAGCGTTCCGCAGGAGGCCTGCGGTATGGGTCTTGCGCCAACGGCGTCGACTACGGCCATGCTCGCACTCGGCGATGCACTGGCTATCGCGGTCTCATTGCGCAAAGGCTTTCGCGCCGAGGATTTCGCCGATCTGCATCCGGGTGGCAAGCTCGGCAAGAAGCTCGCGCGCGTGCGCCAGCTGATGCATGCCGGCGATGCTGTTCCTCGCGTTGTACTGGACACCCCCATGAGCGCCGTCATCTATGAAATGTCGCGCAAAGGGCTAGGCATGACGACGGTTGAAGACCAGAGAAAACTCGCGGGCATCATCAGCGACGGCGATCTGCGACGTTTGCTCGAACGCGATGGTCCCAGAGGACTGGAAAAGACCGCAGGTGAGGTGATGAACCCGGCGCCCAAAACCATTGGCGCAGAAGAGCTTGCGGTGCGCGCTTTGAGCTTGATGGAGGAAAAGAAAATCACTTCTCTGGTCGTGGTGGATGAAGCGCACCAGATTGAAGGCATTGTCCATCTGCACGATCTATGGGAAACAGAGCTGATTTAGCCGCTATGCTATTGAAAATCGTCAGCGTCGGGGACCCGGTTTTGCGCCAGAAAGCACGACCGCTCAAACCGGAAGAAATCCAGAGTTCTCACATCCAAGACCTGATTGCATATATGCGTGAGACGATGCACGATGCTCCCGGGGTAGGGCTCGCTGCACCCCAAGTCGGCCAACCGCTACAGTTGGCGGTGATTGAAGACAAGACCGAGTATCACAAAAATCTAAGCGCAGCCGAACTGAAGGAGCGCGAACGGGTTCCAGTACCCTTCCACGTCGTCATCAACCCGGAGATTGAGCTGCTCACCCCGGCAGAGACCGCCTTCCATGAGGGATGCCTCAGTCTGCCGGGATTTATGGCCGTGGTGCCCCGTGCGCTGGCCGTTCGCGTTACCTGTCTGGATGAGCACGGCAAGTCAAAGACGATCAAAGCGAGCGGCTGGTATGCCCGCATTCTGCAACATGAGATCGACCATCTACACGGTCGCATTTACATTGACCACATGCAGAGTGAGACTTTCTCTACGCTAGAGAATTACCAGAAGCATAAAAAGCACTAGCTGTGTAGGGGGGATCAGGGGGGCCGCGTGGCTAGTCCCCTGTTTTCAACAGCGCTTCGGCCTCGTCCAGATCGTCAACGATTGTGATCAGCGTGTCCACATTCGTCAGCTTAAACAGCTCGATGACACGGTAATTCAGTCCGCAAACGATCAGCTTTCGTCCGTTCTTCTGGCACGAAACATAGAAATTGATAATGACCCCCATGCCCGCTGAGTCCATGTAAGGGACGCCAAGCATTTCAAGAATGGTGACGGACCAGATACCGTTGCGCAGTTCCTGCTGCAAATTAAAGAGTGTGTTGATGGTTATCGGCCCTTGCAGACCGATAATGCGGGTGTCCGGACGATCTGTCCGACATAGCTCGATAATGAGAGGCTCATCTTCCATGACTAATCACTGTATATAACGTCGAGCCGATCTTGCATGTCAACATTGTTAAAACACGCTCCGGAACTGAGAAAGGGTCGGGGCACGAAGTGAATCAGGACACAGCGGTTAGAATGGAAGTTTACGCCCATCTTAATCGTTGAGAAAGTACACAGTACGTATGCATCGTTGGTCCAAGCTTTTTGTTCCTACCCTTCGTGAAGTCCCGGCAGATGCCGAAGTGGCCAGCCACAAGTTCCTCGTCCGCTCGGGATACATCCGGCAACTCGGCGCCGGAATTTATTCGTATCTCTTTCTCGGACAACGCTCGATCAACAAGATCATCGGCATCGTGCGGGAGGAGATGGACAAGATCGGGCAGGAATTCCTGCTGCCCACCATTCACCCCGCGGAAATCTGGGAAGAGAGCGGACGCTGGACAACGATGGGCCAGAATATGTTTCGCCTGCAGGACCGCAAAGGCGCGTGGCTCTGCCTGGGCATGACGCATGAAGAAGGCATGACGGACATCGCCCGCAAGGAGCTGCGCAGCTATAAACAGCTTCCGCAGATCTGGTACCAGATCCAGACCAAGTTCCGCGATGAGCCGCGTCCAAAGGCCGGCTTGCTGCGTGTGCGCCAGTTCATTATGAAGGACGCCTACTCCTTCGACATCGACGCTGCCGGCCTCGACAAAAGTTTCGATCTGCACGACCAGGTGTACCGCACCATTTTCTCTCGCTGCGGACTTGATTTTGTCGCGGTCGAAGCCGATTCTGGCGCGATGGGTGGTACGCAATCGCAGGAGTTCATGGTCTATACCAACGCGGGTGAAGACCTGATCGTAAGCTGCCCCAAGTGCCATTACGCAGCCAATCTTGAGAAAGCGACTTCGCAGCTCGCTCCGGTGACTGAGCTTGCTCCAACCGGAGATGGCAAGCCGCAGCTGGTTTCGACGCCGGGCATTGCTGCCGTGGCCGATGTGGCCAAGTTCTTTGATATCTCCGAGGCACAGGACATCAAGTGTGTCGCATATATGGCGGAAATCAAGAAAGCCAAGGGCGAGTCGGTCTGGATTCCTGTTGTCGTATTCCTGCGCGGCGATCATCAGGTGAACGAGACGAAGCTGCTGGGCCTGATCAATGCTGTTGAACTGCGAACAATGCAGACAGAAGAGCTGGAGCGCCATATTCACGGTCCTGCTGGGTTCCTTGGCCCAATTGGGCTTGAACCGGCGAAGCAGTTGCTGGATGGCGGCGTGAATGTCATTCTCGACAAGGCGCTCGAAGGCCGCGAGAACATGGTGTGCGGAGCGAACAAGCTCGACTATCACTTCCGCAATGTAACGCCGGGACGCGACTTTTCTTGGACCGTGGCTGCCGATGTGCGGAATGTCGTCGAAGGGGAAGGCTGCCCGCAATGCGGCGCACCATTGAAGGTAGCAAAGGCCGTCGAAGTCGGGCACATCTTCAAGCTTGGTTACAAGTATTCCGAGAGCATGGGCGCTCGTGTGCTTGACCCGAACGGCAAAGAAGTGACACCAATTATGGGAAGCTACGGTATCGGCATTGAACGTATTTTGACGGCTGCCATCGAGCAGAACCATGATGCCAATGGATTCTGGCTATCGCGTTCGATTGCGCCGTTTGATGTCGTGGTCACAATTACGAATGCATCGGACGCGAACCTGCTTTACGCCGGCGAGCGTATCGCTACGGACCTGGAAGCTGCCGGATTTGATGTACTGCTTGACGACCGGGACGAGCGTGCCGGAGTCAAGTTCAAGGACGCGGATCTCATCGGTATTCCTTATCGCGTCAACGTCGGGAAAAAAGCAGCGGAAGGCAAGGTCGAGCTTGTAACCCGCGCCAACGCTTCGAGCGAAGACATCCTCATTATCGACGTGGTTGCAGCCCTGCAAAATCTCGCAGTTCCGGCGTAGGACACGATGGCTATCGGGCCGGACTGAAATCCCACTTCCCGGCCCGGTGTTATTTCCAGCCTCGATGCAGTAAATTTTTACGCCCTGATGTATCGTCTCTTCAAAGGTCAGACCACAAAAGGACCATGACTCCATGAAGAGACAGCGCCGGGATTTTCTGAAATATGCCACAGTTGGAGCGGCCGGAGCGCTCGCTCCCGTCGACCTTCTCGCGCAGGCTTCTACACCGCATCGGGCAAACGGCAGTATCTACGATGTGCGTTCTTTCGGGGCTACCGGGGACGGCATCACTATCGACTCGCCTGCGATCAATCAAGCGATTGAGGCGGCGGCGAATGCCGGTGGCGGGACGGTGCTCTTTCCGGCAGGCACCTACAACTCATTTTCTATCCGGCTGAAGAGCAATCTGGCCCTGAATCTCCTGCAGGGTGCGACCATTCTAGCTGCGAAAACGCCCGCCGACCGCAGCGACGGCTACGATTCGGCGGAGTCCAATGCGCCATGGGAGAACTATCAGGACTACGGCCATAACCACTGGCATAACAGCCTGATCTGGGGCGAAAATCTGCACAATGTCTCCATCTTTGGACCGGGGCTTATCTGGGGAGAGGGACTGAGCCGAGGCTGGTCTCATGAAGAGCCGTTGGCGGAAAACCCTCGCGTCGGCAACAAAGCCATTGCGCTCAAGAATTGCCGCAATGTAACTCTGAGCGGTTTCTCCATTCTCAAAGGCGGCCACTTTGGAATTCTCGCGACGGGTGTCGACAACCTGATTATCGACAGTCTGAAGATCGACACGAATCGCGACGGCATGGATATCGACTGCTGCAAGAATGTCCGCGTATCGAATTGCAGCGTCAACTCACCATGGGATGACGGCATCTGCCCAAAGAGCTCGTATGCGCTGGGCTATGCCCGCTCCACTGAGAACGTTACGATTACGAATTGCTATGTAAGCGGCTGCTACGAGCTCGGAACTCTGCTCGACGGAACATTCAAGAAGTTTCCTCCCGACACTCACATACCTCGAACAGGAAGAATCAAATTCGGGACGGAATCCAATGGCGGATTTAAGAACATCACTGTTTCAAATTGCGTTTTTGAGGGCTGCAACGGTATCGCGCTCGAAAGCGAGGACGGGGCACTGCTCGAAGATGTAGCCTTCACCAACATCACCATGCGCGACATTTCGGGAGCGCCGATTTTCATCCGACTTGGTAGCCGCATGCGCGGGCCGCAGGGCGTGCCGATTGGCGCTTGCCGTCGCATTTTTTTAAGCAACATAATCAGTTACAATTCTGCGTCACAATATGCCGCGATCATCAGCGGAATTCCTGATCACCCTATTACCGATCTGAAAATCAGCGACATCTACCTTCATCATCAGGGTGGCGGGACGACAGAAATGGCCGCAGGGCAACCTCCTGAAAATGAAGCTACGTATCCGGATCCGCACATGTTCGGGCCCATGCCGGCACATGGCTTCTTTATCCGCCATGTCAACAATATTGAGCTGACTAACGTGGAAATTGCCTACGCTACTCCCGACGCGCGGCCAGCTTTTGTGCTCGATTCAGTTACAGACGCGGATTTCTTCCGGATTAAACTACCTGACGACAATCACAAGCCAGCATTTCGGCTGAACAAGGTGAGTCATTTCAGAGTCTTTGGTTGCCCTAAAATCAAAGACAAAGAGGTTGCGTCCACAGAGTCAGTAGAGTTTTAGCAACGCCATCACATAGACTTACATGGTCTGCGTAATTGCGATTTCACGGGAATTCTGCCGTACGCGCAGGTACTGTACGATTGCCCAATTCGAGAGTGCGAGGGCTGCATCGGTCAGCAGGCTCGAGGCTGCAGCACCCTGCCAGGAATAGCGCGGAATCAATACAGCGTTGAGCAGCAGATTAAAGGCAGCAGCCCCCAATTGCGTGGCTGTCCGATACCACTGCGAGGATGAGCCGGTAATTGTCGTTCCCCAGGCATAGTGCAGGCCGCGAATGAGGGGTAAAAGGCAGAGCCAGCGTAAGACCTCAACTGATCCGCGAAAAGACGGTCCAAAGACATACGGCAGCAGTGGTGATCCCAGAAGTAATGCCAACGCCATTGCCGCTCCGTATGGCACCGTGCGCTTGAGTAATTGATTTGCCAGCAGAGACGCCTGTGTTACGCTGCTCTCGCCTTCGCGAAAGAAGCGGGGAGAGGCTGCCGTGTAGATCGCATAAATCGGCATACTGGCCACATCGATGACGCGATAGGCCACTGAATAAATGCCAGCCGCGTATAGCTGCCCCGCGCTTGCCAGTAATGTTTTATCGATGTCGTTATAGACGGACATCGACGAGCTGGAGAGCGAAAAGCTAAAGCCGTCTGTCAGGTCGCGCATGCGAAAACGCCGGAATCTTGGCCATCCTAAGCGCTTTGTAACCATCGCGAAGGCTATGATCGCGGTCGCCAATGATGACAACCAGTACACTTTCGTCCAGAGATATGCATCGGCGCGGATGTGCTGCAACTCTACGAGGAGAAACACTCCCAGCGCGGCGGCCATCCGCGCGAAGTTCGTGAGGGCCGTGAGTTTTGCGGTCTGTGAAAGTTGGCCTGCTCCCTGAAAGGCGCGACTGGCGAGCTGCACTATCTTTCCGAAGAGTGCATCCGACAAGGCAATGTATGGGATGAGTGTCCGTAACTCGGGCTTCAGCGTAAAGTGACCGATCAGCATCGCAAGAGCAAGCAGAGCGACGAAACCGCATACGCTGATACGCAATGCATTTCCCCATGTTGCTGCAAATGATTCGCGGCCGCGACTGATATTACGCACCAGAATCATCTCCATGCCAAGACTGCTGAACTGGCTCAGTACATTGATCAACGCGACGACCCCTACGAACGCTCCATACTCGCGGCTACCGAGTGTACGGCCAATCAGAATAAAATACACAGCCTGAAGCAGGACAGACACGCCATGTCCTGAGATCATCCACCAGATGTGCCGCCGCAAACTGTCCCGGTCAGCCATCATGGCTCGCAATTATTTCTTCGTACTTATCTTCAAGAGCTCGTGTCTGCGCAAGGATATCGAAATGGCATTTCACATACTGTCTTCCCGCATCGCTCGCTAGCTGCCATGTTCGATCATCGCGCAGCAAATGAATGATCTTCTCGGCGAGTCCTGCTTCATCTTCTTCGGACGGCATACAATAGCGCCGCTCTGCAGGAAGCGCTTCTGTCACTCCGTCTGTGGCAAATGTGATGGGAGGAAGCCCTAATGCCTGCGCCTCGCAAAGTACGGTTGGGAGTCCTTCGGAGTCGCCATTTTTTGCGCGAATACTGGGTACCACCAGAATGCCAGAGTGCCGCATCCATCGCTTCACCTCCGCGTGCGACTGCTGGCCGAAAAACACGGCATCTTTGCAGTGCCGAGCTGCTGCACGCTTCAGCTCGTTTCGAAGAGGCCCATCTCCGATAATTATGAGACGGCTATCCGGCATTACTTGCTGCACGCGTGACATCGCCCGAATGAGATGAATGCATCCTTTCTTTTCAACGAGTCTGCCTACAAAGAGCACATCTTTTTTATCGCGAGGCGGCTTCGGGCTACCGCACTCGCTCAGATCAACACCGATGTGATGTACCCATAGCTTCTTCTCCGGAAATCCGCATGCCAGAGCCTGTTTCCTTACGTGTTCTGATACGCAAATAAATACGCTCGCGTCGCTCCATAGCCTGCGTTTGTTGCGCAGGTAGGCCTTTGTAGTCGGCCAGCGATTCTCGTTCTCGTCAGTCGTCACGTCATAACCGTGCAGGGTTACGACGAGGGGAGTGGAAAGCTTTTTCGCGATCGGCAATGCGGCTCCAGCATCTACTGCAAAATGAGCATGCATGATTCGAGGACGTTGAGCAGCGACGGCGCAGATGAATTGGCCAGCATGCCCGGTCTGCAGAAAGACCCGGCGCTTCGCTTTTTCCATCCATGATTCTGCGTTGGATAGAGTCAGGACCGGATGAGTGGCGATCTCCAGACCGGGACTCACGCGCTTCAACCCCACAAAAACAGGTTGAAACCTGCGAAGAGCGTTTGCCTGGGACAGAATAAAGGTCTCAGATGACGGCAAAAGCTCGTTGCGATAAATGAGTACCTTGCGCGTTTCCATCTAAATACCGCGCGACGAAATCCAGGTGAAGCGCCTTTTGAGCCGCAGAAAAGGGCTCTCCCAAAAGCGGTACGACAGCATTGCGAGCATAACCGTCATGCACAGAGCAGCTATTTTGTTGATCATCAGCGTGTAGCCGATATGCCGCAGAGACCATGGTCGCAGGAATGGCGTTAGAGTCTCGGTATGCTTTTGCATTTCATCGACTAGAAGAAATGCGACTTCATGGAAGACATACAGCCCGAAGGAGATTTTCCCTAAGTAGGTGATCCATCGCGGCACCAATCGCACAGAAATACCGAGGACGGCAAGAAAAAAGAATATGCAGCCTGTGGCCACGAGCAGATAGCCGAAACAGAATTGCGATGAGGAGACCTCGACGCCAGGGCGCTTGATTTGCCCGAACGATGCGGCAACCAGCCATAGAACCATGGCAGCACAGCCCATCGCACCTCGAATTACGCGATCTATTTTTGGAACATGCCCATGCAGAGTGAATGCGAGCAGCGCGCCCCATGCAAAGAACTGAAATTGCGTGAAGCTGTTGAGCCAGACCGCATTATAGGCATACGCCTTTTCAGTAGAGACGATAGAAATTGTCAACAGCGATATAGGCATAATCGCGAGCGACGCCATAACGAGCACGCGCATGCCACCAAGCCAAGCGAGCAGCGGCCAGGCTAGATAGAACTGCTCTTCCACTGAAATGCTCCAGAGCGAACGGAGCGGTGTCTGAATCCATGGATGTGTCGCGATATACCAATTCCCCGCAAGACAAAAATAGGCAAACATCCGGCCCGGCTCCATGTGCAACGCTGGAAAGAAACGACCGCCAAGAGCAAAAACGATCGTGATACCGAAGTAGAGGGGCCAGATACGCAGAATGCGCCTCAGATAAAAAGCACCGACATGAATGTGGTCAAAGACCTGTACTTCGTGCCGCAATAACTCAGTAATCAAAAAGGCACTCAGCAAAAAGAAAAGACAAACACCGAAGTTGCCTGTGTCTTTGATCGTCGTCAGCATACGCGCTTCTAACGCACCGTTTGTGCGGGACGCGCCGTCTACAAGCACATTCGGTATGCTGTGACAGATGTAGACGGCAAGAAAAGCAAAGAAACGTAGAGCGTCCAGTTCCGGATGGTAAAACCGGCGCGCCTCATTTTTTGTCTGAAGGATACAGCTCGAGGCGACAAATTCTGCGGTAGCCATATTTGTTTCTAGCTCGCTGCTGGCGCGGAAAGGCGCATTGGATCGTTAAGGCTGCGTCGCTGACCATGCAACGCCTCGCTGTGCTCGGTCGCCAGAATTTCTATGTCTGCGAGCACTGCAACATACAAAATCCAGAAGAGTCCGTTGAAAGCGAAGAGCGTATTTTCATCGATGTCGTAGAGTGCAACGAGCAACAGGACGAAGATCATCCAAAACGCGTTGTTGATCTGCCTAGACCAAAGCAAAGGCCCTAGCTTACGCCATGCTCTGGCATAACTCAGCATGAAGAGCAGCAACCCAGCCGCGCCGAGTTCAAGCCATATCTCAAGAAAGCCGTTGTGAGCATGAAAGATGACAAATCGCAGCGCGACGATCACGTTGTAGGACTCGCCTTTCATCCCCTGCCAGAAAGCAGCGAAACCGTAGCCAAGGAATGGGTGCTTCTCAATTGCTGCCCAGACTTGTTGCCAGATCGCTGTTCTCCCTGACAAAGAGGCATCTCTGCCAAGAAGGGCTGCAATGAGGGGGAGATACAACCACGCGAGGGCAACCATTGAGATCAGCGCGAGGACAACTACTCCGAGCAGTATCTTGCGGCTCGACGGCGTAAAGCGCTCGATGACACGAACGGCTCCATAGCAGGCAAACAGTGCGCCCTGGATCAGCCATGCGCCACGCGATCCACTCATTATGAGGACGAACAGGAAGAGAAGTATGCACGCACCTCGCAGCAGGTTCATGCATCCATTCGATAAAACTGCGGCTGTCGCAAACACCATAGCGCGGCCACAGGCATTTTTCTGGGTGAAGACGCCTTGCCAGTTCCCGAAGTGCCCGGTTGAGGCTTCCAATCCGATGGATGGGAAAAACACAGCGAGCACAATACTGGCAGCAGCGACTAAAACCATGGTGACTGTAAGGATCGAGAGTTGCTTCTGCACGGAGAAGCGCGATGCGAAATACAGCCCAAAGAGTGTGGCGAGCGCAAATGGGATCGAGCGTCGTGCAGTTGTGATCGCATCCTGCGACCAGAATGCGGAGCACGTGGCGAGTACAACCAGTACCGCCGTCCACTGCAGAGCAAATACGAACCGCCGAAGTCGCCGCATATGTGTCAGGATCAGAATGCAGATCGCTCCATCTGCCAGCACCTGCGAGCCGATACCGACAATCTTCATCAGCGCAGTGGCTGCGGTGTTCGTCATTTCGTTTGCCTGGTTCGGCGCAATGCCGGGGATCGCTCCCTGCATGGCAAAAAATGCAAGCAGGGCAACACACGCGACTTCGTCGATCCCGATTCGCCGCAACCGGAGTGCGCCGCCGACCAGATCCTTTTCATCGAGCCGCATAAATGACCGCCGAACTTGCCGAGGACACAATACCGGATGCGCCAATGACCATATTTCTGGCCACGCTGAATGGAACATACAGAACGTCGTCAGCTTCGAGGGGCATGTCGGGCATCGCTCCCCGCTCCATAGCATGCAAAGACACGATCTGTTCCTGATAACTTCCATTTACTTTGCGAATCAATCGCGTTGCGTCTTCTTTCGCTGTTCGGTTCGCACCCGATGCCATGGCCACGGCCTGCAGCACGGTCAGCTTTGCATCATCCTGCATGACATAGCCACCGGGTCGCGCCACGTCGCCCAGCACATAGATCAAACCGGCCTTTGGCACCAGCACCGTATCGCCCGGATACACCATCACATTCGCATGCAGACTCGCGGCCGCGTCGTTTGGCAGAAAGACAGTGATGCTTTCGTTCTTGCTGTGACGCTGGATGGTGATGTGACGGTCGGCAATCTCCGTCAATCCGCCAGAGAGCGACAATACGTCGATCAAACCGCGCGGTGTCGTTAATGTAACGGTACCGGATTTATTCACCTGTCCCATAACAGAGACGCTCTGCGTCGCGTATTCTTCGACGAGCACAGAGACCTGAGGACGATTTAAGTAATGCTCTCTTTCATAGAGCTGCGCAATAGCCGTGGCCGCATCCCCCGGCGTGAGGCCCGCAATATGGAGCGTCCCGACTAGGTCCAGATCGACCTCGCCGGAATCTTTGACGCGGACCTTTTGCTCGAGATCCGGCTCACGAAAAATCGTGACATGCAGCAGGTCGCCGCGGCCGATCAGCAGGCTCTCCGCAACTCCTGCGGTGGCATTGCTTGTCGTCACCTTTTTATCGGAAAACGAAGCCTGGCCATACCCAGCGCAGCATAGACAACTCAGACACAGAAAGACGCTCAGACTATGCCTGCGCTTCATGGCCCCATCCTTCCGCGCCATAGATGTGGCTCCGATAACCGTAATATTCGTAGAAGTCGGACGATTGCCCAGGCACAGCGTTAAGGACGGTGCCCAATACGGCTTGCGGAGGCAACTGTCTGGCTGCGGTGCGATAGCTCCGGTGAATTGCTTTTTTCTTGGTCACTCCATGCCGCGCCACCAGCAGGACTGCGTCGCATTGCTGTTCGAGAACGATCGCATCCGTAACTGGCAAAACCGGTGGTCCGTCCAGCACGATAAAGTCGTATTCGCTTCGCCACCGTGAGAACAGCACATCCATCCTTCTCGATCCAAGCAGTTCCGCAGGAAACGGTGGTGCGGGACCGCCGCTGAGGACGAAGAGATTAGGGATACGCTCAATTTGCTGCGCGCGCGGCTCTACCATGTCATTCGAAAGGGCCGCGCTCAAGCCATCGCCCGCATCGAGACCCATTCTCTGGTGCAGCACAGGTCGCCGCAGGTCGGCATCTATCAGGAGGACACGCGCACCCTGCTGCGCCAGCACGATGGCTAGATTCATCGAGACGGTACTCTTGCCTTCGCCAGCATTCGAACTGGTCACTAACAACACTTGCGGAGCATGGCTGCTGCGGGAAAGCATCAGCGAGGTTCGCAGTATACGCAGGGACTCGGCAAACGGGCTCTCAATATAGCTCAGCGTTGCTATCTTCACGTCATGGTCATTCGAGGCCGTCCGCTTCGACTGGAAAAGATGAGCGCGACCGGGAGGCCGAGGTAAATCTCTCCCCACTTCTGTCGCAGGAATCAATCCCAGCAAGGGTGCGCCTGTCACGCGTTCCATTTCTTCAAGCGATCCCACCTTTGTATCGGTCAGATCTCTGATTGCCGCTGCACCTGCCCCGCACATCAGCCCTGCGGCCATCGCCGCAGCATAATACAGCCAAATGTTTGGACTTTTTGGCCGATTTGGAGGAGGTACGCGAGCCGGATTGACGACCGTGATATTCGTGGATCGCAGCCCCTCAAGCACCCCTGCCTGCTTCAGCTTTGCCAGCAGGCTTTCATACACTTCACGGCTGCCGTCGGCTTCCTGCTTTGCCAGGGCGTAGGCAATCGCCTTATCGTTCAAATTATTGGCGGTCTTTTTTTGCTTCTCAAATGCATTGCGCGCCGAGACTTCGGCCCTCGCCGCGATCTCGTAGTCTGTACGCGCCCGCTCACCGATGCGACGCACTTCATCCTGAATCGAGTTTTCGATACCGCTTAGCTCGGCCTGCAATTCAGCCATTCGCGGGTAGGCTGAACCATATCTCACCCTGTCCTGGTCGAGTTCCGCTTTTGTAGTCGCCTCCTGTGCACGCAGGCTTTGAATTAGCCCGAGGGAATTTGACGTCGAAGCCATGGCGCCGATACCGGCATTCCCGCCGAGGCCTGAAATCAATTCGGCATCGCCGCTGTTGGCGACGCGGGAGATGGCCTCTTTCAAAATGCGGTTGGATTCCGCCGCTGCCAGCGCCTCATTCAAGCTCTCTAGCCGCGCGAGCACTACGTTGTGCGATTCATCGTCGCCGAACATTCCTGTGTCACGCTGAAGAGTGATTGCCTTTGCCTGCAGGCTCTCCGTCTGGCTTCGCAAATCGTCAAGCTGTGCCGTAAGCCAGGTCGATGCTTGTGCCGTCGCGGCGAAGCGCGCCTGGAAGGTATAGTCCATGAGCGCGCCGATCAAATGATTCACAACTTCGGCCGCCAGATGAGGATCCGGGCTCGAATAGCTCACATCGATCAGTCGTGTGCCTGTGACAGGCTCGACTTTCAGATGGCTCGCAAATATCTTAAGAACCGCATATCGGCGATTCGGCGCGCGATCGAGCGGAATATTCATGGGCTCAACCGCTTTCTTCCAGAACAACAGCCCCGAGGGAAATGGGATGCCTTGATTTGCTTTTGGCGGCGGATAAAAGTCGTCCGTTGTTTCGAGATGCACGTCCCTGATAACCTGAAGCGCCAGGGAATCGGAGTTTAGGATGTTAGCTTCCGTCTGCAGCGTAATGTTGTAATCGAGGGCGTCTGATGCAGAGTCAGCTGCGTCTCCCATCACGCTGCTCTCCAGTCCGAAGGCTCCGGCATCATCTTTCTGTATCTGAATCTGACCGGTTGCCTGATACCGGCGCGTGGCAAAGATGCAATACAATGTCACAACGACGAGAAAGACGGCGAGAGTGTAGAGGAAGACGGCGCGCCGCCTCCTTAGCGCACCTGCCAGAGCTCCCAGGGTCAGCTCGTCCTCGTGCATGGCACGAAGGTCACGAAGCTCCGGGAGACGCGTGGGTGCAGTTGCCATGTTTTCCTCTTTCAGGCGTTACGCATCATTACGACGGAGCCATCGAAATCGAAATGGAATTCCATCTCGCTAGCGCCCGCAGCTACCATCGCAGATCGCAGACGATTACGGTCCTGCGTATGCAGCAACAAAAAACCGCTTCCGCCTGCTCCCACCAGCTTGCCGCCGCTTGCACCCCCCCGCATTCGCGCTACTTCATAAAGTTCATCCACGCGATTGTTGGTCATGCCCTTTGAGCGGGTTCGCTTGCGCAGCCAATGTTCATGCATGAGTTTGCCGAATTCGGTGACTGCACCAGCTTCGAGGACACTGCGTATCTCCTGACCAAGCTGCTTCACAAAATGCAGCCCTTCCAGCATCGCTTCGTCTCGCTGCTCTGAGCGTCTCTTCTGGTCTTCCAGCAAGGTGGAAGCACTGCGCGTCTGCCCAACGAAGAAGAGCATCAGGGAATCGCGAAGCTCTTTCAGCGCACCTTCACTGACCTTCAGCACCGTTACATGTACCGAATCGTCCGACCGATACTCCTGGCACAACAAACCTCCATAGGCTGCGATGTATTGGTCCTGTTTGCCGACAGGCTCGTGCAATCGATTCATCTCAATATCGACCGCCTCCTGCGCAAGCATTTCAGCCGTCACCCGCTTTCGCTCATACGCATATAACGCATGCACCAGCCCCACCAGAAAAGTCCCCGACGAACCTAGTCCGGTGCCTGCGGGAACATCGGCAATGCTGACGATTTCGAGCGGGTTGGGCGCCGCGTGCAGAGCCAGGGCTTCACGCAATAGCGGATGCCGGATCTCCTCATAGGCCTGTGCGTGCTCCGTTTCCGAATACTTGAGGAAATAGCCGGGTAGAAAGCTCTTATTGATCGTGATGTAGACGTATTTGTTGATTGCCGCCGAGAGTACAAACCCACCAAATTTGCGGTAGTAGGATGGCAGATCGGTGCCGCCCCCGCCGATGGAGATGCGCAGAGGAGTGCGAGTCATAATCACGGTGCGCATCCCATGGGTGACAGCAGTTCGCTTTCTCTCGATTTACGGAGACTCGCGAGCATTTGCTCCGTCATGCTCAGCCCATCTGGGGAACCTATCTCATAAAACCGTCCATGGACCTCGTGCGCAGCCAGTTCTCCTTCCGAGGCCAGGCCTCCCATAACAGTGGCGAGATCGAACGGAGCATTCTCTGGCCATGCTTTGAGAACACTCCGATGCAATATGTTCAAACCATAGTCGATATAGCGCATATCAGGCCTGCTTACGCGCTTGTCATAGCAGACGATTTGCCCGTTGCACATTTCTATATTGCTCGTGTCCCATTTGCCGTCGTTTCTGAACACTGTCATCAATGCCGGCTTGCCGGCTGCGAGAAAGGTCTTCCACACGCGCGCAGGATCGGCCAACAGATAGCTATCGCCGTACATCACGAGAAAGCTCTCTCCAAGCAATGGCAAAGCGCGCCGCAGCGCGCCGCCCGTTCCCAGCAAAGTATCGCCGTCATAGGAGTAGCGGAGGCGGCAGCCGAACCGTGACCCGTCGCCTGCGTATGCTTCGATCTGTTCTCCTAAATGCCCGCAGCATATGACGATTTCGGCTATGCCTCGCTCGACCAACAGCCGCAACTGATGCGCGAGAAAGGGCTCGCCATCCACCCTGAGCAGAGATTTCGGCACGCTCTCCGTCAGCGGATACATACGTGTAGCCAGGCCGCCGGCGAGCAGAGCCATGGCAGGAAGCCGGCTATGCATAGCACACCCGCTCGTCGGCTATCATTTCCCGTAACGCGGACCGCATCGCTTCCCGGCTGGTATGATGAGGAGCCCAGCCCAGGCTTCTGATCTTGTCTGCGTTGAGACACACTACGGGCACGTCACCCTTCCAGCCCCGGTCTCCACCGGTGTATTGGAACACAGGTTCTTCCAGTTTCAGACATTCCACCGCAAGCTCTGCAATTTCAGCTACCGTGATCGCATCGCCCGTTGAGACATTAAAGACTGCAAAGGGCTCAGTGCAATGCCCCTCTGCATGCAATACAGCTCTTACCACGTCTGAAACGTGGATATAGGATTTACGCTGTTTACCATCGCCCAGAATCTGCAACTGGCGCGGATCAGTCATCAGGCGGCGCACAAAGTCGAACCCAACACCATGCGTTTGCCGCGCTCCCACTACATTCGCAAACCGGAACACACATGCAGTCAAGCCAAACATGGCGCAATAGCTTGCAATCAGCGCTTCGCCCGCGAGCTTACTTGCGCCATAAGTCGAGATAGGTACAAGCGGACCGTAATCTTCGCGAACTTCAAGGTCTCCAAGGTCCCCGTAGACACCGCTCCCCGAGGCATAGAGTAGCCGGGTCGTTCCGGAGAGCCGCATCGCTTCGACCACGTTGTTTGTCAGCACTGTGCCTTGTTGGAAATCAATCTCAGGCTCGATTGCGGCGCGGGCAATATCCGGATTCGAAGCCAGATGAATTACAACTTCATGACCCGCCATCGCCTCAGTCAACGCCGCCAGGTTTCGCACATCGTCATGCACCATCCGAAATCGTTCGTCGTCCTGAAACGCTGCGTAGTGCCACTCTCGCCCAGAGGAAAGATTGTCATAGATTGTCACGGAGCCGGCGAAGTTATCTCTCAGAAGCGTCTCGGCAAAATGGCTGCCAATGAAACCCGCGCCTCCAGCGAGGAAGTATCTTCGGCCGCGACCGTCGCAAAAAAAGTCTTGAAGCATAGGCAGTAATTGCAAACGCCGCAATCCCATCTCCACGGAGTTGCATCGGGATCTCTCCCATTTGCAGATATCCATGGCCTCCCTCCACTCGCCATGCGGATCGATTCTCGTATCGCACGCATCAGGGAGAATCCAATAGGCCGCTGCCATGCGGCTTTGCTTAGCTGATGGTTTTGTAAGCAAGCTAGCAGAACTACTCTGGAATAAAAACATTACCTAAGTTTTTGCTAACTATAAATACGGCTTGACTCGCTACTTTGTGTGGGTAGATATATGTCAGTAATTAAAACAACTACTAAGTATCTTGTTACTTTTGTCTTATTCAGCCTTGGACTCGTCGCGCACGGTCTTCCGTCACACATGTCCATGCTTAAGAGGGCGTCGAGGAGTGGCCTTGCAGCAAAGCTTCGTTACCGTTGGTCTGCCCGTCTACAATGCGATGCCCTTCCTGACTGAGGCGGTCGAGAGCCTGCTGACTCAAACAGTAAGTAACTTCAACATTCTTGCGATTGTGGATGGCGCAGACGATGGGAGCCTGCAATATCTAGAAACCATCCGTGATCCACGCCTTCAAGTCATTGTTCAACCAAATCTCGGACTCGTCGCCACATTGAACCGCATGCTGGAGATGACGGAAACTGAGTGGCTGATACGCCAGGATGCCGATGATATCTCCTACCCGACGCGCATCGAGCGTCTGCAAGAGGAGATCGCCCAGTATCCTGATGCGGCCGTATTTTACTCGCTGGCGGAATACTATCCGCCGACGCGCAGCCTGGGGCTGTATCGCTGCAGCCGGGGATCGCCACAAAAGCTGCGCCGGATCGTGCGCTCCGGCTACCTGCTATCGATCTGTCATCCATCGGTCGCATTGCATGTAAGGAAGACGCTAGCGGCCGGAGCTTACCGTGATCTTCGGCATGCCGAGGACGCCGATCTGTGGTGGCGTCTAGCCCTTCATTACGATATTCGTCTCCTGCCGGAAGTTCTCGTCGGATTTCGCCAGAATGCATCGAGTATCAGTTCCCGCAATTCCTATGCGCAGGAGTTAAACGGCCTCTACATCCAATATCTGCTCCTCTCTCATTTATCCGACCGCGAGCCGCTGCCCCTGTCAGTCATAGCACCTCTTCTTAAAACTGAAATTTCAATGGATATGCTTGCTGCAAAGCAGCATCTTCGCAACTTGAATATGCACCTTGCTGCGAAGCGTTATTCAAAAGCCTGTGCAGCATTCGTCCATTCACTTTTGGCATCTCCGACGTATTTCTTTCAGCGGCTCAGGGATGAGTTTTTTCCGCTCGACACGATAGCCAACGGGATACCTCCTGAATGGTTTTATCGCAGAAAGGAAGCGTTCTGGCCGTGAGCCTGGCTCCGTTTTTTGATCCAAAGATGGCCTATCGGAGGAAAGCGCCGAAGCCTTTCCCGACGCCTTCGCGATGCATGGTCGCCGGAGTGGCAGTTGATCGCCTTTCCCTGGATGAAGCTGCCACGCGAACCGTGGAAACCCTTCGAAATCGCTCGGCTGCCGGGCCATTTCTCATCATGGGGCCGAATGCTCAGCTGGTAACACTGGCGCAAGGCAATAAGCGGTTCGCTGAAGCTCTACATGCTGCCGCGCTCAACATTCCTGACGGCATCTCGGTCATCCTTGCCTCAAAGATTCTCGGCAGGCCCATTTCCACGCGAGTTCCTGGAGGCGAGCTTATGGAGCGCCTTTGCCTTGAAGCCGCACAGAATGGTCTGACCGTCTTCTTTCTCGGCGGCCTACCTGGAGCGGCCAGCCAGGCCGCTTATCGATTGCAGAAGCGTTACCCGGCGTTGTCCATCGCCGGACATTATTGCCCTCCCCGCGGCTTTGAAGAGAATTCCATGGAAAATGCACATATTCGCCAGCTCATCACAGAAGCCGCACCCGACCTCTTGTTCGTGGCCTTCGGCGCTCCCAAGCAGGAGATATGGATGCACGAAAACTGCCCAACTCTACCGATCGGCGCTGCGCTTTCCGTAGGAGCTGCGCTCGATACGCAGGCCGGCTTGAGGAAGCGCGCTCCGCGCTGGACGCACAATCTTGGCGTGGAGTGGCTTTATCGCCTAATCCGCGAACCACGCCGCCTTGGACGCAGGTATCTGTTTGGGAACACTTATTTTCTCTATCTCGTGTTGAGGCAGCGCTTTCATTACGGCTCTTCGCACACGGATAAACGATCGAACCTTTTATCCATGTCATCCTCCATTGCCTCTGATTCGGTAAAGGCCGAAACACAAGTTTGATCTTCCTCACACACGAAAGAAAAACATGTCAGACATCGATCAATTGCGCATCAAGCTATTTTGCGATGGGGCCGATTTCGGCAGCCTGCTTACCTGGTCCGTGGACCCGCGCATCAAGGGATTTACCACCAATCCCACGCTGATGCGCAAATCACATGTCGTCGACTACGAAGCCTTCGCGAAGGAGTTAATCCGGGTGATACCGGACCGTCCTATTTCGTTTGAGGTGCTCGCGGACGATCCAGAGACCATGGAAGAACAGGCCCTGGCCATCTCGACGTGGGGGGCAAATGTAAATGTAAAAGTTCCGGTGACAAATACGTGGGGAGCATTTACAGGACCGTCTTTACGTCGGCTCTCAAGCGCTGGTGTCGCGCTGAATATTACAGCACTCTTCACACTTGACCAGGTGGAACGCGTCGCCGCATGCCTGGCCCCGGATGTTCCTACCATCATCTCCATCTTCGCCGGACGCATCGCCGACACGGGGATCGACCCCATTCCCATCATCCGCAGCGCCGTCAAAATGATTGAGCCCCTTCCCAATGTCGAACTGCTATGGGCCAGCCCACGCGAACTGCTGAATGTATTTCAGGCAGAAGATGCCGGCTGCCACATTATCACGCTCCTGCCGGAGATACTCAGCAAACTCGATCACGTCGGCAAAGACCTTGAAGCCTATTCGCTTGAAACCGTCAACATGTTCTATCGGGATGCTTGTGCCGCGGGCTACGAGATAGATATCCGGCGAGGCGCCGCGGCATTATCCGCGCAATTTCTGATTTATGTTCCGCGCTGCCGACCATAAATCCGGGACCGCATGGCCTTCATCTGCCTCTATTGCGTGCGGATTGGCAATCTTGATGGTTCGTACGCCCGCTTTGCGCCCGCATTCTATGTCGGTAACACGATCACCGACCATCCATGATGCGACCAGGTCAATTCCAAATGCATCCCGTGCCTTGAGCAGAAAATAGGGCGATGGTTTACGGCAGGAACACTCGCCGGAGAACTCAGGATGATGGTAGCAGTAGTAAAAGGCCGTAAATACTATCTTTGCTTCAGCGAGAGCTGCCTCGAGTTTGTTATGGATCGCATCAAGCGCTTCCATGCTTGCTTTACCTTTTGCGTAGTTCGGCTGGTTTGAAACAAGAAACAGCAGGTAGCCCGCATTGCATAACAGTTGCAAAGAGGGAATGACTCGCGGTAATAACTCGAACTGTTCCGGTTTTAACGGCGATTCATACTGTCTGGTCCTTGGATTCCAGACGTTGCGGTTCAGAACGCCGTCGCGATCGAGAAAGACTGCGGGCCTCATACCAGGGCTGCAGACGCCTCCCATTTCATCTCGTTGACTTTGAGACGCGGATGAGAAACGATCAGGTGCCACACGACTGCTTGAAAAGCCTCTACCAGAGGCGTGACCATATCGGCCGAAGCTGTGGGAATGACAACACAGACGTCGGCGACCTCAAAGGTATAGCCTCCGTCGCGCCCTACAACGCCCAGTATCTTCGCACCAACATCTTGCGCAAACTCAAGGCTGCGGACAATGTTCATGCTGATTTTCCGTTCTATGCTTCCACCACCGACGGAGAAGACAAAGACGGCATCCTCCGCATTCAGCCGGCTGCCGCGCAGCCAGTTCGCGTAGCAAGTCTCCCATCCGTCGTCATTAATCCGCGCCGTCAGCTCTGAGACATTGTCGCTAGGAGCATAGCATTCCATTCCCGCAATTTTGCGAAAGTCATTCACTGCGTGGCTGGCATGCCCCGCACCGCCGCCAACTCCAAGAAAAAAAATGCGGCCTTCTCGGGAGCGAATTTCGATAAGCACATCGATCATCCGCTCCAGACAGTCCAGGTCTAGCGATGACGTGATTTCCTGCGTTTCCTGAAGAAATCTTGCCGTGTAGCTGCACATGTCTAGCTGTAGGCCTCACACTCCATCGCTGTTTTTGTTCGTAATAGCCGGTCGCGCAATTGCCTGCGGATGTCCTCGGGAACGAAGCAAAAGAAAAAGAAAAGCGCCATCTGCCGCAGGCCGGGTTGGCCGCTCCAAAAGCACTCCCAGAACAACGGCAATAGCGCGCTCATGCGCACGCCGCTCCTCCGTGCCCTTGAGACGCATTCCGTGCTGATAAAAAATGAATAAGCTCTTGCACTCATCAATGAGCGGTTCTGCTTCGCCCAGACCTGGGACGTCTTCCAATCTCCCATACGGCTGACGCTTCCGTCCGTCCTCTCAACGCGCATCACCGTCAATGGTTCAGGAAGCATCAGAATTTCTACATCCGGCCTCTGCGAAACCTTGAGCAACCAATCCCAGTCCTGATGTCTTTTCAGATCTTTCTGGAATGGAGCCTGCAGCAGCAAATTTCGTCTCACCAATAGAGTCGAGGTCTGCAGCAAGCCGTCGCCATAGGTGAAGCCACGCCTGCAGAATAGATAGTTGCCTACAGCTTCGCCAGGCTTCAATAACCTCCGTGGCAAGACGCGCTCTATGTCCCGGCTGCGTGCCAGCAATCTCGAACTCACAATCGGATAACGGACCCGGGAGTTTGCAGCGAGTTGCATCTGCCGTTCCAGCTTTTCCGCCATCCACCAGTCGTCATCATCGAGGAATGCAATCCACTCGCCCTGCGCAGCGCGTACACCGATATTCCGCGCCTCGGAGCCTCCGGTATTTTCCTCAAGTGCAATCACCTCCAGGCGAGCATCCTTGCAGTGCTGCAATGCGTTCATGGTTTCCGGATCTGAACCGTCGACCACAACGATGACCTGAAGGAAGGTATAGCTCTGCCTGAGTACGCTCTCTACCGCGCACACTATCCATTGCGGTCTTCTGCGCGTAGGAATGACTACGCTCACTAGCTCGCGCTCGTGCAAGTCTGGCTTCCCTGTTTGTAAGAATTTGGGTTACTCACAGCATACAAATAGATTCATAAGAGAGATAGGGAGAACTTACATTTCTCCGCACGAAAGTAATGAATATTCTTACTTAGACGATGCAAAGTCACCCTTCAGCATTTTCTTCCTATCTTCTAGTGGGAAATGCTCAATCGCATAACGCAGCGACGTTCGCGGCAGGCGCGCATAGTGGTTTTCGAGGAACAGGACGAGGCGCGCACGGTCTTTGATTCCAGCTTCGCGCAGCACCCATCCGACCGCTTTATGAATCAGATCATGCCGGTCGTCGAGCAACATCTCGGCAATCTCCATCGCATCGTCCAGCTCTCCGGCCCATACCAGCGTCATGGTGGCAACCATGGCGATCCGCCGCTCCCACAAGCTCTCTGACTTTGCCAGCGTTCGTAGGATCTTGCGTGGGCGGGTTTTCAGATGTTCTCCAAGGATAGGCCGCGCCGACGCGTCCACTAAGTCCCAGTTATTGATTCGACTCGTATTTCGCAGATAGAAATGAACAATCTCTTCGCGCTGCTTATTATCTCCACGGACGTATTGCGCCACTAGAATTTCCAGTGCCGCTGCGCGGTAATCGTGAATTTTGGCATCGAGAAGCTTTTGCAGATCGGCAAGCGTAAGAGTGCGATACTTCAGGGCAATTCGGCGCATCGTCGGAACCGGAATGCCCAGGAAAACGTCGCCTTCGCCATATTCGCCTTTACCGGCTTTGAAATATCGAGCCACTTGCACGGCCCGGGCAGCGTCACCCGCCGCCTTTAGCTCCCGCTCCAGTTGCGCTTTGGTCTGCTTTTTCTCCATCGGTCCGTCCGACGTCCAGTCTACCTAAATGCAGATATCTTGCAGGAACGACTATCATGTCCAACATCCTATGGCGAGCAGCATATCCATCCTGCAAAGATTCTTCGGCCCGGAGCCACTGCCGGACGAGAATCCTCTGCGCGCCAGTCATCTTATTCCGCGCTGGATGTTTCTCCGCTCCCTTGGTCTCATCTATCTCTCGGCCTTTCACTCCTTGTTCTGTCAAATCCGGGGACTCATCGGCCCTGAAGGCGTCTTGCCCGTTCAACAGTTCTTACAGGCGATTGACCGCTCGTTCCCCAGCCTGACGCGTTTCTGGTTTGCTCCCACACTACTGTGGTTCGGAACCGGCAATCGTGCGCTCATGAGTATTACCGTCGTTGGCCTCGTTTTCTCGCTGTTGCTCGTCGCGAATGTCTGGCCGCGGTTTTGCCTGGTTGTCTGCTTTCTGTGCTTCCTTTCCTTTGTCAGCGCAGCGGGCGATTTCTCCAACTATCAGTCCGACGGAATGCTGCTGGAAGCCGGCTTTCTCTCGCTCTTCTTTGCGCCGCGCGGCCTCTGGCCGGGTCTTGGAGCAGCAAGCGCTCCCTCCCGCGCTAGCCTCTTCCTGCTGCAATGGGAGTGGTTCCGCATCTACTTCCAATCAGGCATGGTCAAACTTCTAAGCGGCGATCAGGAATGGCGTCACTTCACGGCCATGGATGAGTATTACCAGAACGGTCCACTGCCTACCTGGATTGGCTGGTATATGCAGCATCTTCCGCACTGGTTTCATGCCTCAACCGTTGCCGCCACGCTTGCGCTCGAACTTGTCATCGTCCTCCTGCTGTTTTTCCCGCGGCGCTACCGCATTATCTGTTTCTTTATCGTGACTCCGTGGCAAATCGTAGTCATCCTCACGGCAAATTACACGTTCCTCAATTACCTGGTGCTCGCACTTGGCTTTCTGCTGCTCGACGACCAGTTTCTTGTGCATCTCCTTCCACGGCGATTCCACCCTGGGCTGCAGCGAAACAAGCCGGATCTATCTATAGATGGCGTGATGGAAGAACCAGATGTCGTCGATCCGGAATCCGGCCGCGCCTCAACAAAACGCCGGAGACTCCATCTGGCGGCCCTGCGAACCGCTGTCAGCGCCGTCTTCCTCACCTGGATCTTTTACGTCACCACAGCTGAACTCATTCGCATGCTCTGGCGGGAAGCGCCTTTGCCATCTTCGCCCATTGTCGCGCTTGAACCCTTACGCATCGCCAATCAATATGGACTCTTCGCCATTATGACCCGCGGCCGTTACGAAATCGAATTCCAGGGGTCAAACGACGGCCAGATCTGGACCGCCTATCCATTCCGCTACAAGCCGCAGGCGCTTGACAAACCGCCGGGCATCTACGCGCCCTACCAGCCACGCTTCGACTGGAACCTCTGGTTTGCCTCGCTCGGCGACTGGCGTCAAAATTCGATCGTGCCTCTTACCGAGGAGCGTTTGCTCACAAACAGCCCCGACACCCTGGCGCTCTTTGCCGGAAATCCCTTCTCGCAGTCTCCACCGAAGTACGTTCGCGCGGTACTCTGGCAATATTGGTTTACATCGATGGCGGAAAAGCGTACGACCGGCTTGTGGTGGAGACGGCAGCTTTTGGGCCTGTACGCGCCCGTGCTTACCCGCAAACCCGACGGCGGTTTTGACGCCGTTCAATGGCCGGAGCCACTGGCACCCCATGAGTGACACAACAAGCCTGCTCCGTGACAAGAGCCACCGGCACGGCCGGCATGCGGTCGTCATCGGATCGGGTCCCAACGGTCTCGCGGCCGCCATTGTCCTGGCACAGGCGGGTTATGGCGTCGAGGTGCACGAAGCCGAGGCCGAAATCGGCGGCGGCGCGCGCACTCTACCCCTTACCCTCCCCGGTTTTTGGCATGATTTTGGTTCGGCTGTTCACCCTGTGGCCATCGGCTCTCCGTTCTTTTCATCTCTGCCGCTGCAGCAATACGGTCTCGAATGGATCCATCCACCCGCGCCGCTTGCGCATCCGTTCGACGATGGCACAGCTGTCATGCTTGAGCGCGATCTGAGAAGCGCCGAACGCGCTTTAGGGGCCGACGGCAAGCGTTGGCGCAAATTTTTTGAGCCGTTCGCGGCACACTGGATGCAACTCGCCGAAGAGGTCTTTCAACCGGTTGTGCATCTCCCGCGTCATCCGTTTTTGCTGGCGCGATTCGGAATACCGGCGCTGATGCCGGCACATACCTTTGCCCGACTGTTCTTTCAGGACGCGAGAACACGCGCACTCTTTGCCGGAATCGCAGCACATTCATTCCTACCGCTCGGCGCACCGCTGAGTTCCTCTGCCGGCGTGCTGCTTGCGGCAGCTGCCCATGCTGTTGGCTGGCCCATCCCGCGCGGAGGCGCGCAGTCCATCACCCGGGCACTTGCCGCGCAATTGAATACGCTCGGTGGGGTGATCCACTCCAATTCGCCTGTTACAGTGCTCGACTGCTTTTCCCGAGACACGCTGTTTCTCTGTGATATAAGCCCAAGGCAGTTGCTCTCGATCACCGGCCACCGGCTGACAAAACAATTTCAGCAGGATTTGCGCTACTTCGAGCCGGGGCCGGGAACCTTCAAGATCGATTACGCGCTGTCCGAAGCGATTCCATGGAAGGCTTCCGATTGCTGTCGTGCTGGAACCGTTCATCTTGGCGGCACATTGGAAGAGATAGCCCAGTCGGAACGAGCGGTGGCGAATGGACAACACGCGGAGAGGCCTTTTGTTCTGCTCGCTCAGCCTACGCTCTTTGATACGACGCGCGCACCGGAAGGGAAACACGTTGCGTGGGCCTATTGCCATGTGCCGAAC
>Ga0206903_10097_pt1 | contig 28558 bp, 21 predicted proteins | sample Alteio_BWOrgHeat_45_FD_152959 | JGI IMG/M metagenome (GOLD analysis project Ga0206903, IMG submission 152959) | Enriched cells from forest soil in Barre Woods Harvard Forest LTER site, Petersham, Massachusetts, United States -... | ecosystem: Environmental > Terrestrial > Soil > Temperate forest >... | reverse complement strand
ACTCAACCGATGGAGGTTGCGGCCTCTCCCTAAACGAGGTTGAATGCGACCATGGTGAAGCAGAACTCCAATGGAGAAGACAAACTAGCCCCTCGGAGCCTTGGGCACTTGCTGCGTGAGACTTTGGAGCGGGAAGGCCCAAAGCTCTTGGCGCTGATCGTAAAATCCAAGGCAGAAGGACAAACTCCCTCTTCGGGAAAACCCCTGAAAGAAATCGCGACGCTGGCAAAGGCAAAACTAACCGCGCTTTACCAAGAGTTTCGCAATGCGGAGACCGGAAAATCTGGCCCAACCCAATTACTGGGACAGCCGCCAACCATGAATCTTTCCCGTTTCACCCCTTGGTTGCAGCGGACCGGAATTCGGGAACTGAATCTCTCCGAACTACGTCGCCAGGCCGGCCGAGGAATTAAACTCACGGCGATTTCCACCACTTTTCTCAGTGGAATTTTTCTGGGGTATGGCTTACCTGCGACCCGCATCAAACTTTTTCCTCGAGGAACGCCGCAAGATGGCGTCACCCTGCATTCGGCTCCCTATTTTTCCCTCGATGTCACGCTTCGGTGGATCAGCGCGATCCTGAGGCAAACCATGGCTCATCCGGAGGCCACGGTGGATGATAAGAAATGGCTGAGTTCTATGGAGGCCATGACCCAAACCCTATTGCAAGGCATTCAAACCGGCATGGCCGCTCAGAAAGATCCAGCTCAGAACAAAATGCGCCAAGCCCAGGTCGACGTGCCTTTAGATTTGGAATCTTATCGTCTAGTCGAGATTTTCTTTCGCTCGCTATCCTAGAGAGCCGTTCTGGAGGAAATCGCTTGAATCATCCATTGGCCATTTCGATCGCTCAAGCGGAAGACCTTTTGCCTCTCGTCGAGCTCGCCTTCCGCTGTACCAAGGCAATGAAGGAAATAGGGATCGATCAATGGGATGAGCTCTATCCCAGTCAAACCGACTTTGAACTGGATATTAAATCTCAGACGCTTTATCTCGTCCGACGGGAAGAATGGACGGTGGCCTGCGCTGTGCTCAATACCCAGCAAGAACCGGAATATGCGACGGTTGATTGGGAATATACCCTCCCTCCGATCGGAGTGGTGCACCGACTCATGGTAGATCCCAAAGCCCAGGGAGAGGGAATCGCTCGCTTGCTCATGAGTTTTGTCGAAGAACGCGCAGCCCGTCTCGGCCTGAACTCAATTCGGCTAGATGCCTTCCTGAAAAATCCTCGTGCCCTGGAGCTCTATGAACGCCTGGGATATCGAACCGCAGGGACGGTGACCTTCCGCAAAGGGATTTTTCGTTGTTTCGAAAAGAAACTGACTCAAACGAAAAAAGAGTAAAGGCACCCTACTTTTAGGGTGCCTTTACTCCTCAGGGTTTGGTGAACTTGGGTCCTTTAACTTATTCTGCGAGAATCGTTCTCCAGCTGGTAGCTCGTAATTTTTCTGCATTATCGACGATAATTCCCAAGGTGCTCTTTCTTCCGTTACGTCGATGGAAATAATCCGATCCGGCTTGATCCGCAAGGTAGGCTTTCTGGGTGGTGATCAGAAAGCGTGGGTCATAGGAACTGGGTAATTGATGGTGCCTTTGGAAGTAAGCACGCATCGCTGCGGCCTCTTGGGCTTTATCCAAAAGTTGCTCGGCCAGACATTGGGTGAGTGCCACCCCTCCAATTTGCCCTTGATAATACTTAATCCATGGAGTCAGTTGCGCGGTCTGAACTCGGTTATTCGCCGTCACTTGAAGATAGTAGTTTCGATCTCCCGTTTTATAGGCTGCGAGATCTTGTTCCGCATAGGCCTTACGCTGATCTTCAAAGACTTTTGCCTTGGAGGTAAGCTCCGCCACGCTAGCCTTGGCCTTATCGACTTCCAATTGCGCATAATTTACGTAGCCTGAAATGCGATCGATTTTTTCATTGCCTACCATCCACCCGAGATGGCCTACCACGTTCCAACTTTGCTGAATCAGCTCGCGATTTTTGGGACTCGCCCAGATCGCTGCATCTTTTTGCAAGGCAAAGCGCGAATAAGGACTGGAGGGGTTCAGCGTATGACCGGGCAATGCCCGATTTCCCGTGTAAGTTTCTTCGGAAACGCAGGTTCTCAGAGGATTCTTGGCCTGGGCGTAGCTGGCCAAGTCGGGAAGACCAGCAGTCGCCTCCAGCGATCGTTCTCCCTGATAATCAAAACCATTCCCCTGAGGCCAATTCACAGATAGCCCAACCTCTTGACTCGGAGTGACCGGCCGAACATTCGAAACTTGATCCCTTTTGAGAGCAACGCTGGATTGGGCATGTAGGCCTGGAACTTCAGCTCGCAAGGAAGCCGTCCCGCCAAGAGCTAGTAAACAAAGAACGCTAGTGAGTAATTTGGATTTCATAATTCCCCCGGTTAAAATCTGATGTTTTCTTCTTCTAATCACAGAGGCGCAGAAGGAACGGAAAACGGCTCATAAATTTATTAAACTTCGATGAGTTAGCTAAGACATTCAGAATACGCGTCATCCAAATCCCGAGGTTTCGGCTGAAATTAACCGAGCACTCACTTAAAATGATTCCATGAGACTAATCCTTTCCGTCTGGTTGTTTTTTTTCCTAACTTCGCAGCTAACTGTAGCCAAGGAGAATACGCAGGATTTCATTGTGCCCAGCACTTCTCTGGGAAAAATTAGACTTTGGGAAACTAGTTTTGCCGAGGCAAAAAAGACGTTCGGTAAGAGTCTTTCAGAAGTCGAAGTGGGAAAGCAAGGTTATCCCTACCTCCACTATGGAAATACCCAGAGGGGCTCGCAGCTCTTTATTGGCTTTGCGCATTCAGAACCAATTCTTTACCGCCCTAACCAACCTCCTCTCGGCTCGGCAATCCTCGTTGATTTCACTTCTTCCGCGTTTAAAACCAGCGACGGGATGGGAGTTAGCAATTTCCGCGATCACCTAGATAAGTTCACAACGTCCCACCTTGATTTTGGAACGTTATATTCCCTAAAAACCGGGGGGCTTAGTTTTCTTGAACTGAATTCAACGGAGGCAAAGAAATATGGATTTAAGACTTTGGGGATGCTGCAAAAAGAATCCTATACCCCGGAATTTCACCCTGGCCACTTCTTTGCCATTTTAGCTAAGGAGAAGGAGAAGCAAAAGTTTGATGAAATCCAAGCAGCAGAGGACAGGCGCTGGGCGCCGTTCCCTCCTTGTCTCGGTAAAGACGGTAAGGCGTGGGAAAACTCCGTGCGATTAACCTTTGCGGGTCACCCTAAGCTTTGTTTGGTTCCCGACTATGTATCGAAAGAGGGAGAGGGAGAAATGGAAAAGATCAACGTCTTCATAGAAGGAAAGACTGAAAAGCCGGTACAGTCCTTCGACGTTGAAATCAAAGACGCCTGGCCGAGAGACGTGCTAACTATCCAAGATATGAATGGCGATGGATTTAACGATCTTTTCGTTCTCACCTTTTCGAGTCGTTCCTTGATGAATCGCGATCTCTACCTCTACGATCCTAAGACCGAAAAATTCCAAAGAGAAAATCTCGAACTGCACAGCCCTGTTTTTTCTCCCGCCACCAAAGAGATCATTGAGACCTGGGAAGACAGTAATCTAGCCCCTGACCTTATTCGCTCTTACCGCTATCAGGCCGGGCACTTTAAGCTAGTCCAGACCGCCCCGGCGAAGTCGCCGTAGACGACGAAACTACCGGATCGTCTGGGTGTCGGTGCATCGTGCCACTGCCCCCGAGCGACTGTCTCGAATCGTGTAGGTCATCAGAAACTTCCCCCGAGTAAAAATGTACATCTGCGCACGCAGCCCACCGGAGAGCACCACGTAATTTCCGTTTACCGGGAGATTGGTAGAGATATCGGTGATAGAGGCAAATCCGCTATTAGGGGTCGCAACTACAGTTCCAATGAAATACTGCCCCGAATTAGCCGGGTTGATATTGGTTGAAACGGTGCAACTCAGCGTCGAGGAAACTGGGGATATGGTCACCGTATCTTGAATGGCATTTCCCCCATTGCAACGCTGGCCGGTGGTTCTGGATTGGGCCAGGACAGTGAAAGTCTTATTGCCGGTGCTGGAGAAAATAATATTTGCCGTGTTATTGACGTAGTAACCCGTTCCATCCTGAGCCACAGCTTGAGTAATCACCAAGGACTCTCCGGTATTGGCCGTCACGGTAAACGTCACCGTGTCTCCGGGATTATAGGTCCCTGACGGATGGCTCAAGGTACAGGTCAATTGATTCGAATTGGTGTAGGTCAAACTCACCACATAGCTTGCGGTTTGCGTGCTATTAGAGGCCGTCACCGTAGCTTGAAAATTAGAGAGAGTCGTACTGGACACCTGGGCCGTGGCGGAAGATGAATTCGATTGATTCACCGTCACCTGAGAACTCGAGGGCACAAAGGAATAGCTAGTCGGGGGACTGATGAAATTGGACGGAACGGCGGTTAAAGTGAAAATGCCACCCGCCGGCTGCGTGGTGGAGGGTGCAACCGTCACGGTTAACGAGGGAGAGGCCACTACTTGCACGACGGCAGAGCAGGACGCCGTGTTGCCGGCATTATCCGAGACCTGAACCGAAGCCGTCTTCTGACCCGTGGTGGTGTAACTTACCGTGGCCATTCCGCTTGCGGGATTAAACGGCGAAATCGTCGTAGCGGAACTGCCGGGCGAAAAATTATAAAGTGTCCGAGGACTCACTCCTCCGGTAGACGTCGCCGTGTAAGTTACCGCGCCATTAACGACCACCGTAGAAGCCGAGCTTAAAAGCGTGCAAGCTAGATTTGCCGGAGGAGCGGATTCCGGCTGGACCGTGACATTGAAAGTGCAAGTAGTTTCCTGCGCAGTGCTATCTTCAATAGTAACCTGATCAGAGACTACGATGCTCCCATTTGAAGTATTCGAATAACTCCTCGTTATCGTCGTGTTGGAAGAAAAACTTGTGGTCGTTCCCGCTAAGTAATAGGGACTGGTTCCGCCCGAACCCACAACTAAAATAGGCGTAGGCTGCCCCGAAATCACCGTCACTCCGGTGGGCACTGAAGCTGAGCAACTGAGTGCACCTTGCGCAGTCGTCGTGGTAATCACCTGACCACTATCCGCCGGGGACTGGCTTCCGGTATCCAGGTTACAAGCGGAGATTCCCGCCAAAAGAAAAAACACCATCAACCATCGACTGATCATCAACCCACGCCACATACTTTTCGCTCCAAAGTTTTACCGAAGTCTAAAGAACTCCCGTTCGCTGCATGGGTTTGCAAGGTTGGAGCCAGTGCTGGGATTCCCGATTAAGAGAGTGGAGAGGCCACCACTTTCGGAATGCGACGCATTTCGTAATCCAGTTGTTAGAATTTCGACGTATTCTTGGGAGGAATGCAGGGGTCAAGGAGTGGCCAGTTGGCCAGAGCTCCCCAATCTGGGGATCCCCCAGCAAAGCCCCTTGAGCTTTTGCACGAGCGTAAGTGGTGGCAATGCCTTCTGCTTAGTCTGGATGGCCATTTGCTGAAGTGCTGGGGGAGAATTTCGATCCCGGGCGATTTGGGTTAACCCAGTCTCAGTTAACTCATCCGGTGGCGGAAGCTCGCTTCCCGCCTGAGGGGCGATTTGATGCGCTATCGCTAAGGCCAGATAAAGCTGGGCACGATTGCGGGCCTGAGTTGCCCGACCAAATCCGTTCTTCACCGAGGAATAAGCGCGGTAATCTTTCGCGATCAATTGCCCCAGTCCCTCTAAAATTCGATTTTCCGGAACTCGACTCGGCGACTTCTCGAGTTCTTTAAGCCAAAACTCCAGGTTTTGTTTTTCTTCATACAATTTTGGATTGGCTAGTGCCAGTTCGAGATTCGCCTGAACTTCTTTTGCGAGACTGCGATTTCCCTTAGCCGCTACTAGCGTTTCCAAGAGCCACGGTGTCTTTTCGGCTAACTCGGAGAGTTGCAAAAACAGCTGAGATTGCCCCTTGGGATTTTGCAAGAAACGCAACACCGCCGCCCGGGCCGAAGGGTTGCCAATGCCCAATTCGACTAAGTAAGTCAGTGCCTTCTTTTGAATTTCGGGATTGGAATGAGATAGCAAAGGCTCCAACGTTTCACCCACCCCCGGAGTATTATCTCGAAAATCTTTTAGACGCTCCCAAGCCTGTTTCAATTCCTTAGGATCTCCACTCGCTAAAACGGCGGTAATGCCAGCCCGGTGCTTTCCGTTGAAACGCGCCTCCCCGATTTCCACCAAAACCGCGTGACGAAGCTGGGGATTCCCCTCGGGGCCAAATTGTTTGCGGATCCAATTAGCAGCTTCGGGATTGGTCTCGGCCAGGTCCATCAGATGGCCCGGAATTTTTTCCATTTCTCGCGAGTCGCCATTGCCCCCCTCTACCGCCTTTACCAGAGCGCTGGCCAATTTCGGATCGCTAAACTCCAGCGGAGACTCCGTGTGGCTCCGGCTGTTTTTGATCACCTCAATCAGCACATCAGGTTTCAACCGGGCAATGCGAGTCATATTGCGCTCGGTGAGAAGCTCCTGGGTTTTTTGATTAATGATCCGTTGAATTTCTTGATCCGATCGCGGCCGAAGTGGTTGTCCCGGCAAATAGAGAATGTCCATCACTTCGGCCAATTCTTCTTTCGGATTTTTCGTGTGATCTCGCAATTCAACCCGCTCTCCGTCGTCCAGTAATCGCACTAATCCCTTGCCCAAAAGATTTTCGCTATAGAGCGTTCGTCCACTTCCATTATTCGACAAAGCCCTTCCACTCCCTTGATTCACCAGTCTAAGCAGCAGCAATCGATTGTAGGCTTGCGCAAACGACGTGAGGTTGCGTTTCTTCGTGGTGCTAATGTGAATGTGGTAACTGGAAAGCGGATCCGTTTTCCTGGGAGTGCCGACCTCATAAAGCTCCTTCCGGGTTTTGGTGGCTTCGGTGAGAAGATCCACGTCCGCGGCGAAAACATCCAGGTCTCGGATCGGATATTCGTCGGCGTGAATCAGCTCAAGGGTGGAAAGATCGCGATGCCAGAAGAGACGGCGAAAGAGAGCACGCAGCTCCGGTCTCATGCCTTTCGCCGCTAAGACCTCATCGGAATGCAACGGCGGGGTAGCGACTTTATCCTTATCACCTCGACTTCCCGCAACCGAGTAAATCAGATGGGCCCGGTCCGATACCGGCAGGAAATTGAGTGGAACTTGCGCTCGTTTCACCACTTCGGGCAATCCATTCCAGAGCGCTTGCAGTTTCGCTTTGCCTTCAGCCCCTTTGAATCCCGCGATTTTCGCTGACCACTCCTTCCGGATCTCGCTGGGCAGAGCCGCAAAACTTTCTCGCGTGATCTCGAATTGCTTTAATCCATCGGCCGAAATCGCGGCTCGGGCTGTTTTCTCAAGTTCTGTTCCCAGAGCAGAGAGATCATAATAATCGGCGATGTGCTGAATATAGGTTTCAGCGAGCTCGATTTCCATTCCCACTCGAACTTCCCCCGCGTAACGGGAAAAGTCCTCAGCCCACACTGCCGAGCTCCAATGAGCAAAAAGAGAAAAAAGAATGAGAAATGCACACCGCATCGATATCTCATCGGTTTTTTCTACCGGGTCGCTAAGGGAGAACTAAACAATGTCTAAATTAGGGAAATTACAGGGCATCGGAGGGAATCAACCCGCTCAAACATCCGTGGTACGAAGCTTTTGATAGATCGCCGGACTCACTTCGGTCGGCAGCCTCGGCATCGGGCGCATTTCCAGTTTAGTCAGTCCTAAGTGGGGTCGGTTCTCGACTTCGAAATTAAAGGCTTTAATCAGCAGAGGCTCCAGAACTACCGTGTCTTCCGCATTGTAAGCCAATAGGGTCTCTAAAGCACCTTTCACGCCTCGACAATGCATCCACCAAAGACGAACCGCGTCAAACCCGTCGATATCTAGCGATTGCCGACGAGGAATGTCGTCAAATTGCTTTTCCACCTTCTTAAGACCGCCCTGATAGCCCAGACGTTTCAGCCAAAAACAGAGATCAAGATGGGCCTTGGCCAATTCCAGACCAAATTCTTTGCGCAGGAAGGGAAGATCAAAGACCTCCCCAAAAAAAGTGCAGACAATGGACGCCGAATCCAAGACCTCGCGCACTAAAATGGCTTTTTCGGCGTGTTCATGGGCTTGGTAAACCACCCCTCTGAAGTAAATCGTGATCGTGGTGGACTGAGAGCTCGGGGGCAACGCCAAACCATTCGTTTCAATATCGAGAAAGGCAATTTCCTCAAAAAAGCCGGGCACGAGACGCCAGAGTTCTGGTCGAGGAAGATTGCGGTAAAAAAAATGGAGGTCTCGGGATTCCCATGCACGCTCGGAGTCATCCAGCCAGCGCGCGATCTCGTCGGAGCGGCGATGGCGGAATACAGCGGACATATTCTCTCGCAGATGGTCCCAGCTATGAATTCCTCGGTCCCAAAGCCGACGTTCCGTCGACATTCCAATTCCAGGCATATGAACGAAAGTACGTGAAAGCATTTCGGGTCGCATTCTAGGGGAAACCCTGGGCCACAGCACTAGAATTCGTAGAGCAATTTAGACTCTGCGCATCACAGCTCGGTTAGAATTCCATCCGTAGTGCCCCATCCCAAGGCCCAATTTGCCCCTCTCGAAATTCGGAAACATCCTTTGATCGTCAAAATCCGTGTTGCGCTTTGCGATAGACTCGGACCTCCATGGAGGAAACCACGTCAGAAGCAACGCTGAAGCTGCTGGCATGGCGTATGCATTTCGAAAAGTAATCATGACCTTCGAGAGAAAAAAAGAAATGGCGTTGACCGACTCCCACTCTCAGCGAACCAAACGATCACCGACCGACCCAGTTTTTCGCGAGCCCGAGTTGGAGACTTCCTCACCGGAAGTCCCCGAACGCATCGCCGAACTGAGCATGGAAGATAGCTACGCCGGAACCGCTCGAGAGGTAAATGACGTCGAAGGCCTCTCTTCTCTCGACGATAACCCGGTGCCGCGTCTTCCTGGCGAACCCACACCCAGTGATGACGATCGGTATCGAGATACTCAACCTGACGATTTGGTTTAAGGAGCTATTATGAAAAAATACCGTTATCTCCGAGTTTCCGAAGACCGGTTCGAAAAACCCTTTGTCTCCCGGTCTCTATATCCTCGACTATGGCTAGGTGGCTTCGTAGCCACTCTCGTGATGACCCTTTGGGTTTACGTCACTCCACTACTGGGACTTCCCAATGTCGATTTTGCGGGGATCCTAGGCTCGTACCTGGCCGGTCAACCGTCAATCATGTTCAGCGGAAGCTGGTGGGCGGGAATGGTGTGGCACTTTCTCAACGGTACCCTCCTCTTTCCACTCATCTATGCTTATTGGATCTATCCGGTTTTCAACCGGGATAATTCCAGCGTTTCAATCGTCGACGGATTTCCTTATCATTCCGTCCTTCGGGGAGAAGCTTGGGGCCTCATCCTTTTCGCCTTCTCCCAGATGGTAGCGATGCCGCTCGCCGGTGGGGGAATTTTTTCCACCAAAACCTTGGAACCGGCTTTGGTCTTGATTGGCTGCGTGATTGGACATTTGATCTACGGCGCGACCTTTGGCGCACTTACCGCTAGCCAAAAACAAACGGTGCTGGAGTTACGCCATAATCGTGCCGCTTAACCCCTGGCTGATTTCAAAAATATTAGCCCTTCCCGAAAGGGAGGGGCTAATTCTTGCGTGGGCCATCTCGCTAAACTATGGTAAGAAAAATCCCGCTTTACCAAAAGGACGGGAGCGATATGACTCAGAAATCCAATCCGAAATTTCGTCAACCGGCAGAATGGGAATTACACCGGGCCTGCTGGCTAGCTTGGCCATCCCATGCGGATCTCTGGCAAGAAGACTTGCCCGTGGTGCAAGCAGAATTTACTGCACTTTGCCGCGCCATTGCCGATCCGGGCACGGGAAAAGCCCCCCAAGAAAAACTCGAAATCCTTGTTTGTGACAACGGGGGGCGCGCCGCTGCGGCTGGTGCCTTGGGGGATTTGCCGGTGCGTTTTCATCAAATTCCTTTCGGAGATATTTGGCTAAGAGATACCGCCCCCATTTTTGTCACCAGTCCCCAGGGCGATCTCGCCGCAACTCGATTTTGCTTTAATGGTTGGGGCGGAAAATACAATCTGCCGGGGGACGATGCGGTAGCGTCCCGTATTTCTGATGCCTTTCACGGAGAAAAGCTCGCTTACTCCTGGGTACTTGAGGGCGGATCGATAGAAGTCGACGGTGAGGGAACCTGTTTGACTTCCCGCCAATGCTTGCTCAATCCCAATCGCAATCCAAATCTATCTCAGACGGAAATTGAAACGCGACTCAAAGAAAGCTTGGGAATCACCAAAATCCTTTGGCTCCAAGACGGACTGTTGAATGATCATACCGACGGACATATTGATACCATCGCACGATTTGCTGCCCCCGGGGTTGTGCTATGTATGACCCCCACCACTCACGACGATCCCAATCGTCCGGTGCTAGAGCAAATTGCCCGCGATTTAGAAGGTTTCACCGATGCCCGAGACCGCAAATTAAAAGTGATTAAAATCCCTTCACCGGGAATGGTAACTAACTCTCAGGGAAGCATTCTTCCCGCCAGTTATCTGAATTTTTACCTCGCCAATCACACGGTGATTGTTCCCACTTATGGGGTTGAAGCTGACCAGGCGGCGGTACGCGCGATTAGCGAGTGCTTCCCCCAACGAAGAACTCTGGGGCTGGCTGCCAAGACTATCTTGAGCGGTGGAGGGGCTTTCCATTGCATTACCCAACAAGAGCCCCTCGTCCCCATGGCATTCCAGGAGCGATCCCGATGAACGAGCAAAGACTAGTCAAAGTCGCGGCCCTGCAAACGGCTCTCACCGACGATCGGATAACCAATATTAAGCGAGTGACCGAATTGGTTCGCGAAGCCGCAGCCGGCGGAGCCAAGGTGATTCTTCCTTCAGAACTTTTTGAAGGCCATTATTTTTGCCGCGAAGAAAAAGATGAGTTTTTCGCTCGAGCCCTCCCGGCCGACGGACATCCTACGCTGATTCACTTTCAGGAACTGGCAAAAAGTCTCGGAGTGGTTATTCCGGTTTCTTTTTTTGAACAAGCCGGCCATGCCTACTATAACAGTCTTGCCCTGATCGATGCCGACGGAAAATCTCTGGGCATCTATCGCAAGAGTCATATTCCAGATGGCCCGGGTTATGAGGAAAAATTTTACTTTCGTCCAGGAAATACCGGCTTCAAGGTTTGGCCCACGCGCTTCGGAAAATTGGGGGTGGGAATCTGTTGGGATCAGTGGTTTCCCGAATGCGCTAGAGCGATGATGTTGCTGGGCGCCGAGTTGCTTTTTTATCCGACCGCTATTGGCTCGGAACCGGAGAATCCTGAGTTAGATACTAAAGATCTTTGGCAGCGTGCGATGATCGGACACGCGGTTTCTAATGTGGTCCCGATCATCGCGGCAAACCGCGTGGGTACTGAGGCCAACCAAACTTTCTACGGCCATTCTTTTATTGCAGATCAACGTGGAGAAAAAATCGCAGAGCTCGACCGAGAGCAAGCGGGTGTTATCTCGGCGACTTTTGATCTGGAGCTGTGTCGCCGCAATCGCGCCTCTTTTGGATTTTTCCGAGACCGTCGACCGGACCTGTATCAAATCCTGCAAACTTCCGACGGCGAGCTTTAGTCCTCTTCCCTCCCGTGGTTGCAAGTGACGACGAATCCCGACGAGAGGGCGAGGCAAATTCTGGCGATTTCAGGGTGCCGGAGCCTCATTGACTTTCTTGGCTAGCTCAGCAGCTTGCGCTGGGGAGAAACTGTCCGTGACCATTATCCTACCTGAGTTAATTCGGGCTTTGATCACCGGAGACGCCAATACCTTACCTTGAAATTCAATATTCATCGCCTTACCCAAATGATCGCCAGTAAGCTGGGCGAAGCGTTTCGCAGCCTCCGGTTTCAAAGTGATGGTAACCGGGCATTTCTCCTGGCAATCGGCCGGAACTGAAGCGGAAGCGAAGTCTTTCGCCGTTAATGCCGAAGCTGCATCTTTTTTTCCATCAACCAAGTAAATTTTCAGGCCGCCTTCGGATTTTACGGCATTTGGATTTAAGCCCAGTGCAGAGAGTCCACCCAAAGCTAGGCCAGTAGAAAGCACGATAGCAAGCCAAGCAAAGCGCGGTTTTCGATGATGGTTTTTATTTTTCATGACTAGGATCCTCCTTTTTAGAAATGCGTTGGAAAGAAACGGGCCGGCAAGGGCCCCGGAATGCGTGGTCTGAAGGGCAAGCTGCACCAGCAAGCCACCATAGGCCCTGGGCGTTATGCCAGATTCCCTGAGCACTAGATTATCGACTGAAAGCTCCATTTCCTCTTCAAAGCGAGAGGCCAAAAGCCAAACGAAAGGACTGAACCAAAGGATATCTCTCACCAGTAAACGAAGGGCATTGAACGCAGGGTCATTTCGCCGTAAGTGGATCGCTTCATGCGCCAACACGGCTCGGAGTTCGTCCGGCTTTAGAGACTGTATTAGGCACCGAGGAATCAGGATCTTAGGATGAAACCATCCCACCACCATGGGAGGGAGGTCTTGATCGTGAAAGAAAACTAATTTGTCCTGCACCTGAGTCACCTCGGCGCTAAGACCTAGCTCACGCAGCTGAAGCCAAGCGTTGAATCGACGAATAGCAAGCCCCAAAAGCAGAATCACATAGCCCAAAGCCAACGCCAAATTAATACGCTCCCAGTCAACGCCCGAAGGAAGTTCTCGGGGTAAGCTTTGCAAGCCGGTAACCAAGGCGCCAAAATTTTGCGGCGTCGGCAAGACCTGATGGGTAATTTTCAACCAAGGAAGAAAAAGCAATGCGGCAAAAATCGCTCGCAAAAAGGTATAACGATCAGAAGGATGTTTTATCCCAGGCCAAAGCAAATAAGTTGCAATCAAGAAAAGAAAGCTCAAGCCAATTTCCGCTAACATCCAGTGAACAACGCTTTGTGCGAAAATAATCATAGCTCCTCCAAGAGTCGTTTGAGCTCTGCTTTCTCTTGCTCGCTGAGCGCTCGGCTTTTCAATAAACTCACCGCCAGCTCAAGTGCATCCCCATTGAAAATTCCTGAAATCAGTTTGCCTAACTCAAACCCCCGATAGGCATGCCGATCCAACTTAGGAGAGTAGAGAAAGGCTTTCCCTTCCTTGCGATGGACGACATGTCCCTTTCGTTCCAAGATCCTCATCACCGTAAGTAAGGAGTTGTATGCAGGTTTGGGCTTACGGGGTAAGCGCTCGAGAACTTCTCCAATAGAAAGCGGTGAGTTTTCCCAAAGCACTCGCATAATCATCAGTTCGTTTTCAGTCAGTCCCCGGACTGCGGGTCGTGCCATGCTTCATTCCTCGCTGCAACAGAATCAACTAATTAATTAATAGTATCCACCAAAACCTATGCCTTGCAACTAATTAATTAAGTGGAAGACCAGCAAAATACAACCCGACCCGTTTACGGACCCACGGAAGCAAATAACCGTCAAACTTTTAGCCAACCCACGGCACGTAGACAGGTCCCCTAATCGCCCCACCGTGTTCTAAAAACTAAGTAGGAGAAGTGCTTCAGCTTTTGTTCCCCGCCTTCCGTATTCTCTGGGCATACGTTTTGCTTTAGTAATGGGAAGACGCCACGGAACCTTAACAACTTGGAAATACAACGGGAGGAATCTCTATGAAACGAATGCTGGTCTTGATGCTAACGACGCTGACTTCATTCGCCTTTGGAGATAGCCATCAGTACTATCAAAATGCGGTTAACCAGGCGAACGGCCTCCCCTCCACCGTCCAAAGGGAAGCGATACAATCGATGACACCCGACCAAGCCGCTGGCCTGAGCTATGCCGGATCTTCAGATATCGCGGCCGCAGTACCCGATTACCATGAGGCCGATTTTTTCGCTCAAGCGGCCCCTCCCACCGGTGCTACCTATCAGGATCCGTCGGTCAATGACCCCACTCCGGTGCTCGCTAACATTCAGCAAAACGAAAATGCCGATCTTGGCCGGTCTCCGGCAAACGATCCCAATTTAATTCAAGACACTCGAAATTTTTCCCTGCAAAATTTGCAAAACAAAGGGGCGGGCGGTTTTATTTCTGCCGCACAACGGATGGATCAGAATCTGGATCGTTCGAAAGATCCCACGAATTCTTACCAAGTCATGCGCAATACTCTCCAAGATGGAAATTACGGGGTGATGGCCCAGTAGCCGGAGCGTCCCTTTAAACAATTCAGAAATTAGGTTACTCTTTATTCTGTGTATCCTCATGACCCGACGCCCGCCCCAAACGAATTTATTCCATCCGATAGCAATGCCCCGGCTGAAATTTCAGGACTTGCCTCCTTTTGTCGACGAGTGATGGCCTTTGGCCTGGATTTTGTCGTTTTCACTGGAGTGATGCTGGGGGTCGAAAGAATGCTTCGCCCCGTCATTGAATCGCCGGAAAATCAGGTTTGGGTGATGAACTACCTATTGAAAGTAATGTCTGGTACCCCGGCGGACAAAATGAAATTCGTCGGCACCCTGCTTGGAATCTTGCTGGTCCTTTTAATCCCCTATGATCTGTATTTCATCTTTCTGGAATACAGCCTGGGCGCTACGTTGGGGAAACGCATTTTGAGGATCCGAGTCGAGTCTTTGGATGGCTCTCCGTTGCGTTTCAGTCAGTGTTGGATTCGTCAGCTCTTCCGCCATCTGGATTGTCTTTTGGTCGTACCCGCCATCGGAGGAATGATTTACGGGGGAAGGAAACAACGCCTCGGTGATTGGGCGGCGGGAACTCTAGTAGTCAACCAGCTTGACTTACCTCCCTGGGAAGAGCCTTCTCGCACTCCTCAGCCGAAAATTCAAAATCAAACGGATACGGATCTTCCTCCGCTGCCTCGATTGTAGAGTAACTCCGTGAGCTAGAAGAGTACCGGGCCCGTGGGAGTGGAGTGAATCAAGTGAGTGCTGGTATCGCCCAAGCCAAGCTCTCCGTCTTGATTTCTGCCCCAACAAGAAACGGTATTATCGTCGAGAACCGCACAGGCATGTTCATTGCCCACGCTAAAAGTTTTTACCGTATGGCCCCCGAATCCCAGGTTGGGCAATTGATTGCCCATTTGGTTGCTGGAAGCACCACGATCTACCGTATCCCCTAAACCGAGCTCACCTAATTCGTTGTAGCCCCAACACTTAAATCCGTTATCGCTGAATAATGCGCAGGTAAAAGTATTGCCCGAAGCAATGGCTACGGCAATTTTAGCGCTGCCTAAATTAACCGTCGGAAGGTGAAGTCCCATCTGATTGCTGTCCGAACCATAGGACTGTAAAGAATTGCCGTAGATTGAGTTAGAACATGGGCCATAGTTCTGATTATTGTCCACACACCAGAGAGTTCCGAGGTTTCCTGAAGCATCATTGCGGCCCCAGCAGCGCACACTTCCATCGGAAACAATGGCGCAGTTAAAACCTCCGCCCGCAGATACGTGAGCCGCGGCGACTCCATTACCGAGATCCACGGGAGGCAATCCGCGAGGGTTAGTTCCGGGAAAATAAGCTCCCATATCGTGGTAAGGAGCCGAACTGTCCCCGCGGTTAGTGATACTTCCAAGCCCTAATTCTCCCTCTGTATTATTACCCCAACACTTAATCGTATTGTCCGAAAGTCTGGCGCAGGTATGTCCGGTATTAGCCGTAAGCTCGAAAGTCGGCAAACCTCCTAAGTCCACAAAAGGAAGGTTGTCTCCCATATCCGAGGCCGCAAGCCCGCGCATGGTGGTGTCTTCATAGCCAAGATTACCAGCAGTGTTATTTCCCCAGCACTTCACGAAGTTATTTTTCAATAGAACGCAGCTGTGATTGTAGCCCAGGGCCAAGGATTTCGCTTTCATGCCCGTACCGAGTGCCACGGTCACTAAGTGCCCGCCATTATCCAGCAGTGGTGCATTGACGATTTCCTGGGAAATCCCCAGTCCCAATTGCCCTAAACTATTCCAGCCCCAACAGGTGACGGTATCGTCGTCTAAAATAATACAGGTATGATCAAAACCTAGTGCCACACTCTTCGCATAATGATTGTCGGGCAAGGACACAGCGACTAGATTTCCTCCCATTTGGTTGGGTTGATCCCCCACATGTAACTGATTCGAGCCAATCCCGAGCTGGCCATAATCATTTTTTCCCCAACATTTCACCTGACCCGCATCATTGATTCCGCAGGTAGAGTATCCATTAGCGGCGACTTGAACTGCCACCGTTCCGTAGCCGCTCAATCCTCCGACCATACTAGAGCTGGTCGAGCGCACCCCATCATTAAAATCAAATTCCAAAGCGGCCAACTCCGATCCGGGGAGAGTCGGCGCAAAGCGGATGGTATACGTACAGCTGCTTCCGGCGGCTAGAGACGACCCGCAAGTGTTACTCACGGCCGTAAAGTACGGCTGCAATAAAACGGCGTTTACGGCCAAGCTGTCAGCAGAATGGGTGCCCACATTATTCAGAGTGAATACCTTATCCAAAGTGCCATTCAGCGGTACCTTGCCAAAATTGGCGGTTCCCCCGCCGGCCACAATGGTCACAGCCGCCGCGGTATAACCACTGCCGGTCAATTGAATCACCGCTGCTTGCTGGTTCACCCCATCAAAGTAGTGAACGGTGAGCGGCGTCGGGCCATAATCGAATCTAGCAGTGGGACTAAATACCAAGTTGATGGTGCAAGTGGATCCGCTCAATGCCGTCGAGCAGGTTCCACCGATTCCCGGATAAGTACCGCCGACAAAACCGAACGGCGCAGGAAGTGCGTCGGCAGACATTGCCGTCGCTCCAACGTCCCCCGTGCGGGTTAAGGTCACGGTCACCGGGCTGCTATGCGCATTAGCGGCGATCGAGCCGAAGTTCTGAGTGGTCGCTCCAAAAGTAAGCACTGCGGGGTTCTTCCCATTCCCGGTTAAAAGCAGAGGGATGCCGGGCGTTTGTCCCGCCCCATTATCATAAGAGAGGCCGATATGGGCCGTGGCCACGGCGGTGGTAGTGGGCGAAAACGCCAGATCGATTTTGCAGGTTGCACTAATTGAAGTCCCGCAATCACCGCCCACTCGCGAAAATGGAGCAGCCAGCGCAGAAATCGAAACATTGTTTGCAGGAACCCCGCCATAATAATGAACCGTAAACTCTGCGGTTGGCGAGGCACCAATCAAGACGTCGGTAAAGGTCGCTGAACTTGGGGTGACCGTCAGCAAGGCCGTGGCAATGCCCGTACCGGTTAATTGACTGGTCACCGGGATCGGCGTTCCGTGCGTACCGCCGTCATAAGTGATGGAAACGGTCGCGGGATAGGGACCAGCGCCCGCAGGTTGAAAGCGAATCACGAACTGACACTGGGAATTGGGAGCCAAGGACAACGGACACCCATTAGAAACCATGGAATAAGGAGCCGAGAGGTTAGCAAAACTAATCGAAGTCGCAGTTACCGTCGTTGCCGCGGAATTTTTCAAAGTGAAAGTCCAGTCGGAGGGAAAGTTATACGGCTGGGCCCCGTAATCAAAGGTCGTAGGGCTTAAACTCAGCGAAGCCCCCGCCAACCCGACTCCATAAAAAGCGGTAGAGGCGACTTGGGAACTCACTGCAACCCCGTTATTGTATTGCAGGCTAAAAGTTGCGGGAGTGGAGGCATTGTAAATCACCGGTGCGGTCGGAGAAAAAACTACGGCGATTTGGCAATTTGCCGTAATCGTCGTTCCACAACCAGGACTTGCGCCCGTACCAGGATAACTTCCACCGGCATATTGAAAATTAGCGGGCAAGGTAGGTACCACGCTAGTCGCCGGTAACAAACCGTAATAGGCAACGCTTAAGAGGAACGCAGCGCTATTCGCGCCAACCACCACATTTCTGAAATCATGGGTAGTGGGACTAATCACCAAATAAGCATCGGCGATACCCGTGCCAGTGACAGGTGTCGGACCCATTTGAATGGTCTGTGAACCATTGAAATAGCTAATCGCAAGCGAGCTGTTATAAGCCTGCGCTTGGGGAGGTTTAAATTGCAAAGTGAAAGAACAACTCCTGTTTTTGGGCAACGTAAACGGGAGTACCGGGCAGATCCCGTTAGTGATGGTAGTTCCGCTCGATCCGTTAACCACCGTAAAAGGAGCTGCCAGCCCTGAAGCAATGGTCATGCTCGTCGCATCCGAAGCTCCCGTGTTACTGATCGAAAACGAAGTGGTTTTGGGATAATTGACCCAAACTTGTCCAAAGTCGATGGAACTCGGATTTGGATTCATGCTTACGGTAGCGGGTCCAATCCCATTTCCGTCCAGCGTGATGACAGCGGGCGAGGAAGATTGGTGCCCTCCATCCATATAGTTCAAGGTAAAAGCAGTCGTGGGCGCTCTGCCCAATCCCGAGGGAGTGTAGCTTAACGCCAGAGTGCAAGTTTGCGTAATACTCTGAACGCCGGAAGGACAGGTCCCACCGGTGCCGGGATATTGACCACCCGTATAGTTGAACACTCCCGCACCCACGGTCGACACATTGGTCGCTGGATTCAAGCCATAATAATTTACCGTCACCGAAAATGAGCTGCTGGTGGCGCCAAATACGACATCTCCAAAATTATGTGCCGGAGGAGTCAACTTGAGTAGCGGTTGCGCTGACCCAACGGCCGTGATGGCAAAGGGAGTGTGAATCGTCGCAACTCCGTTATTAAAAGCGACATCGATATTGCCACCCGCGTCGGATGCCTGAGTGGGCAAAAATTGAACGGAGAAGGTGCAAGATTGGCCATTAGATAAGCTGCCAGTGCAGGTATTGGTCGCAAGCGTATAGGGCTTGTTGTTTGGAGTGATCCCATAGGGATTAGGGAGAGTCACAGCTAAGTTGGACGCCGCCACACTCCCGGCGTCGTTTGTCACTTTGAAATTACGAGTGACCGCGAGCCCCGCTGGCACCGTACCGAAATCAGAAGAGTCGGTCGCTACGACGGTTAAATGCGCGGTTTGAGCGCCCGAGCCCGTGAGGACTAGCTGAGCGACGCTGGTCCCATTTCCATTGTTATAAGTTAAGTTGAGGGTCGCGTTATAACTTTGCTGAGCGGTGGGATGAAAGTTGAGCTGCATGGTGCAATTCGCCGAAATTCCAGTTGCCCCCGCCGGCAAGCAAGTCCCGCCCCCGTCAAACGATCCCGTCGGGTAAGAGTAGGCAGAGGCGCCAGCTCCGGTGATAGTGGTAGTAAATCCAGAAGCTGCGATGGAACCAAAATAACTCAAATTAATTGGAATGGTCTTGGTACCGCCCGATAGTACTGAGCCAAAATCAGCAGTCCCGGGAGTAAAAGCTAGTAAAGACCAAGCGACTCCTTCTCCCTGTAAACCGCGCGACAAGGACTGATTTTGAGCGCCGTCAAAAAATGCCAAATGAATCGCACCACTCACAATACCAGTTACCGTAGGAATGAACCTTACGGTAAAGGCACAGTTCGCGCCCGGAGCTAAACTCGCACCGCATGGGTTACTCGGAATTAAAGTGTAGGGTAATCCGGTTACGTTTACACTTAGCTGAGTAGCATTCAACGTGCTTCCCGAATTATTGGTGATTTGAAACGATTTATCTACCGGATAGCCGAGAGATACCTGGGCGTAGTCTGCAGGATCTAGGGTAGGAGTTATTGCCAGATTTGCTGCGATCGCCCCTTGGCCGGCTAGGACGGCGGAAGTCATTTGATTGGCCAAACTATCATTGTAAGTGAGTTGAAGCACTCCCGCGTAAGGCGGATTCACTACGGTTGGCCTGAAGGTCACGACAATTTTACAAGAAGGCGAGCCCAAGGTGGCGCCACAATCTCCACCCACTCCGGGATAAGTTCCGCCTTTAAAGGAAAATCCAGCCCCCGAAAGAGTTCCATTCAGTTGGGTCGCGGGTAAACTACCGGTGCGGGTTACGGTAAATACCTTATCGTAATTACCGCCATCTACCTGGGTACCAAAGTCATTGCCTCCAGCTCCCGCAACAGTTAACACGGCGGGAATTAAAGCGGCTGAAGTCGTGCCATTGAGCACTAATGGCGTCGTATCCGCATATGCGCCGTTATTGTAAGTCATCTTTAGGGTGGCTTGATCAGACCCCGCAGAGATCCCTGCATAGCGCACCGTCACCAAGCAATCGCCCGTGACATTGGAACCGCAGGTGCTACCTAAATAACTGAAGTGACTCGAGCCGCTGAGACTGACCGTAACCCCCGTGGCAGGCCAAAGTCCCGAATACATCACATGTAATTCGCGAACGGTGTCAGTCCCAATGCCCAATGGCCCGAAACTGATAGGATCGGATTGCGGTTCCACTCCATTCAGGGAGTATCGCAAATTGGCCTCGCGAATTCCCTCGCCCATCAGTTGCCAGGTCATGACCTGAGTGTTGACCCCATCGAAATACGAAAGCGAAAAACTTCCTTGATGAACCCCGATAGTAGTCGGTTGATAGGTGATGGCCACCCAGCAGTCCTGATCCATTCGATCCAATGGGCAATCGCCCCCTCCAGGATAGGCACTTCCTTTCCAAGAAAAGGGCGCAGGCAAATCAGTCCATTGCATTTGAGTCACCGGAACCGAACCTGCCTTAGAAAAGTGGATGATACGATAGTTGAGAGAATTGACCGACTCTGGCCCGAACTTAATTAATGTCGAGTCAGCGCTGAGCTGAGCGACTAGCGGATTAAAAACCGTCTTATCGATTTTCTCGCTAGAGCAATGAGCAAAGGTCAAGGCCATACCCAGAAGCAAGATTGCCTTGCCCAAACTAAAACTTCTTACCGGTCCCCGAGCGACCAGAAAGCCCCCGTGGAAAGAACGAGTGCGTTTCATGACAGACCTCGATTTTTCAGAATGCGGGATGGAACCCAACAATTGATTAGAGCGAATCCCGTGCCATCCGGGAAAAACGCCCGAAAATTTGAATTAAGCTTTAAACCACTCATAGTTATCAAAAAACTGTCTACTCTTTTGACCACTGCCTAAATTTCAGTGAATCGCCGATCCTTTGACATTCTTTTTCGTTGCAAACCTAATTTGCTCGCCTGAATCAGAAGATAGTCTAGCCAATGCTTAGACACCGATTCCCCGGCGATTCAATCTCAGGGCTAACCGGTTGAGACCTCAACTGAAACTCCTTAATTAAAGAATCTTTATGACCAAACCTCAGTCACCGAATCGGAGATTTCGCTGTGGGGTCGAGCCCCTGCGCCACTGGAAACTTGATCGATCCCCCATCTTCACGTCACATTTCGACGACAATTGCGATTCATCCCAAATCAAAACCAATTGATATCGTCGACACAAATAAACTTCGATTAAAGGCTAAGTAAAAACTCGACCAAGTCGGAAACTTCTTCTGCGCTCTTTGCACACCAAGGATGAGGCGCCGCGGGTAACGGCACTGCAGCTTGGGCCCCGAACTCGCGAGGACCGAACGCCCGTCGCATCGCCTGATAATCCCAATAAAGATTGTCTTTATCCCAAGAAACGTCAGCGAAGTAGGCGTGCCGACGTAAGGCCCGTTCCTGAGCCGGGGTGCCTTTGGCGATATGAAAACCACCCGGATGCAAAGTGTAATATTGGCGATAGAGCTCCGAGCCCTCGGTACAACGGGCAGGATTCACTAAATCCTCTAACGATTTCACGTGACCGTCGTGCAATAGTCCGCGTCCCTCCACCCAATAGAGATCGCGCAAGATCGAGGTCCGGATAGATTGCACTTGCCGCTGAAAGATCGTGGGACTGAAATAGCTTCCGACCTGAGTGAGAGGAAACATGTTTTCATCACTCCAAGTCCCAAAGTTAGGTTGGTGACAGGAGAGGCAATCTCGACGGTAAGTGGCTCGCCCGCGAGCAAGATGGGATTGCAACTGCGGATAATTAGCCGCATTACTCTGCAAAAACTGACCCTCGCCAATCGAATTTATTTGGCCCAATTGACCCGTTCGTTTAAGCCAGCGGTACATTCCGAGGTTCCGCAAAACCCCATCATCCTCGTCCAAGGTGGTCATATATGCAGTCAAGGCTTGCAGGCTCCTAGAGTTCAGCGCTCCGACCCCGCCGTCGGGCTCTTCCGCGTGGGCATAGGAACCTTCAAATCCGATAATCATCTCGGAACGGGATAACGCCCGACGCACTGGCGTATGGCGAGTGATGATTGGAATCGCAATCGGAGAAAATAAGTAGTCGTTGGCATAACGACTTCCATCATCGGCCCCGCGCACCAAACTGGCTTCGCCCGTGCCATTTGGCACCGCCCAGATCAACTGCGTCTTGTCGACCATTGCCACCGTACCATCGGGTCCCGTTTCTTTTCCGACGATTCCCTTCATTCCTCCTAAGACGTTCCATTTCATGGACCATTGCACATTAGGAATTCCGGGGAATACTTTGGTGACCGTTTTTCCTGGTGCAGCTTCGTAAGTGACCCGTTGGCTATGGCAAGAAACACAGCTGAACCCGACCCAGCTGCCTTTGATTTGCGTGAAGGGATGAATGCTTTGCACATAGGAATATCCAACGTATCCCGTTGGCTGAGCCCAACCGCCGCTCAACGGTTGGCGCAATAGGGGTTTGATCGGCATGGGGCTGGGATAGGGTTCAAAATCGTGGGCCCGACTCGCTACCGCCGGGACTTCCTCGGCGTTCACCGGAATCGCTCCAAAGGCCGTGGTGGCGTCGATGAGACGTCCGGTTTGTGGATCGCTCCCTCGCCCTGCTAATACGGTGGGCCAATCCATCTTATTTAAATGGTGAGTGAGTCCGACGTTGTAATCAAAAACCCAAAAGGCGGCTTCCCCTTCTTCGGCTAGAGTTTGAAACTCAGGATTTTCGACCGCAACGGGAATCTCCTCGCTCGCCACCGGAAGGCCAAGAGTGGAAATGACGTCGGACTGGTGGATAAAATTAGCATCGCTAATTCTCTCAGTCATGGGATCCCAAACGGCGTGAGGTCGGCTGGCGTCGTTTAGCGAAGGCAAAGCTCCAATTCGCTTTTGCACCTGCACTACCAGAGGACCGTGGCTAGCGGTCACCGGCACGCGAAACTCAATGGCAGTGTCGCTCCAATTTCGGAAATCACCTTCCCATTGATCAAATTGCTCAGGGAATTCATAGAAGAGCCGCTGAATAAAATTTACTGTGCCTAGGAAAGATCGTACATCCCGTTCCAAAACTCGAGTCGTTCCCACCAAGACTTTCGCATAGTCCACATCCGGTCCCGCTCCAAATCCCGACCCATGAACCGTGATCCATTGCCCGGGAGAGAGGTGAGCCGGTGCGGTTTGTCCCTTTACCCAAATCGAACTTCCGTTGCTCTCCACGGAGAGAATATTTGGAACCGCCACAGTAAGCGCAGAGGCAGCGCGGGCACGTTCCCTTGCCATATCCACTGGGGGCTCGTCGGCTAAGCTCGCAACACTTAGAAAGCCAAGCAGGATAAAAGAAAAGAATTGGGCCGGCCGAAATGCCGGAAGACGCGCGTTCATTTTTCTGCCCCTCGGACCCCGCGTCTGCCGCGAGAGAAGAGCCATCCGACTTCAGGCTTTCACATCTGCGGGCAAGCAAAGACACGGATCAATCTGCTTTGAGGGTATTCCACCACTGTCAGAGAACTTTCGCGGAAAAATGAAAAAAGAGACTTACTTCCGTTGGGAAGTCGTCCTCACTGAAGTCACCGCCTCTTTGACGGAGTGCGGTACTTACTCAGATCCTAAGGACTTAGGCCAGAGCGCTAGTCGGCGACTGCAGGTGCGGGGTGATGTTTCGCGATCAAAAGATCGTAGGTCCAACCGCCTAGGATCCCGCCCAGGCAGGGGCCCACGATGGGGACCCACCACCAATTTTGGTTGGCACTGAAGACCTGGCTGCCCCAACCCGCAAGCGCGGTGAAAAGACGTGGGCCGAAATCACGGGCCGGGTTAATCGCGTAACCTGAGTTATAGCCAAAGGTCATTCCGATTAACGCTACCGCAGCTCCTACTAAGAGCGGGGCCATTTTATCTTCGGGTGAATGATTCCGCCGGTCCGAAAGGGCAAAAATTAAAAGCACTAAAAGTGCCGTTCCCATCACTTGATCGATGAATCCCCCGGGAAACGTGCTGAGAAAAGCTTGGGGATAAGTGGCCCAAATCCCCGCTGTGGCAAGAGGGCCAGTGACCTGCCTCACCCCGTGATCGAACTGCCCGAGAGCTTCGCGGTACGTCAGGTACACCGCAGCCGATGCCACGAAAGCTCCGGCGAATTGAGCAAGGACAAAGGGCACAACTTTCTTCCAGGGAAAGCGACGGTGCACCGCCAAAGCCAAAGTCACCGCAGGATTCAGATGAGCCCCCGAAACTCCTCCCGCCACATAAATAGCCATGGTAACGGCAAGTCCCCAGCCTAGGTTAATGGAGAGGTAATTTCCATTTTGATTGCCACTGAGCACGACCTGGGCGACCACTCCGACACCGAAAACCACAAGAATGAAAGTGCCTAGGAATTCAGCCGCTGTTTCGCGTTGGGTGCCTTTGAGCATGGATTGCCTCCGTTCGTGGCCGCCCTTCTATCAAAGAGGCAATCGCGGCGCAAGCCGGGGGGATTAAAGAGATGGCATTTCAGAGGGTTCGCCGAGGGAACCTACCTTGCATGGTTTTCGCACCGAACGACGCAAACTCCCCTGAGTCCTAGCAATCGCACGCCGTTCGCTCGCATCCAAATCGTAGGCATACCCTAAAATCTCATGCTTTGAGGAAATCGCCAGAATCCCTTTACCGTCGTAGGCATAAGAAAATTCTTCGAGCGGCTCAGCGAAACGTGATTTCGAATCCGGTCGAAGCATGGCGACGGCGTAGTAATCCCTTTTCTGCTCAAAGATAGTCTTAAGTTTAGCCTGATCAAAATCTAGAGCTTCTGCGGGCACCGAGGGCAAACGGGCCTCCGTTACCTTTTGCTGAATTTCGCCGACGATTTTGGCGACTTCTAAAGTGTCGTAAGTATATTGCAGGTTCTCTAAGGTGCGCAATGACTCCGGAGACAGCTGTATTCCCCGTTTGATCAATCGCTCGGCCTCATCGCGATAGGCCAAAAGGAAAGCGATAGCTCGTCGTCCATTTTCTTCCGGGTGTTCCGTACTATACCCGTCTAAGTAAACAACCGTTTGCCGATCATATTTTTCCCAATGAACGTCCGGTTCTTTTGCCAAAGGGACTGCGGAGTCTAAAAAGTAGTCGTGGATTCGTGAAGTTCCAATGCCGCGAACGCTTCGATGAAAGGTGGGAAGATTTTGACTGATTCTCACAAAAGGATCAAACATGATATCGCTCATATCGCGAATCACAAAGCCCATCACCTTTCCGGTTTTCTGGTCAATTCGAGCTAATAAATTTTGAGTGTGGGCCACCGGATAAATCCCGTATTGGAAATGCAGGCGGGCTAACGCTTTTCCCAATTGGGGCATGTACTCCGTAGTTATCCACTGGCGAGGAGTTAGCCCCCTCCGTTTAGCCAAGTCAGCCACCCAAGCTGGCCTTCCAAAAAGTCCGTGCAGAGGAAATAGTTCATAGGAACGCATTTCCTTTGGACCCTTCGGCTCGGCAGTACGGAAAATATTGGTGGTTGCCACTCCCTTGAAGTTGACCCCTACCCCCAATCGTTCAGGCATCATAGTCAAGAATCCATCCTTGTCTTCTTTCAAGAGATTCTCCACCACCGCGCTATTTGCCACTGACACTTCCGCGTTCCCCGCATCATTCGCGATACTTTTCTCATCTTCTATTTGAAACTTGACGTAAAATTTAATGCCTTCGCCGCTCTTTGGCCAAATAGCATAGGTCGAATGTGAAGGAAGCAGGACTCCCCAATAATCCGACTCTAACTTCACCCCCTGTTTCTGTAACGCTCCGTAAGCGCTGCCGGGTGCGTTCGGAACAAAAAACCGAAGATATTTCTTTCCCTTTTTCGTGATAAAAACCTGATTGCGAACTGCGGGATCTAAAAGCCCCGTAGGATATTGGAAAAGCGATGCTTGACCTTTCGCCATTGCGGTCTCCAGAGGGATATCGAAGTGATAGATCGCGACCCGCTTCGCTGGCTCAACCTCCCAAAACCTGTCCGGGACATTGGCCTCCACTTCAAGCTCCACCCGCCTTCCCACCGCGTCTTGGCGAAACTCCAACTCGGCGCGGGCGAAAAGAGGAAAGAAAGCCAGGGCCAGCAAAACCCATTGGCTCCCTCTGAATCGACGAAATAGGCGGTTCCCCTCTTGCTCCACTTCCCCCCCAAAAACCCCACCATTCAGTGCAAGGAGAAGTCCAATCGAGCAACCAGCGAGAAGCCGTGTCCTCTGATCGAATACTACACAGGGCAGGCCGGGCGAACGGAAATACCCCCTAGATCTCTGGCGAAATGACGGGGATTAGCTGGGGTGTCAAGCGGCCTACTTCAATCGCTCAATCGAGACAGAGCTTACCCTGACTTGGGCAACCGTATTCTCGGAGAACCATGTTATGGTAGCTGTAACCAGGAAACGATATGAGTAAAGCGTTCACCAGAGAAGATGACGAAAATCAATTAGACGACGAGCTTCCAGAAGAAGCAAGTCCGTTGCCTCAAGGGGAGAAGAACTACATCACTCCCGCGGGAGCCGAGCGACTCCGCGAAGAGCTTAAGAAATATCTCTACACCGAACGTCCCAAAATCGTTAGCACGGTTTCCTGGGCTGCCTCTAATGGCGACCGTTCCGAAAATGCAGACTACATCTATGGCAAACGCCGATTGCGCGAGATCGATCGCCGTATCCGTTTTCTCACCAAGCGACTCGAAGCCGCCGAAATCATCGATCCCCTAAGCCAAAAATCGGAGCAAGTCGTTTTCGGGGCCACGGTCACGATCCGAGACGAAGCTGGTAAGGAACGGGTCTATTCGATCGTTGGCATCGATGAGACGGAAATCAAGCGAGGCAGGATCAGTTGGATTTCTCCGGTGGGCAAAGCACTCTTAAAATCGAGAAAAGGGGACTTCGTGACTATCCACACTCCGAAGGGAGAGGAAGAGTGGGAGATCATCGATTTGAAGTTTGTGGCCCTGGACTAAGCAAGCTTGATCAATACTAATCCGATAGTGATCGAAGCGATCCCTAACCCTTTTTTCAAGGTCATGGGCTCGCGAAGCCAAATAACGCCCAGCCCAGACGCCAAAACCACGGCAAATTCGCGCGCCGGAATGATGTAACTCATCGGCCCTAACTGATAGGCCATGAGCACCAGCCCATAACTTACGACCGATCCCGCCCCCACCAGGACTCCATAGCCCAATAATCGAGTTGCCTCGGTTGCATTTCCACGTCGCATCCGCAAGTAACCCGGCAATAAGAACGGAGCCAAAAGGACTGCGGTCAGAAAATATTCCGCACAAACGTACAAACCCGGCGAAGTTCCCCCCATCGCTTGTTTATCATTCACGGCGGAAACCGCGAGGATAAGACCCGTAAATAGAGCTAAGAGTAAGTCCATCCGAGCCGATTCCTGACGATGATCGCGGTGAAAGCTCATCACCACCGTTCCTAGACAAACGGCTAGAATGCCAAACCCTCCGGCCCGGGAAATCGATTCACCCAAGAAATATTTTCCAGAAACCGCGGCCCCAGCCACCCCGCAGCCTCGAGCAATGGGATAAACAAAGGATAGGTCACCCGTGCGATAAGCCCGAGCCAGGACCAAGGTGTAGGCCGAAGTGAAAAGCCCCGAAATCAGCATTCGCACCCAACTTTCCGGCGAAACGGAGTGAGTTAGTGCAAAAGTCACCGCCCAGGGAGCCGAAAGCAGGCTAGCGACTCCAGTCGCTAACCAAAAAACCTGGATATTGCCCGAAACCTTCTTCGCTCCAAAATTCCAAATGGCATGCAATAGCGCGGAAGTTAGGATCAGGCTCCATAATTGCGGCGTCATTTCCGTCGATCCTCGGAGTTAAGTGCGATTCTCTAACACCTACCCGAAAGGGAATTTCGGCCTCTTACCAACGAGAAAACTAGGTTTTCGGATATGTCCCTATTTTAGCACTTTACCTTTGCGAATTCTCTTGGGATTCGTTATTGCTCAGGCTTCTATCCGCGACGAGACTTCGCGATTTATCAGAGGACTGAAGAATCAACGAATGGGGTGTTTCGGTAAAGTAAACAAGAGGACTGGGAAATGCAGCGGACAATCATCCCTCAAAAATATTTCTCCCCGTCCGATGCGGTCATTCTCGTCCTCATCGCCACCTGCATCTATGGCCTGGTAGCGATCAGTCGGGCCTGGGGTACCAGTTTCCATGCCGCAACCAATATCTCCCTCTCCTTAGGCGCCCTTCCATATTACACCTTGCTCTCGGCGATGCGGGGAATGGTGGCTTTTTTGCTTTCTCTCACCTTCACCCTGGTGGTGGGTTATATTGCCGCCAAGTCAAAAAAGGCCGAGCGCTTCATTATCCCGGCGCTGGATATTCTTCAGAGCATTCCAGTCCTGGGGTTTCTTCC
>Ga0206903_10095_pt1 | contig 28733 bp, 20 predicted proteins | sample Alteio_BWOrgHeat_45_FD_152959 | JGI IMG/M metagenome (GOLD analysis project Ga0206903, IMG submission 152959) | Enriched cells from forest soil in Barre Woods Harvard Forest LTER site, Petersham, Massachusetts, United States -... | ecosystem: Environmental > Terrestrial > Soil > Temperate forest >... | reverse complement strand
AACTACCGCTTGCCCAATTGCCTGTCTTTAAAGTTTGCCGGATACCCAAAATTTTAATGGTTTGTATGGGCTGGCCTGTTGATGAAAAGATCTGTATCACAGGATTTGCTACCTGCAGTTTATTTACATCCAGCGTGATAGAGCCATTTGCAGGGTTAGGATATATTATACTTTTGCCTTCTTCAATATTTATTTTTGAAGTTAACAGAGAAGCGTGGCCACCTGCCATTTGCTTTCCGTTTGTTTCATTTATGATAATGAAATTGCCGTTGCCGCCTCTAAAACTTGTTCCCATGTAAATAACTTTAGTTACTGTATCTGATGTAGTGATACCACACGCGTTGGTAGCAGAAAGAATATGTTGAAAACGATATTTATGCTGCTGGTAAAATGTGGTTGATCCCATATTTACATGCGTACTCCCATAATATCCTCCAAAGTTTGTTGAATTAAGCATGCTCCAGGCGCCGCCAACCGCATCATGTTCGATAAGAATTGAAGTTCCTGATGTAACATCACTTACGATCCATTCTGAATTATGGACAATATCATAATTGGCAGCAGTAACGGAGAAGGTTACTGTATTGCCTGTTACAATGCTGCCTGTTAAATCAAAGTCTCCATTCAATTTAATAGAATCCTTACAAGGATTATCACATTTGTCAGTACGCTCTGTCTTCAGGCAGTTTACAGGATATAAATTAGACGGGTCAAAAATCGTCATATCTAATCGCTGTAAAGAATCTGACGTATTATATTTAAGGTCTTTTCTATCTACCTTAAGTACATAAGTACAGGCCGTGTCCATTGCGCCATTGTTAGCAGGTATTTGTATTAATGCTCCGTTATAATTTGCTGGATTATTGGGATCAACTTTGTAGCCTACTGCATATACATAATTGCCTGCAATCACAAATTCTGAGTTATGACTGTATAAGCTTACTAAGATGTTTTTAAACTGGCGGCCCCAAACAGGCTCTCCATTATTATCAACTTTCAAAAGAAAAAGATTTCCCGGCAAAGCCCTTCCATTGACGTCTGTCCCGCGGGTCCACCAGAATCCTTCGTTTACATAGCCGTTATTGAGCACATCTTTCTTTACAGATTTTAATAAAATTTCACTTTGTGGCTTTGGAGAAGTAATAAAATATTGTTTCATAAAAACTGGGTTGAGTGAAGTATAATCTGCTTTTATCAAACCTATGTCATTATAACTGCCTGTATTGTTTAACTCACCACCCCAGCAGGTAAGTAAGTTTGAACTATCCTGTATAAGACTGAAGCTATAAAGGCCTGCCCGTGTATCAGTAGATTGCAGGTAACGCTGCCCTCTTGTAAAATTTAATGTTGTAACCTCATGTTTGTTGATCCATGGCCGTGATACGTTTGCTGTAATGCGGCCCGTGGTATTTATTTCTCCTAAAGTACCTTCATCGTCTACTCCTAAAGTAAGAGCATCGTAACTATCATAAATATTGTTAGGCTTTGGCTGGCCACTATAAATATCAGTTGCGGGATTAATAAAATCACCCGTATTACGATCAACCCTCATTAATAACACATCATAAATACGGGAGGGATCGTTTGGCAATAACGTGGTACCGCATACATAATAATACCTCCCATTTTCTTTTACATCAGATAAAGTAGCTGTATTGCCTCTTCCAAATGTATTGTAATCTTTTTCGTAAAGAATACTAAGTAACGGGGTTATTTTCATCAGAAATCCTCTCAGCTGACCTGATGTGGCTGAAGCTTTTATATCGCCTACAATTACCAGGTTGTTATCTCTGTCTGTGATCATAGTATGGGGAAGTAAAAATTTATTGTTCGTGCCTATAAGTTTTTCCCGTACAACAGCCCCGTTTGGATCAACTTCCGCTACGTACAAAGAGCTGTCCTGCATACCACAGATAAAAAAATTACCTCCTGTGTTTGATTTACTGATACAGTTGAAAATAAGGCTGCCACCCTGACTAAAACAGCCTGGTATAGCTGTGTAAGTTTTTACAAACTGTGCATTGCTTAAATAGCCTGCAGATGCAAAAAATAAAAAGAATAAAAGCTTTTTCATAAATTATATTTTTAAGTTTTATTGCCTACTCTGTACGGTTTTCGGCTTGGCCGGTCTCTTAAAAAGAGAGGCTGAATTAAGTTTGTTTTTGATAAACGCTACTTTTAATCAGCACCCCAAAAATGATATTGCTTAAAATCTTTTCATAGCGTATCATTACTGAATCTTACTGCGATGTTTACCTGGAAAAATGCGTAGAAATACCTAATGCCTAAGCAAGAGCTAATGGTATTTTCGTTTCGAAAAAAATTATCATCTATGAAAAAGAAGGTATTCCTGATTATCAACTGCCTGTTCGTATTTGTATTTATTATCAACCAGTATTCCTGCACACCAAAATGTAAAGACTGTGTTGAAATTGCACCTGCGGTTGCTCCACAAGCCATCGCTTTACAAAACATTAATCATTTAATTGATACTGTAACAAGCTATGCCTGGATAGCGCGTTACCAGTTGTACAAAGACAGCATTTGTAACAATAAAGTAGGTGCAGATTCAGACGTATTATCTGACGGAGAAAATTTTAACAAGCAGGTCATTCTTAAAATTCTATGTATTAAAGATTGCATTGGTATTTCTATTGCATATGGAATGGACAGCAATTTTGTAGTACACCAGATCATTTCAGGAGTAAGTAAAAACTACACTGAATTACTGATACCTGATAGTTCCGGCTCTCCTGCTTACAGGGCAGAAACAGGCCAGGTGCCTTGTTGCCCTTAATAATGATATGCTATGAATGCATTATTGTCTTTTATACTATCGATCAGCTGTGTTGTTCCGTTGCTTGTTGGCATCGCGAAATGGAGAACTATAAAACAAGAATATTATCCGTTCATTGTGTTAATGCTTGCTGCATTTTTAACAGAATTGATTGTTGGAATAGCTGATTTAAAATTTGGCAACCAGACAATTTATATACCTGTTTACAATCTTTATTTCCTCGAAGAATATATTTTGTATATGATGCTGTTTAAAAATTGTGGTATCATAAATAATAAAAGATTTGTTACGCTCATTGTTTTTGGTGTTATCATTCAATTGCTTGAACTATCTTTTACAGGGAAAGAAGATTTCTTATCGATGTTTTGGAAACATATTTTATTATATAGTGAAATCATTCTGTCTCTTATAATTTTTTTTCTCTCTGTAAAACAGTTAAGCCTGCAGATTTTTAAAGATGTAGGGTTTGCTGCAAATCCTGAAAACTTTATTGCAACCGGCACCTTGCTTATGAAAGGTTATAGCATACTGGCGTTCAGTTTTATGGCGATAGGAATATCACATTTGTCATCCGTCTTTTCTTATAATATCTTCAAGTTTATAAACCCTGTTTGTTATCTTATATTCACCTGGGCTATTATATGCATTCCACGCAAACCGAAATATTGAGCATAGTAATCACTGTTGCTGTTTTTTTGGGTGTTATCATCTTTTATATGATCTATACTTTCAGTAAACAACATCATAAGATTACAAAGTGGCAGGAAGCCCGCATTAAAGCTGAAATTGATACACTTGAAAATGAACGTAAACGCATAGCTTCCGATCTGCACGATGATATCGGGCCCATGCTTTCTGCAATTAAACTGCATGTGAATCATGTGGAGCCTGTAAGTGAAGAGGAGAAAAACGTTATTGAGAAATCAGGTAAGTTAATAGACGAAGTGATAACGCATTTTCGCGAAATTGCCTATGATCTTTTACCCAATACACTTATAAGAAAAGGACTAACAACAGCCATCACCGAGTTCATTAATAAAATGAATGAAGCGCATGCTTTACAAATAGATTTTATATATGATGACAATCTTCAATTAAACGCTGAAAGCGAATTGAATCTTTACAGGATTGTTCAGGAAATAATTCATAACACTTTGAAACATGCGCAGGCATCAGCATTAACTATTCAATTAAATAAAAAAGATGGGCATCTTGTTTTTACCGCAAGTGATAATGGAAAAGGTTTTGATTATGATAGTAAAAATGCTGTACCGTCTTCAGGTTTGGGGTTACTGAACATCCATAACAGGGTTGCATTATTAAATGGAAAACTTACTGTAAAGAGCGAATCTTTTAAAGGAACAACTTATTTTATTTTGATACCTTTAGAATAGAATGACTAACCTGCTGCCGGATATAAAAATCGTTATCGCCGACGACCATGAAATTTTCCGTGATGGATTGAAGTTGATGCTTGGCAAATATCCTGAAATACAGATTGCCGGTGAAGCTCAAAACGGATCAGAACTTGTTGACATGGTAAATAAATATAAACCACAGGTAATTTTAACCGATATAAAGATGCCGGTAATGGATGGCATTGATGCCGTTAAAAAAATTATTGCAATAGATAAAGAAGCGGCAATTATATGCCTTTCTATGTTTGATGAAGATGATCTTATACTTGATATGATGGAAGCCGGTGCAAAAGGTTACCTGCTTAAAAACAGCGATAAGACTGAAATAATAGATGCCATTACTACTGTGTACCATGGCAATTATTATTATAGTAAGAGCACGAGTTATAAAATGATCAGTCTTCTTGCAAAAAGCAGGATCAATCCATATCAGAAAAAGTTACGCCCTGAATTCAGCGATCGGGAAATTGAGATCATAAACCTTATTTGCGCCGAACATTCCAACAAAGAAATTGGCGAAAAATTATTTTTAAGCAGCCGCACTATTGAAGGCCACCGCCAGCGCATCATGGAAAAAATGGATGTAAAAAATTCCGTTGGACTTGTTGTTTATGCTTTAAAAAATGATCTTGTAAAGCTTTAAGCCGTTTACCTTCGCAACGTGCAAAAATTCCTCATAATACAAACAGCTTTTATAGGTGATGTAGTGCTCGCAACAGTTTTAATTGAAAAGTTGCATGCATCTTTCCCGGATGCACAAATTGATTTTTTGTTGCGAAAAGGCAATGAAGACTTGCTTGCAAATCATCCTTACCTGAATGAAGTGATGATCTGGATAAAAAAAGAAAATAAGACAAAGAATCTTTTTAAGCTGATCAATACTATTCGTGAAAAAAAATATGATAAGGTTATAAATGTGCAGCGTTTTTTTTCAACAGGATTAATAACAGCATTTTCAAATGCGAAAGAAAAGATAGGCTTTGATAAAAACCCTTTGAGTTTTTTGTTTGATGTAAAAGTTAAACATATCGTTGGCACAAAAGAACATCCTGTTCATGAAACAGAGCGTAATCTTTCTCTGGTAAAGCATTTTACAAATGATGTGCCTGCGCGAATGAAGTTGTATCCATCTGAAGAAGATCATACTTTCGTCAATCGTGAATTGTCAACTGTCAATTCTCAACTATCAACTGCTAAATACATCTGCGTTGCACCATCATCTGTTTGGTTCACCAAACAATTTCCAAAAGAAAAATGGATTGAGTTTTTAAGAGAAATTCCATCATCAATAAATATTTATTTTTTGGGTGCGCCTTCAGATAAAAATTTATGCGATAATATTATAGCTGTATTGCCTGGTCATACTACTAAGAATTTATGCGGAACATTAAGTTTTTTGCAATCCGCTGCATTGATGGAAAATGCATTGATGAATTATGCAAATGATTCTGCGCCGCTGCACATTGCCTCTGCTATGAATGCTCCTGTTACTGCTGTGTTTTGTTCAACCGTTACCTGGTTTGGCTACTGGCCTTTAAGCGATAAAAGTTTTGTTGTTGAAAAAACTGAACCTTTATATTGCAGGCCATGTACAACCCATGGCAGAAAGGAATGTCCTGAAAAACATTTTAAATGCGCGCTTGATATAAACAAACAAAAGTTGCTGTCAATACTTAAATATGAATGAAGAAATTTTTGATGATGATGCGGAAAATGCAGTGAATGTTTTGCGACAAGGTGGCATTATTCTATATCCTACAGATACTATCTGGGGAATTGGCTGCGATGCTACAAATGCTTTAGCCGTTGAAAGAATTATCGCTTTGAAACAACGGCCACAGAAAAAAAGTTTTGTTGTGCTGACAGCTTCAGAAAGAGATATTCTGCAATATACTGCGTCGCCTGACCTTGCTGTGTTTGATTACCTGCAAATGGTCAACAAGCCTACAACAGTTATTTATGAATATGCTTTAGGGCTGGCGGAAAATGTAATTAATGAAGATGGTTCCGTGGCTATTCGCATATGCAGGGACGAATTTTGCAGGTATATTATTAAACGTTTTCGCAAACCTGTTGTGAGTACTTCAGCTAATATAAGTGGTGAAGCTTCACCCGCAAACTTTGATGAGATCTCGGTTGTTGTAAAACAAGGTGTGGATTATATTGTGCAATACAGGCAACATGACAAAAGTTGCAACAGTGCTTCTTCTATCATTCGGTGGAAAAACGGTGCACCCGAAATCATTCGGCCGTAACTTATTCACATTTGGGCGACCAAAAGCTGCATTGCATAGTTTTTGAAATATTACTTATTGTTGTTTAAATTGAATGTTTGGAACCGGCCACTAAAGTAATTTCAAAAAAAACTTCATACAATATCGTTAAATCAAAAAGCCAAAATACAGGAGCAGGTCTAATGAGATAAAACATATTATCTGTAGCCTTATTCATCCCGATTATATTTTGTTTGACTGGGAGTTTTTTGGTAACCAGCTTGAATTTGAATAAAAAAGCGCTCTCTTTTTTCACGCCCTTATCTTTGCCCGGTATGCAAATACAGTATACAAGCAAGGAGCTATTTATCTTTAACAAGATTGCAAAGGCATCGGAAGCACTTTCGATGCCGAGCTATCTTATCGGTGGTTTTGTACGTGATAAGTTGCTTGGCCGCGAAACAAAAGATGCAGATATAGTTTGCCTTGGTGATGGCATTAAACTGGCACATGCTGTTGCTGAACTTTTTAATCCCAAACCAACCGTTGCTTTCTTTAAAAATTTCGGAACAGCGCAAATAAAAGTGCCGGGGCTTGACATTGAATTTGTGGGTGCCAGGAAAGAAAGTTACGCCGAACATTCACGTAAGCCTGCTGTTGAAACAGGAACGCTTGAAGATGATGTGAGCCGTCGCGATTTTACCATCAATGCACTTGCGGTCAGCTTGAATAAAAATGATTTCGGCAAACTACTCGATCCTTTGAACGGCATTGAACATCTTCAGCAAAAGATCATTCAAACACCACTTGAACCTATAAAAACTTTTAGTGATGATCCTTTGCGTATGATGCGTGCTATTCGTTTTGCAACACAACTTGGGTTTACAATCGAAGTAAATACATTCCATGCTATTAAGAAAGATACTGAACGCATTAAAATTGTTTCGCAGGAACGTATAACCGATGAGCTGAATAAAATAATGCTTGCACAAAAACCTTCTGTTGGCTGGTACTTGCTGCGCGATAGTGGTTTGCTTGAAATAATTTTTCCGCAGTTGTTGCAATTACAAGGTGCTGAATATATTGATGGCGTTGGCCATAAAGATAATTTTTCGCATACGCTGCAGGTGCTTGATAATATCTCGGTCAATACAAATGATATCTGGTTGCGTTGGGCTGCTTTATTGCATGATATTGCAAAGCCTGCAACAAAAAAATTCAGCAAGGAAGAAGGCTGGACATTTCACGGGCATGAAGCGGTTGGCGCAAGAATGATCCCTAAAATTTTTGCAAAGCTGAAACTGCCGCAACATGAAAAGATGCGGCTCGTTCAAAAACTGATTGCCTTACATCTTCGTCCAATAAGTTTAACAAAAGAAAATATTACCGATAGCGCCATAAGGCGGGTGTTGTTTGATGCAGGTGAAGATATTGATGCTTTAATGCTGTTGTGTAATGCAGATATTACCAGCAAGAATAAAGTAAAGGTGAAGCGTTACATGGCTAATTTTGAAATGGTTCGCAGCCGCTTGATAGAAGTTGAAGAAAAAGATAAGATACGCAACTGGCAACCGCCAATAACAGGTGAAATTATCATGCAAACTTTTGGATTGCCGCCGGGAAGGAATATCGGCATTATTAAAGATGCAATACGCGAAGCAATATTAGACGGTGAAATTCCCAATGAATATGAGGCCGCTTATGTACTGATGCTTAAAAAAGCCGCCTTGCTCAATATTAAGCCGGTAACATAAATTTATTGTGTAACAAATTTTTTATGTATGTTGCCGCCGTTTTTTACTTATAAAAATCATTAGATAACAAGTATGATTTTTGTTTTTAACTAAGCAGGAGCATATTATTCAGGTTGCAATAGCAATGCTTGGCGAGTAACAAACTAAAGAATTCTATTCATGGCAGTTTTAAAATTCAGAGCATATTACGAGGAAGATGATTCAGTTTACCGCGATGTTGTAATTAAACATTCTCAAACTTTTTTTGATCTGCATACTGTAATTCTTAAAGCCTACGAGTTTGATAATAAGCACCAGGGAACATTTTACAGGAGCAATGATAACTGGCAGCGGGGAAGGGAAATTACATTGGAGAAGTATGATAAAGAATACAAGGCGGAGCCTTTGTTAATGATGAATACAACAATAGGCAGCGAGATTCGAGATACCAACCAGAAATTTGTATACGTGTATGATTTTACAAAGAACTGGACGTTTCATCTTGAACTGATCAATATTTCAAAAGAAGAAAGCATTAAAATTGTTTATCCTGCAACATCGAGGGTGGAAGGCATTGGTCCGCAACAATATGGCACACGCAGTTTGCTAGGGAAAAAATTTGTTGATATTGAAGAGAAATATGATTTGCCGCAAAACAATGAAGGTTTTAGTGAAGAAGGCGAACGAACAGAAAGCAGTGATGACATTGCAGATAGTGCTGATAATGTTACAGAGGAGGCTGCTGATGATGCTACAGAGGAGAGTGCTGCTGAGGATATTATAGAAAGTGGTGATGATGAATGATCCGGAAAAACATAAGTAAAAATTTTAGAGCAGGCTTAGTGCCTGCTTTTCTTTTACACAGCGAAGCTTTTTCTTTGCACCTAATTTTATTTTAATGAAGGTTCTTGTTATTCGTTTTTCTTCTATAGGTGACATTGTTCTTACTACACCGGCAATACGTTGTCTTAAGCAACAGATACCTGGTGTTGAAGTTCACTTTCTTACCAAAGAAAAAATGAAAGCCGTAACAATAGCAAATCCTTATATCGATAAGTTTTATTACTTCAAAGATGATCTTTCAACTCTTGCCAATGAGTTGCGTAAAGAAAATTATGATTACATCATCGACCTTCATAAAAACATCCGCACTTGTTTACTCCGCATACAACTCGTGCGTAACAAAGCAGTTTGGTACAGCTATAAAAAACTGAGCATTCAAAAATTTATACTTACCAAACTAAAAATAAATTTTATGCCTGAGCGGCATATTTCTTTACGCTGCATTGATGCGTTAGCGTCGCTTGGTGTTATAGATGACGGCAAAGGGCTTGATTATTTTATCCGGGATGCAGATAAAATAAAAAATGCTGATCTGCCTTCAGGACATTTATTCGGTTATGTTGCTATCATTATTGGCGCATCTTATTATACAAAAAAACTTCCTGTTTATAAATTGCAGGAAATATGTTCAGCAATAAATTACCCGGTAATTTTAGTTGGCGGTAAAGAAGATGCAGAAGAAGGAAACGAAGTGGCATCTGTTAATCCGGAAAAAATATTTAATGCCTGCGGAAAATTTTCATTGAATGAATCTGCGGATATTGTGCGAAGAGCGCACCTTGTAATTTCGCATGATACAGGCCTGCAGTATATTGCAAGCGCTTATAAAAAACCAACGTTAGCCATCTGGGGCGGCACTTCTCCCAAATTACAGGTTGAGCCTTTTTATGGCACATCGAACAAACCCTTGCATGAAAATTTTATTGTGCCTGGTTTAACCTGTCAGCCATGTTCAAATTTTGGCACAAAAAAATGCCCGCGTGGCCACTTCAAATGCATGCGTTTGCAAAACACAGAGTTAATTGTATCAACGGCTGCATCTATTTTAAAACAATAATTTACTTTAGCAACAATTTGAAACAGCAATACAATTTATATGAAAAAAATAATTTTCTCTCTTTTCGCTTTAATTTTTTTTACAGCAGCACATTCACAAACAGATACATCATTGGATAGAACAGCAAATGCAGTTTGTGATTGTCTTGGAAAATCCAATATAACTGATAAAAGCTCGCAGGATGATATTCAAAAGGCATTCATGAATTGCGTGCTTAAATCAGCACCCGACCTTGTTTCAAAAATTGTTGCAAGCGGCAAAGATTATGAAACAGCGGGGCAGGAAATAGGTACACAGCTTGTAATGGCAATGATGAAAAATAATTGCACTGCATTTACAAAGATAGCGGGCGCATTGGCAGCTAATGGTGGCAGCGGTTTTGAAATGACATTACCAGGCGAAACAGAAACTGAAACAGCAAACGCCCAAAGTACAGATGGCACTGTAATAAAAGTTGAAGAACGGGATTTTACTTACATAACCATTAAAACAACATCAGGCCGCGTGCTCACATTTATGTATTATGAATATGTGCCTGGTTCAGATGACTGGATAAAAAATGCAGCAACCAGGCTTACGAATAAAAATGTTTCTCTTTCTTATGTTGAAGCGGAAGTGTACCAGCCAAAATTCAAACAGTTTATGAATGTAAAAGAGATCAAAACTTTTACTATTAAATAGTATCTGTATCAGCAATGAGTGATCAGGACAATAAGTCGCCACAGATATTAAATTCATCATCTAATTTATTAGGCTTCTGTTTTGTTGTATTAACCTCGATCAAATTCTTTAAGCTTTCTGATACCACTATTATTGACAATATAACTGCAGTATGTTTTGTGTTGTTTATGACCAGTTGTTTATGCGCTTTTCTTTCTATCAGGAGTAAAACAAAACGTGCAGCACTTTATGAAACCATTGCTGAATATGCTTTTCTTGGAGGATTGATTATAATCTTTTTTATGACGATTTTATTCATGATGCAGGTTATATATTAGTAAGATTGAGTTTATCAATGTATTGATGAATAAACTCATCTTTTCTTTTCAACCTGTATTGCATTACAAATCTTGGATGCGCTAAGGTTTCAATCTTATTGAACCATTTATGTTTCGCATTCAGCTTTTGTAAATACTTAAAATTTTCTCCTTCACCGATACAAAAGCAAACATCAGTTTTTAAGCCGAATGAAATTTGTTGTTGCATACAATCAATAACAAACGGCTCAATGCGCTGCATCAATTCTTTATCATCATAATAATTCAGGTTTTTGCCATGCTTCGTAAATCCAAGCGGACTAATTGCAGAAATATAAAATTGTTGATAGAATTTTTTTGCCCCGCCAAACGCTTCGATCATTTCATACATAAAAACAGAAGACAATTCCTGTTTCTTTTGGAAATCATTTTCTATTCCGCAAATTTTTTCTAAACGGACCGGATCTGTAAATGGAATACCAGTCACGCCGCCTCCAAACCTTCCCGGATTAATTCCTAATAATAAATGACGCTTATGATTATTGTCGTAATATTTTTTATAGAATGAAATGCAGGCATGTTGTACATCTTCGCGCTGGTGTGCATCGAGCACTTCTACATCTTTGGGTAATTTAAACGGAAGCTGAAGACTGAAAAGAAAGTTGAGAATAGCTGTATCAAAGTTCATGATGCGAATAAACAAACTGTTTATTGCATATGAACAAATTAGTTTCTTTTAAAAAAAATGTTGAAGTGATTTAAAATTCGCCGATAACCTGTGTGTAATTTGTGTCTGTTAAAATGGTGTGCAACTGGTCTTTCACTTTTATAATATGCATTACCAGTTTTGATTCTTTGCAGCTATGTAAAAATTCAATGACCTCTTTAAAGCGAGGGTTGTCACTGCCTTTTTCTTCCTTGTGCGATTCATTTCTCAACTGAAATAAATGCAATAATTTTTTTGTTTCCTGCGGTGTAGATTCGAGATAATCTTTTATATCATGCATATCTTCAGCAATCTTTTTGAAGAATTTTTGATAATAGATCTTTGATAAAATCTCAAGATTAAGAACAGGCATGGCAAAGATTTTTATAGGTGAACAAAAGTTTATTTAAGCAAAACAATAAGCTGCAAATATAATTGCAACAGGAAAGTTATGTTTTGGAACAATAGTAAAATAACTTTTTTTTCCACATAACAATTTCATAACATGCTTTATTCTTCACCTTCAAGCCGCGCCAGCTCACCTTCATCCAAATCATCGCCCGGATCTTTTGGAGGTGTCAGATCGAGATCTTTTTTGATATCTGCCTCTGCAGCTTTTTCAGCAGCTTTTGTATCGTTTGAATTATGTTGCTGCTTTAAAATCGCTTTATTTTTTTCAAGATTTTTATCCATAAAATTATAATTTAAATTTTATTAATGCGCTTCCAGCCAGTTGTCGCCAATGCCAAGTTCTGCTTCTACCGGAACTTCAAATGGCAAAGGCAATGCCGATTTCATATTGTTTAATATCAACGGTTGTAATACGTCCAATTCAGAAGGCAAAGCATCAAATACCAATTCATCATGTACCTGCATGATCATTTTACTTTTTAAATTTTCTTTTTTCATCGCGTCATGAATTTTTATCATCGCCATCTTTATCATATCTGCAGCAGTACCCTGGATAGGCGAGTTAATTGCATTTCGTTCAGCATAACCACGAACAGTAAAATTACCTGAATTGATATCTTTCAGCCAGCGCTTTCTGCCCATCAATGTTTGTACATAACCATGTTCGCGGCAAAAGTTTATCATGTTATCCATATATTTTGTAATGCCGCTGAACTCTTTTTTATAGTTGTCAATAATTCCTTTTGCTTCCGTTCTACTGATGCTGAGATTGTCTGCCAAACCAAATGCACCTTGTCCATAAATGATTCCAAAGTTTACACTCTTTGCTTTATAGCGCATTTCTTTGGTTACATCTTTTGCATCAATATTAAACACTTTTGCCGCAGTTGCTGTATGAATGTCTACGTTGTTCCTAAAAGCATTGCACATATTTTCATCACCGCTGATGGCCGCAACAATTCTTAATTCAATTTGTGAATAATCTGCGCTGATAATTACATTGCCTTGTCTTGGAATAAATGCTTTTCGAATTTCTTTGCCGCGTTCTGTACGTATTGGAATGTTTTGAAGATTAGGATTATTGCTTGCCAGCCTTCCGGTTACAGCAACAGCTTGTCCGTATGTTGTATGAACTCTTCCGCTTTTGCGGTTGATCAAAGAAGGCAATGCATCAACATATGTTGATTTGAGTTTCGTTAATTGACGATATGCTAAAATATCAGCAACGATTGGATTTGAATGTGCCAGTTTCATCAATACATCTTCACCGGTGGCATACTGGCCACTTTTTGTTTTTTTGGCTGATGCAAGATTTAATTTTTCAAACAACACTTCACCCAGTTGCTTTGGCGAACCAATGTTGAATTTTACACCTGCACCTGCATACACAGCCTGTTCAGCCTGGTAAGCTTCGCGCTCTAATTCTTTTGAGTAATTTAATAAGAAAGGAACATCAATCATTACACCGGCATATTCCATATCTGTCAATACTTTCACCAACGGATTTTCTACTTCATAAAAAACACGTTCAACATCTTTTGTTTTTAATAATGGATGCAATGAATGTTTTAACTGCAACGTTATGTCTGCATCTTCAGCAGCATAATCTTTCAGTTTTTGAATTTCAACATCGCGCATGGTGCCCTGTTGCTTGCCTTTTTTGCCGATGAGTTCTTCAATATGCACAGGTTCATAACTTAAGAATTGTGCACTCAGCAAATCCATGCTGCGCTTGCCATCCGGCTCAACAACATAATGTGCCAGCATCGTATCATACACTTGCCCTTTTATTTCACGGTTGTAATATTTTAAAACAAGCAGGTCATATTTTAAATTATGGCCGATCCATAAAAGATCCGGATTATCAAACAAAGGTTTTAATAATTCAAGCAGGTTGCATGTTGCTTCATAATCTGAAGTGCAGGTAACAAAATAAGCCTCGCCGGGTTTGTATGAAAAACTCATTCCAACCAACGCTGCATCATTTGCATCTATACCGGTTGTTTCCGTATCAAAACAAATTTCTGTTTGTTGCATCAATACATCAACCAACTCTTTTATCTTCTTTTCATCATCAACCAAAATATATTCATGTGCTGTGTTATTGATGTTTTTTGATACCGCCAAACCTGTATCATCAATCTCGTTGTCTTCTGTTTTTTCAATGATCGTTCTTGCAGCAGCACTTTCAATCGCATTGCCAAAAAGATCTGTTTGCACACCAACCGGCGCACTACCAAATACATTGAAATCATTACCCAAAATTCTTTTACCAAGGGTTTTAAATTCAAGTTCAGTAAATACTTCAATCAGTTCCGCCTTATTCCATTCCTTCAAACAAAAATTTTCTTCGTGAAACTGAACAGGCACATTTGTTATGATCGTTGCGAGTTTTTTGCTTAAGATAGCTGATGCTTTTCCATCAACAATTTTTTTACCCAAAGCACCTTTTATATTTTCTGCATTGGCAACTACATTTTCAAGGTTGCCATATTCTTTCAACAATTTTGCAGCAGTTTTTTCACCCACGCCGGAAATGCCCGGAATATTATCAACAGCATCGCCCATCAATCCTAAAATATCAATCACCTGCTGAACACTTTGAATATCCCATTTTGCACATACTTCTGCCGGCCCCATTATTTCAACATTGCTGCCCTGGTAACCGGGTTTATAAATTTTAATACCGTCACGTACCAATTGCCCGTAATCTTTATCAGGTGTAACCATGAATACTTCATAACCTGCATCATTTGCCTGCCATGCCAATGTTCCGATCACATCATCAGCCTCATAACCTGCAACACCAATGCATGGAATATTAAAACCTTCAATAATTTTTTGTATCTCAGGAATTGCTGCAACCAAATCTTCCGGCGCTTCCTGGCGGTTAGCTTTGTAATCGGCGAAATCTGTGTGTCGTTCTGTTGCGCCTTCCACATCAAAACAAACGGCAAGATGCGTTGGCTTTTCTTTATTGATAAGATCAATCAAAGTATTGGTGAAACCAAACTGCGCGTTGGTATTTTTTCCTTTTGATGTAATGCGCGGGTTGCGAATGAGCGCATAATACGCACGAAAGATGAGCGCATAGGCATCCAGCAAAAACAAACGTTTATCCATTGTGCTAAGGTAAGCCCCTAACCCCTGAAGGGGAATTATTTTTGAGAAAAATTGCCTACGGATTTTTGTTTGCAATAGCATTAGAAATCAACGTTTGGGCTTTGCATTAGGCACGGCAATATCGTAATGCCTGTGGAACTAAGGCTAATAAATGATTTGAGCAAAATTATCAATGTCGAATCATGCTATTTAAATACTTTTTGTTAGCTGCCGCTTTTCTTCTTTGTTTTACTATCTTCTTTCCATTTATTTTCTGCTGTTATTAATGGCTTAAACCAATTCCATAAGTCTTATAAAGTTTTAAAATGTTGAGGAACTGGATTTGAAGCACTAAAGCTTCGTCAATTGTCATAGGTATTATATGTTGAAAATAGCTTTCGCTTGTTCGCGTGGATTATAAATTAAGGGAAATTAAAAGAATCAGTTTCATAATCATAGTGATGGCTTTCAATAAATTTACTCCATTGTTTAACAACATCATTTTCATTTTTAACGTCAATAATTTCAAATTGCTCCATATTCCTAATCTTTCCGCCATCCCAAGCTTATTCATTATTTGTATTGCTTCAACATTTGTGTCAGGTGCACCCTATCCAAATACAGTCATAAGTTTTACATTTTTGTCTGAAAGAAAATCTTCAAGCATTGCCCGTTGACTTTCTAATAATAGAACAGCTGTTGCCATAAAAATATGCCGTACAAGTATTGCGATCCCGCATTAAGTGCGGAACAGGCTCGTGATGCCATGAAACACAATTCCTGGTTACCAAAAATTATTTTAATAAGTATGTAATATTACGTGCTTCCTTATCTTCGTCGCATCTATAAAAATTTTTTATGAACGATTGGAACGAGTATCAACAAAAAAATAAAGACCGTTTTTTAAATGAACTGATAGAGCTGTTGCGCATACCAAGTGTAAGCGCGCGCAGCGAACATAAAGATGATATGCTTACATGCGCTGAAGCAATGAAACAAAAATTGATTGATGCCGGTGTTGATAAAGCTGAAGTATATGAAACACAGGGTCATCCAATTGTATATGGCGAAAAAATCATTGATGCATCAAAGCCTACTGTTTTGGTGTACGGTCATTATGATGTGCAGCCGCCCGATCCGCTGGAGCTCTGGCACAGCGGGCCTTTTGAGCCGGTAGTGAAGGATGGAAAATTGTATGCGCGTGGTTCTGCAGATGATAAAGGCCAGGTATATATGCATGTGAAAGCATTGGAAACAATGACGGCTACGAACTCGCTTCCCACAAATATAAAATTTATCATTGAAGGCGAAGAAGAGATCGGCAGTCCAAGCCTCGCAACGTTTATAAAAGCACATAAAGACTTGTTGAAAGCGGATGTTATTCTCATCAGCGATACATCAATGCTTTCGTTAGATACACCTTCAATGGATGTGGGCGTGCGTGGATTAAGTTATATTGAAATTGAAATAACAGGGCCTAACCGTGATCTGCACAGCGGTGTTTACGGCGGCGCTGTTGCAAACCCGGTTACGATTCTTGCGAAGATGATAGCGAGCCTGCACGATGAAAACAATCATATTACCATTCCTGGTTTTTATGATGATGTGGTGGAATCATCGGATGAAGAAAGAAAGCTGATGGCTGAAGCGCCGTATGATGAAGAAGAATACAAAAGAGATTTGGGTGTAAAAGAATTGTGGGGTGAGAAAGGTTATACCACCAATGAAAGAACAGGCATCCGCCCAACACTTGAACTGAATGGTATTTGGGGTGGTTATATGGGCGAAGGTTCTAAAACTGTGTTACCATCAAAAGCACATGCAAAGATCAGTTGCCGGTTGGTGCCCAATCAAAAAACGGATAAGATCACAACCATACTTATCGATCATTTAAAAAGTATTGCACCGGACTGTGTTGATATTAGTGTAATGATCCATCATGGCGGCGAACCTTATATGACGCCGATCGATAGCAAAGGTTATAAAGCAGCAGCAAAAGCAATTGAAACAACATTTGGCAAACCACCCATTCCTGTGCGTGGGGGCGGCAGCATTCCGATCTGTTCATTATTTGAGCAGGAGCTCGGTATCAAAATTATTTTTATGGGCTTTGGTCTGGATAGTGATAACCTGCACAGCCCGAATGAAAAATATGACCTTGCCAATTACTACAAAGGCATTGAAACCATTCCATATTTCCATAAATATTTTGCTGAATAACCCCAGTCCGCCGCGGCGGAAGTAATTAAGTTGTTGCACATTGAGTATTGTTTATTGAAGATTGAGTGTTCTTCTTTGGTAATTATAATTTTTATGCAGTCATCGTTCGTATTTCAATTGAGCACGGTTGCGTCGCACACTTGTACTGTGGAATTGAATGGCAGCATAACCTAACGTGAATTAGGGATAAAGATTGCCAGGCCTTTAGGTCGTGGTTGAAGAAATATAATGAAAAATATTTGAGGGTTTTAGCCCAATTTATTTCGACTAAACCAAATTATAATTTATGCATTTTGATTCTACAACTTAAAATCGTGGCAATTGATCTTACATCTCCCACCATTTACTGTTTGGATATGAGCGATCAATAATAACCGGTTCACCGATCATTGGTGTTGTAATTTTTACATTTAATTCATCGGCTTTTGCGGAAACACGTTGAATGGGTTCATCCCACGTGTGTAAGGAAAGTGCAAACTTTCCCCAATGAACCGGCATTAAAACTTTTGCCTGCAGATCAATACAAGCTTGTACTGTTTCTTCCGGCAACATATGTATATTGTGCCAGGCAAGATTGTATTGACCGCATTCCAATATGGCAACATTAAACGATGGAAATTTTTCATGTATCAATTTAAAATGATCGCCATAACCACTGTCTGCACCAAGAAACAAATTGTAATCATTTGTTTGTAAAACAAAAGCAGACCACAACGTTTTATTTCTTATCAAACCTCGTCCTGAAAAATGCCGTGCAGGCACTGCGGTTAGTTTCAGATCATTAAATAAAACATGTTCATTCCACCAATCAAATTCTATGATGTTATTACTATCAAAACCCCAGTATTGCAAATGAGAGGCAACACCCAGCGAAGTACAAACCATTTTTGTTTTTAATATTAACTGTTGAACGGTTTTATAATCCAAATGATCATAATGATCATGGCTGATTAACAATACATCTATCTCAGGTAAATCTTCAACGGTATAAATATCTGTTCCTGCAAAACTTTTTGTTGTAAAAGGAACAGGAGATGCATGGCCGCAAAAAACAGGATCGACCAGGATATGTTTACAATCGATCTTTATTAAATATGATGAATGACCAAACCAGACAATAACAGGTTTATCATCAGGAAGATTTTTCAAATCAGTTTTAATTGATGGAAGTGGTTTAGGTGGCTTGGTATTTTTACCGGTCACGAATTTCCATAACACTTTCATTTGCGATTCACCGGTAAACAATTTTGTCGGTGCTACATTCTGAAAGCTTTTATTGCTATAATTGGGAGATGCTTCAATTCTTTTCAATGCTTCGCCGGCGGGTATTTTGCCGAAAGTTTTTAAATTCATGCGCAAATGTAAGAGGGAGATCAATGAATTTTTAATTTAAAGCCGAATAGAAATAATAACATGCATTTCGATCCTAACAATACAATAGTTCAGTTTTGTGCAAAGAGAATGGAGTTAGAAGCAACGCAACCTTCTGAAGCAAAAGCATTGTTTATACAAGCTTGGAACGAAGCTAAAACAGACATTGAAAAATTTACAGCTGCTCATTATGTTGCAAGACAACAGCCATCAACAAAAGATAAACTGCATTGGGATAAAACTGCGCTGGAGTTTGCTTTAAAGATTGAAGATGACGGCATCAAATCAAATTATCCATCTTTATATCTCAACATTGCAAAATGTTATGAAGACCTGGGAGACTATAACAACGCACACATCAATTATCAAAAAGCTTTATTGTATGAAAACAATTTGATGAATGATGGCTACGGACAAATGATCAGGTCAGGGATAAAGAAAGGAATAGCAAGAGTTGCTTTATAGTCATCAATCCAATTATTTACAACCTGCCGCATACGTAAGCCAGTGTTCCCTTTATTCAATCAGTTAACAATAGAAGCCTTCGGCTGTTCAGGCAAAACAATTGTAAAAATTGAACCTTTATCAACCTGGCCTTCGGCAATAATAGATCCGTTATGATTTTCAACAATTTTTTTACATATAGATAGTCCAACACCGGTGCCTTGAAATTCATGATAGCTATGCAACCTTTTAAAAACAACAAAAATATCTTCTGCATATTTAGGATCGAAGCCTATGCCATTATCAGAGATCATTATTTTATAGTAATTGGAATCGTCAAGCTTTGATGCAGGGAAATGGTCATCTTTTTCCTTTATTTGTTCTGCGCTGATTTTTATAAGCGGGCTAACTGAATGCCTGCGGAATTTAAGTGCATTATTGATGAGATTATAAAACACCTGGCGCATTAAACCCGGTACCGCACAAATAACAGGCAATGTGTCTATCTTAAATACTGCACCGGTTTTTTCAGTTTCAATTTCCAGTTCTGTTATCACTTCATTCACCAATAAATTCAGATCCACCAGTTTAAAATCCGAAGGACTCACAGATTGTTTTGAGAAACTTAAAAGATCATTTATCAATGCCTGCATTCTGCGCGAAGAATCTATTATTTTATGAAAATATTTTCCTGTTTCTTCATCAGTCTTTTTGCCTGCTAATATTTTATCAGTAAACACCATGATCTTTCTTAATGGTTCCTGCAGATCATGTGATGCAACATAAGCAAACCTGTCAAGGTCTTCATTTACTATTTCTAAGTGCTTATTGTTTTTGACAAGTTGTTCATTAAGCAGGTTTATTTTTTCTTCTGAATGCTTACGTTCTTCAATTTCTTTTTGCAAAGAACGATTAGCCGTCACCAGTTTTTCCTGGTGCAAAAGCAGCTGCTTATTTTTGCGGTATAGTTCTACAAACACACCAACTTTTGCACGCAACAGATCAGGATTAACGGGTTTGTAGATGTAATCAACGCCACCCAGTTTATATCCTTTGAAAACATACTCTTCATCATAATTTTGTGCTGTAATAAAAATAACGGGAATGGCTTTCAATTTATCGCGCTCATAAATAATTGTAGCTGTTTCAAAACCGCTGAGGCCGGGCATCTGCACATCCATCAGTATTAAAGAAAAATCATGTTGCTGTAATAAAATTTTTAGTGCTGCCCTGCCGGAATTTGCTTTTACAATTGTATAGTTATCCTTCTCTAATATTGTTTCAATTGCAAACAAATTATCTTCACGATCGTCAACAACCAATATTTTAATATCAGACTTTTGGTTTACGTCCTGACCATCAGTATGCTCCATTGTTTTTTATTTATATAACCATACACGCATTAAAGATAAAAGCTGATCTATTTTTAAGGGTTTTGTTATATAGTCTGATGCACCAGCTTCAATACATTTTTCCCTGTCGCCTTTCATGGCTTTTGCTGTTACCGCAATTATGGGCAAGGTTGTATTTTTATGTTCCCGTCTTATCTTTTGCGTGGTTTCATATCCATCCATTTCAGGCATCATTATATCCATCAAAACAATATCAATTCCATTATTCTCACTTAAAATGTTCATAGCTTCTTTCCCGCTTTCTGCAGTAATGGTATCGATGTTATATTTTTCAAATGTTGTAGTAAGCGCAAATAGATTTCTTACATCATCATCCACCACCAATACTGTCTTGTTCGTTAATACATCTTTCCTGGTACGTAAGTTTTCTATAAGCTTTCTTTTTTCTGATGACAGGTCTTTATGGTCGATATGCAATAACATTACTGTTTCTTCCAAAAGCAGGTCTGGAGAATTGACATCTTTCAATATGATGCGGCTTGCATATTGCTTCAGCTTTGTTTTTTCTTTTACAGAAAAATCTTTGGCAGAATAAATGGTTACCGGTGTAAGATGCATCGTCTTCATTGAATTTATTTCTGTAATAAAATCAACGCCGCTTACATCAGGCAGCATATAATCTACTATCAAACAATCATAGGTATTGTTTTGTACCAACTCCAATGCTTTCTTTCCTGAATTAACTATTTCTATGTCGATCACATTTTCAACCCCGAGCATTTTTGCTATCTGTGATGATTCCAGTTCATTGTCTTCAACAAGTAAAAGTTTTTTAGGTCTCCTTGCATGATATTCGATGATATCATCAAACAATATGGTTAATGCTTCTGATTTCAATGGTTTCAAATGGAAGCTTCTTGCGCCGCGCTGCATTGCCAATAACCTGTTCTCTTCTCCTGAAATAAGATGTATAGGAATATGACGGAAGTTAAGATCATTTTTAAACAGGTCGAGAATGCGCCAGCCGCTTGCATCAGGTAATTTCACATCAAGCGTTACTGCGATCGGGTTAAATTTATTGGTGAGATCAAACACTTCTGCAAAGCTTGTTGCAACAACTACTTTCACATCTGCTTCATGCGCTTTTTCAATCATGATCTTTGCAAAGCGGATATCATCTTCAATCACAAGCACCACCTTATCTGTGCCTGCAACATTGTTCCTGTCATCACCCACTTCATTAATGATCTCGTTCAATGATTCAAGGTCTTTTGTTTCCGCTACTTTTATAGTCGGTACTGATTGAATAGTTACATTATCACTTGTTTCTGCAAGTTTATATTCTGTAATGGTAAGGCTTGTTGGTTTTTCTTTTTTAACTATTGAAGGATTGTATTCAATCGGCAGGAACAAAGTAAACGTACTGCCCGATCCTGCTTCACTCTCCAGCTCTATTGAACCACCTAATAAATCTGCAAGGCCGCGGCTGATAGACAATCCAAGGCCTGTGCCTCCATACTTGCGGCTTGTTGAACCTTCAGCCTGCTGGAAGGCTTCGAAGATGATGTTTTGTTTATCTTTCGAAATACCAATACCGGTATCTTTTATTTCAAATGCAACAACGCGTTTTGCATTTTCTATATTACGGGTTGCCTGTCTCCAATTATGATTGGCCTCATATACCCTGAACTTCACTTCACCTTTTTCTGTGAACTTAAATGCATTTGAAAGCAGGTTCTTCAATATCTGGTTCAAACGCTGAACGTCTGTTTCAAAGCTTGCCGGCAAATGTTCATCTATTTCAATGCTGAAGCGCAGGTTCTTATTTTCAGAAACGTGTTTGAATGTTGTTTCAACAAACGAAGTGATCTCGTTGAATTTAACATTGATAAAGTCAGTTGAGATATAACCTGACTCGATCTTCGACAGATCAAGGATATCATTGATAAGCTGGATCAGGTCATCGCCGCAGCTATGAATTGTTTTTGCATAGCGAACCTGTTTTTCTGAAAGATTGCCTTCATGATTTTCGTATAGCTGTTGCGCTAATATCAACAATGAATTTAACGGCGTTCTTAATTCATGCGACATATTCGCCAAAAATTCTGACTTATATTTTGATGTTAACTGTAACTGCTCTGCCTTTTCTTCCAGCGATCTTCTTGCTTCTTCTACTTCCTTGTTTTTCCCTTCTACTTCGTCCTTTTGTTTAACAAGAAGATGCGCTTTATCCTGCAACTCTTCATTTGTTCTTCTTAATTCATCAGCAAGCGACTGGGATTGCTGTAGGAGATCCTCGGTTCTTGTATTCGCTTCAATCGTATTCAATACAATGCCGATACTTTCTGTTAACTGGCTTAGGAAGTCAAGGTGTGTTTCGCTGAATGCATCAAAAGATGCAAGCTCTATAACGGCCTTGATTTCTGTTTCAAACAATACAGGAAGAACGATAAGGTTAACAGGCGAAGATTCACCCAGGCCAGAGCCAATCTTTATATAATCTCTCGGGATATTGGTCAATAAGATTCTTTCTTTGTTTACTGCGCACTGGCCAACCAATCCTTCTCCCAATGAAAATTCTTTTGAAATATTCATCTCATCGCCGTATGCGTAAGCTGCAAATAATTTCAGTTTTTGGTTCTGCAGGCTTTCATCCTGTTCCAGGATATAGAACATACCCTTTTGCGCATTTACCACACGCGCCAATTCTGAAAGTATTCTGCGTGTAACAGTATTAAGGTCTTTCTGGCCCTGCAACATTTGTGTGAATTGTGCAAGGTTTGATTTCAGCCAGTCCTGCTCCTGGTTTCTGAGTGTTGTTTGTTTAAGGTTGATGATCATCTGGTTGATGGTATCTTTCAATTCTTCAACTTCACCTTTTGCTTCAACACGTATCATTTGAGTAAGATCGCCTTTGGTTACAGATGATGCCACTTCAGAGATCGCACGCACCTGCGTTGTCAAGTTTTCCGCAAGCTGGTTCACATTTTCTGTCAGGTTCTTCCATATGCCTGATGCACCCGGCACACTTGCCTGTCCACCCAATCTTCCTTCAACACCTACTTCACGTGCCACAGTTGTTACCTGGTCGGCAAATACCGCAAGCGTATCGATCATTTCATTAATGGTATCGATCAACTGCGCCACTTCACCGCGTGAAACGATCGATAATTTTTGCTTCAGGTTACCTGTAGCAACGGCTGTTACCACTTTTGCAATACCACGCACCTGGTTGGTAAGGTTTGATGCCATCATGTTCACTGAATCTGTCAGATCTTTCCAGGTCCCCGCAACACCTTGTACTTCAGCCTGGCCACCCAGTTTACCTTCTGTTCCCACTTCACGCGCTACGCGCGTAACTTCAAATGCAAATGAGTTGAGCTGATCCACCATTGTATTGATGGTGTTTTTCAGATCGAATATTTCGCCCTTCACATCTATGGTTACTTTCTTTGTCAAGTCACCTGAAGCAACAGCTTTTGTAACTTCCGCAATATTTCTTACCTGCGATGTAAGGTTACCGGTCATCTGGTTCACTGAATCTGTCAGGTCTTTCCAGGTTCCTGCAACACCAGGCACAAATGCCTGCCCACCCAGCTTTCCATCAGTACCTACTTCACGTGCAACACGCGTTACTTCAGATGCGAATGCGCGCAACTGGTCAACCATCGTGTTCAATGTTTCTTTCAATTGCAAAATTTCACCACGTACATCCACCGTGATCTTTCTCGACATGTCTCCGTTTGCTACAGCGATAGCTACATCTGCAATGTTTCTTACCTGGGCTGTAAGATTACCTGCCATCTGGTTCACTGAGTCTGTGAGATCTTTCCATGTGCCACCCACACCCGGCACATTTGCCTGTCCACCGAGTTTGCCTTCAGTACCTACTTCACGGGCTACGCGGGTAACTTCTGATGCAAACGCACGAAGCTGTTCAACCATCGTATTAATGGTATTTTTCAATTCAAGGATTTCACCCTTTACATCCACTTCAATTTTTCTTGACAGATCACCGTTGGCAACAGCTGTTGTAACTTCTGCAATATTTCTAACCTGTGATGTAAGGTTCGATGCCATTTTATTTACAGAGTCGGTCAGATCTTTCCAGAGACCTTCCACGCCGGGTACATCGGCCTGCCCGCCAAGCATACCTTCAGAACCTACTTCGCGTGCCACGCGGAACACTTCTGAGCCGAAGGAGTTCAACTGGTCAACCATCGTGTTAATGGTATTCTTCAGTTCAAGAATTTCTCCTTTTACATCCACCGTAATTTTTCTTGAAAGATCACCTTTTGCCACGGCTGTGGTTACTTCTGCAATATTTCTTACCTGCGCTGTAAGATTTGAACCCATCTGGTTCACTGAGTCGGTCAGGTCTTTCCACGTTCCGCCAACACCCTGCACTTTCGCCTGTCCGCCTAATTTTCCCTGTGTACCTACTTCCAATGCAACACGCGTAACTTCTGAAGCAAAGGAATTCAACTGGTCAACCATGGTGTTGATAGTGTTCTTCAGCTCAAGAATTTCACCTTCAACATTTACTGTGATCTTCTTTGACAGATCTCCGTTCGCAACAGCTGTGGTTACAGCAGCAATATTGCGTACCTGGGCTGTAAGATTAGATGCCATCTGGTTAACAGATTCAGTAAGGTCTTTCCATGTTCCGCCAACATCCTGCACTTTCGCCTGGCCTCCCAGTTTACCTTCTGTTCCTACTTCAAGCGCTACACGGGTAACCTCAGACGCGAATGAATTCAACTGGTCAACCATCGTATTGATGGTGTTTTTCAATTCAAGAATTTCACCCTGTACGTCTACCGTAATCTTTTTAGAGAGGTCTCCTTTAGCAACGGCTGTAGTTACTTCTGCAATATTTCTTACCTGCGCTGTAAGATTAGATGCCATCTGGTTTACAGATTCAGTAAGGTCTTTCCACACGCCACCAACTCCTTTTACTGTTGCCTGACCGCCTAATTTTCCTTCTGATCCTACTTCACGTGCCACACGGGTAACTTCAGCAGAGAATGAATTTAACTGGTCCACCATCGTATTGATGGTGTTCTTTAATTCAAGGATTTCTCCTTTTACATCCACTGTGATTTTTCTTGAAAGGTTACCCAATGCAACCGCTGTTGTTACTTCAGCAATGTTGCGCACCTGGTCAGTAAGATTTGACGCCATCTGGTTCACTGAATCTGTCAAATCTTTCCAGGTTCCTGCAACACCTTGTACTTCCGCCTGGCCACCCAGTTTCCCATCAGTTCCTACTTCACGCGCCACACGGGTAACTTCAGAAGAGAATGAGTTCAACTGGTCCACCATCGTATTGATAGTGTCTTTCAATTCAAGGATTTCACCCTGTACGTCTACCGTAATTTTTTTAGAAAGGTCTCCTTTGGCAACTGCGGTGGTCACTTCTGCGATGTTACGTACCTGCGCTGTGAGGTTACCAGCCATCTGGTTCACAGAATCTGTTAGGTCTTTCCATACACCAGCCACGCCTTTTACTTTTGCCTGGCCTCCCAGTTTACCTTCCGATCCCACTTCACGTGCTACGCGGGTTACTTCCATGGAGAAGAGGTTCAACTGCTTCACCATATCATTTACTTCAGTGGCAATTTTGGCAAATTCACCCAATAAAATATGGTCGCCAATTTTCAGCGGCATTTCCTGTGAAAGATTGCCTTTGGCAACGGAACTGATAACATGAGCTATTTCAATTGTTGGATGAACAAGGTCTGATATAAGACTGTTAATAGCATCCACACTTGCTGTCCATGAACCTCTTGCTGTTCCGGGTAATTCAACGCGATGGTTGAGGTGGCCTTGCTTACCGATCGTATTTCTTGCCACGGTTAATTCCTGTACCAGGGTCTCATTCATCCCGATTATTTCATTCAGCGTATCACATATTTTTCCGCTTACGCCTACTTTATCAATGGGCATCCGGACTGAAAAATTTCCATTCTTTACTTCGGATAGAACTTTCAGCAGTTCCCGCATATCCAGTTCATCCGAAAATTCAAGCCCGTTAGTAATGATCTTATTTTTGATCTTACCATTGGTGTGTTTGGCAGTAGCAGTTTTTACAGCAAGCAGGTCAGTTTCCACACCAACCGGTGCTAAGGTTTTTATTTTCCTTTTCATTGGATGAAGTATTAAATTTTCTCAATTCGAAAAAATGGTCAATAAAATGTAGAAAAACTTCTATAATTACAAAAATGGATTTATTGTGTTCAATTATTCAAAAGCTATAATCCGGCATCAACAATAAGTATAACTTATCTGTTATTTGTAATATAGCAAACATTAGCCCAAAATATAGCAAACATTAGCCTAATGAAATACATAGTTATTGAAAAAAAGTAAAAGATGATCATAGTTACCTGTTGTACTCTTTTGGCGGAGTTTTTTGATAGGGTCACATAATAGCTAAAGAAAGATAAAAATTGAAAAGTATTTTTTTACTATCTATAAGAAACGATAGATGGACCTGCTGTCTCTATTGATCATTTTATTTATTAATTGCTTGTCTCCTGTTTATCCGATAGCTTATTTTGAGGAGTCATTACCGTTTTATAGCCGGTCGTTGTTCGCTCTATAAAGCGAACAACGACCGAACAAATGAGCCTGCTGGTTGCTACTGTCTTATACGTCTTGTACGTCCTAAGCTTTACAAAAGCGGAGAAGATTATGGAATAAGATAATAACCAAACATCTTTTCTGTTTTATCTCTTATAAATTAACTCCGCCACGGATTAAAAGATAATCATAGTTACCTGTTGTCCCCTTTTGGAAACATTACTTTATCGGGCTGCTTGTTAAGCGCAGCCACTACTTTTTTTATAAGGCTTGTTCTGACTGCAGAAGCTTTTTTGGGATCAACAAGATAAATTAACAGGACCTCTATCCAGGTATTAGCATTAATTCTGAAGTTTACAAATGGATATTCTTTTATTTCAAGTTCATCGATGGGTGTTTCTTTTATAAAGTCCCGTAACTGCTCAACACGTTCTTCCATTCCTTCTCCTAATTCTTCTTTTGCCACACTGCGTATTGTTTTTTCTATCCAGTCAAGATCGCTTTGATAAGAAACATGAAAAGGAATCTCATTCCAGATATAAGGAAATTTTTCCCAGGAATAATTATATACCTGGTATTGAAAAATCATACTGTTGGGAAAACGTATAAGCCTTCCACTTGGCAGATCGTTTGTCATATAATTACCGGCAAATTCCCAAAGTGTAGTATCAAAATAATTTATCTCAACCACATCACCGGTAAAATCTGAAACCTGTATTCTGTCGCCTACTTTATATGGTATTCTTATTACTATGTAGAACCAGCCGATCAATGAAGCAATAGGTGTTTGTAAAGCAAAGCCCAGGAGTAAAGACATTAAGCCCAGCGAAACTGCGGCGGTGTACCAGTTGGAATTTAAAAATGATATGAAAATACAAGTGATTACAACAATAACCAACAGCCTTATTACCCTGATGATGTTATACTGGATTGCTTTTGTATGTGATCGCTTAAGAACAATACCTTGCAGCAGTCTTGAAATAATTAAAACGCCAAATGCCGTTGAAGCTGCGAGCAAAAGTTTAAGTATTATTTTTTCATAGCCGGCAGAAATATCTAAAACTTTCCAGCGTAGTAAAAAATACAGTAACAGGCACAGCAGAATCAGTAAGAGGTAACTGCCCACCCACAATTTCTGCTTGACGGGGGAATGTACTGCCTGAACAGTTTTTGCTTCTTCAGAAGATGTGCCTTTCGTTTGTATATCCATTCCTCATAACTTACAAACGTTATACCGCACAAATTTTACAGATAATAGTAAAGAGATACAGCCCAATTAACCAGAACGAATGAGCATTGGCAAAAGTCAGGAAACAACAACTAAAGGCTATTTGTGAGGGGTGTCAATGACAGAGAAATTTGTTATTGGTGTTTTGCTTTCATATAATCAAAACCAGCTTTAATAATTTTTTTCAAAACATCTGCATTCACATCACTCAGCTTATTCACGTATAAACAACCTTTACCGGTTTTATGCTTACCTAGTTTTTCCAATAATGCATTT
>Ga0206903_10030_pt1 | contig 28963 bp, 24 predicted proteins | sample Alteio_BWOrgHeat_45_FD_152959 | JGI IMG/M metagenome (GOLD analysis project Ga0206903, IMG submission 152959) | Enriched cells from forest soil in Barre Woods Harvard Forest LTER site, Petersham, Massachusetts, United States -... | ecosystem: Environmental > Terrestrial > Soil > Temperate forest >... | reverse complement strand
CCCCATCCCCATGTCTCCGGGTTCCGTCCTCCCCAGTAAGCATGCATGTTGTTGAAATTCATGTATTCAGAAACATTACCCAAAGAGGGATAGGATGCCGGCTGTGTAAGCGATGGCCCGATGACCATTAAGCCAGTATCCTGTCCCACACGCCACAAGTTCGGCAGGTATGCCTTGAGGTCTGCAACCCAGTTCGGATTATTGGTCTGGTCATACTCGTTTGGCGCCTCAATCGCTTCCACGCCGGGGTAGTTTGGTAGCAAAGCCTCGATCTGTTCGGCGGAAGGACCGCTGGCCTGCGGATTGGGCATAACAAGCTCCGGGTGAATTCCGGCTTGCGCAAGTTGCTCGTAAATTGAGTATAGGTTCGGAGCCACCCAGGAATACGCCAGCCCATCGCGGATATGGCGAACATTAAGAGTTTGGATTGCGTTGATCAGTGTAGCTGGTTGCTGGTAGTAGGCAGTATCTGTGTAACTGAAGTGTGTATTGACCCCTACAGATTCGGAGAAGTCATAGGCGCGAGATGCTTGTTGTTGCGCGTATATTGGGCCGACCAGAAATATAGAGAATATAGCCAAGGGGAGTTTATTCATGGCTTATACACCTTTCAGGCAACGGTTGACGTGAGAACTTAAATTTCTGTGAATAGCGGTAGCCACCTATTTGGCCGCCTGGCTTAGTAGTGTTTATCGTCGTATGTTTTTAACTTAACTCCATCTGGGCGAAGGCTCAATTCCTAAAAACATATTGCGAGTGGCGAGGAGACCGACCTCCATCGACCGACACAACGAGTGTAGCGCGAATCAGCAGCAGGGTAAATTTTCTTCAGATGAAATCCCATTTGAGATTTTTGGAGCTCGAAAGTGAGATAGCATCCTCTGGCTATTCGAGTGTGGTTGGGCCGCCCAAGGATCGAGATCTGCAGCAGATAGAATTGCAAGAGCGGTTGATCATGAGAATCCATGTCTAGTCCCATCAGAGCTCAACTACTCGGCCCTCTCCTGAAAAGTGTCTCCCGGTCCTTTTACCTCACTCTTCGCATATTGCCTGCGGGGATGCGCGATCCGGTCGGCCTGGCGTACCTTTTGGCACGCGCGGCGGACACGATCGCAGACACATCCCTGATCCCGCCAGAGAAACGAATGGAACTGCTTCTGTCGCTTCGCAGCCAGGTGAACGGCATCCCTGACAGTGCCGCGTTAGCAGTCATCGGAGCCGAAGTGGCCAGCCAGCAAACAGACTCCGATGAAAAGGTTCTGCTCGAGTCGCTGGGATCTGCCATCACGCAGCTTGCTCTATTCGGAGAGTCCGATCGCGAGGCAGTACGCGATATTGTCACCACCCTCACGAAGGGTATGGAATTCGACCTCCATACCTTTCCCGACGAATCATCGGGGCGTATTGCCGCGCTCCAGGAGTTCTCCGAGCTCGACCAATACACCTACATGGTCGCCGGGTGTGTCGGGGAGTTCTGGACGAAGATGACGTACACACACGTGCCAGGGACATTCAAAGACCCTCAGGAACTGGTCATGAACCGCGGCATTCGGCTTGGAAAGGCGCTGCAGTTGACCAATGTTCTGCGCGACTGCAGTAAGGACCTGCGCATCGGTCGCTGTTACCTGCCGGCCACAATGCTCGCTCGATTCGACATGACTCCGCAAGACCTCTTGTCGCCAGACAAATCGTTGCACGCACGGCCAGTTTTATTCGAGCTTGTCGGGAAGGCTCTCGATCACTTCCGCGAAGGGATCGAATACACGCTCTCCCTCCCCGCGTTTTCCATCCGACTGCGACTGGCCTGTCTGTGGCCAATCTTCATCGGGCTAGAGACAGTCGCGCTTCTTGTGGAAAATGATCGATGGCTGGATCCAGCGAAAGCCTCGAAAGTGCGGCGCAGCGACATCTACCGCATCCTGGCGTTGTCCGTGCCTTCGGTCGCGTGCAACACGTTGATCCGGATGTGGGGTGATCGACTGATCGCAAGGATTGAAGCCCGCATGAATGGTTGAAGATTTACAACGATTCCCACGAAGCGATCAAACGATCCATCTCGAATTTGCCGCAACAAGTTCACCACCAGCTCCGATTGATACTTCTCGCCTCGTGCCATTCTCGGCCCCTCTCATGCCACTTTCTTGTGTTCCTCGCTGGAACAAAATTGGCCGGGCACTCCACTCGCGCATACGCAGGTACGTCACTGACGTCTACTGGTTGATCCAGTTTTCGGGAAGCTGCGCGGGTCGCCAAGATAGCATTTTGAAATCCATCGCAATATGCTCAGTAAGGAGTGAACTATGGGTTTCGACCCTGAAGAAGCAGACCAAAGAAACACCGTGACTAGGCTTCGCAGGCCCGAGAACGTTCCAACGTGCCAGGATTAATTCAGGATTAATTAAGGAGCTTGATGCCGAACGCAGGCTGCGTCCGGTCTCAAGCTCGGTCGGAATGCTTACATCCGTTTTCCGCCGGCAGCTACGATAACCTGCCCGGTAATCCAGCGGGCGTCGTCGCCGGCGAGGAACGTGGCTGCCAGAGCAATATCTTCCGGCTGGGCGATCCGGCCAAGAGGCGTCTCCCTGTCCTGCTGCTCTCGAAATTCACCCTCGTGGAGCCCGGAGGCACGCAAGCCCTCGGTTTCGACCATGCCGGGGTTAAGCGAGTTCACCCGGATCTTACGCGGGCCAAGCTCCAGAGAGAGGGAAACCGTAATTGCATCTACCGCAGCTTTGCTTGCACTGTAGGTGGAGGCTTGCGGAGCCGGCATGGGGCCAACGATGGAACCGATATTAATGATCGAACCGCCCTCCGGCCCAATTAGCTTGACCGCTTCCTGTGTGGTGAGCAATAAACCAGCGACGTTGAGATTGAACTGCTTCTGGATGTGCTCCAGAGTGATGGCTTCCAGCGGGGCAAATTCATAGACTCCGGCGTTGTTTACGAGCACATCAAGTTTGCCGTACGCCTTCTTCGTCTCTGAAAAGAGCCGTTGGATATCTTCCGGCCTGGAGACGTCCCCTTGAACGGCAATCGCCTTTCCGCCCTTCTCGGTGATTCGAGCTACGACGCCGTCTGCGCCCGCTCTGCTGCTGGCATAGTTCACTACAACCGAAGCGCCCTCTGCTGCCAGATGCTCTGCGATGGAAGCTCCAATACCCTTCGAAGCTCCTGTGACCACTGCGACTTTTCCGTTTAATTTATTCATGGCGATTTTCCTTTGCGGTGATTCCTGGGTTGTGAAACAGCCTGGTCTACTAACGAAGTGCTGGAAAATGGCGTTTACGGAAACTCCGCGTGAGAGCGACTAGGCCTTCCGAACAAAGTGCTGTTCGAACAGTTCTCGCGATTTTTCCAGTCCTGCTTCCGCCATCCTCACAGACTTGGCGTTGTTTTGTGGCTCGGCAATATAACCGGCTTTGTAGAGGCGCTCCATAGCAGCCCAATCTTGTCCCTTCCACGCACGCATACTCGGACCATCTTTGAAAGTGGTCAGTTACAAAAGCGCGAGAACCATCTTGTCGATCTTTCCTTCATCATGTTCCATGGAAGCCTCGACCTTGCGGCAGTTTCGATGATCCCTGCATTATGCCAGCGCATAACTTCAGTTGAAAACCGGACGCAGAGCCGCCAGTGGACTTACCGAAAAGCTGACTTTTCAGGGAAGACGGAGAATAGGGCACTATAATGACGCTTTTGAGAGACGTTGTGGAGAGGTGATCATGCCAAAGGCAACTGCAGCAGCACCTTCGGGCAAGGTTCTGTTGTATGAGAAGGTGGTGGCTACTATTCCGGGTGTAGAGCGAAAGGGCGCGACCATACCGTACACGTCGCTTAACGGTCATATGTTCAGCTATCTGAGCAAAGACGGTGAAATGGCGCTGAGGCTGCCAACAGATGAGCGAGAATTATTTCTGAAAAAGTACAAGACTAAACTCTGTGACGCTTATGGCGTCGTACAACCAGAGTATGTCGTCGTCCCCGATTCGCTTCTGTCAAAAACCTCGGAATTGAAACGTTTCTTCGAGATCGGCTACAAGTACGTTGGTCGGCTGAAGCCGAAGCCAACGCTGAAGAAGACAGCGAAGAAAACCTAGTCGCGCGATGAATTAGGTTCCATTACGAGATATTTCTGAATTCCGATGCACGTGGTGATCGATTATCCTGGCTAAGACCAACGAGTTCAAGGCGAATAGAGAACTCAGCGATCCCGGCGCATTCCGGTTTGCCCGTCACTCGGGACAAATGAGCCCACGCCAATTCGAAAATTGCCGCGCTGATCAGTTAGCTGCCGCTGGAACAATCACCACGTCCGCGGCGCGCGAAGCAGGGGTTACATGCAGACGAGAGACTTTACCGTTCTCAACATGACCTTCGACAACTGTTTTATATGGTGCGTGCAGCTTAAAATCCGCAGTCCACTCATGTGGCCATGCCGGGAGCAGTTGGATACGCCGGCCATCGGTTTGCATCAACATCATCTGCAATGTGATCATGCCGGTGCCACCGTTGTCCAGGTCGGGAATCCAGTCTCCACCTGCTTTCCAGAACCAGACGAAGCGCTGGTCGCCATAGTCGGTAAATTCGTGCTCAGCCGCGCGTTGCGCGACCTTTGTCAGCCCTAACACCGCGGCTTGTGGTCCATCCTGGCCCCAGCAGACATCCCACGGAAACAACCGCGCAGCGAACGTATCTCTTGCCAGCTTCAAATTCGGCTTACCAACTCCGAACAGTCGATACGGGAATGCGATGTATGATTCAGGATTTTCCCGGTTGCTGGTTTTTCCGTACTCCTGAGCTGGCAGGATGATCGCCGTACCGTTGGTGTCACCGGCACCTGCGGGCGGAATCTTACCGGCGAATGTGCGCCCTGTCGGTAGCGGCGGCAGCTCATCCAGCATTCGTTTCCATCTCACCCTCTCCTTATCGGTGGTGATCCCATCCGGTAAGGCGACAAGCCGCCCAAGTACGGTTTTGAGCCCGGCAATATCAGGCGTTGGATTCACAGCGTTCAATTGATAGGTTTCCAGCGATTGCGAGGGGGACAGCCGCAATCTTCCATCCGTCGTGTGCGGCCATTGCTGGTCATAGGAGGTTACAATCGCATCGGCAAACGGGACAAGTTTGTTGCGCGCAAAGTCTGTATCCTGCCGGTTATCGTATTCGTCTAGCATCTGATCGATGACTTCCAGCGAGCCTTGAATGTGATAACGCATCCATCGGCTTTCGACGATGTTCGTCGGATTATCCCATCCAAAATCATTTAGGTTTGGAAGACCCCAAAAATACTGAGTCTCCACGAAAACCGCTCCGGCGTGGTGAAAATGAATCTTCGTCGCGTCTTCCGCAAGTGGGAGGGCTCGAAGATACATATCAAACCACGGCTGAAGCAGGTCGTAATCTCCCGTCGCAATCAGCGGCCAATACAACAGACGATCATTTTGATTCCAATAGGAATTACCCCAAGCGCGGAAATCCGGACTATGACTTTTAGGAGTGGACTCCTGATTGTCCGGCATGTCATGCCCGACAGTGAACAAGCCTCCATTGAAGTTTGTTGGAAAACCATTGCGTGACGAAGAGGCCATCATGTAGCGCTGGATGACATAGCCTTGGGAAACTTTATCCGCTTCTTCGGTGCCTCCAACATACAACCAGCTTCTTTGCCAAAACTGTCTCCACCAGAGACAGTGATGGGTCAGCGCTGCTCTGTCTGACTCTTTGTTCTGCTGGTCGGCAAGTCGACTAAGATCCGAAGCCCACTCCTCTGGAGTTGTACCGGTTCTGGTTAAAGCCACCAGCCGCAGTTGCAAGTCTCGTCGAGGAGAAACGGCTTGTAAGCGATGCTGATCAACGGACTTCATCCCATCGCCCGTCAGGGTTGCCCCAAAACAACGATGCAGGAGAGGATCAGAGTATTTTGCTGCAAGTGATTCTAGGTGCTCTTTTTCGAGTAACAGGGGATAAATGCTGGCCGAGTTGAAGTGGTACCAGCTTAGCCGGTCAGATGTGGCAGGCAAAATGGTGTCGGCTGAAAGATTGATTGGCACCGAATGGTTGCCAAACTCGAAGAGACCTCCTTCATCAGGTGAAGGCGCATCATAAGAATGATCCTTATTCCGCCAGAGTTCCAGCGCAGCCTCAATCCCGACCGGACGTGCGAAATGCGCCGCGACATATACTACGGGGTGGTTAGCGTCCACCCAGACCTGCATCCGGTTTCCACCACTCCTGATTTCGACGCTACCGTCCTCAAGTCGTAGCGTCTGTGTGAACGATCTAGTTCCGGCAAATGGATTAGGGGTCAGCTTGATGCGCACTCGCCCAATCTTGAGTAGCTTCCCGAGTTCCGACCACGCGTCTGATTTCGCCACAAGGAGTACGAGATCTCCGTTCTGCTCGGTCCAGACATTGGCCGCCAGGTCCCCGTTACCAATTGGCATGGAATCATTTTCGTCTCTCCCCAACGAGTGCCAAGCAATGTCGTTCGTGGAAATTGTTCTCGTCTCAGCCGACACCGCAGTCGGCGTGACCGCCAGCATTGCCAACGCGGAACAAATGGCATGGATCGAGTATCGTCTGACCTTAGAGCAACGAAACCGGAGCCTAATCATTATTTCTTCTCGATACCACGCGAGCCCCCACCAACCCATCGACTTCCCCCGTATCAAAGTTTTCAATCGAATGTCGCCCGAAAGCTGACATTATTTCGCAATCTACCGGCACCGGATCCCATTCGCTGGGCTGCCATGCCGGTTCTCACAGCAAACGGTCACAATAATAGTAATTGCTCCAAATCCCATCGCTAAACCTTAGCGCTCTGAGCAGCGCGGATAGAACGGTTTGAAGGAAGACGATATGGGTTAATGCAAACGTATTTTTGAGCAACCTCGTCTCGAAGTTACCGCTAAGGGACTTGTCAGCCAGTTCGGTTTGACTTTTCCGAATAACGGTTACGTAACAACTTGGCAGTTGATTGGTAGGGTAGGATGTGTGGCAGAAGAAATGACGCAAACTCACCGCGCGCAATTACCGCAACGACCCGTCTCGAGCTAATTGGAATCGGACCAGATGGCCACGCTGACTTCTTCTGGTTACCCGCAGTAAATTCCTGCTCGTCGAAGGGATTCTTCAGAATCGGGGCAACGTCATTCATGTCAGAGCAAACCGACTCATGGAACTGTCCGATTACGCTCTAGAAATGCAGTCACATGATTTCCATTAGCCCTACATTCTTTCTCAAAGTCTAGAAACACGTGTCTGAAAATGAATCTGTTCGGATGGTAAAGTGCGGCAAGATGAGGGATGCTCCTCAGGAGGCGGGATGCAGGCTAGGCAACCGTTGCGGAAACAGGCATCAAAGTTGGGTTTTATAGGAGCAGTAACAATCGTGCTCGGTGTGAATTCGGCATCAGCCCCTGCTGAGCTGGCTAAGGAACAGGTCGATTCAGGAATTACGCAGACACTTGCGGCAGAGCGAGCTGGACGCGTATCGGATCTGCATTATGCACTTCAATTCAAATTGCGGGCACATGCAGAGAGCACGCCCGGAGAAGAGGTCCTGCGCTTTAAGTTGCGCTCTGGGGCAACACAGGCAGACTTACCACTCGACTATCGAGACGGGACAATCTCTTCGGCAACATTAAATGGCGTTGCGCTAGATCCATTGCTGACAAATGGACACCTGATTCTCCCGGCACATCTCTTAAACGCTGGCGAAAACAGGCTGGACATATCGTTCGCGTCCCGAATTGCGGCCGCCGGCGCTGCGATCACTCGCTACGAGGATAAGGACGACGGAAGCGAGTATATGTACTCGCTGTTCGTGCCGATGGATGCGAGCATGGCGTTCCCGTGCTTCGATCAGCCAGATCTGAAGGCCAGGTTCCGGCTCACGCTGGATGCGCCCTCGGAATGGAAGGTAATCGGAAACACGGCTCCTGAGTGGACGAGACAAAACGGAACAAGTGCAGAGACTCGATTCGCGGAGACCCGACCAATCTCGACCTATCTGTTAGCGTTTGCAGCGGGACCGTGGGTGAATGTGCATCCCATCGCAGGGTCGCCGAAAGTGTATGTCCGGCGGTCGCAACTGAAGCGTACAGAACCTGAGATACCGCAACTCCAGGCGATTACTATACGTGGGATGAAGTGGCTGACTGACTATTTTCAGCAGCCATTTCCATTCCCAAAGTACGACATCGTGCTGATTCCCGGTTTTCCGTTCGGAGGAATGGAGCATGCTGGCGAAACCTTTTTGCGCGAAGACAGTGTGCTATTCCGTACGGCCCCTACGGCGAGTGATCGCTTTCAGCGAAATATCCTGACTCTACATGAGCTGACACACCAGTGGTTTGGCGACCTGGTGACGATGCGGTGGTTCGATGACCTGTGGCTGAAGGAGGGATTTGCGCAGTACATGGCCTATCTGTCGCTCGATTCGCTAGAGCCCAAAGCAGAGGCCTGGAAGCATTTCTACGAAGACATCAAGCCTCAGGCCTACGGGATCGACGAGACTGAGGGAACGACGCCGATCTTCCAGAACATTCCGAATCTGAAGGATGCGAAGAGTGCGTACGGTGCGATTGTCTACCAGAAGGCGCCGGCGATCCTGAAGCAGCTTGAGTTCCGGCTTGGAGCAGATGCGTTTCGGAATGGACTGAGGATTTACCTTAAGCAGCACGCCTATGCGAATGCCCAGTGGAGCGATCTGATCGGGGTCCTCCAGAATGCAAGCGGGCAGGATGTGCGCACATGGGCCGACGCCTGGGTTCTACGGCGTGGAATGCCAGAGGTGAACGTGAGCTACCGCTGCGATGCGCAGGACAAGCTTACGGAGCTAAGGCTGACGCAGAAGGATGTGTTGCCCGATGGGTATCTGTGGCCGATCTCGAATGAGGTCTGGCTGGGCTATGAAGAGTCTGGACGTGCTTCGATGCGATACCGTGCGACTTGGAGCACAGCAGAGTATGTGATTCCTGAGGCCGTGGGTGAGAAGTGCCCGGACGAGGTGTTTGCGAACTATGGCGACCAGGCTTATGGACGCTTTCTGCTCGATGAGAAAAGCCTCGCCTTTGTGCGGGAAATCACCTTGGTGGGCGGGTTACGTGCCAACGATGCGGATCTGCTGTTACGGTCCCAGCTATGGGGCGCGCTCTGGGATGGAGTGCATGTTGCACAATCGCCGCCGCGTGCGTATGTCGAACTGGTGTTGGCGAACTTGCCTCAGGAGCAAGACGAGACACTTGCGCGCATCCAGGGCGGACATGCCGCGACAGCATTACAGCGCTACATGAGTGCGCAGGCTCGTGCACTACTGGCCGCTCGCATGGAAGAGATCCTCACGCATCGTATGCTAACGGCGCAGACGACCGGTTTACGTATTGTCAGTTTCAGAACATTGGCTGCAATCACGGAGACAGATGCCGGTCGGGCCACGTTGAAGGAACTGCTGGCAGGTAAGTTGTCTGTTGCTGATGTAGAGCTGCGATCGCTGGATCGATGGAACCTTGTAGAGAAGTTGATCTCTTTAAACGATCCTGAGGTTGGGTCGCTCTTCGCAGCAGAGAGCAAGCGTGATCAGACGGGAGATGGGCAGAAATATGCTTGGGCGGTGCAAGCGGCAGTGCCCGACTCCGTCACGAAGGACCGCTACTTCGCGCAGTACACGTTGATACCTACGAGCGTGGAGGCGAAGCCGGAAGACTGGCTGACACAAAGCCTTCGACCTTTCAATGCCTGGAACCAATCGGATCTGACGGAGCCGTTTCTTGCCCGTGCACTCGATCAGCTTCCGGAGATCAAACGTGACCGGAAGATCTTTTTTCTGGGCGCGTGGCTCGGCGCATTTCTCGGCGGCCAGGTCAGTCCTGCCGCAGAGGCCGTCGTGAAACAGTGGCTTTCCAAATCGGATATTGATCCGGACCTTAGGCTGAAAGTGCTGGAGAACGCAGACGAACTCGAACGCACCGTGCGCATACGGCAGAGATTTCCTGAATGACAACCGCAAGTGAGGCTGCATCGTCATCGAGACCTTTTCCTCACCATGGGATTAAGCGCGATCGGGCAGCGGACACGCGGGGAAGAGACTAATCTTTCTGTAAGGAGCGTCCTCACCTTCGGAGCGATGGGTACATCTGCCAGCCATCCCTTTACTGTTCCAGGAAACAGATAGGTTCTTGGCTTCATCCAGCGCCAGTACTCACGCAGAGTCTTCAACAGCTTCGAACTCAGTAGAACCTCGCGGGCGCGGCCACTCTGCCCGCTTTGAAAGAGTTTGAGGCACAGAATGTACCCGTCTGGTGGCACCTCCAATATCTTCAAACTCGACTATAACCACTCATTTATCTATGACAACAGCGGATGATGAGTTTTGAACCCAAAACTTCTGCTGTGACAGCTAATCCGTGTCGCGTAACTAATTGACACCAGGCGTAACGGATGGCTATCTGAGCGCTCAGAATCCCTCATGGCAACAGTTATTGGACCTTTATTGGACCGGCGACCTTTGCCCTCTAAACCTTTGCCTCATCCGCGATCTGCTCACTTGAGAATGGTTCTAAAGAATCGCTGGGCTCCGGCGAAATCGCACAGAAATTGCTAGTTTCTCATGCAAATCTCCTGGGAAGAACTGCAGAGGACCTGCAGCGATATGCCCTCAGGCATGACGCTTTACGTCGCTATTTAACCAGCGAAGAAGAGCGTCGCGCGTCGCAATTGGCATTACTGCTGCTTGCGGGCCATCGAAATGTCATCTCACCGTGGGTCATCGAAAATATCTTGTGAAGATGATTGAATGCTGCGAGGCTCCCATCCAATTGCACCTTCCTGAGAACTGGTGCATCTCCGCGCTCAGATATTCAGGCGCACCTCAGGTATTCGCGGCCGGATAGGACGGCCAACGAATATATGCAGTAGTTGCCAGAGAGCGTACAGACGATGGTCGGGTCGGTGTACGCGATGCTCATGAAAGGAGAAAATCAGTCTTTCCGACGAAATGCCACAAAAGCCGCAAATGCCACGACCGTCACACCACCTAAGTTGTTGAAAGGATTGGTGGGCGCAGCAGGATTCGAACCTACGACTTCCACCGTGTGAAGGTGTGCCGGAAGTAGACGGCTGCGCATTCTAAAGGGGTTATGAGCCGGATTGGTAGTTAGAAGCCGCTATTCTCGGCCATTTTTGGCATCAAATTGGCATCAAGTTTTAACCAGCGGGAACGGGCTGAATCGTGGGGATTCAGCCCAGCTTGACGGTTTCAAAAGAAAGACTGCGAAACTGTATCGTGGTTTCGCGGTTCTTGTGCTCTTCAAACAGATATTCGGGTGTGTAACGCGGCCTCTGAAACGGCGGTGTCGTTGCAATGCGGACATTTCAACGGCAAATTTCCGGATAGCCGGTGATACAGAAGCAATCCATAAATTGCACGACACCACGTTCCGAAAGTTCTGTCCTGCGGGCTCGGAGCGCTAGCTTGAGGGGCAACTCAACCGGAGCCAAGGCGGCGGGATGGTGGACGCAGCGGCCAGGACGCAACTGCAACACAGGTCATTACGATCGGGTATGTCATCGTACCCCACACTAATCAAGCCCTCCCGTATCTGCGAATGTTGTGATCTAGCTACCTGCTTAGCCTGTCAACAAGGTGTACCTGCATGACTCCCGGCGAGGACAGTCGGGACTGGAGCGGTGCCAGGCAGGCGGACGAACAGAGTCGAAATCTGAGATTCGCGAAACTTCCGGATTGCCGGTCGTCCGCCAGTTATTATGGGATTCGATCAAGGAAAACTCCCGAGGAGAAGGCTTGGACACCAGCTTCCAAGAGCGATACGCGAGACTGAGTGATGAAGAACTCCTGCACATCGCGGGTGATCGTAAGGACTTGCGCGAAGAGGCCGTCTTGGCACTTGATGTCGAAATGGCCCGACGCGGCTTGACCCATCAGCACGCACGAGCGAAGAAGAGGGATGAGTTGCGCATGGAGATTCAGGAAGCGAGGGCGCATCATCCGAAGCGAAACAAGTCGAAGTATTTTGTAGCTCAAATGAATTTGCGTGCCTACTTCATATGCTTGATCGGGCTCGTGCTTTTGATGGTTCTCACGCATCATGATCGTGTTCGGGACGAATGGGAGTGGCCCTTGGTTGTCCTATATCTGGGGGCTCTTATCGCGTGCTTGGCTGTGCAGCCATGGGTAAGGCGAACACTGAGTTTTTGGTTTTCGTTGACAATTTCCTTCGTACCTCAGGTTGTCGTTGCCCACTGGCTGGCCGTATATCATCCGGCCCATTCCAGTAGTGGGCTAAAAGGTTCAGGGTTCCTGAGCATGCTTGCGGGATACGCATTGGGGGGCAGTGTGTTTGTGCTGCTGCAAAAGCTCAGTCCTGGGCAAGACAACAAAGCCACACAATAATTGGCTCAATCCTGCAAATCGCGACGATGTTGCTGCCATGGCGTGGCGTCTTAATTCCCGGTTTGTCCGCAATACGGAAGTAACGACTGCAATTTCCGTATTGTCGGTGATCCGTCCAAAACTGAAAACTGCATCGGGACTCTTAATGCAATGTGTTAGGCAAACTCAACATGGATCGGTCTGGATAAGGGGTCCGGCCCAGTTTCAATTTTCCAAGCCAACTCATAAGCATCAGATTGTCCCTCCACTCGGGACGAGTGCTCATCGCGTCGTCCACAAGAAACGAGATGTCCGTTGCTTGTATTTTGGCAAGCCCAAAGAGAGCTGATAGCTGGATTGACGGGTTCGAATCATTAACCCTGATACGCATCTCATATTCGAGAATATTCTTCAGCCAAGATGAAAGCTCCTTCACCTTGTATAAAATGTCTGCCCACCAATTAACAATTTCGTTTTGAGCGAACTTAGTGCTCGTTGCTTCAAGAGACGACCAGATTTTGTGCGTCAGTTCGTTTGCCTCTCTAGGTGAAATGGAGTCTGCCAAGGCTTGTCCTGAGTCTTGCTGAATGTTCCTCTTTGAAGCAGCGAGCATCGCGTGTGAGAACGATGGAAGGTCTTGGAGGAGCCGCAGCAGTAATTCTCGTCTCGTCTGGGGATGTAAATCATTCCGAACTTGGTCATACGCAAACGAGGTCAGGCGGCCGTCCTTGCGTCGGGATCGCATCACTTCAAGTGATTGGATGATTTCAGCCCACTGCCTACTCGGTGCGATTGGAAATTGCACCGTCTGATCGATGCCACCAAGGAGAATAGTTCTCCAGAACTCGTTCATCGAATCGGAAAGCGGTTCTGAATGGCCAAAATCGACAGGCCTTTGACACCGTTCCGAGATTTCCATTACAGATGTGCAGTCCCAGACTCGTCGCCCACCGACCAGAACGGTATCTGAGGAAATGCGCAGTCCCGAGTCGCCTAAGCTGAAAGACACCCACCAGCCAGGAAACATCAACATCATTGCGCAAAGCGACTCAATTACGACTGCGTCAACGTGCACCGGGGCGCATTCCACAATTGAGATCCTGTCGTGCTCGTTATACATGTCGTCTACGACGAAAAAGGCAGGGTCTTGTATGATCTCTGCGCTAAACGACGGCTCGTTCTCTTCGTCCGCGGATAAATCAACCTCACCCATCGGACCCGCTGATTCGAAGACTCTAAGTACACGGAGCACGTGATTTCGGAAGTTGTAAAACTCTTTCCAAGTGACCAGCGCCGGTTGTTGATAATCCATCTCGGGCATATCGAGGTAGTTGCCAATTCGAATTTTGCGCATGTTTTTAATTTAGCCACCCAACAGCAACTGTGAAACCCGGTTCTCGGCGAGTGGTCGGCAATACGGACATTTCAATGGCAAACTTCTGTATTGCCGGTGACACGACCGCAGCAGGAAACGATCAAAACTGGCAGTACCGCGCACAGTCACGACAAGCAAGGCGCGCTTGGCGCGTGCTGCGCCGAGTCGGCAGCGTACACAGGGTTATTGTGCCTGAGTCCACTGAAGAAGATCATCTCCTGCCACCCATTGAACTTGCCGCTTGCGGATCATGTGGACTGCTTCGTAGCCTTGAATCGTTCGCCCAGCCGCCTGGAATTCTCGGAAGCCTGCTTAGCGTTCACGCGACGTTTGATCGCTCGATGATCTTGTTCGAGAATGTTGTTTAAGTACTGCAGAGGTCGGTGTCGACAGCGCTTGCGCAGCGTCCCTTCGGATCCTATGCATACGGAAGTATGCGGGAATAAGTGATTTATTTAATCTTTACTCCATGGCGTAGAAGGCAGACATGAAGCGGTAGAAGCACCAGAGGTCAACCTTCGACGACATCTCATAAGGGGCGTGCATGGACAGCAGTGGAATGCCTACGTCGAGGACTTCCATGTTGCGCATTGAGAGAAAACCCCCGATGGTGCCTCCGCCGCCCACTTCGACTTTGGGAGTTTGCGTCTGCCAAGGAATATGGTTCTGGTCAAGTACGCGGAGAATCCGTGCCGTGAATTCGGAATTTGGGTCGAAGCCAGCACCATAGCGCTTGATCGTGACACCATAGCCGACGATGGCGGCGTTCGATGGCTCTGAGTTTTGAGGAAAGATCGATTCACACCATCATTGCAGTCCGCCGAGAGAACGGCGGCATTGCGGAAAGCATTACGCACGGAGAGCGGCGACGCTGGGGACTTCTGCGCGTCCACGAGTTCCGTCAAGAGTGTATCGAGGAACTGTGAGCCCGCGCCGGTGTTATTGGGCGAACCGATTTCTTCGAAGTTAGTAATGTAGGCGAGCGCGGTTTTGCGTGGTGTGCCTTTGATATCGAAAATAGCTCGGCTGGCGGTGTAGGAGGAGAGCTTATCATCCTGCCCCCAGGAACCAGTAAGGCCGAGGTCGATGCCAACGTCCGCGGGTTGCGTGGCGGGCACGAGTTCAAGCTCGGCCGATACGAGATCCTCATCGTGGATCTTGAAGCGCTCGCGGAGGATCTCCATAACCTGTTCGGCGACGGTCGTATGCTCACCGGGAATAGAGCCAGCGACGGGATTCATCTCTTCACCCGCGAGGACCTGGGTATAGGTGCGGGTATGAAGCGTAGAGTCGGAGTGGGGCGCATTGTCAGCAATAACGAAGACGGGGTCACCTGGGTTGAAGCCGATGTTGACCTGGACATGTCGGCCGTCTACTGTGTCGATACGACCAACGAGTGCGAGAGGAAGATTGGACCATTGATACTTCTTGAGCCCACCGTAGAGAGTGGTCTTGAACAGTGCGATCGAACCCGGAGCTTGGATGACGGGACGAGCCTTAAGGTTGATGTGCGGCGAATCTTCATGGGCAGCGATGACGCGAGAACCTGTCTCGATTGAGTCAGAGCCGACAACGACGAAGGCAATAGCGCGGTCACGGTTATTGACGATGAGCCGGGCTCCGGGCTTTACCTGCGAAGGCGAAGTAAACGGGGTGAAGCCGCGTTGTTGCGCGAGTGCACTCAATGCTGCTGCGGAGAGGGCTGCGGATTTGGCCTGACGCAGGTAGTCCTTGTATGGGTCTGCGAAGTGCATGACTTCGGTCTTTTGCTCGGGAGTCAGAGTGAGCCATGCTGATTTGGCGGCAACTCTACCTGCTTCGTCTGGTGCCGATTCCTGTGCGAAAAGTGCTAGAGGAAGGCAGAGGATTAGAGCACATAGAAGGGACTTGTGGACAGGCATAGGCGAAGTATAACGCTGGGCTGCCCGTCGCTCCGACCTTCATGAAACATGTAATAGGCGAGCCTATTGTCGTCATTTGCGAGATCGATGGCTCGGGAATGCGATATGGGAGCACTGAAGAGAAAGACGCGATAATCGAAAGAACTTGAGAGAGTAACCTTCTCTCAGCCGGTGGAAGCAGTCAGCGGAGAAATAATGGAGAACAGAAAATGGCCAATAGATACGGAGAAGCTGCACTCATAGCGGCGCGGGATTCCGCCGGGACAAGTCCGGCAAAACGATGGCAGAGTGCAATGGAGAGGGTCTATCCGACCAGCGTGTCTGCACAGAAAAAGGGCTGCCCGCGCGGGGCGTTTCTTGGTCTCTGCGAAGAGGGATTGGTTAAGGGAATTCCGGCAGGTAATTACACGGTCTCGAAGGACAATAAGGCCTATGCAGTGCGTGCTGCAGAATTGCTAATCGAAGGCAAGCAGAAGTGGTCCATTAGCGAATTGTGGCGGGCCGTCACAGATGACCCCGAAAAGACGCATAACAGCCAGATGGACATCGTGCTGGCGCTTTGGAAGAACGGGCTCATCGTGCGCGAGCCATAAGCTTTCGGAAGATACGATACTTTACGCATGTCGAACACACAAAAATCAAAACAGGTAGATAGAAGGAAGAGGCGTGACCAAAGGTTGCCGACCTATCGATCTCTCTCGTGCCCAAAGAAGACCAGCGATCACCCTGCTCTTTGAACCAGGCGTTACTCGCGGGCGAGTTGCATGACGCTGTCTTTCTTTGCTTGAAAGACAAAAAACTTATGCCGCTCGCGACTCTTCTTCGTAGTCTGATTGATACATGCGTCCTAGGGATATGGTTTCTCAAGTACGCAAAGGACGAGGAAATCACTGACAGTTTTGCCCACCTATCGACCCCTGAAATAGTAAAGAACCTATTCGTCGCTGACCATCAGTCCTGGTAGACCACGGGCATACCTCCAACGACTCCTAAGTAGTCAGAAGCTGTTAGTGCTTTGAGTCACTGGGTCGGCCGGATCGCTTGGAGACTGCGCTCTTCGGCAATCGCGGAACATCCTGAACGCCCGCCCAAAGCGTGGCGATCGTTTGCTCGACCCCGAGAGTCTGGTCAGGCAAGTCAGGCACAACCCCCTGGATGACCATGAGCGTGGCGAGGCCGAAGATCGTGTACCACCAGGTGTGGGCTACCACCATGTCATTCCTACTTGGCAATCCTTCATCCCTGGCAACATCGAAAAAGAGCTGCCCGAAACGTTGGAACAAAGGCGTGCCAATGTCGTTGATATATTGTCCAGCGCGGATGCCGTTGCGGTTCTCCGGCCCGAAGAAGACATTGCGGAACTGCTGTGGATGGGCAGTGCAGAACTGAATCAAGCCACGTGAAGTCGCAAAAAGGCGCTCCTTCGGTTGAAGATATTTAGCGGCAATCGCGTCGAAGTTCTGAATCAGCAGCCCGATCGTCTCGCGACTCAACTCGGCAAGAATGTGCCATTTATCAGGAAAATGCTGGTAGATCACGGCATGCGTATAGCCGATCTCTTGAGCGATCTCACGAAGCGTCACGGCTTCGTAGCCGCGATCGGCAAACATTTTGCTGGCAGCCGCAAGGATTTCGCCCCGCAACCTCTCCTTGAGCTATCGAGATCTAACTGTGTCTTCAGCAAGTTTGCCGAGAAACCGGCTAATCTGAAGTTGACTCCGAAGCTGCTAAAGGGCGGCTTTCAGGTAACTTCGCGGGAAGGGCGCTCGATCTATCAAGAGTGAGTTTTTGGCGGACACGAAGATCCCCCCAACTGTGGGGGGGAGGGATGGTGGCTGTCGGGGATGCTCGAGGTGACCATAATGCTGCGGAAGGTGATGACGTATGCAGTAGTAGGCTTGATGAGCGTAGCCGGAAAAAGGTGTCCGGTAATACCAACTCGTCGCATGACCCGATAGCAGGCCATACAGCGGAGGCGTGAAATGCGCATGGTGCGACTAATTACCGGCCTTATTCTGGCGTTTGTTTGCGTCTATTTGCTGGCGCAGCCATCAGAGCAAGAAATAGTTGCAACCGGTAAACTCGTCCGAGCAATGGCCATCGGAGGAGGATCGATAGGCTGGATTCTTGAACTCGAATCCGCGATCACTATCGACGGTAAGCCGGTGAATTCGATTTTAGTTAGTTATCGCAAAATCGAAGAATTGGAAAAACTGGAAAACGCACGTGTGAGCGTCACTGGTAAAATCGCCCACCGAAACGGAGTGGAGAAAGGTGAACACGTTGTCCTAGATGCTTCCTCGATAAAAGAAGCCAAAGCTACAACCCAACCAGCACTGGCGGAACCGGTTTCCATACGAAATATAGCTGTAACCGGTAAGCTCGTCCGAGCGATGGCCATCGGAGGAGAATCGACAGGCTGGATTCTTGAACTCGAATCCACAACCATTATTGACGGTAAGCAAGTGAATTCAATTCAAGTCAGTTATCGCAAAACAGAACAATTGGAAAAATTGGAAAACGCACGTGTGATGGTCACTGGCAAAATCACCCATCGACACGGGGTGGAGACGGGTGAGCACCTTGTCCTCGATATTTCTTCGATAAAAAAGAGCAAAGCTACAGCCTAACCAGCACCAGCGCAACCCGGGGCTTCCAAGGGCATATCGACGGCTAGCACGTTACACGGCCAAGTGCGGAGGAATCCGTCCGGAAAAAGATCCTTCGTGGAACTCCTTATAATGGGGCGCGAATAATTGCGCATAGCGTTTTTATCAGCTACTGCACTACACCCATGAATCTATGAGGCGGAGGTCGATGAATCGATTGAAAATGCCTGTGTGGTCCCTAGCAGGCGGGTTGATCATCCTGCAGATGATCCTGATTGCGATCATCGTTCATGGCGAGTCCCTCACCTTCGATGAGGGCGACCATATTTTCGCCGGTTACATGATGTGGCACAGCGGCGACTACGGTCTGAATCCCGAGCATCCGCCGCTGGTGAAGCTAGTGGCGACACTGCCTCTGATGCAGTAGAAGCTTTGGGTACCTCCGCTGCAACAGCGAATGTTCAAGACCGAGGCGTACCGGGATGGCCGTGATTTTCTGGAACATAATGATGGCGGCCCAGGGCATCGCCTGCTCTTCCGCATGCGCCTGGTAGCAGGTGTCTTTGCGGTGGGCCTCTCCGTGATGGTGTTTCTGATGGGGAGCACGCTCTTTAGCGAGTCCGCTGGCTTGCTTGCTTTGCTATTGGTGGTCTTCGAGCCCAATGTGTTGGCCAACGGTGATCTGGTCACGACCGATATGGGAGTCGCTTGCTTCTTTCTGGCCACAATCTATTGCTTCTACCGTTACGCAAGGCAGCCATCTGTGATTCGTCTGTTGCTGACCGGCTTGGCCGCCGGACTCACGCTGTCGGCCAAGCACAGCGGGATTTTGCTGGCTCCGATGCTGCTGGGATTCACGCTGGTAGAGATCGCTTGCGCCGAGCAGGGACGGCGCAAGCGGATGGCTGGGACACTATTTGGCGGATTTGCAGCCATCGTGGTCCTCGCGGTTGTGGTGCTCTGGGCTTTCTACGGTTTTCGCTATGCGGCCAGACCGGCAGGGCTGGTTATGAACCCGACGCTGAGCGAATACGCTGCGCCCCTCAAGGGGATGAACAGTTGGGTGATAGGACATCTCGCCAACTGGCGGTTGCTGCCAGAATCCTACCTGATGGGGATGACGGACATTCACTATGCAGCGCTGCAGTATCCCATCTTCCTGCTGGGGCATGACTATGCTCACGGTGTTTGGTGGTACTTTCCAGTTGCGCTGTCGATCAAGACCTCTCTGGGCCTGATCGGTCTGGTGGTTTTGGCCGGTATTGCGGTGATCAGCGGGCGGCTCACACAGAGAAGAGAATTGGCGTACCTGGTTGTGCCCGGAGCGATCTATCTTGGTGTAGCGATCCTGAGCGGTATGAACATCGGCACTCGCCATGTTCTGTTCCTGTATCCACTGGCCGCGTTACTGGGCGGAGCGGGTCTGGTTGCGCTCGCGCAGCATAGCCGCCGCTGGCTTTGGATCGGCGGAGGTTTGGTCGCCTTCCACGTCATCTCTGCCATGGCGATATTCCCGGCAGAGATGGCGTACGGCAACGAAGCCTGGAGTGGCACGGCGAACACGCACAAATACCTGAGCGACTCCAGCGTCGATTGGGCGCAGCAACTGCCGCACATCAAGCAATGGGTTGACGCCCATCCTGGCGAGGAATGCTGGTTGGCCTATTCCGCTTATCCGGATCTTCGTCCGCAAGCCTACGGCATTCCCTGCCACCCGCTGCCCACGGCCCATACGGGAGGAGAGATCTTGCCGACCGAGGTGCCAGAAACCATCCATGGCAACCTCCTGTTAAGCGCAGACGATCTGGAAGCCTGTGACTGGCCCAGCCGACCAGTTGAATGTCTTCGAGCGATTTCGGTGGATGCCGATGGCGGAGCAGATCGATCACAGTGTGTTTGTGTACCGTGGCGATTTCGATGTACATGAAGCGGCGGCGTTGGCAGCAGTCCTAAAGTCGAAGATCCTGCTCAGGGAGAATAAGCCCGCAGAGGCTTTGGTTGCGGCAAAGAAGGCTGCAGCGTTGCAGCCGGAGAATTTGCTGGCGCAGATGGCCCTGGGAGACGCTCTGACGGCATCAGGCCACAAAGACAGCGCACGAGCCGCCTATGAATCGGCGATGGCGGCGGCGCATCGATTGGAAGCCTACGCCCAGCCGCTCTATGTGCCGGATTTAGAGCAGAAGCTGCATCCATGACATCGCCATAACATAAGCCGTGAAGTTTTTCTTTACATCCGAAGTCGATAGGGAAGTTGGCCTAATTGCAGAACCTCCGTTACGTTCCAGAACGGGTCCTTTCGGAGGCTTTGCCAGTAGCCCGATGTCTTAAAGGCTATTTCGCCCAAGAAGAACTCCCTTAGCCGCGCAGTGGAACTCTTACCCGAGCGCAAAGAACGAGTCAGCAGCAACCCGGAATTTGTAACGCGAAGCCGCATAGGGCTCGGCGAAATGCCATGACCCGAAAAATCAACTCTTGCCAAGAGGGCAATGCGCTGATTGAGTGCATTGGCGATATGTCATCAACTGACGTGGCAATGGGGAGAATGCTCTGGTAGTTTCAGTAACCCCGTTTTTCGTGCGCTTGAACGCAAACCGTAAGGCAAAGTCCGTTCCTAGTGGTGGCATCCTTTGGCAGACAAATGGTGGGAAGAGACTTGGCGACAGTTATTATCGATGGCGTATCTGGCTGGTGACGATCAGATTGGCTCCTCGCCGTGATATTCAGCGTCAAAGAAGGCAACTCGACGCTAGGCAGCGATCGATCAAGAGTGAGGCGAGCGCCCGTGAATCAGAAACCGCGGTTTTTCGAAGGCATTGAGGTTCAATAGTCTTACCTCGGCCCTGTAGCAGCAAACCGGGATTGGTGGTGGTTGGATGCACGATCTTTTAAAACAGGCTGTTTCGCTTTCGTTCCTCGACAAGTGCGTTGCCGCAATTATCGGAATCCTCTGTATTCACGCCGTGTTTCGCGTGCTCGAACAAACGCTACCTCGGCGCTTTGGCCGAGCCGATGCACGTTATAAGGTTCGCAAATTCGTCGTCTTTTCCGGATACCTCTCGATTCTCCTTTTCCTTGCCATCCTCTTTGAGGATCGTTTAGGCCGCCTCAGCTTTGCCTTCGGCATAGCGGGTGCGGGTGTGGCAGTAGCCCTGCAGGACGTGCTTGCCAGCATTGCCGGCGCTTTCTCGATCGGTTTTTCAAAACTGTACGCCATGGGAGACAGAGTTCAGATCGGCGATACGCGAGGTGACGTGATCGACATCGGACTCCTGCGAACCACCTTGCTAGAAACGGGGAACTGGGTCAGCAGGGACTTGTATAACGGCCGCATCGTTCACATCCCCAACAGCGCCGTCTTGAAAGGGTCCGTTTTCAACTACTCGCAAGGATTCCATTTCATCTGGGACGAGATTAAGGTGTTATTTACAACCACCAGCGATTGCCAGCTTGCTAGGGAGATGCTTTTACGAGTAGCTAAGGAGGCGATCGGCGAGTATCTGGTCGAGGCGCAGACCTCCTGGAAAGCGATGAGTGACAACTATCAAAGCGCAAACCCTCGATTGGAACCTACCGTCGCACTTGCTGTAAATGCGGGATCGTTGGAATTCACCGTCAGTTACGTGGTGGACTATACGAAACGAATCGCCATGCAAGATCAGTTGTTCACAAAAATTGTAGAGGAAAGCGCGAATAGCAAGGGCCGGCTCCAATGGGCATCAACGCCAGGTACTACCGTAAGTCAGCCGGGAACTCCGGACGCGATCGACGAGCACCCGTCGTCTTCGACCCACGGAGCGGGGCATGCGGCAGATTCCCGTTAATACCCCGCCACTCGCGCTTGCCACCTCGCCGGCATGATCCAGGGTCAAGTCCTGCCTGTAAGAACAGCCCACGCCCGACAATCGATGGCAAACGAGGGAGCAAACCCCATGATGTCTAATCTGCAAGTCTTCACTGGATAACAGTCGACTCTGAAGCAATCCGCGATGCGCCTGAAATGTCACGTTTTCGGCAACTTCAATTCTCAGTTGTTGAGAACAGGCCAATGCGCGTTTCCAGAACCGGTCACCCTCGAAACACGCGTTGGCGTTTTTGCACAAACTGAGATTAAAAGAGCCAAGCCTAAACCTTATCAATCCCTGCAAGATGCATAGCCCCCTGCGGTTCCGGATTCGCCATGAACCATTTCCAAACGCTGCCACTGCGCAGATTCTCCGCGCTCAGCAGCGTCATGCCGACATCGAGGCCCAGGGTATCGGTGGAGAGCCAGCCGGTCAGGGGATTGAAGGCATCGGCGAAGCCGTACTTGCCCCATATCGTGTCGCCATACTTCTCCTTCATGGTGTGCATCGCCGGAATGCAAATGTCCGGTGTGATCATCAGCGAGCCGCCCGCGGCACAAGGAACCACGGTGCCGTCGACCTTCGAGTGCGTTGGTGGACCGCCCCATGCCGTGTATCCTCTCGGGCTTGAGGAACTCGTGATGCCCCAGATCGTGGGACTGTAGTCCGGGAATTCCTTGGACAGATCGGTATAACACCACTCGCGATGGGCACGCGTGGCCGTCTGGCAGTTCGCCCACCAGTCAACTCTGCTGCCCCGGTTCTCGCGGCGGCCGCGGAAGTCGAACCATGCGAAGGGATATTGATAAGTCCATAGAAGAGATGTCCCGATGTAATGATAGTTCGCGTAGGAGTTCGGATCGCGCTCCCACGCATACCACGCCTCCGGCGGAAGCGCATGCGTTGGAGATCCGATGCCGAGCAGATACATCGCCGCAAGCTGGCAATACTTGTCGTACCGGAATTTGATGAAACCCTCAGGCCGCCAGCCGTGCGACAGGAGCTTGCCATCGCCATTTGTCATCCAGAGGAAGTCGTACCGGCTGTAAAGCAGCGTCGCAAGATCGCGGATTTCATGGTCCTCATGGAAATACTGACGGCAAGTCAATGCAGCGGCAAGCAGCCAGATGCAATCGCTTGTCGAAACCTCTGCGTTCTTCCAGCGCTGACCGGTGTGTACGTCGATGAAGTGATAGAACCATCCATTGATGGCGAATACCTTGCCGCTGGTGTAACTGCGAAGCGCGCGGCGAACGCGATCTTTGGCCTGCTCGCGGGCAATCCACTTACGCTCTGCTCCGATGCAGAGAGCCGTAAGCGCAAACCCGGTGACACCGGTGCTTCCGCGTGACTCATCGCCCTTTTTTGCGTTGTCCGTTGAATCGCCATGGATAAGGTCTTTGCATATCCCTGTCTCAGGATCGACCGCTTCCCAGAAGTACTGGAAACAGCGCCGAGAAAGATCATCGAGGAGCGCATCGTCATGGTGCCAGGAGATGGCAAAGCTTCGACCGCAGATTGCGGCGGCGGTTACGCACGCCGCGCCTTCCAGAAATGTGCGGCGATCGACGAACGTCTTCAATGTATTCATATTTCTACCGAACGAAGTGATTGAAATCCCAAGAAGCAGTCAGATCAACGTGAGATGAATCCCGAGAGAGACTGATGCGGCAAAAAGTGCTAACACGCATTGATAGAGACGACCTCTAACGCTGTGCAATTGTCCGTATCGCATCCCGTTGTTCCCGGTTGACGTTCAAAATCGAAGCTAATTCCTCAGTGGCGCGCCTACAGAGCTTAGCGCAAATCGAGTGTTCAGGAAAACAGCCATCCAAACCGGTCATTCACAATGCAGTTCCGTGCCGGCTGACTGCTCTAAAGATTCGACCGTCCGTGACGTTGGCCACTGCCATCCATCTGTCAACGGCGCTCTTTACCCAGGCCGGCACCGGAACGGTGCGGACATGTCAACCCTTTCCGACAAGATCCACGATTGCCCAATGCCCCTGACGAATCTGGACGTCTTCCTTTCTAAGGGACACAGTTCTGCTCGGTCGGAGTCCGCATCCGAGCGGAAAGGAGATCATGTCCAGGTCACGCGTACAACGAAGGTTCTCACCATCTGATTTCTCAAGAAGTAAGCAAGCCTGATCGCGGTTGAGCCAGTTGCCGGCCCGAGTGCCCTGTTGCTTCACGCCTTTGACTCTCCTGATTCCGGCCGCTAGTTCTGGACTCAACAACCCCGAATCAGCCGCTTCGAAGGCGAGACGCCTGACTGCGGCGAGCCTCTGGTTGATTGGTGCGTGCCGCCAGGCCCAGAGACTCGAGATGCAGGCGAAATCTCAGGACCACGGTTCTGTTCAGAGCCAGGCGCGGTTCGGAACAGTACCAGGTGATGAATTGCTCCATTGCGAACCTGTAGTTCCGCCTCGAATTTGGTGAACTCAGGCTGTTGAGCACGGAGTTCTTGGCATGATCCAGATCAGGCAGACGAAGAACGATCTTGCGGCGAAGGGGCTTCTTATTCTTCTTGCGCATACGAGCGGCCTCAGCCGCTGGCATGCTTGAAGGGTACGTGCCGCGCGTTCCGACTGGTCAGGCAAGAATTGTCGGCGAGTGCGCAGGCGATTTGGCGCTTGTTGAGACGCACGTTCACCTGAAGCTGGAGTCAATGACCCGAAATGATCTTGCGGATACGTTTGTTGGATGGCGCGCTATGACGCCACGATGTTTCGATTAACTCATGCACATGGCGTGCGGAGACCTTGGATAGATCTATGCGAAGACCCATGAAAAATCTTCCCCGTTGCGCCAAATCTCCTCGTAAGCATTTGGAAGCTCGGCAGCAACAGTTTTTGCCCTTCCCTAGGAGGCTAACCGCGCTTTTGTATACAGCTTGATGGAGGTTCAGCGGCGGAGCAGACGATAGAGAGTTGTGCGCAGACTACCGGAGTCCACGCGCTCCCGTCAGACCTTTTACGGCTTCCGCATCTCGGGTCCCGGAACGGACATCATCCAGCCCACACCGAACTTGTCCGTGCACATGCCGAACATTGGAGACCAGAACGTCGGTGTTGGCGGCATCACCACATTGCCTCCCTCACTCAGTTCGCTGAAGATGCGCTGTACTTCATTCTCCTCCGGCATATCGATGGAGATCTCAAACCCTCCCATCGGCGCACTCGGCATCGACGGCGGGATGTCGCAACCCATTAGCAGCATGCTGCCCAGCGGCATCGACATGTGCATCACCAGGTCCTTCGCCCCCTCCGGCACGGGAGTGCCCGGAGGTGCTTCGCCGTAGGTCATCTTGAACTCGCTCTTGGTATTGAAGACCTTCTCATAAAACGCGAAGGCCTCGGTACACTTTCCACCCTCGAAGGTGAGGTGCACATTCGTCTTCATCATTCACTCTCCTGAACAGCCGTCAACGTTATATTCCAGAAGCACGGCGTCATGCGTGTTGCTCTTCCATGAGCACCCGAGCCATTCCCATAGCAGCAACTCCGACTTCCGATCTTAGTGCATCTGCGCTCAGTCACAATGAGCCTTTACGAAACTTTATGCAGCTTAACAAATCTTTATCGCATGCTCTGGGAGCAAGTGCTTGAATGAAATTACGAGCAGAAAGGAGCTGTTGTTATGAGCGAATCGGCTGTTGCTAGGGCTAACGTGCGGGGATGGCATGGGTGCTCTGGCTACCGATGGGGCCACTTTGGCGCCATCGGGCATGTGGCGCACGAATTGAATCTGGAGCAATGTGCAGAAGGAGCAGATTCGTTCGATGTGGCAAGCAGAACGTCCTGCCGTATCCGGGCTGCTTCAGGAATTCTCTGCGGAGATCGAAGAAATGGATCGAGCCGGCGCGCAAATGGCAATTCAGACGAAAGCAAAGTACAGGAGATTGCCACGCGGCAGGGCGTAACTTTGTTGAAGCTTCTGCTGGAGAAGGAACATTTCAAAACGAAGATCTACGCGTCGGTTTTGGATCCCGAACAGCGTACCAAGGCCGACAAGCTGCAGTCCCAATGGCATGAACGCCTGAATCATATCGGCAAGGGAATGGAATAGAGAGATGAAAATGAAACTTACTATGCTTTCTAAGTTGACGGTGGCCGGATTGATCGGCGTGGCGGTCGCGATTTGGACGCAATGGCTCTCCGGTGACCCCGCCTATACCAGGTTTCCCCCGGGGCCCGTTATCTTCATTGCTATAGTAGGGATCATTGTTCTGGGAGCACGCTGGTGGTGGACGCCATTGATTGGCGCGCTGATCGCGCTGCTGGTCACCTCTGGCTGGTTCGTTCGGCTACCCGCAGCAATTCTTCGCCTGACTCATCCCGGCTCGGTCGGCAAGTTCGCCGCCGGGATATGGATTGGTTCAATACTCCTAATCGTCGCGCTCGTGGTGACAGATGTCGCTGGTCTGGCCGCGACTGTCCAGAACTACCGGCGCAGTGGAAGCACGACTGATAGTGCAAAGATGGTCTGTCGTCTTTTCGGCGGAATATTTGTTCTGATGGGAATCATGGTGATCGTCGGCGGAGCCCACGTCGATAAATATCACAACCTCATGCATCTGATTTGGGGAGCTCTCGCGGTCGGCGCAAGCTTCCTGGGATTGACTATTTCAAAGCGCTTCTGCATTGGATCGGGCGTGTTCTATTTGGCACTGGCGATCCTCGGCCTGCTGATCGGAAATCCATCAATGAACAGAGCATGGTATCTTGGGCCAATGCTGTTAAACACCGGAGATCATATCTTTCACCTGGTGCTCGGCTCTCTCTTCCTGGGCGTGGGACTTGTCTCTGATCGGGAGTGGAGACCTCGCCATGTCCAGCTCTCCGGAAATTGAGTCTTGGTTTGTTGACATCAGGCCAATGCACTCATTGAGGACGGCACAGGCGACGGGTCCTCATAAACACGCTTGTCATCACTTGGCGCGCCTAGCAGCAACGTGACAATCAGTTCTCTGGTAAGCCGGTTTTACGGCCAAGTGAAAGAACAATTAGGAAACAGAAGCCGACTTTTCGTTACTAACCTGGGGTTCATATCGCCGGCGACTTCCCAGAAATGATTCGAAGCGCGATTCACCATCGCATCCTTGCACCTCTGGCTTGGTCGAGTGTGGCGATGAGCCACGCGCAGTTCAAGAGAATGCCTTGGTAGAAATCAAAAAACGGCGAAAGCAAAGCCAGCGAGATGCGATCGCGGTGCGCGACTGCATATAGAGTGCCTGACATTACGTTGGCGAGGCATGCAGCTGAGGCCCACGAGGTGAGACTCAGCAGATTGCCGCCGCCCAGCAGGTAGAGAAGCGAGCTCGCGAGCAGAACAAAATAAAGCGGGGGAAAACAGAAGAAGTCGAACAGGAACGCAGTGGCAATCCACGTCTTGATGCGCAGCGGCGACTGGTCTCCCCGCAGTGTCCTGCCGACAAACCAGAGCACCACCTGCATCGTGCCACGGTTCCAGCGATACCTCTGGTTCATTAGGGCCGCCAGTGTTGAAGGAGCTTTGGTATGCGCGATTGCGTGCGGTTCGTACTCCACCCTATATCCAAGAGCGAGCATCGACAGGGAGAGGTGAAAGTCTTCGGCGAAAGTAAGAGGCGAGAACGGCCCCGGGATCTCGTCATCCGCAAAGCCACCTCCTTTCTCGTTTTCTTCCTGCACGCGGTCGAGAGCCTCACGACGGAAGAGCCCGATGGGTCCGGGTACAACCATGACGGTTCCGGTAGCGCCTTGCGAGAGACGCAGCGCTCCGTTTGCGAGTACATACTCGAAGGCCTGAAACAGCCCCAACAGCGATTTCCGATTGCGTACACGGATCTGTCCGGAGACAGCGCCCACGCGCGGATCAAGCATGTGCCGTACCATCAGCCGGAGCGAGCCGGCTTCGATGCGCGAATCGGCGTCGATGCATAGAATCAGCTTTCCTTTTGCGTGCTTCAGGCCGAAGTTGTGAGCGCTCCATTTGCCACCGTTGGGCTTGGTGAAGACGCGGACATCGCACACCCCATGCTCGGAATAATGAGCTCCCGCAAACGGAAGAGCAAGGTCGTAAGTGTCATCTGTAGAACCATCGTCGACGAAGATCACCTCGTACGCCGGATAATCCAACTGCATCAGCGCACTCAGCGCATCCGTGACGCAGGCGGCTTCATTATAAGCCGGGGCGAGGATGGATACGAAGGGCAGGGATGAGTCGTCCTGCAATATGGGTCGTTGCTCTCCCCGCGCCATCTTCGCATAAGACAGGATGATGAGAATGCACCAGCGCAGTCCCATGAGACCCGCGAGCGCGCCGAGAAGATAGACGCTGAACGCGCCGAGGCTAGGACCCTGGAGATCGATTCGTTGACTGGCTTCGGACCACAGCTTGTAGGGCGTGTACAGGGCCAGAAAGCATCCGAAGCAAAAGGTGATCCAGAAGAGCCACGACGTCGATACGCTGGTGGGCAACAGGGTATCGCGCCGCGTGCCGGCACTCATTTGCTCACCGGGGCCGACGGCTGCTGCGTTCGCAGGTCTTCGTCGAGTTTAATGCCCAGCTGAAGGAACTCTTCCTGCTCCTGCGTCGAGTAAGACCAGGCCTCGGTCCAGTTCTGATCTGTTTCATCAGCGCCGGATCTGCGGGCAAACATGGCGCGCACTCGTGCGATGAGCCACGCGAGCATCGGCATGATGGAGAAGACCAATCCTGCCTGAGTGATGCGCTCGGTATAAAGCGGCGGCCGCCATTGCAGCGTAACCGGTATCGATCCCGACGAGAATGCCTTGAACTGCTCGGGAGGCAGATCACACGCGATCACGAGGTCGCTGCGGTCGGGGTATCCGGAAACA
>Ga0206903_10094_pt1 | contig 29004 bp, 29 predicted proteins | sample Alteio_BWOrgHeat_45_FD_152959 | JGI IMG/M metagenome (GOLD analysis project Ga0206903, IMG submission 152959) | Enriched cells from forest soil in Barre Woods Harvard Forest LTER site, Petersham, Massachusetts, United States -... | ecosystem: Environmental > Terrestrial > Soil > Temperate forest >... | reverse complement strand
TATCTTTTTACTTCATTGATATTCTGGAATTCCCTTTTTGTGGTCCCACCTTTTCCGTTTGCGCCAAGTATCGTCATAACTGAACAATATGCCTGCTTTGCAAGATACGCCAGTGGGTCTGCTTGAAAAATCGCACCAACGCCATGCGTTCCAAAAACAGCCGCGAAACCAGGTTTCAACATATTTTGATGGCCTATTGCTTCAGCAACGCTATCTACCTCAGTCGCGGAAGTGTTTACATCCACCCCAGCCTGCTGAAGGCAAGACATCAACTCACCACAACCACCACCTGGAATACCGCTTGCATAATTAAGCCCACGACTCTGCAAAATATCTGCAAGCAAATCGTAAAATGGCACCTTATCGCCAACTTTATACTTTGTTTTATATGTCATTATTCACCCCTCAAAAGTCCTATATTTTTACATTAATTTTCTAACAGATGCAATAACTTATTAACAAACCTTACGCCTTTCGCGGATGGTGGCGGCTACCTTTTCGAAAACCTCGTTGATATCCAGTCGGCTGGTATCAATGAAAATGGCGTCCAGCGCGGGAACCAGGGGAGCCACTTTGCGCTCGCTGTCGCGTTTATCGCGCTCTATTATGTCCTGTAATATTTGTGCTTCGGTGATGTCTTTTTTCGTGCGCTTCAACTGCTCAAACCGGCGACGGGCGCGAATTTCAGCGTCTGCGGTGATGTAGAATTTAAAATCTGCCTGCGGACATACTACGGTACCTATATCACGACCATCTAAAACCGCGCCTATCGGGCTTTTAGCGGTTCTGCGCTGGAGTTCCAGCAGCGCCCCGCGAACTTCAGGAATGGCGGAAACTATACTGGCTGCGCGGCCTACATCTTCAGTTTCAAGCTCCGGGCTGTTAAGGTTCGCCAGGTTTATGCTCTGCGCTATCTCTATAGCCATTTGAACCGGCTCTCTGTTATCAACTTTCGCCCGGTTCAGCAATTCCCAACCAACCAAGCGATAAAGCCGCCCGGTATCCATGTGCACCAGGCCGAATTCATCTGCCACACGCCGCGCTACGGTCCCCTTCCCGCTTGCCGCCGGGCCATCAATTGCTATCAACATCAGAATAATTCATTAAGTTAGGTGGACACATAACCCGATTAATGTATTATTTTCAAGTGTTAATGTTTTTTTAACTTTTTTATGCTAGAATAAAAAACAAAATTTCACGGGGGAGCACATTTGAGATTCGAAGACTACAGGCATTATCTATTCAACCCGGTTGAGCGCGCCTATGTAAAAGGCACCGCCGAAATGCTCTATGGCATTTTATCCACCAGGAACGCCAAGAGCTTTGCATCGAAAACTCCAAGATATCACGAACAGGCAAAACAGGAATTCGTAACCAGGTTTGTCGGCGGGCTTGAAAAGATACGCATGGGCAATGTGCAGATAGGAAATGATTGGCGCGAGTATAAAGGCAAAGGGCTTATAATCTCATCAGCCAATAATTTCCGCATCGCTACACCAGAAGAGAAAAAGAATACTAAAGTACTTGTGGCACTTGGGCTGCATTATCACGGCCCCAAATATGCCGCACGCGAATTACAAAGCATGGTAGATTGCGGCTTCATCGAAAAAATCTCAGATGCCACAGTATTTAATTATATCGAGGAACCAATTGATCGTAACCGCCTCTACACCAGCGCTTATCTTTCCGGCAATCTTGATGCAACCGGGCCAAGCTCAGAAAAAGTGCTGGCAGATTATATCATTCCAAAATTTATTGACGAACACGGAAATTATATAGATTCCAGCGAACCGCTTAGTCTGGTGGGGCATAGTACCGGCGGCGCATTCCACCACATTGTTGAGAATACTATCCGCGATGCATTTTTAATTAGCCCGGAAAAATATGGCCTAGCGAAATCCCATTCTTTGCGTATGGTTGAACACTTAATGAGCAAATTGAGCATCAGCAGTTTCGGCATTCAATTAGTCAATCCAGAGCCACAAGGCAACTGGCATGATATTGCAAAAACACCTTTTGCCAGTGCAGTTCACATTATGGGATCGTATGATATATTAAGCCCCAAAAACCCTGATTACATCGGCGCGGATATCTTGTTCAACAAACAGGCTTCGCACTTACTTCGTCCAACCGCCGCACTGGTAAATGATAAGTTTCCCAGGCTTTCACCGTTCAGTGCGCTGCATGACCCGCACGGACATAATCGCCTGATGGTCATAATGGAACCGGATTCCGTTCCGCTGGAAATAGGCCAATGGCTTAATGTTGGCGGGCATGTGTTTGGCGGGTTGCTGCAATCTGTGACCAGCAAAGATACAATGAATTATGCCGACGCAATTGGCGATCATATAAAAGATTCCATAAATAACGGCCCCGTCAATTGGGGTGAATATGGCAGGCGCGCGATGCGCTCTAATGTTTTTGACAGCAAGGCGCTTGCAACGATCGCCATAGATGAAATGGAGCGTGGCCCGATAAACCTGAGGGGCGAAGGTTATATCAAAGCACTCAAAACCGGCAGGGAGATAAATGCCTGGAGGGAGTTAGGCAAAAACCATGCGCTTTGTGAAAACGAGTGGATAAGGTGATTAAAAATTTGAATAAATATCTAACCGCATATATGTTTGTTTTAGTAAAACTTAAATAAAACCGTCATGAAAAAACTGCTTTTACTTTTTATCATAGCCATTGCCCCCGCTGCTTTTGCGCAAAACAAGGCAGATATCCCCTATACATTGCAACCGCGGACATTCTTTGAGAACCAGGTGAGCCTGCCGGTTCCAACCAGTTTCGCACCGGCTGAGGAAAGCCTGGTAAAAACCCTTTACCCGGATGAAAAGAACCGCCCGAAAATCATCCTGACCGACAAGACCGACCACCCCCTGCTCGCACTCAACATCGCCCCCAACACCGGCGACCGGGAAACCCTGGTGAAATTCTACCGCGACACGAAGAACGATCTGCGTGAAAAATATCCATCCCAGCAGTTCTTACGGTCAGATGTCATCCACGGTCGCACCCTTGCGGTGATAGAGGTGATATTGCCAAACAGTGCCGGGCAGAAGGTTTACAACATGATGGCCTTCAGCTATGTGGGCAAGAATTTCTTCTTCTTCAACTTCTCCTGCCCCGAGGAAGACATGCCTAAATGGCAGAATACCGCCCGCGAAATGGCAGAGAACATAAAGGTAATGCCGAGTAACCAATAATTTAAAAATATGCTGAACAAAAAAGAAAACTATAAGAGCACATTCAAGAACGAGCTCAAAGATCGTATAAACAAGGCTTGCGGGAGAGCCCTACGCGCAGACGGCGACCGCCTGGAATTTGACCTTGGGAATATCGAAATTGTAGAAGACCGCATATTCCTGCACTATAAAAAGATGGTCTCAGGCAAAGATCCGCAAGTGGATTATATCAGCAAAGCCTATAAAAATTTAGAACCTGAGGAAGTCGCCACGATAGCAAAAGATTTTATAATAAAATATGCTAAAGTGCCGGGATCCGGCGTTGCTTATACACTTTCACAGATCGCCGATGTGGTGGTCAAGACCAACATAACCACCCCCGTAATGGTAGCGATGGAGCAGAAAAAGAATTATGCCTCCACTTCAAAACCAAACTTCAGGAAACTTACTGAAAGCACTGAGGTCAGGGACTTCAGAACAAAACTGAACCAAAATGAAATGTTAGTGCTCAACACCCCTTTCGCCGCCTTTAAGGCCGGGCTCAAGGATAACGGGATACTGACCATCACCACACTGAAAAAGCTTGATTGCCCGCTGGATCTGCTGATGCTTATCCATGAACCAGGCTCATCTCCGGTTGCACATAATTTTAGCCTGAACGAAGATAGGCCCGAAGAAAGAACGCTTAAGATATCGCCAGACAGCAGGGTTAAAATGATGCTTAGATATAACGGGCCTTCAAGCGTTGATATCTCAAGCCATGTTTCATTAAAAACCGGACAGATCGTCGGCGCGACCACAAAATTACTTTTAAACCTTAGGGATAACAAGATAGGAGGGGTTGAAAAATACCCGCTAAGCGCAAGCGACCTTCGTTTTTTCCCCAGCCCTACCAGATCCCAAGAGATATAGAGGCAGGAATTATTTTTCCAGTTTCAACTGTTGAATATTAACACTACCGCTTGAAGGTGAAAGCTCGCCCGCACTGCTTTTGGTGATATCACCCGCCAGCTTTATGCGTCCATCCAATATCGCAGCGGTCAGGGGAGCATCAACACTGCCGCGCATACCATCATAAAAATCTGCCAGTTGCGGGTTATACTTACCCCCGAATTCTATTATTGAATTACCATGGGTGAAGGCGCAAAATATCTCAGCCGCAGTTATGCCAATAGGCCCGAGGCTGTAATGCGCCTTCCGGTTATGGAGTGTGAATTTATCATCATGCACCACCTCTAGAACAGCACCGAACATATGCCCCTGCAACGTAGACCTGCCGCCCTTGCACGCCTTGAAACTATATTCTCCCGGCGAAGTGCCTCCCAGATCGGAATAAACATCACCATTCTTCTGGGTAACAAAATTTTTGAACCGCGGCGTACCGTCTGCACATAATTCCATAGCGGTTCTCTCTATATCTTTTTTGGAAACCCCGTTGAACCTGGCCATGCTGTTTACAAAAGAAAAACCGAACCCCGGTGAGTTATAGGCCATCACTTCGGCCTTGCATCCCTTACTCAAGCCTATCTCGTTAGAGATATATCCACCTAGTGAATGGCCGAGTATGGTGGATATCTCACCATATTGTGCCTCGTTCTGCCGGTGGAATGTATATGCGGCTTCCATATCAATGGCGGCACCCGCAGCGCTCATATATACCGGAAGCATATCCGCGCGGAACTCACCTTCCTTACCCACCAGGTCTGCCCCGGCAAAAACCTCTTTGAGTTTTTTGGTTTTTTTATCCTGAAGCAATATCCCCCGCGCGCCCGACCTTTGATCATCAAGAAGCGAGATGATATCATACTGCCCCATCGCAGTTTCAAACGAACCATGCTCAATATCGGTGGAAAGGTTATAATTGTTCAATGTACATATCTGCCCATTCTTCAGGCCTATATAGATATTTTTGTGCTGATCGCTTATTTCCTTGTAAAGCTCCGGGGTTATCTCACCAATTGGGATTACAGGGCTTTTTTTATCCGGCGGAAGCTTGCTATAATCATCTGCCGACATTTCGCGGATGCAATAAACCAGGGTGATAGCATCAAAATTATCCTTGGCTGACTTTGTTATTTTACCAAGCTGCTCTTCGCTCGCCTCGATACGCATCGGCATTTTATGCCCCGCCTCATCACGACCCGGAACCCGTGCACCAAAATTATTCGCGAAATCTTTATGCGCATGCCGCCAGTAGCTCACCGCAGTACCGAGCCCCGTTGGCCTTAAACGGTTACCCAGCCGTTCGAAAAATTCCCCCAGGCGGGTTTTTTCTTCGTCATTTTCCGGCGGTAACTGCCTCTTTTCCGTTTCTTCGGTTCCAACCACCATTTTTAGCCCCAACTAAATTTAGACCCGGACTATACCATACCTAAAAAAAGCTAACAAGCAGTTTATGGCCTGATCTCGGCCAAAAAAAGACCCCGGGAGTTTTAATTCCGGGGTCTCCAACCTGAACTTAAGTTCTAGTTACTTTCGTGTTACTGTAAGGATCAGTAGCATGAAAAGTAGGATATCGGTCAGGGTTATTGTGCCGCTAAAGATCGTGCCAGGTATCAATTTAACTACCATTGGCAGGATGAATGAATGTATTAGCGTTATTACAACAACTAACAAAAGACCGACTACCATATAGTCAAAGAACTTTTTAACGTTCCAGTCTTTAAGTACATTTAACATATTCTTATCCTCCGTTTCACCCCCCAGTTCAGCTTCCCGGAATTGGGAAATTACTCTGTTTGGTGATATGTTCATATTATACCACGAATAGGGGTGGCTACCTAGCGATAAGTGAACATTTTTGAAAGAATTATTTTTACAGCACTATACTTATATATCAATATATTATATCAAATAATCGCCGCAATTTTAACTGTATTTTAGATGCTAAAATTTAAGCCAATTTTATTATTCGGGTAGTGCTGGATTATGGTGAAGTTATGTGTTATAATAGCGGGCTTTTTTTGGTAATTTAGAGCTATATTTTAATGCCGATGCACATAATTAAATATATCTAGATATCAAGACCCGCTGATCTTTTTTCCCCCACCAGAATATCGAGTGCCGAATCACATATAGCCCCGTATAGGTGTTTTGCCATAACCGCGGGATTCCCACCCCATCCAAGCTCTAAAAGAGCTAGTTTCGAGACTGCGGTAGTAAGGGCGGTTTTTACAGGATCTGATTCCGATTCAAATTTTACTATCTGATCATATCTGAGCAATGGGCCTGATGCATCCAGTTGAGCAGGAAATAATTCGGCCATCTTAAGCATATGCTTATAATCGGCACTATTATTTCTTTGGATTTTATCAGGAACTTCCCTATTTGCCCTGTCGATGATCGCCTGGGGTATCAAGGTCTTAAGTTTTTCAATATCTTCTCTATTAAAAATTATTGTCATACCACCTCTAACTAGAGCCCTTACCGGGCTTCATCTATGCTATGGTGCTCGTGGCCGGACTCGAACCGGCACGGGTATTGCTACCCAAGGGATTTTAAGTCCCTGGCGTCTACCAATTCCGCCACACGAGCTTGAGTGAGTAAACCAGCGGCCTTTAACTTCAACCGCCAGTAAATTGGTAATCTGGAATAGCAAATTGGCAAAATTGTGCAAGGGGAAATGTAGGAAATAGTTGCGGAGCTAAAGAAACTAAGGGATTGTTAAGTTAACTTAACTCAACTGGCGCTTGGAGAAGAACCATGCGGCAAGCCAGCCTATCACCAGCGCCAGCGCCACGCACATAACGCCGTAAAGAGCCGGGCTTTGCATCGCCATATCCTGCACATAGGCTTCCACTCCAACCTTTTCCACTATCACCGGCAGCGTTTGGTATGAATGCAGCAGGCCATCATTGAATAAATAAACATCAATATCATAAGTACCCTTGCTGATATTTTTCGGGAATTCTATGAAGCTGCGGAACAATGTTTCACCCCAGAAGGAAATATCGTAATCATCCTCGCGATAAAGCCCCTTGCCTTTCATCAGTTTTATTGATGAACGTTTCAGCTTGGCAAGTTTTTTGGGAGATACAGGATCGCCATATGAGATATCTATATTATCCAGCCCAACCTCAAGATTTTTCAGCAGCATATCATTCTGCACCGAGGTCAGCGGTTTCATCGAACTTACGGAATAATAGGAATAGAAATCATCAAGCTTGATATTCTCCACATTCGTCCAGATGCCAAGCACCCTGCCCTTGCGGCGCAATATCTGGTTCTCGCGCGGGCCGCGCACCACTATAACAATGTTCCCGGCATCGTTCCGGGCGCCGTAGACCAATAGGCTGATGCCTTTGAAATCATGGTCTATGTTTATCTTGCGCGGGTTGATGTCAACTATCATCGGCCTGGCCTGGGCAGAGCCGTTCAGGGAAAGTAAGAGCGATAAGCAGATGATTAAATAAAGAGATGACCGGATCAAGTATCTATTGATCCATTTATCTGTCTTTATCCGCCCATCTGATAACCTTATCACCTTCATCATTCCACCACCTTCTCGATAGTGTATATATCTTTCGGCTCGATCAGCAGGTTGGCGGCGAGCATCAGGCACAGGGTGAGTATCAGTATCGAAAGCAGGAAGCGGAGTTTTTCGGCGCGCACCTTCATGCCCATGCGGCTGCCTATCTGCGTGCCTATCACCCCGCCGAAAATGAGGATAAGCGACAACACAACATCAACACTCTGCGTATTCACCGCGTGGAGTATGGTAACCAGGCTGGTAATGAATATCATCTGGAAAAGCGAAGTTCCCACTACAATGTTAGACGGCATTTTGAGCAAATATATCATCGCCGGTATCAATACGAAGCCGCCACCGATACCCATCAGCGAAACCATTATACCCGCAACCAGCCCAACCACTAGCGGCAGGAAGGCGGAAATTTTCAATTTTGATTTCGGGAATTCGGTGACAAAAGGTAGTTTGCGTTTAGTGACGTAATGCTTGAGGCGGTTGAAGCCTATCTGCACCCTGGTTATGAGGCCGAGGTTAAGGAACTGCTCGCGGTTTATCTCTTTCATTTCGGCAGGCTCGGTGTTTTTGCCGCGTTTCTTTTTACCGAACATCAGCACGCTGCTTTCATAGAACATGAACCCGCCGATAGAACCCAGGAACAACACATAGATAAGCGAGATAACAAGATCTATCTGCCCCACAGATTTTAAAAGCGAGAATATCAGCACGCCCATATATGCGCCCACACAACCGCCGCCCATCAGGAACGCGCCCATTTTTATATCAACACTCCGCCTGTACCAGTGCGAAAAGAACCCGGTCACTGATGATGCAACTATCTGGTTAGATGAAGTTGCAACCGCAACTGAAGGCGGGATGCCGAGGAATATCAATATCGGCGTAACAATGAAACCGCCGCCAATGCCGAATAGTCCGGCCATCATCCCCCCCACCATGCCAACCAGCATCAACAGGAAGATGTTGATAGGAATCTCAGCTATGGGGAGGTAGATGGACATAAGTTCAGGTTAGAGGTTACAGGTCAGAGGTGAGAGGTACAGAGTTTAAAAATTTCGATCCTTCACCTGTACCCCCTCACCCCTCACCTTATTTAACTTTAAATTCAATTTTATCGCCGGGCTTAATATCATTTTCCTTAATGAACCCGCCATTAGTCTCAAGGACATATAGCGCCGGGTTAGCCGAATAGATTATTTCCTCACTAAGCGGCACTGCATTTTCCTTAACACCCAATATATTTTTTCCGGAATCAATGAACATCATATCAAGCGGGATGATGGTGTTCTTCATCCACATCTTGCGGCTTTCCTCATTATCATAGATGAACAGCATGCCGCTGTTTTTACCAAGTTTCTTAACGTCCATCAACCCCTGCGCGCGTTTTGAGATGTTATCTGCAATTTGAATATCGAGCATTACCGGCACCCCGCCGCTCTGCCTGAAGATGCTAAGCTCGCCCTTAGCAAAATCAGAGTTTTTTTTGAATGCCGTTTCATACGCCCTGTAACAAAGGAAAAGCGCCGCCACTATTAGGATGAGGAATGGATATTTCATGATCTGTCATCGATCTTTTTGGCGATCTTATCGAAAGACCAGGAATCGGTCTGGAACACTTCATAACCACCATCGGCATTCCTGTAGATCAGCACCGGAACCCTGGAGAACAATATTTTTTTCTCCGAGAAAAGATTCTGCACCAAAGATATATCAGCAGATTTCATGATAAGCGGTTTGAAAGCGAGGTTATTATAATTGTTGCTGAGCAGGGTGTTTATTTTTTTATTATCATCATCGAACGCGACCATAACATAATAAAGGCTTTTATCGCCCGCCGCCTTATGTTTTTCTATCATGTCGTTAATATCTTTTATGAACCCGCGGCAGTAAAAACAGCTGGAGTTGTAAAAGAATATCACCGCGCGCGACTTGCTTTTCTGCAAACTGGCGAACAAAGATTCAAACTTAGACTCGCTGACCTCAGTGGCCTTTATTTTAGGTTCAGCCTCCTTCTTTTTGAGCAGCAGGTCATATTCCATGTTAAAAATGGCGGAATTCAGGTAAGTTCCGGCGGTTGAGAATTTTATATCGGGCGGGATAACATTTGGCGCGAATATCCAGGCCCCAAGGGCGATCAAAATAATTATCAATATCCATTTAAACATGCGCGAACTTATATTATATTACCAGTTAAGATTCTATCAATAAGGCAAAAATGGCAAGCATAAAGTTAACAAGAATGAATGGTTTGGGTAATGATTTCCTCATCTATGATGCAAGGAAACAAGACCCCATTTCCAATTTCACCGAAGAACAGGTGATCCACCTTTCCTCACGCGCCAATAAACAGACCGGTGGCTGCGACCAGTTCATCGTGTTGAAAAATCCGCCGCACGAGGGCGCCAATGTTTTCATGCTCATCTATAACTCTGATGGCTCTGAGGTTCATGCCTGTGGCAATGCCAGCCGTTGCGTCACCGCACTTATCTCAAAGGAGATCGGCAAAGATTCCGTATCAATCGAAACCAAAGCCGGTCTTTTGAATGGAACTTTTTTCGACCCGGAAAGCGCCGCAGTGAATATGGGGGCCCCGGTATTTGAATGGAAAAAGATCCCATTAAGCAAAGATGTTGATATTAAAAATATACCCGTAGAGCTCGCCGGCTTCTCAAAACCATTCGCTGTTTCAATGGGCAACCCTCACATGGTATTCACCACCGATATGAACGTGGATAACCTTGATGTACCAGCCCTCGGCACGCCGCTTGAGCATCACGAACTTTTCCCGCAGCGCGTGAATGTAGGCTTTGCGCAGATCGTGGATAAACATAATATCAACTTGCGCGTCTTTGAGCGCGGCGCCGGGGAAACCCTAGCCTGCGGAACCGGAGCATGCGCGGCAGCCGTTGCAGCCATCACCCGCGGCCTATGCCAGTCGCCGGTAGATATCAGGACGCGCGGCGGCAACATGACGATAGAATGGAACGGCAACCACTCACCCGTAATAATGACCGGTGCCGCAGTGTTTGAAAAAGTGGTTGATGCGGATATTTAACGTACCAGCTAACTCGTGCATTTGCGAGGATGACGGCCTGTGGGTGGATCAAAAACGTTGCAAAACCGCCGCAGGCAACTTCATATCTCTGCCCAGTCCTTCACATTATCAAGTTTAGCCTTAAATCAATTTTAAATATTGATACTCTAAAATAAAATTCCACTCATGGAAAAAAGTTTAACGGAGAATGAAAATGGCAGAAACAATAGGCTCAGCTAAAATCACCATTACCATGGCAAACGGCGAAACCACCACCACGCCAGATATGCCGGTCTATAAAGGCACCCAGGGCCCGAACGTCATCGACATCCGCAACCTTTACAAGAATGCCAACGTTTTCACGCACGATCCTGGCTTCATGAGCACCTCATCCTGCGAATCAAAGATAACCTATATTGACGGTGATGCCGGAATTCTGCGTTACCGGGGCTATGATATCCGCGAACTCTGCAAACATTGCGATTACCTGGAAGTAGTGTTTTTGCTATTCTATGGCGACCTGCCAAATGAAAAGGAAAAAGAGAATTTTGTTCACCACATCACCCGTCACACCATGGCGCACGAACAGATCCGCAATCTCTACACCGGCTTTCCACGACGCTCTCACCCGATGGCGATTTTAGTTGGCGCGGTTGCCTCACTTTCCGCGTTCTATCACGATTCACTCGACATAACAGACCCTGAACAGCGTGAAACTGCGTCTATCCGTATGGTCGCAAAAATGCCAACGCTGACGGCAATGGCGCATAAATATTCCATCGGGCAACCTTATATCTACCCTGATAACTCACTTGGATTCGCTGAGAATTTTCTGCACATGATGTTCGCGGTTCCTTGTGAGAAATATAAAGTTTCCCCGGTACTTTCCCGCGCGCTGGAAAAAATATTGATCCTCCACGCTGACCATGAACAGAACGCCTCAACCTCCACCGTCCGCCTTGCAGGCAGCTCACAGGCTAATCCGTTTGCATGTATCGGCGCCGGTATATCCTCACTCTGGGGCCCGGCACATGGTGGGGCTAACGAGGAAGTTATCAACATGCTCAAGCAGATCGGCACGGTTGACCGCATCCCTGAATTCATAGCGAAAGCGAAAGACAAAAATTCCGGCTTCCGACTGATGGGCTTCGGCCATAGGGTTTACAAGAACTATGACCCGCGCGCAGCAGTTTTAAAATCATATTGCGACGAAGTTCTGGAAGAAGTAGGTATTAAAAACTCGCCCACCCTGCTTATCGCAAAAGAGCTTGAGCGCATCGCGCTGCAAGATGAATATTTCGTCACCCGCAAACTTTTCCCTAACGTAGATTTCTACTCAGGCATAATTTATGAGGCAATGGGTATTCCTGCGCAAATTTTCACCGGGCTTTTTGCAATGGCAAGAACTGCCGGCTGGGTAGCCCAATGGCAGGAAATGCTAGTCGACCCAGACCAGAAGATAGGTCGCCCTCGCCAGCTTTATACAGGCGAAGTTGGAAGAGCGGTGAAACCACTGGGAAAAAGATAGTTTACATGTGCACGGGCTTACAAGTTCATAAATGAAGTTGTAAATTCCGTGAACCCGTGAACTGTGAACTCGTGAACCAAACTTATGAACAAACCATACATATTAGTCGTTGAAGATGAAGAGGCGCTTTCGCTACTGGTGAAATATAACCTTGAGAAAGATGGTTTCGAAGTCGCCCAGGCGTTTGACGGACAGGAAGCGCTCGATATGGTGGAAAAACGCATTCCCGACCTTATAGTGCTCGATTGGATGCTACCCTCGCTTTCCGGAATTGAAGTATGCCGTGAATTGCGCTCGCTTGAATATACAAAAGCCCTGCCGGTGATAATGCTTACCGCCCGTTCACAGGAAACCGATAAACTGAAAGGCTTCTCCAGCGGCGCTGATGATTACATCACAAAACCATTCTCACCCAAAGAACTAGGCGCGCGCATCCGCAGTGTGCTAAAACGCGCTAATCCTGCACTACTTGAGGCTGAGGTTAGCTATGGTGGCATCCGCGCTGATAATAACCGCAAGGCGATCTTTGTCGGCCCCCGCAGGCTGGATCTTTCGCCGCTTGAATATAATTTACTGCATTACATGCTCTCCCGCCCCGCAAAAGTTCACAGCCGCGACATGCTGCTACGCAATGTTTGGGAAGGTAACGACGAAGTTGAGGAACGCACGGTAGATGTCTGCATCCGCCGCATCCGCGCCGAACTGGAAGTTGTCCAGCCTGGGCTTGAGGATCTGATAAAAACAGTTCGCGGCGAAGGTTATATTCTGGAAAAATAGTTCACAGCTCACTGGTTGACAAGTTCACAAGCAAAATAATAAACCCGCAACCCCTCTTACTACTGAGCTCTTAAACTGCCGAATACGCCTTCTTTCTCATCTGCTGGACCAGCGGTGAAATATAACGCATTCTTGTCGCCAAGGCTTTCGCCGTTACCGAATAAAATACCCCAGATCTTTTCTATTTTCAGAGGCTCACCTTTTTTATCGCGCAACACATCAACGAATTTCCTGCTATTTGCGTCAAAGGCAGAGATCAGCCCACTACCAAAATTCGCTACCAGAAGTTTGCCTGAAAGCGCGCCGAATTCTCCCGGGGCATAAGCTACGCCCCACGGAGCGCTGAGCTTGCCTGAATCAGGCCAGATAGCAACCAGCTTCCCGGCCTCGGTAAATTCTGCAAGGCGGCCGTTACCATCCTTATCAGTATCTTCCTCACCAGCGAATATCTCGCCTTTCTTGCATGTAGATTTTTTAATTTCTTCCTCCGGGCATTCCTTGGTTTTTGCATAAGATACAAAAATATGGCTCTCACCCTTAGGGGTTTTAAGCTGCTGTACGTTGAACGGCGCATATTCACCCGCATCAACTTTACCGTTCTTGTTGGTATCGAACGGTTGGTCAAAGCTTATAGGAAGTGGTTTGAATTTACCGTCATAAACCTTCACGCCTGGGCTCACCCCAAAATTGGCAGCATATAACGTATCATATTTTTCGTTAAGCGTGATGCCAAAGAATTGCGCACCAGCGGCAGATTCATCAATAACCCGCAGCGCATCTGGCGATCTGTCGAACTTGCCATCGGGTTTTTTGCGCTCTGTCCACGCGGATATCGTTCCCGCATCACTTGCGAAAATGAATTTCGCGGGAGCGGTTATCGGCTCAACATTTTTTATTTCCTGGGTGATGACGAAATTATCTTTGCTGTCACTGAACACCACACCGGTTGTAACATTATCATCAGCGCCACCGATCGGCACTTTTACATATTCAAGCTCGTTGGTGGTAAGCTTACGCAAACCTTCATCAGGCGAATTCGTAACATCGCCGATATATTCATAACTAACATCTTTGGCCGCAACCCAGAAATGCCCGCCAGCACCAGCCGGACGAATGGCGATTCCCCAGGCATTGATGAATTTATCCTCAACCTTATCAGCATTATATTTAGGCAGGTTGGCAACGAAATTATGCTGAACATAACTGTTCTTAGGCGCAGGAGTTTCAGCGGCTATAGCAGCAGCGCTGAAGCTGAGCGCGATCAATCCGAGGGATAGGAGTTTTTTATTGTTCATATAAGTTCCTTAAATTTTGGCTTAAGGAACTTATAGTGATAATGATTATCAATTACAAGGGTTTTAATTTACCGGGATGGAATAGCTCAGAGTAAGCGTTTCAGTTCCCGGGTTATCATTATATATTCCGGCGTTGGAGATATGGTCGAAAGCAAGGCCTATCCTGTGACCGCACTCAAGCTGGTATGCAACTTCCACCCCAGAACGGAATTCTACAGTACCACCTAGTTTTTTACTATCATCACCCGCAGCATAAGCACCGACTGCCGTACTTGGAATTATATAAAGCTGGTGCGGAAGTATATCGAACTCCCACTGGATGCCGCCGTAAGCATAACGGCCTTTATCGCTGTTGATAAAAGCACCCACAACCGGCCTTAGCCCGTAGCCGAAAGGTTTTTGCGCCAGCTGGCCGAAACGATATTCAAGGCCGAGCATGGAAGAGCCATTATCGTTCTGGTCAACATCGAACATACCAGCATTTACTGAGAGGTAACCGCTTTCGTCAGTGTCCTTCACATCACTCATAACGGTTTTTTGCGGCGAGGTTTTCACCACGGTATTTTTAGGCGCCATAGATGCAGGTGCAGTGGCTGCAAGCGATGCCGCACCAAACGCAGAGGTTGCAAATAAAGAGGTAGCAACAATAGACAGGATTTTTTTCATAGGTTTATTATTTTAGGTTAAAAACGAGTTATTTTCCAACATCCTTATAAAAATTCAACGTATATCGCCAGTTCAGCAGGTTTTTTATGACCTATTCTGTACGCCCTGTGCTTTTTTCTTACACAGCCTCACATACGAATCATTTTGCCCCACAAACAGGACAAAGAAACACCACAATAATTCTAGCACTTTGCCCTTGCTTTATGAGGCATTTGAGGCTATAAGCTGCGTTCCACATCATAAATAGCAAAATTGAAGGATATAAAATGGCAAAAGCAGCAAATTTAGGCTTCCCTAGAATGGGCGAATTCCGTGAACTTAAAAAGGCAGTTGAGTCTTTCTGGAAAGGCGACCTTACCGAACAACAATTGCAAGCAGAAGCTGCAAAGATCCGCAAAGAGAGCTGGACCAAGCAAAAGAACGCTGGCATCGAAATAATTCCTTCAAACGATTTCTCATTCTACGACCAGATGCTTGACCATACTGCCCTTTTCGGCGCAGTTCCTGCACGTTATAATTTCACAGCTGAAAATGTTGACCTTAAAACATACTTCGCAATGGCGCGTGGCTACCAGAAAGAAGGCCATGACGTTGTCGCAATGGAAATGACCAAATGGTTCGACACCAACTATCACTATCTGGTTCCTGAACTGAAAAAAGGCATGAACTTCAAACTTTCATCAACCAAGATCTTTGATGAATATTCTGAAGCAAAAGCTCTTGGGATTGAAACACGCCCTGTAATAATCGGGCCGGTAACTTACCTGAAAAACGGTAAATGCCGCGAGCATGATGTTAGCAATTTGAGCTTCCTTGACAGCCTGCTTCCGGTTTATGCTGAAATTCTTAAAAAGCTTGAAAGCCTTGGCTGTAAAGCTGTTCAAATTGATGAGCCTGTTCTTGCGCTTGACCTGAACGCTGAAGAAAAAGCAGCGTTCAAAAAAGCGTTTGATGCAATTGCAAAAGCAAGCAAACTTAATATCACTGTTGCCACTTACTTTGAAGGCCTGCGTGATAACACTGAGCTTGCATGCAGCCTTCCGGTTGCAGCACTTCACATTGACCTGGTGCGCGCGCCAAACCAACTTGATGAGGTTCTTGCAAAACTTCCAGCTGACAAAACACTTTCTATCGGTGTTGTTGATGGCAGGAATATCTGGAAAAATAACTTCGCAGCCTCAACCGTGTTCATCAACAAAGCGGTTAAGGCCCTTGGCTCTGAGCGCGTTGTGATAGCCCCTAGCTGCTCACTGCTTCACTCGCCAAACAATTTGAATAACGAGAAGAAGCTTGATGCTGAAACAAAATCTTGGCTGGCTTTTGCTACACAAAAACTTAGCGAAATTGCGGTTCTTACCAAGTTTGTAAATGAAGGTGCTGCTGCGGTTAACAAAGAATTATCTGAGAATGAAAAAGCTCAGGAAGCTCGCCGCACTTCAACCCGCATCCATAACCCGGCAGTTAAAGGTCGCGTTGCTGACTTCAAAGATAAAGACATGAACCGTAATTCTGGTTTCGATAAACGTATCGAAGCGCAGAACAAATTGTTCAACCTCCCTCCTCTACCAACCACAACCATCGGCTCTTTCCCTCAAACGGAAGATGTTCGCGCGGCTCGTGCGAAGTTCAAGAAAGGTGATCTTTCTCAGGCAGCTTATGACAGGTTCCTTGAAGAGAAAACTGAGGAAACCATCAAGATCCAGGAAGAGATCGGTATCGATGCTCTGGTTCATGGTGAATTTGAACGTAATGACATGGTGGAATATTTCGGTGAGCAGCTGCAAGGCTTCTTCTTCACTGAGAATGGCTGGGTACAATCATATGGCTCACGCTGTGTGAAACCTCCGGTTATCTTCGGTGACGTTTCCCGCCCTAGCCCTATGACAGTTCGCTGGAGTAAATTTGCCCAAAGCCTGACAAAACTTCCTGTAAAAGGAATGTTAACTGGCCCGGTAACTATCCTGCAATGGTCTTTCGTTCGTGATGACCAGCCACGCAGCGCAACCTGCAAACAAATTGCATTTGCCATCCGTGATGAGGTTAAAGACCTTGAGCAGGCTGGAATTAAAATGATCCAGATCGATGAACCGGCTATCCGTGAAGGCCTGCCTCTGCGTAATGCTGATAAAAAAGCATACCTGAAATGGGCAGTTGATTCATTCAAGATATCTTCATCTGGCATCGAGGACAACACGCAGATTCACACCCACATGTGCTATTCTGAGTTCAACGATATCATCCAGTCTATCGCTGACATGGATGCTGACGTTATCTCAATTGAAACCTCACGCTCTGCGATGGAGCTTCTTGAGGCTTTCGTTAACTTTAAATATCCTAACCAGATCGGGCCTGGCGTTTATGACATCCACAGCCCACGCGTTCCAAAAGCTTCAGAAATGGAGTTCTTATTGGATAAGGCGCTTGAGAACCTTAAGCCTGAGCAAGTTTGGGTTAACCCTGACTGCGGCCTTAAAACCCGCGGCTGGACAGAAACCAAAGCTGCCCTTGTTGAAATGGTTCGCGCAACTAAAAACGAACGCGCAAAACTACAAGGCAACAAAAAAGCAGCTAACGCTTAATAGGCTGCTTTATGCTACCAACGAAAAGGCCACCAAAAACGGTGGCCTTTTTTATTTACCGCCTATCTGAGCGGCCTGAGTATGCTTGTTAAACTCATAATATTTTGCGCGGGTGAATTCATCTTTATGTGTCGGCTCATAACCTTTTTTAAAATCCTTTAAGTAATCAGCATTGTACATATCTTCTGTAGGATATAAAAAACATTTAACGTCACGGCTAACTACATCACCACCCTTTCTTGGAAACACGACATAATCCCTAGCTTTATAAAGTGTTATTTCCAGCATATCTGTTACCGAAGAAGTGCCGTGCTGAGGAAAATAATTGGAAACTATCATGTTGTATCTTGCCTTAGCAACTGAAGAACGTATTTTTTCGGGGTCATTTGAAGTAAGCGCGGTCCTCATATATCCACCAACTTTTTCTCTGACATCTTTCCTGTCAAGTTCGCAATTTTCATCTATGTTAACTGTATAATTATCAGGATATTTAACCGTTACCAAACAATCGCCATCCATATTAAGATCCGACCTTATACCAGGGTCATCATACATAATGACTTTTACCTTCATGTTAAAAAAAGCATATTCAAGTTTTGTAAGGGTGTCTTTGCCTTTTAGAGTCAGTGAACATCCCTCAACGCCCGTTTCTTTTGTGATTTTTCCATTTTCGATCAGAATATTTGAAACTTTTTCATATCGCTCCCTATCCAAGGCACACATATGCTCAACTTTGCGCTGGTGGGCGTATGGCAACTCTTCGCGTATATAAAATTCCGGTGCATTTTTTACTATCTCTCGCTCATCCTTAACACGTTTTATCCTAGCCAACAATCTTCCTAACTCCATATCCTTCTGCCCTATATCCTTGGCTATCCTGTTTCTTGCAGGCCGCAGCCTGTCCATAACTATATGATTAAATAATTCTTCATCGCTAAGTTTCAGCAGGTCTTTGTCATTTTTTATTTCGCCAGCTAGGGCGCAAACCTCCCTATAGCAGGAATTCGTCCATTTTTCCTGGTCATGAACCTTGGTTCTATCGCTTCTGCCATTATTTTTGAAAAAAAGCTTTTCAGCTTTTTCGATAAAATTTTTCATATCCATTACAAAAAAGTTAATGATATGAATAGATTATAACACAAAAAGGTTAATAAACCGTTAAGCGGGGTGGCTTTTAAGATATTGAAATTATTGATGATCTTCTATCTGGGCGTGGATCTTGGCTTCGGTTTCGTAGATATCAAGTTTTGACCTCAGGTTCTCGGCCTGTTTTTTTACCTCGCGGGTCTTGATGGATTTTCGTAGGGATCTTGCGGTATATAGGAAATAACCTATCAGCATCCCCACCACCACACTCAGCAAAATTATAATGAATAACGGCGTTTGCAGCTCAAGCAGCAACGGAACTTCCACCGTGACCGCAGTGAAATTGCTCATGCAGAACCATACGCTGTATGCGAGGAGGATGAGGAAGATTAGGAGTTTTATAATACGCATAAGATTTTTATAATAACTGACTCCCCTGCGAAGGCAGGGGTCCAGCTGTCAACAAAACCGACTATTGTAATTGGAGCCACTGGACCCCTGCCTTCGCAGGGGAGTCAGAGTTTTTGTTTAAGAACTGTGGTTAAAATTATATCTAACTAAACTTAACTAAAATTACGCGGTTTTCTTGCCGCCGTTGATGCGTTCCTTAAGCTGGCGACCAGCGCGGAAATAAACAGCATTGCGGTTTCCAACAGAAACTTTTTCACCAGTACGTGGGTTGCGCGCAAGGCGGGCTTTACGCTGGCGAAGTGAGAATGTACCAAAACCGCGGATCTCAACGCGGCCACCTTTTTGCAGGCTTTCTGCAAGCTGGTTGAAGAATATATCAACCAATGAAGCAACTTCTTTAAGCTGCAATTGCGGGTGTTTTTCTTTCAGGATATTTATAAGTTCAGATTTGGTCATTTTTTCCTCGTTTCTATCTATTTGATACAGTTACTATAAATTTAATTTCGTTAGAGTAATAAACCCCTAAAACCAAAATTTCTATTAAAAAAAGCATCCATCTTTAAATTTTTTGCTATCGAGCCAAGCAACTCCTCCAAAGGTGGTTTAGGGCGGCTTAGTTCGATCTCGTTTATCTCAAGGCCTTTTGCGATTTTTTTGTTGTCTACAAGCCAGTTATAGGCGTCTTCCTCGTTACCTATCTGGTCTACCAGTTTATTTTGCAGTGCCGCCTGCCCGGAGAAAACACGGCCATCTGCAAGCTTTTGCGCATCTGCCAGTGGAATGTGGCGCTCTTTTGCAACGGTTGCGACAAAGAATTTATAAAAATCGAGCATCATATCATGCAGCACGGCAAAAGCCTGCTCGTTACGCGGCTCGAACGGATCTGGCGAACCTTTGAGCGGCGAGGTTTTTATGTAATCCATGCGAACTCCGATTTTTTCGCCCAGGTCGCGAGCGTTAGGAATTTCCATTATCACCCCGATAGAACCGGTGATGGTGCCCTGATGAGCATATATCCGCTCAGCCGCAACCGAAATTAAATATGCCGCAGATGCCGCGAGGGAATCCATTACAACCACAGTTGGTTTTTTAGCGCCAAGGTCTTTAAGGGCGCGGAATAATTCCTCACCACCAACAGCAGTGCCACCCGGGCTGTTGACCTCAATGATCACCGCTTTAATTTTTTTGTCATCAGCGATATCTTTTATAATATCAAGCCTGTCCTGGTCTTCAGAAATAACATCGTCAATTTTTATGCGGGCTACATATGGCTTGGTAAGAAACCCCACACCCTTATTACTGAAAACCACGGCCACCGCTATGATGAGGCCAAGGAACACGATCAGCCGCCAAGTTGCAACCTGCGAGCGTAATTTTGAACGTTCAACTAATGTATCTGGATTTAACATGATGCTTGTTATAATAAGTTTGTTGTATACTTCAACTACTATTAGTAATTTGGCGATGATGTCCATAGATGAAAAAATATTGAACGAGGAATTTGCCGCAATCCTGCTCACCTCAAAAAAAACCAGCTACACTGCCGGGCATAGTTATGCGTTCTCGGGAATAGAGCATACCATAAGCGGCCTGAACTTCGCCGAGCTGCGCACTAACCTGAAAAAAAGCGGCAATTGGGTGGGCTATTTCGGCTATGACATGAAAAATGACATTGAGAATTTAAGCGAGGATGAGGATCTTTTTATCCAGACACCGAAATCATGGTTCGGGCAATTCACAGAAAAAAGATTGCTCAGTGAAAATAATTTTGCACCATCAAATTACAGGGTACCGGATATCGCCTATGTAAAAAGCAATATGAGCAAGGCGGAATATCTCGCTGATGTCGGGAAGATACGCGAATATATCGCACGAGGCGATATCTACCAAGCCAATTTAACACGAAAATTTTATGGAGAATTCGCAGAAGAGATACGTCCGCTGGAAATATTCAAACACCTGAATGCAATAAGCCCAGCCCCTTACAGCGCGTTCCTGAAGATCCGCGACATGTATATAATCTCCACCAGCCCAGAACTTTTTATCCGCGTGGATGAAAATGGCGAAGCGGTCACCTGCCCTATCAAAGGCTCCGCAGCCAAAGGAAACAGCGCTGAACTTTCGGAAAGCAAAAAAGATATTTCCGAGAACCTGATGATAACAGACCTGATGCGCAACGACTTTTCCAAAAGCTGCAAACCAGGAAGTGTGAAGGTTAAAGACCTGTTCGAGGTGAGTGAATTCCAAACCATCGCCCACATGTTCTCAACCGTTACCGGCCAGCTCAAGCCAGGAGAAAGCGGGTTCGACCTGATAAAGAACTGCTTCCCGCCGGGCTCAATGACCGGCGCCCCGAAGATCCGCGCGATGCAGATATGCAGCGAACTGGAAAGACATAAACGCGGAATTTACAGCGGCGTACTTGGCTATTTCGCTCCACATGGTGATAATGGCATCAGCCCGTGCGAATTTTCCGTGGTGATACGCACACTTATAATCAAGGGAAATAAATTCGAATTCCAGGTAGGCGGCGGAATAACTTACGACTCAGACCCCGAAAAAGAATGGGCGGAAACCATGATGAAAGCCAAGCCGATAGCCGATGCACTTGGTGTTTATGCGGAAGTGGAGAGGTTGTAGTTAATTAATCAAGTACGTGTGAACGCTCATATTCAGGATGGCACTTAGAAAACTGGGTATTTATTGATGCAACCGTTGCAGCTATACTTTTGTGAATGTTAGATAATTCAGGCTGGTTCCTTTTGTTACCGCCAGGATGTGCAAAATGCACTTTGAAATCCAAGGAGTTTACATACTTATCGCCCTTTTCATTACATATTTTATGTAGCTCGGTGTTTATTGAACCCCTTGTCAGATATGGAGTACTATCAGATGCCTTAACTATTTCTTCTGATTTAATTTCTACTGAATTATGTACTTTAGCTGAGCCCCCGGCTTTGTACTGCACTATTTTATACTCTTTCTCTTTTTCTATGGCATTGTTAACTATTTCCAGTGCAGTAGACCTCAGCCTGTATTCTGGCGTTCTATATAAGTTATCCAACTTTGTATTTTTTAATATCTCAACATCTTTATCAGCACCATAATTCTGCCCGCCTGCCTTTATTTTCATAGTCAGTAATTCTTGATCAAGATTTTTAGCTAATTGCGCAAGCTCATCACCATGCAGAACCTCTGTTTCTTTTACCAGCGCATTATGCTCTTGAAGGAGTTCAGTTTTAAGCTTTAAAGGAGCGGTATTCTTCATTTTATGAAGAATATCATTTTTTGCATCTTCAAGCCGCCCGTTATACATTGGATAAATTGCAGATTCCTGACTTGAAAGAAGCGTTGCGTCAAATAGGTCTAACATAGGCTTGGCCATTCCTTGGAATATAGAACCATTTGATTTATATTTTTTCTCCCCGGAATTTATCGTATTAAGTATGTATTTTTCAACATCAGCTCGGGTTAAATATTCTCCGGAATGCTCTTTTACTTCAGCCAACACATTATTCGCGATCACAAAATGTGGATGCCCATCAAGTTTGCTTTTATCAGCAACAGTAAATTCAGTCTTGTCCGGCCCAAAAATAGCAATCTGAGCTTTATCCAACAAAGCCTCCAGGGCATTAGAAAATTTTTCTATAGAATCCCTACCCATAACCGCACTGTCACCAAGCGATAGGTTTTTATAAAAGTTGGTATTTTTAAGAGTCCAAGGAGCAAACATAGCTAAAAATATTAAATTTATGGATTATTATAACACAGAAAGGTTAACAAATGGTTAACAAAAAGTAAATAAAAAAATGTAGTGTTATGTACTTTAAATCAATTACTTAGGCGACCCAAGTGGATTATTTGCCATCTTACTCCTTCACATTCACCGTAAACTGGCCTTTATATGCCTTGGTGAGTGCGGTGAACTGGTGGTATATGGAAAGCCATGCATCGGCACATTCCTGCTCTGTGGTCCTGGTTTCTTCCGTGGTGTGGATCAGGCCCTTTATCCCGCCGTTCCTTGGCGCGGTTGCTATATGGAAAATCTCCTCACCGGAAAATTCCCTACCGGTTATCTCTTTGCATGTCTTCAGCAGATGGGAATTAATATCTTCCCAGAAAAGTTGCGGCGCAGGTTTTTTACCAATATTGTCGTTTATATATTTCCCAAGAAATATTTTTGCTGAATTTGGAACAAGGTACCCCGGACTTTTCCTCATGTTATGAAGCTTCTCCTCGGAAGCATGCTGGCCAAGCGAGATAAGCCTGCTTATCGCCATGAAATTCACATCATCGATTAATTCCTGTGCCGTTTCAAGGCTGATGCCATTAGGGTTGCTCTCGAATTTCGCCGGAACCATCACCGGCGTTGCAGAGCCGTGCAATATATTGGTGCTCTTCGGCATGTGATAGGTGAACAGCTGGTTTATATAAGTGATCGCCTCTGCGCTGTTCTTCTGCTGTGGCGCAGAAAGGACGGAAGGTATCTTCCTTTTGAAAAATGTATATAGGTGGTAATCCTCCGGCGATATCTTTTCGCCGCTTATTTCCCCAACGGTAATGAACATATGCTCGTTCATATCTCTACGGCAAAGGGTTTGCGGCTCATCTTTATCTTTCTGCTGTTCGACATGACTGGTTATGAATTCAAGTGCGGACTCTGTTATTTTCAGTTGCGTCTCAAATCTCGTTTTTATTATCGGGCCGATCTGGGAAGCGGGATTGAGCGCTTTTTTTAGGTTATCCCGTATTTCGGTGATATCTTGCATCATGCTTTTTGCGCGCGCAATATCCAGAACCTGCTCTTCTATGCCTACATAGCTCATGAAATCAGAGCCCTTGATGTTGGTATGGCCTGGAATGTAAGGCCCGTACTTATCATATTCGTTTTCAGTAGTATTATCTTGAGCAGGCATACAATCTATGGTTGTTTAAAAAAACGCTCATACATAAATTGTATCGCATAAAAAACCCATAAGGAAGCCACCTTGGCAGATATATTTTCACTTATTTTAAAAAAGAGGTGTTGCCCGAACACACGCCCTGACAAAAATGGTTCAGAGTGAGGCGGCAATTGTAAGCTAAAATATCAGCCACCAGGTTTTTCAGAAAGATATTGCTCTTTGCCTTTCACGGTTTTCCAGTCATCGGCATCAGGCAGCGGGCCTTTAGATTCATTGATATTCGGCCAGATGGCGGCATAGCGGCGATTAATATCTATCCATTTCGCCAGCTCGGCAGATTCCGGCTTGATAGCCTCTATCGGGCATTCCGGCTCACACACCCCGCAATCTATGCATTCATCGGGGTTGATGACCAGCATGTTCTCCCCCTCATAGAAACAGTCAACCGGGCAGACATCCACACAATCTGTGAGTTTGCACTTGATGCATTCTTCTGTAACGATGTAGGTCATTGTTTTTAGTTGCTGGTTATCAGTGGCTAGTAGCTAGTGGAAAAGCACCGTCTTGTCAAGGGTTTGAAGGATTGTTGCAATAGGAATAAATTTATGGTAGAATGGCCAAAACCAATAAACAGGGGATTTATGACACTTGGGAATGCTGATCTAAGACTTGATGCTTTGGTTGAACGAGCCAAAGGGCATATTATAGAGGTCACCGGTACTAGCGTATATAAAGAAGGTGAAGGCTCGATCTATTTCGATAAAATGATGCATGAAAAACACTATTTCAAACCTGAGCCTGGAAATTATGCGATCCAGAAAGGCCTGTTAATTGCCTCAGGGGAAAAGCGAACTTATATAGGAATAGCTATTCCGGAATTAATCGATAAATTAAAGGCCTATGATGGGGCTAGTACTAACAAGAAAATTAATTTCTCAGAGGTTAAGGTTCCAGAAAAGAAGAACATACCTCTTACCCAAGGCGAACGCTCTGACAGAAAAGAAATAACTGATTTCCTGAAAAAGAATTTTCTTATTACACCAGGAAGCGTAAGGGTTGCGGGTCTAAAATCAGAGCACTTATCAACAAGACTTGTATAGGCATGTTAAGCTTCACAGAGAAAGCGAAGATAGGGAATAACAATGCACTTTTCCTTATCACTGGCATCAATGCGGAAAAATTAGCGTTCTGCGCCCTTGTCGAACTGGATAAAAAAGGCATGGGGCTTCTGGAGAATGATATTAAAACAAACAGCCAAAGATTCGTCCATGATTATGGAAAAGTTATGCTGTTTGAGTTCAGCAGCCCGGAAGAAGAAAATACAAAGAAAAAGATAGACGATATCTGCAAACAATATTCCTAGTATCCCACGCAGTATTTACTTCAACAACATCTGCAATTGCGAAACGTGAACCAGTTCCTCGTGCTCTATCGGTGATTTCTCGGAAAGTTTTGGGGTTACGGCGTTTGTGAAGCCGAGTTTTTTGGCTTCCTTCAAACGCGGAACCGATTGGGATACCGGGCGGATCTCGCCGCTTAAGCCCACTTCACCGAAATAAACTGTATTCGCAGGGATCACTTTTGATTCCACGGCCGAGATTATCGCCGCCGCAACGGCAAGGTCTGCCGCGGGCTCGGTGAGTTTTATCCCGCCGGCAACATTTAAATAAATTTCCTTATCATATAATTTCACCCCGCAGCGCGTTTGCAGAACCGCGATTATCATCGCCAGCCGGTTGGCATCCCACCCCACCACAGCGCGACGAGGCGTTGGGATGAATGACGGCGAAACGAGAGCCTGAATCTCCACCAGGATAGACCGCGTTCCCTCAAGTCCGGCATATATCACCGAGCCTGAAACATTGTTGCTCTTACCGGAAATAAAGAATGATGATGGGTTCTTCACCTCAACCAACCCTTTTTCCTGCATCTCGAAAACACCAATTTCATTAGCGGGCCCAAAGCGGTTCTTCACCGCGCGCAGAATGCGGAAATTATAGCCTTTCTCGCCCTCAAAATATAACACCGTATCAACCATATGCTCCAGCACACGCGGCCCTGCTATCTGCCCATCTTTAGTGACGTGACCGACCAACACCAGGCAAAAACCCTGTGATTTTGCGGCGTTGATAAGCTCATGCGCTGAAAACCGCACCTGCGAAACTGTGCCTGGAGATGACTCTACCGAAGGCACGAACATGGTCTGGATGGAATCTATTATCACCACTTTTGGTTTTGAAATACGAAGTGCAGCGATTATATCATCAACATTAGTGGCACTCGCCAGCTCAACCTCCGCAGAATCCAGCCCTAATCGCTTCGCCCGCAGACTCACCTGCCCCACCGATTCCTCGCCAGTTATGTAAAGGCATTTATGCCCCTGAGTGGCAATTTGCGCCACCATTTGCAGCAATATCGTTGATTTGCCGATCCCCGGATCACCGCCCACCAGCGTTGCCGAACCCGTCACCAGCCCGCCGCCTAGCACCCGGTTGAGCTCCTCTATACTGGTATCAAGCCGTTTTAAATTTTCTTCCGCTGAGGCCAGTGAATGGAACTCTATCTTTTTTGATGAGCTTTTCGCCCCTTTTGAAATGGAAAAAACCTGGGATACAGGCTCTTCGGATATACTGCCCCATACATTGCACGAATCGCACTTACCCGCCCACTTCGAGGTCACCGCCCCGCAGGAGTTACATACATATTGCGCTTGTGTTTTGGCCATGAAATAGTTGCTATGGTTGAGAGGGGAGTTTAGTAAAATTTAAAAAAACTCGCAATGTTTAAATATTGAAAAAACCCCCGATTTTATGTATCATAGCGGTATTATGATAGAACAAACTGAAACAAAACCATATTCGCGCGAGCTTTCCGAATTTGAATCTATCGGCAGGGAAAATAACAGGAACTTCAACCTGCTTTTACGCGTGGTGGAAAGTGATATCCCCGCTAGAGGGAAACATAAAATGATCGCAGAGATAGTTCCCAATAAGGAGTTTTTTAATGACACCTATTCTCTCGCCGAACCTGTAGCAGTTAATTTTAGCATCTACCCGAAAAAGAGCAGCCCCGGTGAGAAAAACTTGGGCCATTCAGCCAAGTTTGAATTCACCCAAAATAAAGAAGGCAGGATATTCGCTACCCAATTCCTAAATTTTACAGAAGCACGAGGTATTGATATCAAAGATTTTGTTGTAAAAGCAAAGATCACCACCGACCTGGGCGAAACCCTAAATATAAACTCAAAGATCGATATGAGCCTCTTCATCCCGAAAGCACCGCCTTCCGCTGAAAAAAAACTAACCAAATTAAAGCCATTACGAACAGCGGCAGACTCTGAAATAAAAGAATATTTCGGGAATATAGAAGGGGTTGTGAGCGGCAAGAAGTTCTTAGGCAATTAATTTTTTGATATCAACCGTAACAGCTTCTATCTGCTTAGTACCATCAATGGCGGAAAGCAGGTTCTTACCTTTATAATATGGCAGAACCGGCGCAGTCTGTTTCCAGTAGGTTTCAAGGCGCTTGCCAAAAACCTCAGGGTTATCATCAGGGCGCGGAACCTCACCTTTGGCAAGCGCTTCATTGGCACGTTTAACCACGCGGCCTTTCAGCGCCTCATCAGGAACCTTTATCTCAATAACGATATCAATTTTTTTGCCCTTGGCGGCAAGCATTTTATCAAGCACCTCAGCCTGCGCAACCGTGCGTGGAAAGCCATCAAGCATAAAACCATTGGCACAATCTGCCTGATTTATGCGCTCGTCTATCATGCCGATTATTATATCATCAGAAACAAGGCCGCCTTCTTTCATTATTTTTTCAGCCTGTACACCGAGCGGTGTTTTTGCTGCAACGGCAGCACGGAGCATATCCCCGGTTGAAAGCTGCGGGATGCCCAGCGATTCTTTCAGAATTCCTGCCTGTGTACCTTTTCCGGCTCCTGGAGGGCCAAATAGAATGATGTTCATATCTATCTCCTTCTGCGGGTGCCTTTCATGTTAGTTTTCTTCAAAAGCTATCACTTCTGCTTCTCTTAAAGAAGCTGGCTTAGTTAAAGGCCGTCTTGATGGCGTTAAGCTTCTTGGTTTTGGTGAGATCAAAGCTAAAGTTGATATCCAGGTTGAAAAAGCTTCGGCTTCTGCAATCAAATTGGTTGAGAAAGCTGGTGGTAAAGTAACAATTTCAGTTGCTACAAAAGAAAAGAACACTGGTGAAGCTAGAAAGGCTGAGATTGCTGAAAAAGCTGCGAAAGCTGCTCCAAAAGCGAAGGCTGAAAAGCCTGCTAAACCTGCAAAAGCCTTCCAGAAAGAAGAAAAAGCGGCGGATAAAAAAGCGGCCACGAAGAAAAAAGAAACCAAATAGGTTACAGGTGAGAGGTTACAGGTGACAGGTTGTTACCGTATCTCTCTTGTACCTCTAACCCCTAACCTCTAACCCCTGACCTCCTTATGTCTTCCTCGTTTGAAAAAATGGCGTCAAACATTAACTTTGCTGCTATCGGCAAGGCGGAGGAACTCAAAAAAAGGATCTGGTTTGTTCTGGGTGCGTTATTAGTTTACCGCCTCGGCACTTATATCCCTCTTCCTGGTATTGACCCGCGTGTTATCTCTAAGCTTGCCTCACAACATTCTGGTGGTTTGTTAGACCTGTTCAATATGTTCTCCGGCGGTGCGCTTCACCGTATGACGATATTCGCGCTTAACGTTATGCCATACATCACCGTTTCCATCGTGATGCAACTTTTAACCTTCATGTACCCGGCACTTACCCAGCTCCGCAAGGAAGGTGGCGAGGCAGGGCGCCGCAAGATTCAGCAATATACACGGATAGGCGCTGTGTTCATGGCGGCATTCCAAGGCGTTGGGATAGCAACTTACCTGCTTTCAATAAACATCCAGGGGCAGAACGCGGTTGTTATTGATAACCATTCATTCTTCATTGCAACCACTGTTGTGTCGTTGGTTGGTGGAACAATTTTTCTGATGTGGTTGGGTGAGCAAATTACCCAGCGTGGCATCGGTAATGGTGTTTCCATTATAATCTTTTCCGG
>Ga0206903_10093_pt1 | contig 29017 bp, 31 predicted proteins | sample Alteio_BWOrgHeat_45_FD_152959 | JGI IMG/M metagenome (GOLD analysis project Ga0206903, IMG submission 152959) | Enriched cells from forest soil in Barre Woods Harvard Forest LTER site, Petersham, Massachusetts, United States -... | ecosystem: Environmental > Terrestrial > Soil > Temperate forest >... | reverse complement strand
TATGATGAAATAGATTTTCAGCGCGCCTGCCAGGCGTATATCTGGGCATTGCCCATTGTTTCGATGAATGCATTATACCTTGGGCAACACAAGGATTTTGGGGCGGAGTTTAACCAGCCGATCGTTATTGAAGCCTATGCCACGGCAAAAAATGTGGGGCTTACTGCCAATAATAATACAATTTATGCCCTGGTTCCTTTCGAACTTTCCGAAAACGGACCAATCGTTATTGAATCGCCTGCCGGCGCTTACGGCGTAATTGACGATTGGTGGCAACGTCCCATTACCGAAGTCGGGCCACTCGGGCCGGATAAGGGGAAAGGTGGTAAATTTCTTTTGCTGCCACCCGGTTACAAGGGCAGGATACCTGCAGGCTATTTGCCGGTGCCGTCTACCACCAACAAAGCTTATTATGTAGGAAGGGGATTTGTAAAGAATGGGGATATTCAAACTGCTATTAATACATTGAAGCAAATAAAAGTATATCCCTTACGCCAAAGCGCTCATCCATTGCCAAACACCTATGCAGATGGCAGTAAACCAGCCTATACCGTTGCGCCACGTGGCTTTGAATACTGGCAACAGGTTGCCGGTATTATTAACAGCGAGCCGGTGCAGGAACGCGACCGTTTCTTTATGGCTATGCTGAAACCTTTAGGCATTGAAAAAGGAAAGCCTTTTAATCCTGATGATCGCCAGAAAAGAATATTAACCGAGGCGGCTGATGTTGGTTTTCGTATGGCACAAACCATCAGTATGGCGCCACGGTTTGACAGTGCGGTGGCTTATCCCGGCATACAATGGGAATATGTGCTGACATTAAATCCCAACCAGGAAACAGCCAATTACAGCCAGCTCGATGAACGTGCGGATTATACATTTGAAGCAATCACCGTTGCCGCAGGAATGATATTGAAGATCCCGGGTGCAGGTTCTCAATATTTATCAGCTGCTAAAGATAAAGATGGTGAGTGGCTGGATGGCGGTAAGAATTATGTATTGCATATACCGGCGCATGTACCTGCAAAAGAGTTTTGGTCAGTGATCGTGTATGACAACAGCACGCGCTCAATCATACAAAACGGCGTGGCAAAAACTTCTGTTTCCTCTGCCGATAAATACCAGGTGAACAGTGATAGTTCTATTGATGTTTACTTTGGGCCAACAGCACCTGCCGGCAAAGAAGGCAACTGGATAAAAACAGTTCCCGACAAAGGTTGGTTCACATATTTCCGCTGGTACGGTCCAACTGAAGCCTTCTTTGATAAAAGCTGGAAGCTGGGAGATATTGAAGAGGTGAAATAGTGAATGGTAGCTCCTATGCAAGGTCTCATCCTTTCACACAAGCTAAGCCATGAAGACCTCGCTAAGACAGATAGGTATTTTTTATTCAATAATATTTAGCTAAACAAAAAACATGAAAATTAAAACTGTTCTCTTCACGTTGCTTTTTTACATAGTAGCTGTACCTGCTGTACAGGCACAGAATGCCCCGAAGATGAAGATGACGACGGATATTCCGTCAGACATTACTACACCGGATTCCGTTGAGACACGCATCGGCACGTTAAATTTTTTCGATGGTTTCCCGGATGATGCCACCACGCAAAAAGTTTATGATAATCTCGATTTTCAGCGGGGCGTGGAAGCATTTCTTACCGCAATGCCGGGAGCATCAGCTGAGGCACTTAGGGTGGGCTTTAAAAGCGAGGGTGCTGATAATAATCAAACCGTTCTTATTATGGAAACATTAATGGATTCAAAATCCCTGTTTCTCACACCTAATTCTGAAACTGTGTATAATATGATGTGGCTGGATTTAAAGAACGGCCCTCTTGTGCTGGAAACGCCACCAAATATCCTCGGTATTATTGATGACCATTGGTTTCAATACGTTGGAGACGTGGGTAATGCCGGTCCGGATAAAGGCAAGGGTGGAAAATTTTTACTATTGCCGCCGGGCTATAAGGGTGAAGTGCCCAGGGGCTATTTTGTTTTCCGGTCAAAAACTTTTGGCAACGTGTTTTTCTGGCGTGGCTTCGTAGTAAACGGCAGCACTAAGCCAGCCGTTGAAAATACAAAAAAGTTCGCTAAGGTGTATCGCTTGTCTGACGCCAAAAACCCGCCGCCGATGAAATTCATTAATGTTTCCGGAAAAGCCTTCAATACTATTCATGCCAATGATTTTCATTTCTATGAGGAAGTGAATCAGATCGTGCAGGAGGAACCGAATGAAGCATACCATGCCGAAGTACTCGGCGCACTCGCCTCCATCGGTATTGAGAAAGGCAAACCCTTTGCGCCGGATGAGCGCATGAAGAAGATTCTCACAGAGGCCGTGGCAGTTGGCAATGCTACGGCACGGGCACTCACCTTCAGGCCCCGTAATAAGGCAGCCTATTTTTACCCGAACAGTGCATGGTTTACGCCTATGCCCGGTGGCAGCTACGAATTTTTTTCCCAACCCGGGGTACGTGACCTGGATGCCCGTGTAATGATGCATTACTATGCCACCGGTATCACGCCTGCGATGGTGGTCAGGATGGTAGGAGTAGGCTCCCAATACGCTGCGGCTACCACGGATTCCAAAGGAAAGGCACTCGATGGCAGCAAAACCTACAAAATCCACCTGCCGCCTGGCATACCGGCTAAAAACTTCTGGTCCTTCGTCGTTTACGACAACCAGACCCGCTCAATGCTCCAGACTGACGCGCAGTTTCCGAGCATGGGCAGCCAGACGAAAGGCATAGTTATTAATTCCGACTCTTCAGTAGATGTATGGTTTGGACCCGCTGCGCCGGCGGGGCATGAGTCCAATTGGATACAGACTGTTCCGGGAAAAGGCTGGAACGTACTGCTGCGACTTTACGGACCCGGGCAGGCGTGGTTCGACAAGACCTGGAAGCCGGGAGAGTTTGAAGAAGTGAAATAGTGAATGGTGAATAGTGAAATAGTGAATATACAATGTCAAACTTGCTTAAATGCTGAAAGCTTAAGGCTGGCTAAGCTATGAAGACCTCGTTAAGACAGAGAAAAGACATAACAGATGCTAATCAAATAAATAAAATGAAAACATCAAATAAAATAACTTACCCTGAAAGGCATATATGGGAACCTATGCCTTCCCTGCAATCAAGGATCGGATTGGGGAAAAAGCAACGTGTCAAATCGCCCCGTGAATCACATGATACCATGCCTGCGAAAAAAGGCAGAACCGACCCTGTTCAATTATTGATCGGTTCCAATACAAACCGGTTAGAGCAATTGGTTCCCATCCGTTACGGAAGAATGTTATCATCTCCCTTTGCTTTTTTGCGGGGATCAGCATTAGTGATGGCTGAAGACCTGTCAAATATACCCAACAGCGGCATTTTTGTGCAGTGTTGCGGAGATTGCCATTTGATGAATTTCGGGGGGTACGCAACCCCTGAGCGAAACCAGGTTTTCGACATCAATGATTTTGATGAAACACTTTCCGCTCCCTTTGAATGGGATGTAAAAAGGCTTGCTGCCAGTATTGTAGTAGCCGGCAGGTACAAAGAGTTTCCGGATAAGGATAGTAAAAAAGCTGCGTTTGAAGCAGTAATGTCTTATACAAGGAAGATCCGCGAAATTTCCATGATGCGGCAACTGGAAGCCTGGTACAACCGGATTGATGAACAGGCGGTAATCAATATGTTCATGAACGACAGGGAGCTTGTAAAAAGAGTCAAGATCATCAGTGAAAAAGCAAAGCAGCGGACACACGAATTTGTATTTCCAAAAATTTCAGCATTCGAGAATGGTAAAATGAGAATACTCGATGACCCGCCGCTCATATTTCATCCATCGGATACAGAAAAAAGAATTGAATCTGCCGTTGAATTTTTCAATGAATATTTTCACAGCATCAGCGATGATAAAAAGGCATTGTTGGGTCGCTACCGGCTTGAAGACGTAGCCATGAAAGTGGTGGGTGTTGGAAGTGTAGGCACCCGTTGTTTCATCGGGCTGTTTGCGGCAAGTGCTAACGACGCCATTATACTTCAGTTCAAGCAGGCGTATCCTTCCGTTCTTGAAAAATATACCGGCAGGTCAAAATATAAAAACCATGGTGAACGGGTGGTAAACGGACAGCATCTTATGCAAACCGTGAGCGATATATTCCTGGGTTGGACTACCACAAATGATGGTTATGATGTTTACGTGAGGCAGTTACGGGATATGAAGACCAGCGCCAATATTGATCACTTCACACCCAAAATTTTAAAAGAATATGCTTCCCTCTGTGGCTGGGCGCTTGCCAAATCACATGCGAAAGCGGGAAAGGCGCCTGAAATTACCGGGTACATTGGAACAAAGGAAATATTTGCAGATGCCATTTCACGGTTTGCCGTACAATATGCTGATCAAACCGAAGGTGATTTTGCATTATTGAAAAAGGCCGAAAGAACCAAACGGATCAAAGTTCAGTACGAGGGCGAAAAGGCCAAAATCGAAATAGCTGGTTAGGCAGAAGGCAGAGTGTAAATGATAAACGTTTTTGGTTCTCACAGGGTTGAACACTGTGTCGCAGCAGGGGTCTGCGCAGCGACCCGCGTTAATTTACGTGAGGCATCATCCTTTCATACAAGGCTAAGCATTGGAGGCGTCTTTAAGACAGATAGGTATTTTTTATTCAAATAATATTTAGCTAAACAAAAAACATGAAAATTAAAACTGTTCATTTCACGTTGTTTTTTTACATAGTAGCTGTACCTGCTGTACAGGCACAGAATGCCCCGAAGATGAAGATGGCGACAGATATTCCGCCAGACATTACTACACCGGATTCCGTTGAGACACGTATTGGTACGTTAAATTTTTTCGACGGTTTCCCTGATGATGCCACCACGCAAAAAGTTTATGATAATCTCGATTTTCAGCGGGGCGTGGAAGCATTTCTTACAGCAATGCCTGGGGCATGGTAAGATAGGAGATAGAATACAGGAGATAGAATACAGGAGATAGAATACAGGAGATAGAATACAGGAGATAGAATACAGGAGATAGAATACAGGAGATAGAATACAGGAGGCAAAATTATGAATGGCAAAAGGTTTTAATTATAACTTAAAATTTGCTGAAAGCAGAATGCTCATTCTTCATTTTCCTTTTCCGGCTGCCGGAGGTATATATCAAAAAAAAGAACCAACCACATAAGATAAAATGGTTGGCTCCTGAAGAAACAGGAATTAATTCTTTAAAACAGCATCCAGGGAATGAATAACCCCATTTGATGTTTTTACATCGCGCTGTTGAATAGTGGCGCCATTAACGCTTACCTTACCATCCTTTATGTGTACAGATAATTCTTTACCATTCATGGTTTTTAATTTTTCACCGTCTTTCAGGTCTTTAAATTCAATCTTACCCGCCACCACGTGATGGTTTAAAAGATCAGCGAGTTTCAATTTATTTTCTGTTTTTAAAAGGCCTTCAATAGTACCTCCTTCCAGTTTTCCAAAAGCAAGATCCGATGGGGCAAAAAGCGTAAACGGCCCTGTACCGCTTAAAACCTGGTCGAGCCCGGAAGCCGTAACTCCCCTGTTCAGGGTTGTCATATATTTTTCCTGTTTGACAACCTGTGTGATGTTTGACATTTATTTGATTTATGCGTCGGTAGAATAACCGGCATTAGTGTAATGTAACACTAATAAACCGCTATGGGTGTTAAAGCCTGGCTTTTCATCCAGATCATTGCTGATGGATTTTTTTTCATCCTGTAAGTAAATAATGATAAATGATGTTGTGGGAGAATATCTTCATTGCACAATATTTGTTTTCAGGGTTCGCGATCGCATAATAACATTTGTTGCAGTTGATATTTGTTCGCATAATATACCAACGCAATAATGCAGACTGTATTAATTCTCATAACGTGCGTATTAATCAATACCTTTAATTAATGAAAGAATACAATGATGCTGAGTTAAATGAATTGATAAGTGAGGGCAAGGAAGCAACTTTTAAATTAAGTTACATAGGAAAAGCAAAAAAACAAAAGCCGGAAGTGAAAGAACTTTTGATCTTTCGCAGAAACCGGTTGAGCCTGATACGTAAGCGGGCTATAGAACTCAATTTGACAGAAACCGATCTGAATAATATACATGATTATATTCAGATGAAAACTCCATGATATCTTCCCTGTTCATTTTTTGCCACATACAGAGCACGGCTTAAGAGCCATTCAATTTATTTCAACAGCAGCCCGCAATAAGTACTTTACTGTATTGACAGATCATAAATTAACAAGTGATAATCTTAATATTAAGATAGAATAAAAATATAATCATATTTATCGGGTTTAATGGTCTACATTCACTGGAATTGAGTTGTACAGACCACTATATAGACAACCTTATCATTTACTTATCCGGTAAATTCTAATCTTCTCCATTTTTTGTTTCTACGATTCTAAAAAATTTGATCATCTAATTAATTTTTTTGTATGAACATTTTTGTATCTAATCTAAGCTTTTACACTACCGAAGAAAACCTTAAAGACCTGTTTTCAGAATTTGGATTTGTTACTTCTGCAAAAATTATTGTTGGCAAAGAAACCAATGATCAGCATGGTTTTGCTTTTATAAGCATGCCATCCGATGTTGAAGCCAAAGCTGCATTGCTTGGAATGAACAACAAAGAGGTAGAAGGCAGAACGCTTTCCGTTTCAGCTGCAAGAGAAAATCATTTGCATTTAAATTTACTTCCGCGTTCCAACAGGTTTTTTTTATAAATCAATGCATTTATTATGAACAGCAGTCAGCTACTCTATAAAATATCGGATTTACAGTATAGCATTCGCAGGAAAAAAGTTGAATATACTAACGCGGTGAAAGCAGGTGATCAGCTTAATATGGATTTACATAATGCAGCCCTGGTGCTTTTAAAAGAAGATCTTGCCACTACGGTTAAAGCTTTTAATTCCATTCCGGCGCATAGTTCCGGTAACAAGCCAAGGGATTCCAAAAAAACACGATGGTGGCAAAACCTTTTTCATTTGAAGACCGCTGTTAACAGAAAATAAAAAACCGTTGCCTATTACTATAAGCAACGGTTTAAAAGTTTCTTTTTCTTATACAGGAATTATAGCTTAACCAGCTTTATGTAACTGCTCTTGCTTCCTGCCTGTATTAATACATTGTACGTACCCGAAGCTAAACTGCTTACATTGGCCTGGAGTGTCTGGGTGCCTTTGTTCAAATAACCATTATAAATAGCTGATATGGTTTGCCCCTGCATATTTACTATGCTCACACGCACATTTGTGCTTTCCTGCAAGCTGAAAGAAATGGTGGCTGAATTTTTTGCAGGATTGGGATATACCAATGCAACACCAGCTTTATTGATCTCAAGATCATTTGACGATGCAATGGCCTGCAGCGGAGCAGCACCACGCAGAATAAATCTTGCTGTTAAAAACTCGTTTTTCTTAAAACTCGTAGCGCCCTGCTGGCCTGTAACTGTTATCCTGGAGCCATCATCAGAAACTGCTGCTGCCACAGCATAAGAATAATTTTTACTCTCCCATGTTGTTGTAACAGTATCTAACCCGTTATTTCCGAAGGTTGAATCTGTATGACCATTTTGCGTGTTATAACGCATAAGGGTAATATAGGTTGGGCCGCTATGAGAAATAGTATAGCCTGTGGCAATGAGTTTGCCATCCGGCTGTAAAGAAACGTCATAGACATAATCAAGGCCGTTAATTTTGGTGCTGTTGATACCTGTGCCATTAAACGAGCTGTCGAGAGTGCCGTTTACATTAAACCGGTAAACTGAAAAAAGAACATCAACAAAATTAGATGCCTGTAAAAATCCGCCTATAATGATCTTACCATCAGGTTGTGCAATTATGCTCTGCGTTCCATCATACGGACTAACCTGTGTGGTTGCAATGCTATTTATCCCAAATGTTTGGTCAGGTTTTCCGTTGGGTAATAATCTCATAAGGCTTGTGAGGCCTGCATCTCCGCTCATGCAAACAATTCTTCCATATTTGTCGGTTGTAAATTTGGTGAACCAAAAATTACCTGTATAGGTAAAATTGCCGTTGGTTCCAAAACCCTGGTCAATAGTTCCATCTTCATTATAACGTTCTACCTGTGTTTGTGCCAGGTAAGTAATGTCCTGGTTATTGTTGATGAGCAGCAGAATTTTGTTATTGGGCAATATCGCAATATCTGTTGCCACTGCTCCAAATCCATAATATTTTATGGCTGTGGTCTGAGTGCGAAAGCTGTTATCAAGTTTTCCATTCGAATTGTAGCGCGCAAACAAAACGAAATTTGTATCATTCCGGATACTGAGACCGGCTACCAGCAGTTTTCCATCCTGCTGAATTTTCAAAACGGAGAAATTATCAAACTGGTTGGTAAATGATTGGGCAACAACGCCGTTTTTACCAAAGCTGCTGTCCGGATTCCCGTTGATTTTATACCGCATTAAAATGGCAGCCTGTAAGGTCGAGGTCATCTGCGCCTTACCGCTTACGACGGTTTTCCCGTCTTGCTGCATTACCACATCGTAGCCAAGACTGTTGTTGGGATTACCAACATTACTAAGCACAAATCCGCTATCTCCGAATTTTTTGTCCAGGGAACCCGGTTGTGCAGAAAGCGTTGTTACTAAAACTGTAAAAAGAGCTGCAGGAAAAAGTGACTGTAATTTTTTTTTCATTTAGAAGATTTAATTAAATAAATAAAAAAGCCTATCATTTGTGGTGATAGGCAAACACGGAGGCAAACTATAATTTTTTTTAATACGCAAATGATTTTCCTATCAAATATTTTTTAAAATGTTTATAGTTATGCACATGTAATCTCTTTTCCATTTAACGGTTATAGGACTTTCAAAAAAGATCTTCCGCATTTTTACAAAGGAAACTCCTTCATGGAATTCGCAGACTCCTGGGAGGAAGAGGCGGCTGCAATTGAGGATTGATACTTGTTTTTCAATAGGGTTACGCTCTCTTTTGCCCCTGGAAACATTGGTTCCTTATTTCATTAATTTTCATTCAGCTTAGTCATATTTCACATCTTTAGATGAGTAAGAGAAAAACGATCATTGTTTAATATTCAGACTTAAAAATTCAGGCTTTATAAGAAGAATAAATATCGGTAAGCGTAATTTTTAAAATAATAACTATTGAAATAAATACTTTTCCACTATGAGAAATAAAAATAGTAATAGCCCAACATTGGTAATTACAGAAGCAATTGTATAATACTTTAGATAAAAAGAAGGCAACTGCAATTGAGTAATCCTTTTCTTAGCATAAAGAAAGGTGTAGATGCGGCTAAATAAAATCAATGCTAAAAATGCCCAAAGTAAATATGCTGCATATTGTGGAGTTGCATATAGCAAATAATAAAAAAGGCCAAGCGCAGCGAAAATTACAAGTAACCTTATTGTTCCCCGATTGATGTCTTTGTTAGACATTAGTTTTGCTTTTTCTTCATCGGTTAGCTTTTTAATAGCATTTGCCATCACCAGGCGTGAGATAATAATTGTTGCTATCAAAACAATGAAAGCGCGCAGCATATTATGGTTCATAAAGCAATATAACCAAAGTCCTGGCCCATACAAAAATATGCAGTTGAAAAGTCTGCAGTCTCCGCTCTAATGTTTGCAGGTTTACCCGTATTTGCTGCAGCAGGTTTGCGCAGCGATCCTGCATTGATTTTTACGCGAGGTCTTCTCCTTTCACACAAGGCTAAGCAGTGAAGACCTCTCTGAGACTAGACACTATCGCCTGTAAAATAAAATTCTTATTACTCTTTAGAGAACATAAAGGAACTGTATTGCTGTAATCAATTACATTTAACTTTATTCCCGGCCCTGGTTAACCTGTTCTTTAATTATAAACCTATTGTTATGCTAACTAAAATTCTAAAATCACCTGTTGCTGTATTACTCTTTTGTATTGCTTCATTTTATTCGATTCAACTGCATGCGCAGGCGCCGGCTGTTGATAAACTTGCACAGGCAATGACGGATAGTCTTGCCTACCTGCAACTAAATGACCAGCAAAAAGGAGAGGCGCAGAACTTTAATAAAACTGCAGCCACTTCGCTGGTGCAGTTAATGCAAAAAGCAAAAGAAGATACCAGTTTTAAGGGCAAGGCGCTTGCACAACAGGTGATGGGTGTAATGAAAAAACGGAATGATGCCTTAGTTAAAATACTTACGCCTGACCAGCAAAAATTGTATGATCAGCATAAGGCGGAGCAGGTAGCTGAACTGCAAACAAGAATGATGTCTGCGCAATTAGCGCTTACCGATGAACAGGTGCCGCAGGTGTACCAGGTGAACCTGAAAGCAACCGGTGAAATGATGCAGGGCATGGACAAAGTAAAAGAGTCGAACAGGAAGTTGCAAAAAGCAAGGGCGGCAAAATCAGTTAAATCAGATTCAGCGGATAAGGACAAAGCGCTTAAAAAAATACTTACTACGGAGCAATACGACAAATATGAAAAAAACAAAGAGGCCATGCAGGCAGCAATAAAAGAAAAGATGCAGGAGAAAAAGAGTAAATAATTTCTAAACCGGTTGTGTGTATCTGAAAAGCAATGCTGCTTTAACCGTGGTCAGTTTCTAAATAAGAAATATTACCTTTAGACAAAAACATGCATATTTCGCCGGCGCTTGCCGTGGTTATACTTATATCTTTTCTTTGCGTTATAAAGACTTTTTTATTTTTAGGAATAGCCGACAAAAAATCTTTCTTAAGCTGGTTTCATTTTAGCATGGAGGAAATTTACAGCTCGCCCGGAAAGAGAATGCAAAACCGGAAAAAGAAACAAAACACGTTTACATTAGTTATAGTTTCTGCAACTTTAATAAGTTGCATTTTTTATCTCATCATTTTTTGAGGGAATGCCATAAAACAAATACCACTAAAAACAATCACTGATTGCTTTTTAAAACAAGATCACATTATTCAAAATAAGAGGCGAAGAAATTGAAGCGTTTATACACAAACAGGTAATGGAAAACATTGATAAAATTATTGTTGATTTCAATGACAGTGCACGTAAGGTGATGGCTTCTTTTTTAGAGAAGTTCAGGACTAACGCAAACGCACTTAGCCGCAGAAACGATGAAAATGTTTTTCAGCAGCTGCAGGCACGGTATGCTGATAGTTTAAAAGCTGAATTGAACTCGCTTGCAAAAAGTTATATCTACAGATTCAAACCTGCTGATATGCAGCAGTTAAATAACCGGCTTATCAATAGTATCGAACTATATATACACGAATTTTTACGACAGACCAGGCTTTTTTAAAGCCGGTGTCTGCCTGAGTTTGTATTTATAAAAACCTGATGATTTAAGTTCCTATCGTTGCCTGAAGGTTTTGTCTCTTCTTCCCTTGTTCAAGGAACGGTAAGGCATAGCCGGTCTTGCCGGTAATGATAAACTGGCGTCTGCCATCTGGAACGGATGGTTCTGCATCACAGGTATGGATTGGGCAATGAGTTTATGAATATCACGCAGCAGCATTTTTTCTTCCATTCCACAAAAAGAAATAGCCTTTCCACTGGCGCCTGCACGCCCGGTACGGCCAATACGGTGTACATAGGTTTCGGGAATGTTAGGTAATTCAAAATTGATCACGTGAGAAAGGCTTTCAATATCAATTCCTCTTGCGGCAATATCTGTTGCAACCAGTACACGCAGATCTTTATTTTTGAAATTATTCAACGCTTTCTGCCTTTCTGATTGAGATTTATTACCATGAATAGCCTGCACTTTTATATTTTCCCTGTGCAGTGCATTACATAGCTTGTCGGCGCCAAATTTTGTTTCAGTAAATACAAGCGCTGATTCAATTTCATTGTTTTTTAATAAATGAATCAATAATGATCTTTTATCAGCCTTCTCAACAAAATATACAGCCTGCTCAACAGTTTCTGCTGTTGAAGAAACCGGTGTGATTTCTATCTTGAAAGGATTATGCAACATGCTTTGAGACAGCCTTACAATTTCAGGCGGCATGGTTGCAGAGAAAAATAATGTTTGTCTTTTTGCAGGTAGTTTTGCTACTACTTTCTGCACATCTGTAATAAAGCCCATATCCAGCATGCGGTCGGCTTCATCCAATACAAATATTTCTATTTGCTGTAATGAAATATGGCGCTGCATAATAAGATCAAGTAAACGGCCCGGCGTTGCGATCAAAATATCAACGCCCTGCTGCAAACTCCTTACCTGGTGAAATTTTGAAACACCGCCATATACGGCAAGGTGTTTTAAACCTGCGTATGCACCATAGGCTTTAAAGCTCTCTTCAATTTGTATGTCCAGTTCACGCGTTGGTGTAAGTACTAAAGCCTTGATTGCCCTCGATGTTTTACCGGTTTCTTTTTGCTGATGCAGTAATTGTATTATAGGTAATGCGAAGGCGGCTGTTTTGCCTGTTCCGGTTTGCGCACATGCTAAAAGATCTTTGTTTTGCAATACAGCCGGAATAGCTTGCTGTTGAATGGGAGTAGGCTGCGTATATCCCTGCGATTGTAATGCCTTTAATAAAGATGCATTCAATCCTAAATTTTTAAAATCCAAAATACTAATGTTTAATTTTTAAAATGTTACTGCATAACTGCAGTAAGTTCAATTGTCCGGTCCGGTGGTTAAAGTTTCTTCCGATAATACCGGTGATCCAGCTTGTTTGGTTGTACCGTTATTTTTTATGTATAACTGGTACTTTGTTGTAAAAACAAATGTGTAATTGTTTTGCGACAAACAATTATTATTTATGAATTCATCAGTTTGTAAAACAGATATGAATGTTTGAACAAGATCGTTGCCGCTGAATAATGCATCAGGCCTGCCATTAATAAAATTTACAGTAAACTTATAACCCGATTTTCTTATACCGGCTATTCTTTCAAAATCAATCCGGTTAAGCATCAACACCTGTTCTTCGGATGCTGATTTTTTCAATAATATCCGTATTACAGATAGATATTTATTCCATAGAGTAATATAAAAGTTATATTTACTACCGTTCATGTTATTTGTTTAATAATGTTTGTCAAATGGAGAATCATGCAAACCTCAGGCAATTGCCAGCTTGGTAAACTCTGCTCCATTGAACATGCGAACCAGGTTATAATCTTTGGATTGTTTCCATTTCTCATAACTGGCTTCAGGAACTATTCTCCAGAAATTTTTTGATTTCAGTTCATTATAATCCGGTGATGGAATAAAAATACCAACAACACTATTACGTGTTTTAAAACTGATGCGGACTACAGACTCAGGTTTTGTGTTGGATGAAAAAAACTTTTCAATTTGTTCGTTTGTCATACTTAAAGTTTTAAAAATAAATCTTGCTGTTCTGTGTAACTGGCAAAGTATAATTGTCTTAATTCCTTTTTACGTTTATAGCGCTTAAGCCTCTTGGGCCTTGTTCCACCTGGAAGATCACCTTGTTCTTTTCCTGTACCGGTTCTGAAAGCTGGTTGCTATGAACAAAAATGCTTTCCTGTGTTTTAATGTCCCTGATAAATCCATAACCCTTGGCATCATTAAAAAAGCTTATAATTCCTTCTCTTACAGCATCCTTGTCTTCTTCTTCGTGTTTGGGTATGCCTAAGGTTATTTCTTCCTGTTTAAACACTTTCTTTTTCTTAGGATCCGGCGGCGTAGCGGAAAGATTTCCATTTTCATCAACATAGGCTATCATTTCATCAAGCGTTTTTCCTTTTTTGGCATTCGCTTTACGCTCTTCCATTTTTTCGCGTTTTTCCTGCTGCAGTTTTAATCTTTTCTTTTCTTTTTCTTTCTTACCAAAAGTTTCTTTTGATCTTGCCATTAATTATTAATTCGTTTAAATGAAGGTTTTCATCAGATCCGGACTTAAACAGGAGAGTCAATTGCATTCGCTTAAATCAAGCGAACGGTGTTCTTCTCTGAAAAGGGCATAAAAATCAGTAAGGTAATTCTGCAACTGGTGCAGGTATTCCATTTTAGCCCTTGTTTTTACAATTCGTAAACCATAAAAAATACCATCAGGCTTTTCATGAATTTTTATTCCCTGGCCGCTCCACGTAGTGCTTTCTTCGCTATTGTCGAAACATAATCTTCTCAACATAGGCTTTGTAAGCGGAACGCCCGAAATATCGTTGTTTGAACAATAACTGCTTTGCGGAAAAGTATCCAGCAATATTTTATTGCTTTCAACTTTGAGAATAGTAATCGTTGCCCCGGATGCTTTAAACAGCACCTGGTTACCGGCTCTTATATCTTCGTGATTTATCATGCTTATCTTGTTACGTACAGAAATCAATCTGGCTAAGCTTATGCATTCGTTTCATCAGGAACTTAACCTACTTGGCGGCTACGCTTAAATTTATAGCAGCTAAGTATTATTCAATCAGGTTTCGGCGCAACAATTAAAAACGATATAGTGAATACAGTATAGATAGGAAGAGCGTCGTCAGCGCTCTTACAAAACTTATTTCCAGAAATTATTAGTCTTCTTAAATGAAGATTTTTCTTTAGGTCTTGCTACGTTAACGTTCATAGACCTTCCCTGAATAACAGAGCCGTTTAATTTTTCAATGGCAGTTTCGCCTTCTGCAGTATTTGGCATTTCTACAAAGCCAAAACCCCTGCTTTTATTGGTTTCCCTGTCAATAACTACTTTTGCTGAAGATACTTCTCCATAGGCTGCAAAAAGACCCTTTAAATCTTCGTCTCCAACATGGAAGCCGAGATTTGAAACATAAATGTTCATTTTTTTTTGATTGATTAATTATAAATTATTTGAGGAAGGACAATGTAAAACAGAGAAGCTGGATGCAGGTTAACTGTAGCAGAAATCTGATCGATACTTATTGTAATAACTCAAACATAAGCAATAAAGGTAAGTAAATTATCCGGGATAACTAATTTTTTGCCGGGCAATTGTTTGTTAATGTACCTGATACAAAGCGAAATTCTTTGTATAAGATGTAAATGAAGAAGTGATTGGAAAGAACGAAAAATGCTTTAAAAATAAAATGTTAATATGTTGAATTCTTTTATATAACTGATTTTAAAATTAAACCGGCTACCGCAGCCACCAGGATGATATACGGCTCCTGTATCTTCTTTATACAGACCAGGGATATTACCGTTAAAATGGCAATAACACCGGTTACGATATCGGTAATACTTCTTGCAGCGATCACAATTACGGCACCTGCCAGGGCGCCGGTAACTGCCGCGGTAATGCCATCAACAAATGTTTTAATACTTTTGTTCTGTGCTATCTTTTTAAAATAAGGGGCGGGAATAACAGTGAACAGGTAACAAGGTAAAAAAGTGGCAAGCGAGGCCACACAGGCGCCGGGAAAACCAGCTACCATATAACCGATAAAACCAACAGTGATCACCACCGGCCCGGGTGTGATCATGGCTATTGCAACAGCATCCAGGAACTGCGCTTCAGTAAGCCAATGATTCTCTACTACAACACCGCCATGTAAAAAAGGAACAATGGCTAATCCGCTTCCAAACACAAATGCGCCAGCCTTTGCGAAAAAGATTGCGATCTTGCCTAATGTACCGGTATCAAAATCCCAAAAGCCAATGCCTGCCAGCAAAACAGAGGTAACCCTGGTTGGCTTACGCATCCATTGTGGCGGCGATTTTATGATCATATACAGTAAGCCTGCTGTAATAAACAATAGTATTTCCTCTGTTTGTGTAACAATAGTTATTATTGCGGCAACCAGGTAGAACAGCCACAACATCCAGTTTTTCTTAACTGCACCAATGTTTAATTTACTTACCGATTTTGTGGTAAGCTTATAGCTGCTCAGAGCGATAATGCCGGTAACAGCGGCGCCAACGCCGTAAAAAACAGCCTGCATCCAGGGCAGGCCGCCATAAAGCTTGTAGGCGATACCGATCAAAACAACCATAATAAAAGAAGGAATAACAAATGCAAGCCCGCAAAGCGTTGCGCCTAATATTCCATAATGTACAAAACCTAAATAAATACCCAGTTGTGCGGCAAGCGGCCCCGGCGCAAGTTGTGCCAGCGCCAGCCCTTCTCTATATTCTTCTTCAGAGATCCATTTGTTTTTTTCAATAAGATCGCGGTGCATATAGCCAACAAGTGCAACAGGCCCGCCAAAGCCCGCATAACCCAGCTTGAAAAAATAAGAAACAAGTTGCCGCAATGTATAGGCAGGCTGGTTATTCATGCTTTTTTGATTAAAATGAAATTGCTTTAAAATTAGTGTTTAGCAACAGCAATAAACTATTAATTATAAATTTAATCCCATAGCTATCGTGATCCAGGTTTGATGATGAGTATTTATCTTTTCAACGCAATAAATAAAGAATGAACGAGAAGCATCAAAGAAATTAAAAGATGGCAACCAATGCATGGTGGTTGCAGGAACGCACATTGGAAAACCCGGTATTGTAAGACATATACATACAAGCAAGACCGGTTACATAACGATCACTGTTGAACAAAAGAACAAAGAGCGTTTTAAGACCCTTGCTAAAAATGTGGTCGTGCAGGCAAGCAGGCTCCTGTACGTTGCTGTAGCTTTGTTATAAAGACCTTCTGCGACAGAAAAAAATATGTTTGTTAGAGAGATATTAAAAGGCCGCTGCTTATTGGCAACGGCCTTGGGTTTTAACGCTTTTTGAAGTGCCTGCTGATCTTCCTGAGCAGGGCAGAAGTAAAGAAACTTACCACCGTACCAATGATCGCCATGATGACGGTATGGGTGGGGTTCTGCCAGCCGATGTTCCCGAGAATACTCAAAACAATACCACCCCAGGCTGCGTTATCTGTTGTGTTTATCCGTTCCTGCATAGTGTGGCGGGTTTACACTGAATTAACTTACATCCACTTCTATAATACTGCAGGCATTATAGGCGCCGTTCTGCAAAGAATAGTACTTTCCGTTCAACTGCTCCATAAACTGGATCTGCAGGAGCACGAAAACAGGACCGGTAACATTTGCCGGGAGGGAAGCTGCCAGGCTGAGCGCCGGAGCCTGGTTATTATCCCAGGGTAACATATCCGAAGCGGCCTGCACTGCCGTATTCTTTTGCGCGCTGAAATTTATTGCTGCAGCCGCCATTATCAGCTGGAAATGCGTTGTTCCCTGTGGCGCTGCCACGCCCTGTTTGGGAATGAAAGCCGCCAGGTCGAGCTGCACATTGCCTGTAGCTCTTGTAAATGTTATGGTGTACGGTGTTGGCAGGATGGTACTCAGTATGGCCCCGTTGTTGAAATCAAAGCCATAGAACAAGGCCAGGTTGCCGTTGGCAACTGTACGGCTGCCCCGGTCGCTTGCCGTGTCTGTTTTTGCTATTTTAAAACAGAGAGCGGTGAACCGGCTAACCATGCGCGGGTCGGCCGAGCTTTGGAGCAGGGGTGTGAAAGGCAGCCTGATGATCCTGGCCGAACCGGAGGCACCGGCAAATTCAGCCATATTTTCGCGTGTGCGTTCAAACCGGGGATCAGATAAGATTTTATCCCTGGATACTTCGCTTTTGGCCTTTACCATAAAGCCATCAATTGATTTGTAGAAGGTCAGGTTGCCGATGGTACCCTGTACCTGTACTGTACTTTTTTGCTTTGCCATGATTAAAAGTTTTTAATAGTGATTGATTGTTTTATTGTTTTTTCATGCATGTTTAAAAACAGGTGCAACTTAATACAGCCTGCCGGGTGAAAAGGGTAACAGGGGTAGCAGTACCCTTGGTAAGAAGTTGGTTTTTAATTATTTAAATCGATAAAATTGTGAGTGGTGAATGGTGAGTTATTAGCTGTGAATTTAGGAGTTTGGGAGTTTACACGTTCACAGGTTCACAAAGTTCACAGGTTTATGGAAAGTTGGTTGTGAGGGGTGAACAGTGAGTTGTGAGAGGTGAGAAGCAGGGCATAGAGTATTTAGTAGTTTTTTAACCGGTTCACCATATTGATGAGGTATTCTTTGATGATATTTTTTGCAGCGTTGTTCGGCGTGTAATAGTTTATCCTGAGGCTTTCGGGTGATATATCGGAAACCCGGGCCGTATGTATTACCGAGGCGATGTTTTTTAGTAATAATGCCTGGCTATGCTGGTCGATGATCTTCGTGTCTACCAGCAGGCGGATAAATAAAGCCAGTTGGGGAACCGAAAGCGTTGTGCCCAGCTTTCCCAGGAAATTCACCTGCGAAGCCGGAGGCGGAGGTACCGTTTCAGACGCAAAGCTGATCTTTTTAATTGCTGTTTTGATCATGATCATAAGCGACCCCATCACCGGGGGCACTGCCGGGTTAAATGCGCCTTCGTTCCACGCCTCTTTCAGCCTGTATTGCATCAACAGGCCGGAGAGGTATTCCAGCTTTTCTGCCCGGGTGTGCCTGGCGGCTGTTTCTTTTTCCAGGCTGGCCAGCAGCCAGTTAATGTATCCGGGTGTATTGAAGTTTAACGTGGTAAGCAATTCTTCCAGGCAAAGGGTTTCATTGCTGCCCGGGTTGAGCAGCACAGAAAAGAACTGCATCCACCATAACCACCGGTGGTAGGGTAAATTATTTTTGTTGCGCAATGCATGCAGGTATGGCTGCAATAGCAAGAATAATTCATCTTCAATGAAACGCTCTTCCAAAACCCGGGAAACTTTAGCTGCCGTTTTGAAAAAACTGTTTAAAGGCAGCAGGTCGTACCGCGCTGCATTCCCGGCAACAGGAGGGCGGTAACACTCCAGGCAAGTATTTACTTTTTTATACAAACTGTTCACGCGGTTAACTACCGTTCTGCACCCAGCGGCGTTTATGCCGGGCAGGCCATTGCTTATGTTGAAAATTAAATTAGAAAGTGTAAGCGACAGCTCGTCAAGGCATTTTTTAACCAGCTCCGGGTAAAGGCTGCTGTTGAGTTGCCGGTAAAGCGATCTTTCCAGCGCATCAAGCGCGCTGATGATCTCCTCAGCCGACACCCGGTACAATACGCTGTCCTTCAGCGCAAGCTGAATTAAGCCGGCCAGTTTTTTAATTTCGGTTTCCAATTTCAGAATTTAAACATGCTGTGATGGGTTATTCCATCACATGGGCAGTGTTTAACCGGTACAGCAAAACCTGCAGCTGTGACAAGGGTTGTAAAGCATTTACTGTTGAAACTCCGTTACAAGCGGCAGGGTTTTATTATAAACAAATAGTTATCCCGGGATGCAATAGCTATCCAATTATCAATCTTCATTGATAAATATTTTATTTTTCACCGCATAGATCACCAGCCCGATCATTGTTTTTACATTCAGCTTTTTCATAATTTTCGCACGCAGAAAATCAACATTCTTTTTACTCATAAACAGCTTTTTACCGATCTCCTCACTTGTTTCTTCCCGGCAAACCAACCTTACAATTTCCCTTTCTTTTTTATTTAACAGGCCTGCTTCCGCTGCCATGTGCATATCCCGGCTGCCATACGAGAGGCTGTTTACAATCCTGGCGCTTACAGCACTGCTGTAATAATATTTATCATTATACACCATCCTTATAGCTTCCATCAACTCCTTTTTTTCTACATCTTTTACTATATAACCCTTTGCACCTGCCTCGATCGCCTCCACTACCAAATATTCATAATCAAAAGAAGAGAAGACTATGCACCTGGCTGTGCAGCCTGCGGCCTCCATTTCCCTGATCGCCTCCACACCGTCAAGCCCAGGCATTTTTACGTCGGTTATCACCACATCCGGCTTCAATTGTTGTACAGCCCGGACCAACTGCTCGCCATTTACAGCCTCGCCAATTACTTCCATTCCCCGTTCATTGTTTAAAAAAGCAATAAGACCTTCGCGAAAAAACGCATGATCGTCTGCTACCACTATCTTAATAGTTTCAGGTAATTTCATTATTCACGGGTATTTTGATTAAATAAGCTGCCCCTTTCCCGGGGTTTGCAGTAAGGTACATTTTTGCATTAAGCATATCCACCCTTGAAATTATATTCTGCAAACCCTGGCCGGTATTATTTTTAAGAACAGCCCTTTTACTGAATCCAACGCCATTGTCCTGTATATGAAGGCTGATGTTATTATTATCCTGCATTTTTAAATCTACCCCTACATGGGTTGCCTTAGCATGTTTGACGATATTGGCGATTATTTCCTGTACTATCCGGTAAATATGGATGTCTGACTCTTTATTGTGCCATACAATATTGCAGCAGCAGCTTACCTGTATGTTATCGGCGGAAAACGACCTGTGCAGTAATTCATGCAGGGCAGCAGGCAATCCTCCCCTTTGTAAAACGTGCGGCGTTATACCAAGCACAATATCCTTGAGCTTTTTTACAGTTTCGCCCAGGTATTTTTCACATTGCTGTACCAGGACGGCATTTTCCTGTAAGCCCGGTACAAAAGCATTGAGTTTAAATTTTATAGCGGAAAGGGCCGATCCTATATCATCGTGCAAATCCTGTGCAATCCTTAACCGTTCATTTTCGATGGATTTTATTTCCGTATGTAACCTTTCACTATACACTGCCGCCCGCTTTCTCTGGTAGCGGATGATCGTTACCAAAAAATATATAATAACAAGGGCCAGTATAAAAAAGCTTATTAGTACGGCAGTGTAAATTCTAGTTTCGGTGGAATGCATACCAGGGCAATTGTATATAAAATATTGGAAAAAAAGTTGGAAAAAACCATTAACATAATCACTTTTTCGTTGAATGCTTCATCCAGGCCGAGATCGAAGGTTATGAACACTTCCACAAACGCCTTGCAACTGTAGTATATTAAAAAAGTTAAGCACACTAAAAAAACAGGGTTTTTAAAAAGCGACCTTCTTTCGTATACTATCAGTTTATTCACCTGGTCGATGCTGAAAAAAATAACTATGAACGAATAAAAAATCCTGAATAAGGCATTGCGGTAAAAGATGGAATTCAACAACAGGTTATCAGTGATCCAGACGAGCAAGCCTGCCAGGATAAAAAAGAGGTACAGTTTGGCAGACCTGTCACTCCACCTGTAAAACTGGTACATTACCAAAATATATTCGAGCAAAACGTAAATGTTGGAATTTGCCGAGTTTGTTTTAACCGTATATATCAATACCAGGCTAAGTATTTCGTTGACCGCTCCCACCCAGATGAGCAGCAAAAAGGGTAAAAACGTTTTATCTATTAACCTGAAACGATAAATCGCAACAACTGCGGGAACAAGGAGGAAAAGGTTCAGGATCGTGCCGATAAGAAAATTGTTCATCGGGTTTTAACTGTTTAAAGGGGACGGTTTAGGACAAAGCGGCGGACATACAAAGCCATCTTCCAAAATAACCGGTTCAGTAGTTGTTAAGGTATCAGGCCCCGGCAATATATCTTCGTTGTCTTCGTTTGCCGCGACTAATATAGTAACAACATTGCCATTTTCTTTCATACCGAAATAAATTCTTAAAAATTTACATCCCCCGGCTGATATAAGTTTTTCAATGGCATCCACCTGGAAGGTTTCGGAGAGCGAACAGCCTGCGGGCTGGTTGGCCCTGTAGCGCGTGGTTAGATCAATTGCCTCCTGTAAGGAGATTTCGTGTGCATTTTCCATAATTTTTTTATTTGCAAAATATTGGTTCCGGAAGATTTAATCATTGGGATTGATACTAAAAAAAATTAGTATTGATACTAATTTTTCCGGTACTGGTACCAAAACTTACCAGGACTGATACTAAAACTTCACGGGATTGATACTAAAAATGATCCCGGGCCATTTATGCTACCTGCTATCTGCCTAAACTTGTATCACATTATCGAATCATTTGCCCATGCATAACCTGATTCATCAATATTACATGAGAAAGAATACAGCTATACCTATCATTCGTTTCCTGCTTATTTTCTTATTTGTGTACGCGGCCACCGGCAAGCTGGCAGGGCATGCTGTGTTCAGGGTACAGTTAACGCGGTTTCCTGTATTGGGCGGCTATGCAGGTTTTCTTTCCTGGTGTATTCCTGTTGCTGAATGTATGGTGGTTGTACTCTTATTTATCCCGCGCTATGTGCCTGCGGGTTTATACGCGTCTGCCAGCCTGCTGTTTTTATTTACCGCTTTTTTAATTGCAATGGTGTGTTTTGATACAAACCTGCCCTGTTCCTGCGGGGGCGTTATTGCGCAATTATCGTGGAAAGAACATATAGCGTTCAATGTATTTTTTTTGGCGCTTTCCTTATCAGGTATTTATCTCAAACGAAAAACTATTGACAGGGTTACTGTATTTAGTAAACCCGGTAATACTTATCCTTAAAATAATTTGTTGCAACAAACAGGGGTAACCGAAAACCTGTAGAAAAGAGTAGGTATCTAAACATAAAAATTTTTATTATGAAAAAGAAAATTCAATGGTTGCCTTTATTTGCATTGCTGCTTGGAGTGTTTTGTTCCTTTGCATTTAAACCTCCTGTTCATTCCATTGGAACAGCGACCCGTGCGGACTATTTTTGGTACGAATTAGAAGCCAGCGGTAATAAAAACGTGGCGGCTAACTATACAAAGGTTGGGCTCATGGAACCTGATTGCGATCCGGGCTCAAATGTTTGCGCTGTACATGCCCAGGATAACGGCTCTAATCATCCTGCAGGCATCCCCGCAAGCGGGGCTGTTACCACGAACAGTTTTATTGACCAGGTAGATCTAAGGAGCACACCATAGCAGGTGCAAAAGAGGCAGTCTTTTTTAGACTGCCTCTTTTCAATACCGGCAAACTTGTTTGTTCAAATTGACATTAGATGCCGTATTAAGTTAAGCTGCTTATTTTTCTGTTATCTCGGATTTTGCTGCATGCCTGTTAATTCAATCACGGTAGCAGGTATAGGCAGGGCATAGCGGGGATCATTTGGAGGCAGTGTGTATACAGCGCCATTTAACAAACGGGTTATCGTTACCTGCCTGCCCGGCTCTTTATTCAGCCTTTTCAGATCCATCCATCTCAAATCCCTGAAAGGCAATTCCTTCCTCCGCTCCTCCAATACCCGGTTTAATGCCTGTTGTGCATCATTTGTTTCGTACGGTATGTACGTTCCTTTTTTCCACCTGTTCTGCAATAAGGTATTAAGATCGTTTAAAGCGGACGCTGCATTGTTTTCCCTCGCATAACATTCAGCACGAATAAGATACATTTCATCCACTGCTATGCCCGTAAATAAACTGTTGTTACCATTATAACTTCCTTTAAAACCAAATGTGCCGTTTCCCCTGTCTTTAAAAAAGATGGTTTTCCTCAGGTCGCTGTCACTGTAGGAAGCAAGTAATACCGTATCGATATTTGCGATGCTGTTGCTAAGTTCTGCTCCAAAGGCGCCCGCGTAAAATATCATTTCCGCATTAAAGATGGCTATAGGATAACTTGCCGCTGTATTAAGTGTGTTATAATCGATCAGTGTATGATTTAACTGCAGGCATGAATCTGCGTATAACCCGGCACGGGTATAGTTGCGCATTGCGAGGCAGGTTCTTGCTATCAGCCCATAAGCAGCCGCCTTTGAGGGGCGGGTGGCAAATAATGCATTTACAGGCAACAGATTAACGGCCTGCTCTGCGTCGTTAAGTACCTGGTTGTAGCAATCCTGTATGGTCGCCCTTACAGAAACTTCATTAAAATCTGTATTTAACCGTAAGGGTATCCCAGGCTCTTTTCCAGCGGTTGCACTGTCATACGCATTGGCCCAGGTGAGCACCAGTTTTAAAAAGGCATTTGCCCTGAAAAAAAATGCGGAGCCTTCCGCGTTATCCCATTCGTTTGCATTACTGCTATCTTTTTGAATAACATCAAGCCCTTCCAAAACGTTGTTGCAAAAATAGACCTGGTCGTAAGCCTGTCCCCAATCGTTTGGAAACAGGTCATATGTTATCTCGTCGCCCCATACATAGATATTCTTATAGGCATCGTTGTACAATGCATCCCAGTCACTGTAATTAAGGTAATAATTATCGGCGCTCCCCTCCCCGTTTGAGGGCGAAACCCTGTTCATAATGGTATTGTTATCCAACAGGGCCTGGTAATCGGAAATTTTTGTTGCAATTACAAGGCTTTTATTTGATTTGGCATCAAGGTATTTTTTGCAGGCGCTGCAGGTTATTATAACCAGTATGCCGCCATACAGTATAATTTTCAGTTTCATTCTCAATGGTTTTATGGTAATTAAAAAGTGGCGGTTAGTCCAAACGTGAAATTTGCCCCCGGTTTCAATGATGAAGGGTAATCCGGGTCAAGCCCATCCTTATTTGCCCGCCACAATATGCCGGCATTGTTGATATAGCAGTATAACCTCAGGTTTTGCAGCGGCAATTGTTTCAGGCTTGCCTTGTTTATGGTATAATTAAGGTTTATATACTCCAGGCGGATATTATCTGCTTTTTCTACCAGCGCAGATGAATTGATGTAAAAATTATCGCGGTTGTAATTATCAGGATATAAAAATGAGGGAACATTTGTATGCGCTTCATCCCCCGGTTTTTGCCACCTGTCTGCATAATCTTTATTGCCATACCATCCATAAAACAGTGCGGAGTAATTGGTGCTGCTCTTCCTGAAATAATAGCCAAACCGGTAGGTAATGTTTATATCCAGTTCAAAATTTTTCCAGGAAAATCCATTATGCAATGCGCCGAAATAAGGCGGCACCGACGGACCGTTGTAATCAAGATCGGTGAGTTTTGTGCCCCCGTTAAAGATAGCATCATAATCTGTACTTACCTTACCATCAACATATCCCTGCGGATCGCCGGTATCGTGGCTTAATCCTGCCCATTTAAAACTCATCAGGGAGAATACAGGTTTCCCCTTTACGGGCGCTATCCCGAAATTGCCTACATAATCAGCGCCATTGCTGTCCTCCAGGAAATAATTGGTCACCTTACCCAGGTTATAACTAAACAGCAGGTGGATATTCCATTTAAATCTCCTGTCAAGAGGTTTTATGTACATATCTACATCTACCCCGTGCGCAAGCATATCCGCCACGTTTTTTGTAATTGTGGCTCTTTGCAGCCCGGTTGTCTGGTCCAGAGGGGCAGGCCCAAAAAGATTTGATCCCTGCTTTATATAATAGTCTATGCTGCCGCCGGCTATCCCGTTCTTAAACCCAACATCAACACCCGTATTAATGATCTTTGTTATCTCCCAGCCAAGGTCAGGATTGGCAAACTGTGTAATGTTGGCGTAAGTAAGGTTGGTATACCTCGCATTGGAAATATAAGACAAGGTGGTAACAGCAGACCGGCTGAGATCGGCATTACCGCTGTACCCGTAACTGAAACGCAGTTTTAAAGAAGGCACCAGTGAACTGTGATAGAAAGGCTCTTTTGAAACAGTCCAGCCCGCCCCGGCAGACCATAAGGGTATGCCTTTGTCGTTGCTGTTTACGCCGAAGAGGTTAGAAGCATCTTTGCGTATGCTCCCGGTTAAAACATAGCGGTCGTTAAACGTGTATGCCCCGTTGCCATACACAGAAACAAACCGGTTTAAATTATCGGAAAAAGAATTGCCGGAAGGTATATAGCTGCCGAACCCGGTTATGTAAGAAGTATAAGGATTCACAAGGTCAACATTGGTAAAGCTTAAAACATCATCGTCATAGCCATACGTACGGTAACTATTCCCGGTTGTATGGCTTTGCCTTGTTTCCCAGCCTGCAAGTATATGCAATTCATTCTTATTGTTCCGATACCCGTAATTCAACTGGGCTCTTACGTTATTGCTCAACAGCAGGTTATCGGAAAGGTCAAGTATGCTTCCTTTGGGAACGGGGTAATATACAGCGCCTGAGCCATAATCAATTTGGGTAAACTGGTTTACCAGGTCGCGGGCATAATAGCTTTCCGCATCATACAGCGTTTTTCCCGTTACCTGCTGACGCTCGTATGCATATTGCAGGGAAGCCGTTAATCCTTTTACGATCTTATATTCTATTGCGATGTTGGCAAGTATGTCTGCTGTTCCCGTTGTGGCGTTTACATGCGTATAATCCTGCAAAGGGTAATAATGCCAGTCTAAAAAATGACCCTCCCCTGCAGTGTCTACAAACGTTTCGCGGTAATCTTTTATAAGCGGCAAAGGATTGCCTTTTGCATCTGCCAGTTGCGCATAAGGATATAAGGCATTGCCGGTTATGGTAGTTATTTCGCCATAGCCGGGCCTGCCTGCCTCATTCATGCTATTGGTATATCCCAATGAAGCATTTACCTGCAGGTTCCGCATGGGTTTTAATACCGTTTGTGATTGTATATGTATGCGGCTATAGCCTGCATCCAGTTCGTTCACATTTTTGTCATAGCCTGCGGAAAGATAATACCCGGCAGTATTGCCGCCGCCGCTGATATTAACGGCGTATTGCTGGTTAAACCCGGCCCGGTAGATGTATTTATCAAAATCATTGCGTACATCCACCTGTTTTAAAGCATTTATTTGCGCATCTGCATCCGCCGGGGTTATCAACCCGTCTCTTTTCTTTATCAGCAATTCTACTACGGGAGATAAGGCAGCATGGTTATACGTGTTCTCGTTATAAAAGCCCTGGTTAAATAAGTACGATTCAACATCAATAAAGTCTGATGAGCTCATCTGGGGCAGGTAAGAAAGACCAGGTTTATTTATAAGTGTTACACCGGCGTTTAACTGTATGCTGAAAGGCTGGTTCAGGCTGCCCTTTTTGGTGGTGATCACTATCACGCCATTGCCTGCCCGCGTTCCCCAGATAGAGGCTGCCGCCGCATCTTTCAGCAGCGTGATGCTCTCCACATCGTTCGGGTTTATGTTATTGATATCGCCGTCGTAAGGAAAATTATCCACCACGATCAACGGCGCTGAAGGACCCTCATAGGTACTGATACCACGAATGGTTAGCGACGGCCTGCTTTCGCTGTTGTCGAATAAAACACTGCTGGCTACGCCCTTTAAGCGGTTGATAATGTTACTGCCGGCCTGTTCATTCAACTGCTTATTATTTACCTGCGTAAACGAACCGGTAACCCTTTCCTTTGGTATGATCTCATAACCGGTTGAAACGGTAACATCTCCCAACACATTTACATTTTCTTCCATTAAAATATACAGGGGCGAATCATTGTTGTTTATTCTTATTGACTGTGTTACATATCCTTCATGCTTTATGGTAATGCCGGACAGGGTATCCGGTACGGTTAATGCAAATCTTCCTTTATCGTCTGTAATTACCATTGCGTTCCTGCCACCCGGTTGTATGGTTGCGCCCGGTATAGGAGACTTGTCTTTCGCACTAAGAATATAGCCGGTTATGGTGTTGCCGGTTTGCGCCTGTAGTGTACTGACAAAAAAAGTAAGTATCAGCACAGCCAGGCATGGTTGTATAAATTTTAAATGCATATAGTATGGTTTTGTGTGTTTAAAAAAATGAAGAAGTATCGGTTGCCTGTTGCGGCAGGGCATCTGTAATCACAAACATTTTCATTTCAGCCGTATCCTCCGCCAGTGCTAAACCGTAAGGCGCTAATGCTTCCTGCAAAGCGGGTATATCATTCACATTGCGGATAAGCAGGGTCATATCCACCGCATTGCTATAGCCTGTCTTATCTATAAAAACGGGTGAAGAAAATGAGGCGGCATTGTTAAGCGCATCAACCAAAACAGCCAATGGTTCATGCATTATTTTCTTTATTGGATCGTCATCGCTGAACTGTGTATAAGCGCTGTCTGTTTTGCTTTTTAAACCGGTATCGCTGTTTGCGGTTCTTACCAGTGCATAACAATGCACTTTCCTGGTTTCAAATTTCCCGGTAATGCCAAAACAGCGTTCTATATCCTGTTTCATCCAGTTGTGTATCTCATTTACCGTAGCGGTTACAGGCGTTATCAGTTCATAGCAATACAGCTTATCCGTTTGTGAGCTTTCACCAATATTAAAAACTGCCGGATCCTTTGTCTCCGTTATTATATGGTTAGGTAAAACAGCTCCTTCAAACGCTTCCTCATAAAAAGAAAGTAAGGGCTTGTTCAGGGCAAGGTATCGCTTACAATTACTATTTGTGTAAATGGCGGTTTTGCTGCCCACACCCTCAATATAACTGCTGAGCGTACTGCGAAAAAACACCTGGTCTATGCTGCCGCCATTGCCGTTTTCAAGCAAAGGCATTGATGCATCAAAATCAAGCAGGTCCTGCTTTTGCGGAAGCGTGAATTTTTTATCCTGCATTATTGAAGTAATATTTGAAGCCGTTACTTCATCGGCATGTGTTATGGCGCGTACCTGACCGGTTGCATCTATCCAAACTTCGTGTGGCAACAGCCTGTGCGGAAATAAACGGCTGAGTTGTTTATTGGCAACCACCACAGGCAGGGTATTGGCAGCAGCTATTTTATTGGTTTTAAAAAAGGCCTGTACCTGTTGTAAAGGTTCTTCGCTAACAATAATGATCTGTATGGAACCGCCTTCAGTTTTTTGCAGTTCATTTAACCGTGGCAATTCACGTATACAGGCCCCGCAGATAACTGAAAAAAAATCCAGTATTACCATTTTACCTTTATAGTAAGATAATGGTACGGGCTTGCTGCCGTTTACAAAATGCAGTACCATATCCGGGCAGGTTTCGCCCATCTTTAATGGGCTGGCAGTTTGCGCATTCAGCCTGCCTTGCATGCATAGCAACAGCAGGGCCGCAATGCATGTTTTCATTTTCATTGCAGTTTAATTTTTAAAATGAAGAAATGGTTTGCGATGCCATCGCTTATTGCGCCGTGGGTGAATGGTTTAGTGTTTCATTGACGGCGTCAATCGTTGTTATGTAGTTTGATAGTTCATAGCAGTGAGCAGTGAGCAGTAAGCGGTGAACGGTGAGCTGTAAGATGTAAAATGTAAGAAGTGAGATGTTAACTCCTGAATCCACACATAGCTCACGGCCCGTAGCTCATCGCTCATAGCTTCTCTTCGCATTGTCCATTATCAACTATCAATTAGCCATTGCCTCTACACCGGGTTCTTCGGTTTTTTGGCAAACTGCGTTTTAAGCAGCATTAAA